>Ga0207671_10000374_pt1 | contig 63535 bp, 54 predicted proteins | sample KBSC24metaG_FD_184352 | JGI IMG/M metagenome (GOLD analysis project Ga0207671, IMG submission 184352) | Corn rhizosphere microbial communities from Kellogg Biological Station, Michigan, USA - KBS C2-4 metaG (SPAdes) (version 2) | ecosystem: Host-associated > Plants > Roots > Rhizosphere > Soil... | reverse complement strand
AGGCCGCGAAGCAGCTCAAGCAGAGCGCGCAGGCCTACGAGGCCGCCTACCACGCCCGGGCCACCGCCGGCCTCGATCTGAGCGACACCCAGCGCAACGCACTGAACGCGCTGATGGGCCGCATGGAACAGTCGCTCACCAGCCCCGACGGTCTGCCCGGCCGCACCTGGTTCAGGCACATGATCTACGCGCCCGGCATGCTTACCGGCTACGGCGTAAAGACCGTGCCCGGTGTGCGCGAGGCGCTGGAGGCGCGGCGGTGGGACGAGGCGGATCGCTATGCCGTGGTCACGGCCAAGGTGCTGGATGGCTATCGCGCGCAGCTCGACAAGCTCACGGCGATGTTGAAACAGCCGCGTTGAGCGCGGCCGTGGAAGGCGCCAGGGACGGCGCCGAACTGCCTATCCATGCCTGGCTTGCCGACCCCGACTTCCGGTGAGAGGATCGCATGGTCGCCGTCCTCGGGAAGGCTGCAGGATTGGACGGCAGGAATAGGCGGCACGATCAGGAGAAGCCATTGATTCGCACAGGAAGTTTCCGGTTGCCGCAGTCCAATTCGTCGGGTTAGGCCGCTGGATTAGGTTTCATTCAACAATCGAATTTGAGTTATGCCGCACAAGGGGGATTTCCGTGGCCGTAACAAAGCTCTTCATTGGTTCATCGTCTGCTGCCAAGTCTCAAGCGAAGAAGTTCGTAGAGGCGTTCACTAGTCCAACGCTTCAATTCATTCCGTGGTGGGAGAGTATTACTCCTGGGCAAGTCCTGCTCGATGAGCTGGATGCTATTTACAAAAAGGCGGACGGGGCCGTATTACTCTTTTCACCCGAATCAGAAACTAAGATTCGGAACGACAAAAAGCAGATCCCAAATCTCAACGTGCTCTTCGAGTTCGGATATTTTTTTGGAGCGTTCGAACGTTCCAGCATTGCAATGGTCAAATACGGCGATTTCTTTTTACCTTCTGACTTTGGCGGCTATCAGTGGATTCACGGCAGCAAGGGGTTTCGTCGTGGAGGTGTCCAAGTAATTAGCGACAGAACCAAGACGGAGTTTGGCCGTTGGTTGGCGAACTTCTAGCGCTGCATAACAATTCGTTCAAGGCGGCTTCGCCACCGCTTAACTCCAGCATTGGCCCTTCAATTAAGCTATGTCGAAATTCATACCTCCCAAGTACCATGAAACACAGTTTCACTGCGTTCATTGCGGTGTGTTCGCGAAGCAACGCTGGGTTGATCTGTATTTCGGCTATCAGGGCTCCAACAAGGCTGAAATAGATGCATGCCGTTGCGATCACTGTGGAAAGTTCAGCTATTGGCACGGCGACAAGCTGGTTGTTCCAGCGTCCTCCACTGCGCCGCCGGCTCATGAGGACACACCGACACTGATTCAGTGTGAGGTTGAAGAGGCGCGAGCCGTTGTCGCAGCATCACCGCGTGCAGCGGCAGCCTTGCTGCGTTTAGCCATTCAAAAGCTGATGCCAGTCCTAGGCGAGAAGGGCGAAAACATCAACGACGACATCAAAGCACTCGTAGATAAGGGCCTGCCGATTCAAGTTCAAATGGCATTCGATTTCTGTCGCGTCGTCGGCAACAACGCAGTTCACCCTGGCGAGATCGACATCAATGACAGCCCGGAAGTCGCGCACCACCTCTTTGAGATGATCAATTTCATCATTGAAGATCGCATTACGCGGCCAAAGCACGTCCACGCGCTGTATCAGCAACTGCCTGAAGCATCGCGCGCTGCAATCGAAAAAAGAGATGGCAAGAAGGGCTAACAACTCAGTCCGGCGGACGCAAACCCGCTACGTGGGTTCGCGCCGCTGATTTCGGGCGTTACTGGCAACCTCGAAGCCCCAACAACGCCAAAGGCCAGCTCTCGCCGGCCTTCGTGCATCTGGTGACCCCGGCGCGATTCGAACGCGCGACCTTCCCCTTAGGAGGGGGATGCTCTATCCAGCTGAGCTACGGGGCCGAGGCGCGGATTCTGGCATGGATCGCCGCCTGGCGCGATCCGGCGACGGCACCACCCCTGCTAGAATTGCCGTTTCGAAACGGGGCGCGTCGCGCGCCCGGCACTGGAGTCCCCATGTCCCACCACATCCTCTCCGCGCTCGGCTTGGCCGAGGTCAATTCCGGCACCTATCTCGGCCACGGCGAGTGGTCGAAGACCAGCAACGCCGGCACGCTGCAGCCGGTGAATCCGGCCAGCGGCGAGGTGATCGCCAGCGTGCATGCTTCCAGCGCCGCCGACTACGCGCTGATCGTCGAGCGCGCGCAGGCCGCGTTCAAGGTCTGGCGCACCACGCCGGCGCCGCAGCGCGGCGAAGCGGTGCGCCTGTGCGGCGAGGCGCTGCGCAAGCACAAGGACGCGCTGGGTTCGCTGGTGGCGCTGGAGATGGGCAAGATCAAGCCCGAGGGCGATGGCGAAGTGCAGGAGATGATCGACATCGCCGACTTCGCGGTGGGCCAGAGCCGCATGATGTACGGCGCCACCATGCACTCGGAGCGCCCCGGCCACCGCATGTACGACCAGTACCACCCGCTGGGCCTGGTCGGCATCATCAGCGCGTTCAACTTCCCGGTGGCGGTGTGGGCGTGGAACGCGATGCTCGCCACCATCGCCGGCGACATCTGCATCTGGAAGCCGTCGCCGAAGACGCCGCTGTCGGCGATCGCCACGATGAAGATCTGCAACGAGGCGCTGAAGGCCGGCGGCTTTCCGGATCTGTTCTTCCTGTTCAACGACGCCGGCGTGGAGCTGTCGCAGGCCTTCGTGGACGACAAGCGCATCCCGCTGATCAGCTTCACCGGCTCGACCAAGGTGGGCCGTCACGTGGGCGAGCGCGTCGCCAAGCGCATGGGCCGTTCGCTGCTGGAGCTGGGCGGCAACAACGCGATCATCCTCGACGAAACGGCCGACCTGAAGCTGGCGATCCCCGGCATCGTGTTCGGCGCGGTTGGCACCGCCGGCCAGCGCTGCACCACCACGCGCCGCCTGTTCGTGCACGAGGCCATCTTCGACAACGTGCTGGCCACGCTGGTCAAGGCCTACGGCCAGGTCGAAAGCAAGATTGGCGACCCGACGCTGGCCACCACGCTGATGGGCCCGCTCAACAGCCCGGAGGCCGTGCAGGCGTATCTCGCGGCCGTCGAGAAGGCCAAGGCCGCCGGCGGCCACGTGCGCACCGGCGGCAAGGCGCTGACCGACCGCAAGGGCAACTTCGTGCTGCCGACCATCGTCACCGGCATCGCGAACTCGCATGAGGTCGTGCAGACCGAGACGTTCGCGCCGATCCTGTACGTGATGCCGTTCAAGACCATCGACGAGGCGATCGACCTGCAGAACGATGTGCCGCAAGGCCTGTCCTCGTCGATCTTCACCAACGACCTGCGCGCGGGCGAGCAGTTCCTGTCGGCGGCCGGCTCGGATTGCGGCATCGCGAACGTCAACATCGGCACCTCGGGCGCGGAGATCGGCGGCGCGTTCGGCGGCGAGAAGGAAACCGGCGGCGGTCGCGAGTCGGGTTCCGACGCGTGGAAGGTCTACATGCGCCGCCAGACCAACACCATCAACTACTCCGACGCGCTGCCGCTGGCGCAGGGGATCAAGTTCGACTTGTAAGCCCCTACTCTCCACGGCCCGTAACGACGTCATGCCCGCGCAAGCGGGCATCCACTTTGAGACTCGCTCAAGAGCAACATGGATGCCCGCCTTCGCGGGCATGACGTCCAAATCCAGCCATCTGGTTCGCCCCGCAAGCCACGCCCAAGGATCGACGCCATGAGCTATCAGCCGCCGCAACGTTCCAGCACCAGCTCGCTGGCCATCGTGAGCCTGATCTTCGGCGTGCTCGCCTGGTGCATGCTGCCCTTCGTCGGCGCGCTGGTGGCGGTGATCTGCGGCCACCTGGCCCGCAACGAGATCCGCCGCGCACCGGTCGACCAGCGCATCGAGGGCGACGGCATGGCCATCGCCGGCATGGTGCTGGGTTACGTGCAACTGGTGCTCAGCGTGCTGGCGGTGTTCTTCCTGATCGCCGCGCTGGTGTTCGGACTGGGTATCGCCCATTTCTGGCGCTGATGCCGGCATGCCGACCGCCTCTCCGTTCGATTTCCGCGGCTGGCGCGTCGTCGTGGCCGGCGGCAGCAAAGGCATCGGCCGCGCGATCGCGCTGGCGTTCGCCGAGGCCGGAGCTGCGGTGTCGATCTGCGCCCGCGGGCAGGCCGCACTGGATGAAACGGCAAGTGCACTCGCCGCGCACGGCGGCAGCGTGCACGCGCAGGCTTGCGACCTGGGCGATCCGGCGGCCATCGAGGCCTGGATCGCCACCGCCGCGACCACGCTGGGCGGTATCGACGTGCTGGTGAACAACGCCAGTGGCTACGGCTTCGGCGAGGGCGACGACGCCTGGCTCGCCGACTTCAACATCGACCTGATGGCGGCGATCCGCGCCTCGCGCTGCGCACTGCCGCACCTCGCGGCCTCGCCGCACGCCTGCGTCCTGCACACCAGTTCCATCGCGGCGCTGCATCCGCGCAGGAACGGCCCCGCCTACGCCGCGATGAAGGCGGCGCTCAGCCACTACACCACCTCGCAGGCGCTGCAGCTGGCGGAGCAGCACATCCGCGTCAACGCGATCGCGCCCGGCTCCATCGAATTCCCCGATGGCCTGTGGGATCGCGTGCGGCGGGACGACCCCGCGCGCTACGCCGCCACGCTGGCCAAGATCCCGTTCGGCCGCTACGGCACGCCGGAGGAAATCGCCCATGCCGCGCTGTTCCTCGCCTCGCCGTATGCCGGCTGGATCACCGGCCAGACGCTGTGCGTGGACGGCGGCCAGCAGTTGAACGGGTGAACCCATGAACGCACCGGACAGCACCGAACGCTTCAGCGACCGCGTCGCCGACTACGTGCGCCACCGTCCCGATTATCCGCCCGCCCTGCTAGCCTGGCTGCGCCGCGAGCATGGCGTGACACCGGACTGGAAGGTCGCCGACGTGGGCGCGGGCACCGGCATCTCCAGCAAGCTGTTTCTCGATGCCGGCCACGCGGTGACCGCGGTGGAACCGAATGCGCCGATGCGCGAGGCGGCCGTCGCCTGGCTGGGCGGCCAACCGCAGTTCCGTGCCGTGGACGGCCGCGCCGACGTCACCGGCCTGCCCGACGCCAGCGTCGACCTGGTGACGGTGGCGCAGGCCTTCCACTGGTTCGACCCCGACACCACGCGGCGCGAGTTCGCCCGCATCCTGCGCCCCGGCGGGCTCGCCGCGATCTTCTGGAACTCGCGCCGGCTCATCGGCACGCCCTTCCTCGAAGGCTACGAGGCACTGCTCAAACGCCACGGCACCGACTACACCAGCGTGGCCGAGCGCTACGCCGACGACGACAGCATGCGCGCATGGTTCGGCGCCGGCTGGCGCGGCACCGCGCGCTTCGAATACAAGCAACTGCTGGACTACGATGGACTGCGCGGCCGGCTGATGTCGTCCTCCTACGTGCCGAAACCCGGCCACGCGCAACACGCACCGATGCTTGCCGCACTGCGCGAGCTGTTCGAGCGCTGCCAGCGCGATGGCCGCATCAGCTTCGACTACGACACGCGCATCATCGTGGGTACGCTTTAGGATGCGCAGGAGTGCCTGATCATTTCCGCTCGTCATCCCGGCGCAGGCCGGGATCCAGTGACGATCACGCTTGTTCGGGCCGTACGATCACTGGATTCCGGCCTGCGCCGGAATGACGAGCAAAAGAACCATTCTTCGCCGGAACACTTCGAGACACCTCATGTACGACCTGCTCCGCCCGCTGCTGTTCGCTCTGGACGCCGAAACCGCGCACGGCCTCACCTTGTACGGCCTCGACGTGGCCCATCGCAGCGAGCTGGTGCGCTTCGTCGCAAAGCCCGCCGCCGAACTGCCGGTGGAAGCGTTCGGCATCCGCTTTCCGAACCCGGTGGGCCTGGCCGCCGGCCTGGACAAGAACGCCGAGCATCTCGACGCGCTGGGCGCGCTGGGCTTCGGTTTCGTCGAGGTGGGCACGGTGACGCCGCGGCCGCAGGCGGGCAATCCGCGACCACGCCTGTTCCGGCTGCCGCAGCACGAGGCCATCATCAACCGCATGGGTTTCAACAACGCCGGTGTGGACGCGCTGGTGCGCAACGTGGACAAGTCCAGCTATCGCGGCGTGCTCGGCATCAACATCGGCAAGAACAAGGACACGCCGAACGAGCGCGCGGTGGACGATTACCTGCTGTGCCTGGAGCGCGTCTACGCGCATGCCGGCTACATCACCGTGAACATCTCCTCGCCGAACACCCAGGGCCTGCGCGACCTGCAGGAAGAAGCCACGCTGCGCCGCTTCATAGCCACGCTGCGCGAGCGGCAGGAACAGCTCGGCTCGCAGAGCGGCGCGCGCAAGCCGATGTTGCTGAAGATCGCGCCGGATCTTTCCGAACACGAACAGGACGGCATCGCCGAGGCGCTGCTGGCCAGCGGCATCGACGGCGTGATCTGCACCAACACCACCGTCGACCGCGCCCTGGTGGCGGACGATCCGCGCGGCAACGAGACCGGCGGCCTGTCCGGCAAGCCGCTGTTCGCGCTTTCCACCGACGTGCTGCGCGGCATGCGCCGGCGCCTCGGCGTGCGCATGCCCATCGTGGGCGTGGGCGGCATCCTCGACGGCAGCGACGCGGCCGAAAAACTCGATGCCGGCGCCACCCTGCTGCAGCTGTATTCCGGCCTGATCTATCGCGGCCCGAAACTGATCGCCGAATGCGTGGACGAAATCCGCCGCCAACAGGAAAGCGCGCATGCCGGTTGAAAGAACAGACATGGGCGGCTACACGCTCACCGAAAACGCCCCGCTCGCCAGCCGCAACACGCTGCGCGTGAACGCCCGCGCGCGCTTGCTTGCCGAATTGCGCGACGCCGCGAAACTGCCGGAGCTGCTGGACTTCCCTGCCGTGCGCCAGGCGCCGCTGCTGGTGCTGGGCGAAGGCAGCAACCTGCTGCTCGCCGGCGACTTCGACGGCACCGTGCTGGCGATGGCCACCCGCGGTGTGCAGGTAGAGCAAGACGGCGACGTCGCGCGCATCGCCGTGGCCGCCGGCGAGCGCTGGGACGATTTCGTGCGCTGGTCGCTGGGCCAGGGCTTTGCGGGGCTGGAAAACCTGATCCTGATTCCCGGCACCGTAGGCGCCGCGCCGATCCAGAACATCGGCGCCTACGGCACCGAGGTCGCCGAGTTCATCGAGAGCGTGGAAGCCTGGGACACCCGCGAACGCCGCGTGGCCCAGCTAGCCCGCGCCACCTGCGCGTTCGGCTACCGCGACTCGCTGTTCAAGCACGAACCCGGCCGCTACATCGTCACCGCGGTACGCTTCGCGCTGCCCCGCACGCATGAACTCAAGCTCGACTACGCAGGCATCCGTGAGGAGCTGGCGCGCATGGGCGTGGACCGGCCTGCCCCGTTCCACGTCGCCGAGGCGGTGGTGCGCCTGCGCACCCGCAAACTGCCCGACCCCGCGGTGATCGGCAACGCCGGCAGCTTCTTCAAGAACCCCATCGTCGACACCGCGCAGGCCGAAACGCTCAAGCGCGAGCATCCGGAACTGCCCGCGTGGCCGCAGCCCGACGGCCGCAGCAAGCTCCCCGCCGCCTGGCTGATCGAGGCCGCCGGCCTCAAGGGCAGCCGCGCCGGCGACGCCGGCATCTCCAACCGCCACGCCCTGGTGCTGGTGAACCACGGCCACGCCAGCGGCGGCGAACTGTGGGCGTTTGCCCAACACGTGATCGCCACCGTGCAGGCGAAGTTCGGCGTGCGGCTGGAGCCGGAACCGGTGGTGGTCGGCGCGCGCTGAGCCACTGCTGTCCGGAATATCCGAATGCCCAGCTCGCAGACTCCAGGCAACGCAGGCGCGAGCTTCGAACAACGAAACCGGGTGACTTGATTTCGCGCATGCGCTGCATGGTGAGTCCCTCTCCCTCCGGGAGAGGGTGGCGACCTGCAGGTGCGGAAGCACCTGCGGAACGGCGAAGCCGGCCCCGCAAGGGGTGAGCGCCATGGATGGCGCGAATCCAGCCGGGAGAGGGTTCGGACGGAGCGAAGTGTTGCGGCAAGTCCGAACCCTCTCCCCCGGCCCCTCTCCCGATGGGAGAGGGGAGAAGACCGCCCGCGAAATATTCCGCACAACAGTGGGCCTGCACCGGAATGACGAGCATGAAGGTGGCCTCGAGACGTGCCGCGCAGGCCAGCCTTCACGCCCCTCGAAGAAACCGCATGCCAGCATGAGCGCTTCCCGTCACCGAGGAGCGCTCCATGGCCATCCGCAATGTCGCCGACGTGCTGGTCGAAACCCTGGCCAACGCCGGCGTGCGTCGCATCCACGGCGTGGTCGGCGACAGCCTCAACGGCATCACCGAGTCGCTGCGCCAGCGCAAGGAGATGAGCTGGTTCCACTACCGGCACGAAGAGGCCGCCGCGTTCGCCGCCGGCGCCGAATCGCAGCTCACCGGCCAACTGGCGGTGTGTGCCGGCTCCTGCGGGCCCGGCAACCTGCACCTCATCAACGGCCTGTACGATGCGCAGCGCTCGCGCACGCCGGTACTGGCGATCGCCGCGCACATTCCTTCGGTGGAGATCGGCAGCGGCTACTTCCAGGAAACCCATCCACAGAACCTGTTCCAGGAATGCAGCCACTACTGCGAACTGGTGAGCAGCCCCAGCCAGATCCATCGCGCCGCCGAGATCGCGGTACGCACCGCGATCGCCCAGCGCGGCGTATCCGTGCTGGTGATCCCCGGCGACGTGGCGCTGGCCGAAGCCTCCGGCCCGGTCGCCGATGCCGCCAGCCTGCTGCCGGCCGCACCGGTGGTGGTGCCATCGCCGAAGCAACTGGACAAGCTGGCCGAACTGCTGGCCGGTGGCCGCAAGGTCACCTTGTTCTGCGGGCGCGGCTGCGCCGGCGCGCACGACACGGTGATGCGCCTCGCCGCCACGCTGAAGGCGCCGGTGGTGCACGCGCTGGGCGGCAAGGAGCACATCGAGTGGGACAACCCGAACGACGTCGGCATGACCGGGCTGATCGGCTACAGCTCCGGCTACCAGGCGATGATGGACTGCGACACCTTGCTGCTGCTCGGCACCGACTTCCCCTACCGCCAGTTCTTCCCGGACGACGCGAAGATCTGCCAGATCGACCTGCGCGGAGAGAACCTGGGGCGCCGCTGCAAACTCGACCTGGGCCTGGTCGGCGACGTGGGCGCCACCGTCGAAGCCTTGCTGCCGCGCCTGCAGCCCGCGCGCGACGACGGCCACCTCAAGGCCAGCCTCGCCCACTACCGCAAGGCCCGCGAAGGGCTGGACGAACTCGCCACCGGCAAGCCGGGCCAGAAGCCGATCCATCCGCAATACGTGGCGAAGGTGGTGGACCAGGTCGCCAGCGAGGACGCGGTGTTCGCCTGCGACGTGGGCACGCCCACGATCTGGGCCGCGCGCTACCTGCGCATGAACGGACGGCGCCGCCTGCTCGGCTCCTTCGTGCACGGCTCGATGGCGAACGCGATGCCGCAGGCGATCGGCGCGCAGACCGCGTTCCCGCAACGCCAGGTGGTCAGCCTGTCCGGCGACGGCGGCTTCGCGATGCTGATGGGCGACCTGCTCACGCTGATCCAGCACCAGTTGCCGGTGAAGATCGTGGTGTTCAACAACGGCACGCTGGGCTTCGTGGAGCTGGAGATGAAGGCCGCCGGCTTCCTGCCCGTCGGCGTGGCACTGGACAACCCCGACTTCGCCGCCATGGCGCGCGCGGTCGGCATCCACGGCGTGCGGGTGGAAGATCCCGGCGATCTGGAAACGGCGGTACGCGAGGCCTTCGCACACGACGGCCCCGCGCTGGTCGACGTGGTCACCAACCGGCAGGAGCTGTCGATGCCGCCGAAGATCCAGCTGGAACAGATCAAGGGCTTCAGCCTGTGGGCGCTGCGCACCGTGATGAACGGCCGCGGCGACGAGCTGATCGAGCTGGCGCGCAGCAACCTGCGGCGCTGAAAACAACAAAGCCCCTCTCCCGCTTGCGGGAGAGGGGTTGGGGAGAGGGCTGGCTACAAACGAAACCTCACCCCTTGGCCGGCTTCTCGATATCCGGCAGCAGCAGCGCGCACACGCCGATCAGCGGCAGGAAGGCGCACAGCTGGTACACGTGCGCGATGCCGTCGAGGTCGGCCAGCTTGCCCAGCACCGCGGCGCCGATGCCGCCCATGCCGAAGGCCAGGCCGTAGAACACGCCGGAGATCATGCCGATGCGGCCCGGCACCAGTTCCTGCGCGTAGACGATGATGGTGGTGAAGGCCGAGGCCAGGATCAGGCCGATCACCACGCTGAGCACGCCGGTCCAGAACAGGTTCGCGTGCGGCAGCAGCAGGGTGAACGGCGCCACGCCGAGGATCGAACCCAGGATCACCCACTTGCGCCCCACCTTGTCGCCCAGCGGGCCGCCGATCAGCACGCCCGCGGCCACTGCGGCGAGGAACACGAACAGGTGCACCTGCGCGTTCTGCACCGACACGTTGAAGGCGTGCATCAGATAGAACGTGTAATAGCTGCTGATGCTGGCGATGTAGAAGTACTTGGAGAAGATCAGCACGCCCAGCACCATCAGCGAAAACTTCACCATGCCCGGCGACAGCTCGCGCAGCGGCGCGCGGCGCGCGCGCGACTTGCCGCGGGTGGCGTGGTGGCGTGCGTACCAGTGGCCCACCTGCACCAGCACCGCGATCGCCAGCAGCGGCGCCAGCGCGAACCACGCCACGCTCTCGCGCCCGTGCGGCACGATGATCCACGCCGCGAGCAGCGGCCCCAGCGAGGCGCCGAAGTTGCCGCCCACCACGAACACCGACTGCGCCAGCCCCGGCCGGCCGCCCGAGGCCATGCGCGCCACCCGCGAGGATTCGGGGTGGAAGATCGACGAGCCGGTACCCACCAGCGCCGCCGCCAGCAGCAGCACCGGGAAATTCGGCGCGGTGGCGAGCAGCAGCAAGCCGGCCAGGGTGAAGCCCATACCCGCGGCCAGCGAATACGGCATCGGCCGGCGGTCGGTCGCCATGCCCACCAGCGGCTGCAGCAACGAGGCGGTGACCTGGTAGGTCAGCGTGATCAGGCCGACCTGCGCGAAGCTGAGATCGAAGCCGCTCTTCAGCAGCGGATAGATCGCCAGGATCAGCGACTGGATCATGTCGTTGAGCAGGTGCGAGAAACTGATCGCGCCCAGCACGCTGAACTGGGTGCGCTCCTCGGCGGCCGCGGGCGGCGTGGCGGCGGGGTTCAGCGGAATGGCGTCGACGCGGGTCTGCATGGGGGAACCGTCAGGGATCTCAGGAAAAGATCGCGACGGCGCGCATTGCATCCGTCGCTGCGCACACCATAATCCGCTATGGGACGGCCCGCATGCGCCGTCGGGTCAAGTTCTGTCGAATCCGGGCCACCATAAAGACACATTCGATCAAGCGTCGATTCTCGGTTGCCCAGCACCGTTCGCCCTGAGCGTAGGCCCAAGGGGCCGAAGTCGAAGGGTGATCGCAGCGACGCTTCGACTTCCTCGCTCACCAAAGCGCGAACGGAGTCTCTGATTCACCAGGAAACCATTGAGCAGGCTCCCATGCGCCACACCCGCGTCGATGCCTACGAGAACGCGCCCCGCGACGTCGTCGCCACCGGCAACGACTACGCCGCTGGCTACGTGCTGCCCGCGCACGCGCACCGGCGCGGCCAGCTGCTGTACGCGGCCACCGGCGTGGTCAGCGCGGTGACCGACCGCGGCAGCTGGGTGGTGCCGCCGCGGCGTGCACTGTGGTTGCCGCCGGGCGTGCCGCACGAGGTGCACATGAGCGGCGCGGTCTCCACGCGCAGCGTCTACGTGCGGCGCGAGGCCGCCGACGCCGCGGGCCTGCCCGCGTACTGCCAGGTGATCGCGGTGTCGCCGCTGCTGCATGCGCTGCTGCTGGAGGCGGTGGACCTGCCGCTGGAATACGCGCTGGACGGCCGCGACGGCCGCGTGATGGCGCTGCTGCTGGACGAGATCCGCGCGATGCCCGCGCTGCCGCTGAACACGCCGCTGCCCGACGAACCGCGCCTGCGCAAGCTGTGCCGCGCACTGCTCGCCGCACCCGCGCTGGAGATCGACGTCGACGCGATGGCGCACAAGGCCGGCATGAGCCGGCGCCACTTCACCCGGCTGTTCCGCCAGCAGACCGGCATGAGCTTCGCCGCGTGGCGCCAGCAGGCCTGCCTGCTCGCCGCGCTGACCCGGCTCGGCGCGGGCGAACCGGTCACCACCGTCGCGATCGAGCTGGGCTACGCCAGCGCCAGCGCGTTCAGCGCCGCGTTCCGGCGCACCCTCGGCGCCCCGCCCAGCCGCTACCTGGCGATGCAGGGGCGCGACGCCGCGGCGTGAATCGCGGCCGATGTCATCGCTCCGTCAAAAAACCTCGGCACAGTCGTCACATGCCTGCACGGAATGCATGAGCCGCCGGGGTTACCATGCCCGCAGGATCAGCGCGACACGCCCACGGATACGCATCGAATGAGTTCGCACGCCCCCCGCAAGTCCCCGCCCGCCACCACCGGCGCCGCGGCGGCCAACGACGCCACCGCCGCGGCGCCCGACCTCGGCGAGCGCCGGCTGTACATCAACCGCGAACTGTCGCAGCTGGCGTTCAACATCCGCGTGCTCGACCAGGCGCTGGACGAACGCACGCCGCTGCTGGAGCGGCTGAAGTTCCTGCTGATCTTCTCGCGCAACATGGACGAGTTCTTCGAGATCCGCGTGGCGGGGCTGAAGGGCCAGATCGCGCTGGACCACGAACTGCTCGGCGCCGACGGCATGGCGCCGCGCCAGACGCTGGCCGAGATCAGCGCGATCGCGCACCGGCAGATCGAGCGGCAGTACGCGATCCTCAACGAGCGCATCCTGCCGGAGCTGGCCGCGCACGGCATCCGCATCGCGCGGCGCGACGAGTGGACGCACAAGCAGAAGCAGTGGGTGCGCCGCTACTTCCGCGAGGAGGTGGCGCCGCTGGTGACGCCGATCGGGCTGGACCCCACCCATCCGTTCCCGCTGCTGGTCAACAAGAGCCTCAACTTCATCGTGCAGCTGGACGGCACGGATGCGTTCGGCCGCGACTCCGGCCTCGCCGTGGTGCCGGCGCCGCGCGTGCTGCCGCGGCTGATCCGCATACCCGACGACATCGCCGAGGGCGGCGACGGCTACGTGCTGCTGTCCTCGATGATCCACGCGCACGCCGACGAGCTGTTCCCCGGCATGAACGTGCTCGGTTGCTACCAGTTCCGGCTGACCCGCAACGCCGACCTCGCGCTCGACCCGGAGGACGTGGAAGACCTGGCGCTGGCCTTGCGCGGCGAGCTGTACTCGCGCCGCTTCGGCAACGCGGTGCGGCTGGAGGTGGCCGACAATTGCCCGAAGACGCTCACCGCCCACCTGCTGAAACAGTTCGGGCTCGCCGAGTCGGAGATGTACGAGGTGAACGGCCCGGTGAACCTGGCGCGGCTGTTCCGCATCGCCAGCAAGGTGAACTACCCCGCGCTGCAGTACAAACCCTTCGTGCCTGCGCTGCCGAAGGTGCTGAAACACGCCGAGGACCTGTTCGCGGTGGTCGCGAAACAGGACGTGCTGCTGCTGCATCCCTATGAATCCTTCGCGCCGGTGGTGGACCTGCTGCGCCAGGCCGCGAAGGATCCGCAGGTGCTGGCGATCAAGCAGACGCTGTACCGCACCGGCGCGGATTCGGAGATCGTCGACGCACTGGTGGACGCGGCGCGCGCGGGCAAGGAAGTGACCGCGGTGGTGGAGCTGCGCGCGCGTTTCGACGAGGAATCCAACCTCACCCTCGCCTCGCGCCTGCAGCAGGCCGGCGCGATGGTGATCTACGGCGTGGTGGGCATCAAGACCCACGCCAAGCTGATGCTGATCCAGCGCCGCGAAGGCAGCGAGCTGGTGCGCTACGCGCATCTCGGCACCGGCAACTACCACACCGCCAACGCGCGGTTGTACACCGACTACAGCCTGCTCACTTCCGACGAAGTGCTGTGCGAGGACGTGCACAAGCTGTTCAGCCAGCTCACCGGCATGGGCAAGGCGCTGCGCATGAAGAAACTGCTGCATGCGCCGTTCACGCTGAAGCAGGGCCTGCTCGACCTGATCGCGCAGGAAGCCGCGCACGCCGCGGCGGGCAAGCCGGCGCGCATCCTGATCAAGGTCAACGCGCTCACGGATCCCAAGATGATCCGCGCGCTGTACAAGGCCAGCATCGCGGGCGTGCGCATCGACCTGCTCGTGCGCGGCATGTGCTGCCTGCGCCCGGGCATGCCCGGCGTGTCGGAGCACATCCGCGTGCGCTCGGTGATCGGGCGCTTCCTGGAACACAGCCGCGCCTACTGGTTCGCCAACAACGGCGAACCGAAGCTGTACCTCTCCAGCGCCGACCTGATGGAACGCAACCTGGACCGCCGGGTGGAGTGCGCGTTTCCGATCGAGGGCAAGAAGCTGCAGCAACGCATCCTCGGCGCGCTGGAGCTCTACCTCGCCGACAACGTCGGAGCCGCCGAGCTGCAGGCCGACGGCAGTTACCGGCCGGTAGCGCGCGCTCCCGACGAGGCGGTGCTCGACGCGCAGCAGCAGTTGCTGGAGAAGCTCAGCGGCGCGGAGGCGTAGGAGCACACCCTGTGCGCGAAAGCTTTTGGCTTCGATCGAGCGCCAGAGCCATCGCGCACAGGGTGCGCTCCTACAGGCTTATTTCAGATGCTGCTTCACCCACGCCACATAGCGGTCGACGAAGCCCTGCAGGAATTTCTGCGTGCCCTCGCTGGCGATGTGGCCCTCGGCGTCGATCAGGCCGTCGTCCTTGAACTGCACGAACACCTCGGGCTGCGCCAGCGTCGCCACGTCGAGGTAGGCCAGCACATTGCGCAGGTGCTGCTGCGCCAGCGCGCTGCCGGTGCCGCCGATCGAGGCTCCGATCACCGCGCCCGGCTTGCCGGCGAAGGAGTTGGTGCCCCAGGGTCGCGAGGCGAGATCGATCGCATTCTTCAGCACGCCGGGTATCCCGCGGTTGTATTCCGGCGTGACGAACAGCAGCGCATCCGCCGCCTCCACCTGCTGTTTCAGCTGCCGCCCCGCAGCCGGGTAGTCGGCATCGAAGTCCTGGTTGTACAGCGGCAGGTGATCGATGCGCAGATGCTCGAAGGCGAAATCCTTCGGCGCCAGCCGCTCCACCGCCCGCGCCAGCCGCTTGTTGATCGACGCCTTGCGCAGGCTGCCCACCAGTACCGCCACCTTGATCGCGCTCATGCAGGATGCTCCACGCCGCCGGGTGCGGCGCATCCCGCGCATTGGACACGCACGGCAATCAAGCCGCCGTGATGCGCGACGTCAACGCACGTACAACGCGTCGTGCAGCAGTTGCCGGCGCGGCTGGTCCGGCTGGCCCAGCCAGGTGAGCTTGTCCTGCGAGCTGTCGTCGGGATCGACCGCCGGCGTCAGGTTCTCGGGACGTTGCGCGAACAGCCCCCACATCGCGTGATCCTGCGCGTCGTACAGCAGGGCCACGCGCTCGGTGGGGCAATCGTGCGGCTTGCACGCGGTGGCGAGGAGCATGGCCTTGCCATCGACCTGCACCGTCCGCGCCGGTGTGGCCGTGCCGGCCTGGCGTACCCAGGCCGGCAGTGCCTGTGCATCGCGCAACGCCTCCAGCGTCTTCGCGAAATCCGGACGCTGCAGCAGGTCGTACAGGTAGATCGGCGCGGCGGTCGGCGTCGCGACCGCCGTGGTGGCGTCGTTGCCCGCCGGCGCCGCCTGCGTGGCGGGCTTGTCGAGGGAATACGCCGAGGATGCCGGCGCCGCTGGCGCCTGCGACCCTTGCGAACAGGCCACGCAGGCCAGCGGCACCGTCAATGCGCATGCGAGCATGGAAAACTTCATCGCAAGCCTCCTCGTCATGTGGCACGAGGTTTCAACCTAGCAAGTCGCCATGCAACGCCCGCTGACGCGCACGCGCGCGTCATTTCGCCTGCAAACTGTCCATCGCCTTTTTCGCATCGGCATGCGCGGCATCCAGCGTGGTCGCCTTCAACCCCTGCTGGGCCTGGCCCAGCGCGGCATGCAGGTGGGCCTCGACGGCGGCATCGCCCTTGGCGTCGACGATGGCGCCCTGGCCCATGCCCTTGCACGGATCCGCCGCCTTGGCGTCGAAGCCCTTGCCCATCGGACCGACCAGGCAATTCACCACATGCTGCAGGTGCGCATGCGCGGTTGCGAGATCCGTCGCGCCCAGCGCCATGCCAGCATGCGCGCCGGCGGTGGACATCTGTTTCGAGGCTGCGCCGTTCGCGTCCGCCGCGAACGCGGCGACCGGCAGGGCCAGCGCCAGCAACAGGGCCGGCAAACCACGCGTGCAGTACTTCGTCATGACACGACTCCCGGGCGACGCGGCGTTGGCCGCAGTTTCCCCACTATGCACCCGCCGCCGTGAGAAAAGGGCAAAGGCATGCCACAGGTCATGCCGGCGGCGGTACGGCACAGTCCTACACTGGACACCTTCCCGGATGGAGATAGTCGCCATGGCCCGCGTGGAACTGGAAGCCGATCGCGTCAGCATGCACCTGAGCCCGCTGGATGAGGTGTTGACGCTGCACGGCTCGCTGCACATCCCGTATCGCCACATCCAGGCGGCGCACGCCGATCCGGTACCGGAAACCTGGTTCCGCGGCTTCCGCATCGGCACCAACATCCCCGGCGTCAAGGTGGCCGGCAGTTTCTACAACGGCGAAGGCGTGATGTTCTACGACTTCCACGACCCCGCGCGCTGCCTGACGCTGGAGCTGGCGGACGAGCACTACCGCCGCGTGGTAGTCGAGGTCGACCGCGACCAGGACGCCGCTGCGCTGGCGGCGCAGATCACGGCGCGCCTGCCTCCCGCCGCCGACTGACCGGCAAGGGCGCCATCACCACGGAACCCGCCGCCCCAGGTAGTCGAGGTACTGCAGCCCCGCCTTCCCCGCCTGCGCCTCCATGGTGTCCACGAGGTTCGGGATGCTCTCGCCGATTTCCAGGCGCGCACCGGGACCGCCCAGATCGGTGCGCACCCAGCCGGGCGCCATCAGCAGCAGGGTTCTGGAACCGTCGGCATGGCGGGCGGCGTAGCTGCGCATCAACATGTTGAGCGCGGCCTTGCTGGCCCGATACACCTCGTGGCCGCCGCGTTCGTTGTTGGCGACGCTCCCCTGGCCGGACGACATGATGGCTATCGTGCCGTCCGGCCGCACGAGGCCCTGCAGGGCCTCGACGACGCGCAACGGGCTCAGCGCGTTGGTGACCATCACGCGCACGAACTCGTCGGTGGAAACATCCGCAATCGTCTCATGGTCGTCATTCGTGACGCCGGCATTGACGAACAACATGTCGAAGCTCCACGACGCCAGGCGCGCGCATAGCGCGTCCACCTGATCCGGATGGTTGATGTCGACCGTCTCGACCGCAAGCCGTCCGTCACTGGCCTGCGCCAGCTCGTGCAGGCTGGACGAGCCCGCGTTGCGCTCGGTGGCGACGACGTTCCAGCCGCGCTTGAGGTATTCCTCCGCGAGGGCGAAGCCAAGGCCGCGCGACGCGCCGATCAACAGCAGGTTCCTGTTCGAGGCAAAAGCTGGCATCTACAATCTCCCGTATCGGCACGCCCGTCGAAGGACGACACGCCCGCTTCGTGCCTTCTGCAAGAACGGATGGTAATCCCGCCGCAGCGCGGAAGCTGCGGCGGCGGCGATGCTGCAACCGTGCCGCACACTGGCCAACGATCCACCTCGGAGATTCCCTGCGTGTCGCATTACACCGGTCCCCTGCTCATCCGCCCGACCGCCGCCGCGCTGCTCGCCGCGCGCGATGCGGGCACCGCCGCGTGGACCGGTTCGCTGGACCTTGACCGCTCGACCGGCACCGCCGAATTGCAGGCGGATGGCTGGCTGTGGCGCGGCGAGCGCTATCCGTACCCGCCCGCGCTCAAGGACCGCAGCATCCATTACTGGGACGGCGACGAATTCGCGTCGGCGGCGCGCTACTCCGGCGCGCTGATCAAGCTGGTGCCCACCGAATGGGGCGTGCCCACCTTCGAGATCGACGGCATCAAGATGCTGCCCACCGCGCAGGCCTCGCCGCTGGACGACGCGCGCCGCAAGGTGGCGCTGGTCGAGCCGCGCGGCAAGACGGTGCTGGATACCTGCGGCGGCTTGGGCTACTTCGCCGCCAGTTGCCTGGACGCGGGCGCGGCGCGCATCCACTCCTTCGAGAAGAACCCCGACGTGCTGTGGCTGCGCACGCTCAACCCGTGGTCGCCCGATCCCGATGCACCGGAGAGCGGCGGACGCTTGCAACTCGTCCACGCCGACGTGTCGCAGGCCATCGCGCAGCTGGCCGACGCCTCGGTCGATGCATTGCTGCACGACCCGCCGCGTTTCGGCATCGCCGGCGAACTGTATTCGCTGGCGTTCTATCGCGAACTGGCGCGCGTGCTGCGACGCGGCGGCCGCCTGTTCCACTACACCGGCAGCCCGAACAAGCTCACCAGCGGCCGCGACGTGCCGCGCGAAGTGGCGCGGCGGCTGCAGGAAGCCGGCTTCGAGGCGCAACCGGCGCTGGACGGGGTACTGGCGACGCGGCGCTGAGCGCGTTTCATGCCGACGCTGTCGCGGATGGGCGGCATGCCACGACACTCCATCGCACCGACGAGCCATTCATCGGCGTTCGCGCGATGAACCGCAGCTGTCTGCACCGGTTTCCATCCCGTTCATTCGAGGGGTACGCTCGACCTCCCCCCCCGAGCGAACCGGAGCCCCCTCATGGCCTTGTGGAAAGAACCCGTGAAGTCCCCCGCCACCGCGGCGCCCGAAACCACCGACCAGGCACGTCTCGATATCCCGGAGAACAAGCCCGAAACAGCAGCACCGGTGCAGCCAGCACAACCGGCACCGCGTCCCGCCCTCGCGGCGGTGGCGGCCAAGCCCAAGGCCGAATCGCTGATCGCGCCCGACCTCACCATCGAGGGCAAGATCGAAGGCGCGGGCCACGTGCGCATCGCCGGCAGCTTCAAGGGCGACGTCAGCGTGCGCGGGGACCTCACCATCGAGCCCGGCGCCAAGGTGACCGGCAGCGTGCGTGCCGAGAAGGTCACGATCGGGGGCGAACTGGTGGGCAACATCGAATCCGCGGTGCACGTGGAACTGCTGCAGAGCGGCGCGCTGACCGGCGACCTGAAGGCCGGATCGCTCAGCGTGGCGGCCGGCTCGCGCATGCGCGGCCAGGCCGAGTTCGGCTGGGACGACAAGGACACCTCCCGCGGACACGGCGGCACCACTTCGTGACCACCGCGCGCCCGGGCACGGCCGGGGCGACGCGCATATGCCCGCACTGCCGGGAGACCATCCTCGAAAGTGCGAGCGTGTGCCCGGCCTGCCGCCACAAACTGCGCTTCAGCGATGCGACCGACGCGGGCGCGGCGGCGTCCGTGCCGCTGCGCGTGGAGGGCAGTTTCCGCAATCCCGACAGCGGTGCGTGGGAATACTCGATGGTGCTGACCATCCGCAACGAGCGCGGCGAAGAGATCGCACGCAAGCTGGTAGGCGTCGGCGCCATGCAGCCGGGCGAACAGCGCAGCTTCAGCCTGAGCGTCGAGATGCAGGCCGCCGGCGCCGGTGGCAAGCGCACGCGGCCTTACTGACGACGCGGCCGTCGCCTGCTCGCGCACTTCTCACAAGTGCGCGTTGGGTTCGAAGCGCTGCAGGAATTCGTAGCGCGGCGCCTTGCGGTCGACGAAGGACTGCGTGTGCGCACCAATCGCCTGGCGCAATAGGCCACCATCCTGCGGCACGGCGGTCGGCCACGTCGGCAAACCGGGACCATTCGGATTGCCGGTCTTGATGAAGTTCGCCCAGTAGCCCTCCGTCACGCTCGAAACGCGATGGTCGGTGGCGGTCCACGCATAGACGTGGTTGCCATCGAGGTTGCCCAACGCGTATTCGATCTCGCCACTGTGCACCGCACCCGCATCCGGGCCCGCGCTGCCGTCGCGCTTCGCGGGGCGCGGCTGCTCGAAGTAGTAGTAATAGACGGGCGCCTTGCCGGTACGGCGCTGCCAATCCATCCAGCGCCAGGTCGCGAAAGCGATGAACTGGGTCGCCGACAACGCCGTGCCGGAGGCTTTCACTTCCGCCTCGCTGTTGCCCGGATAGAGCTTCAGTGCCTCATTCGCCTGCGCGCCGAACTGCCGCTGCAGCACGGCGCGGTAGTTCGCCGGCGTGGGCGCCTGGTCGTCGAGCAGGCTCTTCCAGTAGCCCTCCTGCGAATTGGAGCCGACCAGCAAGGGGATGTGCGCCTGCGCGCCGGCGGCATAGATCGCCTCCGGCGAGCGCGGCAGGAAATAGCCGTCGACGGTCGGATTGAAGCTGTCGCTGTCCGATGTCCCCAGCGCCTTGAGCAAGTCGGCCGCGGGCATCGCGCGCAATTCAGCCAGCGAACGGGCACCAAGCTTGCGCATGAAGTTCTCACCCCTTTGTTCGGCCAGCGCCAGCGGTTCGGGCTTCAGGTTGCCCAGCACCGCGCCGCTTTCGCCGATCGCGCGCTGCATCAGATCCTTCGACAGCGGCGAGGCCATCAGCGCCGACACCGCCATCGATCCCGCCGACTCGCCGCCGATGGTGACCTCATCCGGATCACCGCCGAACGCGGCGATGTTGTTGCGCACCCAGCGCAGCGCGGCGGTCATGTCGAGCAGGCTGTAGTTGCCGGTGGCGTGCGCGGGCGATTCCGCCGCCAATTGCGGCAAGGCCAGCAGGCCGAATACGTCGAGGCGATAGTTCACCGTCACCGTGACGATGCCGCGCTGCGCGAGGCTGGCACCGTCGTAGCGCGGCTCCGAACCGTCGCCGGCCAGCAGGCTGCCGCCGTAGAAATACACCAGCACCGGCAACTTGCCGGCCTTGCGCTGTGCCGGCGTCCACACGTTGAGGTAAAGGCAGTCCTCGCTCATGCCGGCGGAGCGGAACACCATGTCGCCGTACAGCGGGCGCTGCATGCAGCGAGCGGCGAAATGATCGGCCCTGCGCGCGCCGTCCCACGACGCCACCGGCTGCGGCGGCTTCCAGCGCAGCGCGCCGACCGGCGGCGCGGCATAGGGAATGCCCTTGAACTCGTCCAGGCCAGCCTTCGCGTCGTGGATACCGGAGAGCGTGCCGCTGGCGATCCGCACCGTCGGCGCCGAATCGGAAGCTGCGACCCACGAAGCGGGAAGCACGAGCAGCAGTCCTAACAGGACATAGCACGAATGCGAAAGAGCCATCTGCATGACGAGCACCTCGACAAGAGACAAGGCGCCATCATAGAAGCGGATCGTGCGTGGCGCCTCGTCGGCACGGGCACGCGATGGAGCAGCTTCGTTTCGGTTGGAAAGCTAACGACGCCCTCACCCAGCCCACTCCCCAAGCGGTGCCAGGGGGAGAGGGCATGTCTCAGCCCACTGCCTTCTTCAGCAGCGCGGCGATGCGTTTCTCCACCTCGGCGTTCATGGTCTTGAGCGCGTATGACGTTGGCCACATGGCACCATCGTCTAGCCTGGCCTTGTCCGTGAAGCCGAAGGTGGCGTAGCGGTCCTTGAACTTCAGCGCGTCCTTGAAGAAGCAGACGACCTTGTCGTCCTGCGCATACGCCGGCATGCCGTACCAGGTCCTCGGCACCAGCGACGGGGCATGCGTCTTGACGAGGGCATGCACACGGCCGGCCATGACGCGGTCGGCCTCCGGCATCGCCGCGATCGCCGCCAGCACCTCGCGCTCGCCATCTTCCCTGGTCCTGTCCGCGCGCGCCTGCGCCTTCAGCTCCTTGGCATAGGTCTTCATCGCGGCCTGCTCCTCGGCGCTGAAGCCGGCCTTCTTGCCGGACGCCACCGCGGTCTTGCCTGGGGTCTTCTTTGCTGCCGGACTCATCGGATTTCCTCGTCGTGATCGATATCGAAAGGCTCAACGCCGCTCCTGCACGCGCAGCAGGTTGCCGGCGGGATCGCGCACGGCGCAGTCACGCACACCGTAGGGCTGCATGGTCGGTTCCTCCACGATCTCGGCGCCGCTGGCCTGGATCTTTTCGAACGCAGCATCGAGGTCCGGGGTGGCCAACAGCATGATCGCGTAGGTGCCCTTGGCCATCATCTCGGCGATGGTGCGTTTCTCCTCGTCGGTGACGCCGGGGCTGGCGTTCGGCGGGAACAGCACGATGGCGGTGCCGGGCTGCTCGGGTGGACCGACGGTGATCCAGCGCATGCCGTGGTAGCCGACGTCGTTGCGCACCTCGAAGCCCAGCGTGTCTCGGTAGAACGCCAGCGAGGCGTCCGGGTCGGCGTGCGGCAGGAAGCTGGCGTGGATGCTGATGTCCATGGCGGTACGGCTCGGTGCGGGAGGAGCCGTCATGCTAGGTCAGGCTCGGCGGCTGGCGCTTCTCCATTCCTGATCGGTTGCGTCCTGACCGGTCGCGTCACCTGCCGCGCCACGCACGACGGCAGGCCTGCCGTGGCGCGCGCCGCCTCGCGTCGGTACACGCCGGGCGAGACGCCGACCAGTTCGGCGAAGCGGGTGCTGAAGGTGCCCAGCGAGGCACAGCCCACCGTGTAGCAGACCTCGGTGACGCCGAGGTCGCCACGGCGCAGCAAGGCCATCGCGCGCTCGATGCGCCGCGTCATCAGGTAGCTGTAGGGCGACTCGCCAAAGGCGAGCTTGAACTGGCGGCTGAGGTGTCCCGCCGACATGCCTATGCCGTGCGCCAGCGCCTCGACATTCAGCGGCTGCGCGTATTCGCGATCGATGCGGTCGCGCACGCGGCGCAGCCGGGCGAGGTCGCGCAGGTGCGTTGCCGGGGCGGGCTGGTCGCTCATCGGCGGGATCGTCCCACGGTGGGGGACGAGCCTCAAGCGCCGGCGTCTCCTCCGTACCCGACTCGGCGCCGAGTCTCAGTAAAGAGCTCCGTTCGCGCTGAGCGTAGCTCGCGATAGCGAGCGAAGTCGAAGCGCCGCCGCGACAGCCCTTCGACTTCGGCCCTTCGGGTCTACGCTCAGGGCGAACGGTGGTCGGTTACCGAGAGTCAGCGCCAATCAGGCTTTCCGGAGGGAAAAACACGATCAGTCCTTCGCCAGCGGCTTGCGCGGCAGTTTTTCCTCGCGCTGCGCGGCGTGCCAGACGAAGGAGGCGACGATGGCGGCGGCCTGCTTCAGGTCTTCCGGCGAGGAATGGTCGTAGGTGTCCAGGTTGCTGTGGTGGACCTGGGTGGAGTAGTCCAGCCGGTCCTGGATGAACTGGAAGCCCGGCAAGCCCACGGCGTCGAACGACACATGGTCGGTGCTGCCGGTGTTGCGGCTGGTCACGGTGGTGGCGCCGACGTCATGGAACGGCTCCAGCCACGCCTTGAAGATCGGCATCGCCGCGGTGTTCTCCTGCGCGTAGATGCCGCGGAAGCGGCCCGAGCCGTTGTCCATGTTGAAGTAGGCCGCGAAGCGCTCGTACTCGGGCTTCTTCTGCAGCGCGCCGGTGGGTTCGCGCAACGACGCGGGCAGCGCCTTCTGCGCGGGATCGACGGGCTCCGGGTAGGCCGCGAAGTGCTTCGCCACGTAGGCGCGTGAGCCGATCAGGCCCTGCTCCTCGCCGCTCCACAGCGCCACGCGGATGGTGCGCTTCGGCTTCGCGCCCACGGCCTTGAGGATGCGCATCGCCTCCATCATCACCGCCACGCCGGCGCCGTTGTCCGAGGCGCCGGTGCCGGTGTGCCAGGAATCCATGTGCGCGCCCAGCATCACCACCTCGTTCGCCTTGCCGCTGCCGGGGATCTCGGCAACGGTGTTGTAGCCGGGCTGGTTGGCCTCGTCGGTGAAGCGCGCCTTGACGTTCACGCGCAGCTTCACCGTCTCCTTGCGTTCCTGCGCACGCACCAGCGGGTTGTAGTGCTCGGCGACCATGGCCAGCTCCGGCACGCCCGCGGATTCGCCGGCCCGACGCGAGCCGCCGCCGCCCACGCGGATGACGCCGTTGTCCCAGCCGCTGATGCCGATGGTGGCCAGCGCGCCCTCGGCGACGAAGAACTCGTTGACCGCGCGGGCCAGCTCCTGCCGCTCGGTGTAGCGCTTGAGGAAGGCGGCGCGGTCGCGCTTCGCGTCCTTGGGCAGGGCGAAGCCCTGCAGCTCGGCGAGGCCGGCCGCGTCGTAGCGCTGCCAGTCGGCCTCGGTGCCGGGCTTGTACGCGCGGGCGTCGTCCAGCAGCAGGATCCTGCCCTTGAGCTTGCCCTTGTACTGGTCCAGGTCCTTGCGGGTCTTGATGCTGACGCGCATCACCTCGCCCTCGACCGGGCCATTCGTGCCGGGCGTCCACGCCTTCGGCAGCGCGTACAGCGGCGCAGTGCGGGGCGCCAGCATCTCCACGCTGGACTCGCTGAACTCCCAGCCGCGGCCGAAGTCGTCGAACGCCTCGTCGTGCACGTTCGCCAGGCCCCAGCCCTTGAACTTCTCCTGGGTCCAGGCATTCGCCTGAGCCATCTGCGGCGAATTGGTGAGGCGCGGGCCGATGTCCTCGGTGAGATGACCCAGGATGTCCATCACCTGCGAATGGTGGAAGGCCTCCTGGCGGATGCGGTTGACCATCTCCATGTCGACCGGCTCCTGGGCCATGGCCATGCTGCTGAAACCCAGGCACAACACCCACATGCAACGCTTGATCACGATTGACCCCGAATGGCTTGGCGCAAGAATTTTCGAATCTAGCGTCCCGCCCGATCGCATTCATGGGTCAATGGTCATGGTCCGTCCGCCGACGGCGGCGCCAGGGCACCCCATCGATCCGATACCATGACGGCCCCGTTCCGGCGGCATCCGCGCCCCGCGCCCGCCGCCTCGATCCGCCCCACGGAGCCGCACCGCATGTCGTCTGCACGCCTCGAAATCACCCGCCCCGATGACTGGCACCTGCACTTGCGTGACGGCGCGGCGCTGGGCGCGGTGGTGGCCGACACCGCGCGGCAGTTCGCGCGTGCGATCGTGATGCCGAACCTTAAGCCGCCGGTGACCACGGTGGCGCAGGCCGAGGCCTACCGCGCGCGCATCCTCGACCAGCTGCCGGCGGACACGCGCTTCCAGCCGCTGATGACGCTGTACCTCACCGAGGCCACCGCGCCGGACGAGATCGCGCGCGCCAAGGCCAGCGGCTTCGTGCACGCGGTGAAGTACTACCCCGCCGGCGCCACCACCAACTCGCAGGCCGGCGTGCGCGACCTGGCACACGTGTATCCGGTGCTGGAAGCGATGGAACGGCACGGCCTGCCGCTCCTGATGCACGGCGAAGTCACCGATCCGGCGGTGGATATCTTCGACCGCGAGCATGCTTTCATCGAGCGCCAGCTGATCCCGCTGCGCGCGCGTTTCCCGCAGCTGCGCATGGTGCTGGAGCACATCACCACGCGCGCCGCGGCGGAGTTCATCCGCGAAGCGCCGAGCCACGTCGGTGCCACCATCACCGCGCACCATCTGCTGCTCAACCGCAACGCGATCTTCGAGGGCGGCATCCGCCCGCACCACTACTGCCTGCCGGTGCTGAAGCGCGAGACCCATCGCCAGGCCTTGCTGGAAGCGGCCACCAGCGGCGATCCGCATTTCTTCCTGGGCACCGACAGCGCGCCGCACGCGCAGCACGCCAAGGAAGCCGCCTGCGGCTGTGCGGGCATCTACACCGCGCATGCCGCCATCGAGCTGTACGCCGAAGCGTTCGAACTAGCCGGCAAGCTGGACCAACTGGAAGCCTTTGCCAGCTTCCACGGCCCGGACTTCTACGGCCTGCCGCGCAACCGCGACCGGATCGTGCTGGAACGCAAGCCCTGGACCGTGCCCGCCACCCTGCCCTTCGGCGACGGCGTTTGCGTGCCGTTCCGGGCAGGGCAGGACGTGGCGTGGTCGCTCGCCTAGTCGCCTCTCCTCAAAACGCCACCCAATCGGCGAAACGGACGACGGCGTTCTCCGCGGGCCACTCCGCCTGCCGTCGCCGGGCCGCCGCCTCGTTCCGCGGCGTCCAGACCGCCTTGCCGAACATCCCCGGATCCGCGTAGGCACCCAGCAGGTCAAACGCGTCGAGCACGAACGGGCGTCCCTCCGAGGCTATCGTGGAAGGTCCGTCCGACACGTGGAAATGCAGGTGCGGGCCGACCGACGCGCCGGTGAAACCCAACTGCCCGAGCACCTCGCCTCGATGCACGCGCTGGCCGACCCTGACCGCGACGCTGCCGGGCCGCAGGTGCTCGTAGAGCGCGTAGCGGCCGTCGTCGAGGCGCAGCGCCACGTAGTTGCCCGCGTCCTCGGCCAGCGCGTGTTTCGGGTTGCCGGACACGCTGACGGATTCGGCCATCGCATCGCGCACGGCAGCCACGCTGGCGTCGGCAACGGCCAGCACCGCGGTACCGTAGCCGAGCCAGTCGCCCGGCACGTCCGGATTCCCGCGTGTCATGCGCCCGGTGGCGTCGACCCGGATGAAGTCGACGGCGAAGCGTCCCGGAATGCGCGCCATGCCATCAACCGTGTTGAACACGCGGCGATGGCCGTTGCGCCACGCGGCTGCATGCACGGCGATCCACGGACCGCCACGCAACGGCGGGCCGAGCGGGGTGCCGGTCGCATACGCCACCGTCACGCGGGCACCGCGCACGGAGCCCTGCCCGGCGTCACCCGGTGCGGCGTACGTCACCACGTGTTCGATCGCCGCCGGGCGACGGTCGTGCACGGGCCATTCGATGTAGACCACGCCATGGCGACCGGGCGGCACGGTCGTGTCGCGTGCGGCGAGCGGCGCACCGATCAGCGCCAGGCGTCGCTGCAGGTCTTCGCCCGCGAACGCCGCCAGTACCTGCCCGTCCGCCGCATCCACCACCTCGACGCGCGCCACGGCAAGCGGCGCATCGGTGGAATTGGTCAGGTGCAACTCCTGGAATACCTGCATGTCGGCATCGGTCCGCACCGCATGCGGCGCATCGAGGACGCGCAGGTCGAACGACTGCCGGGCCGACTCCGCCATGGCCGGCCGCGCGATGCCGGCAACGGCCAGCAGACAGGCGAAAAACGCACCCGCCACGATCTTCATGCGCCGCTCCCGCCGCGAAACCGCCATGATGACCTCGCCGGCGACCATCGCACAGCGCGGCGTGACCAGCGTTGCGACACGCGGGACGAGCGGCGGCACCGGCGGGACGGGCGCACACTCCCCGCTTGGGATTGCCAGCTCAGCGCAACCGTTTTCCCTTGCGCCGTCGCATCCGCCACCAGCGCAGCAGGCCGTAGGACAGGCGCACTTTCTCCTGCCCCACCGGCAGGTCGGCGCGGGCGAAGATCCACGCGGACTTGCTGAAGGCGATCTGCTGCTCGGGATAGACGCTGCGATGGCCGATGATGAGGTAGGCCGCCACGCAGGCGCCGGCCACGTACAGCGTGGCGTCCGCGCCGTACAGCTCCACGCCCATCAGGATCGCGGCGATCGGCGCATTGGAGGCCGAGGCCACCACCGCCACCAGCCCCACCGCCGCGCCCAGCGCGGGCGGCAGGCCGAACAGGTGCGCGAAGGCGCCGCCGGCCACCGCGCCGAGCACGAACTGCGGCGTGACGATGCCGCCGTAAAAACCCGAACCCAGCGTGATCGCCACCAGCAGCGCCTTCCACAGGAAGCCGAGGTACGGCATGGTCTCGCCGTGCAGCGCGCGCTCCATCAGCGGCAGGCTGAGGCCCAGGTAATCGGTCGGCACCACGATCACCAGCAGCGCCAGCACGATGCCGCCCAGCATCGGCACCAGCGGCGGCCACAGCGCATAACGCTGCTTCAGCCCGCCGAACAGTTTCTTCGCCTGCCGCAGCAGCTCCACGAACAGCCAGGCCACGCCGCCGCACAGCACGCCGATCAGCACCGTCTTCAGGAACAGCACTTCGGTGAACTGCCCGGTGAAGTCGATGACGTAATGCGGGTAAGGCACGCCCAGCGCCCGCGAGACCTCGAACGCGGTCACGCCGGCGACGATGCCGGGAAACAGGAAGTCGTGGCGGATGCGCCCGATCGCGAGCATCTCCACGCCGTAGATCGCGCCCGCGATCGGTGTGCCGAACACGCTGGAGAAACCCGCGCTGACGCCGCAGGCCAGCAGGCGCTTGCGCATCTCCGGATTGAGGTGCAGCACGCGTCCCACCACTGCCGCGAGGCTGGCGCCGATGTGCGAGCACGGCCCTTCCTTGCCCGCCGAGCCGCCGCAGGCCAGGGTGATGATCGCGGCCAAGGGCTTGATCCACATCGTGCGGAACGGCAGCTTGCCGTGCTGCTCGTTGACCGCCACGATCGCGTTGTCGTTGAACGTGCTGCGCCGCAAGCGATAGCCGTAATGCAGCAGCAGACCGTTGGCGAAGCCGCCCAGCGGCAAGGCCAGCGCCAGCCACCACCACGGCGCCGCGTAGGCATGGCCCTCGCTGGCGTACAGCGCGCGCAGGAACAGCGTGCAGCCCGCGCCGACCAGCGCGCCGGTGAGGATCGACAGCACCAGCCACTGCAGCACGGTCGCCAGCATCACCAGCGGTTCGGTCAGACGGAATCGTCGCATCGGCGTGGCTGCTGTGGGATGAGAGAGCGGGACAAAACCCGGCGAGTATAACGCCCGCCGACAGCGCGCCCGGTGCGCCGCAAGGCCTCGCCCGGGTCCGCCGACGCCGTGCCGCCACGTTGATCGGGACTTCACCAGCCCCATATCCCGGGCAACGTCGAACCCGCGAGGCTCAAGCCATGAGCGACCCGCTGCATCTCGTCTGCCCGCACTGCCAGGCCGTGAACCGCGTACCGGCCGAACGCCTGGTCGCGGCGCCCGTCTGCGGCCAATGCCACCAGCCGCTGTTCACCGGCCATCCGCTGGCCGTCGACGAGGCCGCCTTCCAGAAACACCTCGCGCGCAACGACATCCCGGTGCTGGTGGACTTCTGGGCGACCTGGTGCGGCCCGTGCCAGATGATGGCCCCGCACTACGCACAAGCCGCCGCGCAACTCGAACCGCGCGTGCGCCTGCTCAAGGTCGACACCGACGCCGAGCAGGCGCTGGGCGCCCGCTACGCGATCCGCAGCATCCCCACCATCGCGCTGTTCAAGGGTGGCCGCGAAGTGGCGCGGCAGGCCGGCGCGATGCAGGCCGCGGGCATCGTGCAGTGGGCGCGGGCGCAGGGCGCGTGACGGGCTGACTCGCTATCCCTGGCGGCACGAGCCCCTGCGACTGCAGGGCTCATGCCGCGAGCCTTCGACCCGGGAAGCGGTCGACAACCCTCGGCGCGACGCTGGACCCGGCGGAGATGGTTACCATGGTCCGCCCTCCGACCAACTCGCAGCCCATGACTTCCCAGGCACGACAACCCGAAAAAGGCAGTCCCGTCACCGGCCCGTCGCTGCTCGAGGATGTGAGCCTGCCGGCCGCGGTGATCCTCGACTCGGCGCTGGCCAACAACATCGCCTGGATGCAGCGCTACGCCGACGACCACGGCGCGCAGTTCGCGCCGCACGGCAAGACCACGATGACGCCGGCGCTGTTCCGCCGCCAGCTCGATGCCGGCGCCTGGGGCATCACGCTGGCCACCGCCGTGCAGTGCGCCGTGGCCTTCGAACACGGCGCCACGCGCCTGCTGATGGCGAACCAGCTCGTCGGCGCACCGAACATGGCGATCGTTGCCGGCCTGATCGGGCGCGGCGCGGACTACTGCTGCGTGGTCGACAGCGCGGCCAACGTCGCGGCGCTGGACCGGTTTTTCGGGGAGCGCGGCCTGACCTTGAAAGTGCTGATCGAACTGGGCGTGCCCGGCGGCCGTTGCGGCGTGCGCGACGACACCGGACTCACGGCGCTCGTCGATGCCATCGCGGCCGCGCCGGCACTCGCGCTCTGCGGCATCGAAGGCTACGAGGGATTGATCGGCGGCGAACACGCGGCCGACGATGTCCGCAGTTACGCCCGGCAACTCGTCGCCACCCTGCACAGGTTGATGGATGCGGGAGCGTTTGCCGATCACAAGCCGATCGTCACGGCGGCGGGTTCGCAATGGTTCGACCTGATCGCCGAGGCGTTCGACCAGGCGGACCTGCGCGAGCACTGCACGCCGGTCCTGCGTCCCGGCTGCTATGTCGTCCACGACCATCGCTCGTATCGCGACGCGATGGCCGAAGTGAAGGCGCGCGACCCGGAACTCGAAGGCGAGCTGCAACCCGCGCTGGCCGTGTTCGCCCACGTGCAGTCGCTGCCCGAGCCCGGCCTGGCGGTCATCGCGATGGGCAAGCGCGACATTTCCTGCGATCCCAATCTGCCGATCCCGCTGCAACGGCACCGCCCCGGCGAACCGGCGCATCCGCTTCGACACTGCACGACCCGCAAGGTGATGGACCAGCACACCATGCTGGCCATCCCCGACGATGCCGACCTCCGCGTCGGCGACATCGTTTCGTTCGGCGCCTCCCACCCCTGCCTGACGTTCGACAAGTGGCGGCAGGTGCTGCGCGTCGACGACGAACTGCGCGTGCTGGAAGTGATGCCGACGTTCTTCTAGCGCCTCTGCCACGGGCGCTGTCGCAACCGGGATCGTTACCGTCTGTCCAGCGGCGCCAGCCACGGGTGGTCGGGACGCGAGCGGCTGTCCAGTCGATTGCTGTTGCCGGGGCAACCCACGCCTTCGGTGGCAGACGTCAGGCGCCCGTCGCGTGACTGGATGGCGGCGCGGTAGCAACTGCCTAGCGAGTCGGTGAACGACACCAGCTCTTCGCCCGCTTCGTCGTACGCGAAGTCGGTGTGGTCGAGCGGATCGGGGATGGCCTTGCCCGGGGCGTGGTCGCGGGTGGCGAGGTTCTCGTCCAGTACGGCGTGGTAGCTCGCGCCCTGCGCATTCGTACGATGCGTCTCAATGCGATGGCCCAGCTTCATCGCCACGAAGGCCGTGAAGTCCTGCCCGGTGGTGATCATGGTCTTCTGCACGGAGAGATACAGCGGGTCGCGCTGTTCTACCGTATAGCCGTCCAGATGCTTGCCATCCAGTTGACGCTCCATGGCCACCTTCATCGTACCCACCTGGTCGACGGTTTCGTCGTAGCGCTTGTCGCCCGGCCGCGCAAAATTCATGTGATTGTGGAAGCCGCTGGTGTACTGCACGGTGGTGGTCAGGTCCCCGTGCAGCGTGTGCAGGCGCCCGACGATCACGCCGGATTGCGACTGGTCGGTGTCTATCGTTCCCACGATGCGGCCCGCGGCATCGGCATGCAGGGTGTCGTGCACCACCAGCCCGGCGGGTTGCTGCGCGGCCAGCGTGTCCTGTGTCACCTCGCCGCTCAACTTGCTGGCCTGCGGATCGAGATAGACCAGCAGGTTCGCCGCCACGTTGAAGAAGTGGTGTGCGCCCGGCACGCGCACCGCCACCGCATGCGGCTTGCCGTCGTCGAACAGGCCGGCGAACGGCGTCAGGTCCACCCGCGTCGGAATGAAGTTGGCCGTCTGGAAGGCCGGTGTGGGCAACCACAGGCGCGGCTCGATGCCGCCGGTGAAGATCCACGGATACACCGGCGCCAACCCGGCCGGCTGGCCGTCCACCAGCACTTCCACGCCGCGGAAGCTGCCGCCATCGCAGGCTTCGAACGACTCCAGCGAGTAGTCGCGCGTCTTCTCCAGATAAGCGTTGTCCACGCAGATGTACCAGCGCTCGTCGAACCCCTGGCTTTGCGCGATCACATCGAGATACGCGCGCTCCACGTTGCGCGGGAAAGTGATTTCGCGCGACAGGCTCTGCTGCGGATTGTCGAGCGCGGCCTGCTGACCGCGCGGATCGCCGCTCATCGGATAGACACGATCCGCGGCCGCCACGGCCGGCTGTCCGTCGCTCGCCGGATAGAACAGCAGGCGCGCGCCCACGTAGATCGGCTGGTTGGTCGCCGGGCTTATCCAGTTGTTGAGGATCAGCTGGCCCGGCTGCGCCTGCCGGAACAGCGCGGCGTAGTCGCTGAGGTCGCGCTCGACGTGCCAGTGCTGGGCCACGCCCGGCTCGGGCTCGATGGTGGTGCCGAAATACAGGTTCACGCCGCCCAGCCACAGCGCCACGGTGCGGTCGAACTGGCGCCCGGCCGGCACCGAGAAATCCGCCTCCAGCACCACCTTGCTCCAGCCATCCGCGCAACCCTTGGGCGGCGCGAACTCGAAGCGATGCGGGCGCGCCGCCATCGACGAGCCATCGCCCTGGTCGTCGAACGCCTCGTGGGAGAACAACGTCACCGTGCAGGGCTTGGCCGCCGGCCGCGACACCGGCGGCTCGACCGTGGCCACCACGCGCGAACCCAGCTCGAACCGCGCCGCGGTGGCCGCGTGCAAGGCCGCCGCCGACACCGCGCACGTCGCCAGCAACGCGACGCATCCCGGCAGCCATCGCCGCAGTCCACCCTTCCTCTTGTTCGCCACTGTCGATGCTCCCCGTTCTCGGACCGTCTGCCATGGAGGGGTCATCGTGGCACGGCCTCCGGTCTGAACGGGGCAAACCCGGCGTGGCGCGCGATCGAAACGTCGGCCCGGTCCGGAAACCTAGCCGAACGGCCGCTCGATCGACGGGCTCTGCGGCGTGAACCAGCGCGCGCCGTCGGCGCCGACGTGCATGTCGTCCTCCAGCCGCACGCCGAACTCGCCGGGGATGTAGATGCCGGGTTCGTCGCTGAAGCACATGCCGGCCTCGATCTTCCGCGGGTTGCCCTCGACGAGGTAATACCACTCGTGCATGTCTATGCCGATGCCGTGGCCGAGGCGATGCGAGAAGTACGTGTAGCCGGGGCCGTAGCCGGCATCGACGATGACCTTGCGCGCGGCGGCGTCCACCAACTCCATCGCCGCGCCCGGATGCGCGGCCGCCAGCGCGGCGCGTTGCGCCTTCGCCACGACGTCGAACACCCGCTTCATCTGGTCGCTGGCCTTGCCCAGCGTGAAGGTGCGGGTGATGTCGCTCTGGTAGCCCTCCACGTAGCAGCCGTCGTCCAGCATCACCGGCGTGCCCTCGCGGATCACCTGCGGCTCGCGCGAGCCGTGCGGCAGCGCGGTGTAGGTGCCGACGTTGATGCTGGCCTCGCCACGCAGGCCCATGCGCGCGTAGCCGGCGTCCACCCACGCCGCGATGTGCTGCTGGGTCATGCCCGGCTCCAGGCCCTGCCAGATCGCCTTGTACAAGGCCAGCGTGGCGTTGTTCGCCATCTGCATCAGCGCGAGTTCCGCGGGACTCTTGATCGCGCGGCAGCCCGCGGTGACCGGCGTCGCCGGCGCCAGCTTCGCCTGCGGCATGGCCGCGGCGATGCCGGTGGAACGGAAGAACGGCACCTTCTCCTCGATGCCCAGCGTGCCGGTGCTGGCGCCGTGCTCGCGCATCAGCTGCGCGATCAGCGCGTAGGGGCTCTCGTTCTCCTGCCAGGTGCGCACGTCGTGGCCGAAGCGGATCTGCTCCAGCGCGCGGCTGCGCTCGAACGCGGGCGTGATGTACACCGGGTCGCCCGAGCGCGGCAGCAGCATGCCCATCAGCCGTTCGCTGGTCCACCAGCGCATGCCGGTGTAGTAGTCCAGCGTGGTGCCGCCGTCGACGTAGATGGCGTCCATGCCGTGCCGGCCCATCAACTCCTGCGCCTTCGCGAGGCGCGCGCGGCGCTCATCGTCGGTGATCGGCACGATCTGCGACTTCACCGGCTGCAGCGCGAGGATAGCCGCCGGCAGCTTGGCGCCGCCGATTTCCGCGGCCTTCGCCCCGGCGCCAAGCATCGCCACCGGCAGCGCCGCCGCGCCCAGCGTCGCGGATTGCAGGAAGCGGCGGCGGCCGGGGTGCATCGCGTCGTGGCGCTTGCTCATGGGTTCGCTCTCGTCCGGGACCGGGCCGATATTGCGGCACGGCCGCGGGCGGTTCGCCACTGGCAAAAGGCATGGCCACCCGCGCGATTCGCCGCGACTGCCGATGCCGTCGCGGCAGCCTGCCGCGAACCTCACGGTCATTGCGCGATTCGCCGCGACGAACCCGCTCAGCGCCGCCTCGACATCACGCCCCTGCGCAAGCCGGTTCGCCCGGCTGCATCGCATGGAATTCGATGGACAGGCCGAGGTCGTCCCGTGTCGGCGCGAGGAAGGACTCGCCGGACAGGCCGCGGTAGGTCGTCAGCTCGCGCTCGTAGCCGCGCTCCACCCAGCGCCGCGCACGCCCGAGGTCGCTCACGCCGAAGCTCACGCCCAGGATGCGCGCGCCGCCGTTCGCCATGGTCTGCGCGGCGATGCCCGCGCCGTCGGGCTGCAGCGCCAGCAGCGCGGTCGGGCCGACCGGCACGCAATAGCCCTTCGCGCCGAGTGCGGGCAGCTTGACCGGCACCGCATGGCCGTAGCCCATTTTCTCGAGCTGGCGGCGGTCGGCATCGGCATCGGCCGACACCAGCCAGATCGACGACAGTTCGCGCGCGCCGTTGGGATGCTCGCGCGTCACGCGGTAGTCGGCGGCGTTGGCGGGATCGAACTGATCGGGCGCGTAGCCGGCCGCGTAGTCGATGAAGAAGGTGTTGCTCGACAGCGGCGCATGGTCGAACGCGAACAGCCGCCAGCCCGGCTTCGCACTGTCGGGGCCGGAGAAGAACGGCGTGACCGCGTAGTGCAGTGCCTGCAGCGACTGGTGGATCGCATCCAGCGACGCGGTGCGGAAACCGAAGGTGCGCGAACCCGGGCCGCCCTTCAGCGCCTGCTGGTCTTCCTGCATGCCGGGGTCGAACGCGGGATCGGGCCGGGTGATGCCGAGCAGTTCGATGAAGCTGCTGTCGGCGAAGCGGATGTAGCGATTGGCCACGCCGCCGGGGTCGCGCCCGGGCCGCACCTGGAAGCCCAGCTTGACCGCCATGACTGACGTGGTCTGGTCGATGCCGCGCCCCCACAGCAGGATGTGGTCGAGCCGCGTGGCGGGTGCCGCGGGAACGGTCGCCGGGGTCGAAGCCTGCGCGACACCCGCGCACAACAGCAGCCATGCCGAAACGTAGCGGATCAGGCGCATGCGCATCCTCACGTGCAAGGTTGGGGAATTTTCCCGGCAAGCCGGCCGGCTTGCTCCGGGCGCCCTTTTATCGGCGGATCGCCGCTCGCCTGCAAGGACAATATCCGGACAAAAACGGCCAACGCGGGATGGCCGTCGCGCATGCGCTGCCACTCGCGTTACCCATGCCGCGGAACCCGCCGCGATCAGGCGCCCGCGCCGCGCCGCAGGGACTGCGGCGACATGCCGAACGCGCGGACGAAGGCGCGGCGCATGCGGCTGGCGTCGCCGAAACCCGTCGCCGCGGCGATGTGGTCCAGGCCGAGATGGCTGGTCTCCACCGCGATGCGCGCGGACTCCAGGCGCAGACCCTCCACGACCTTGGCCGGCGTCGCGCCGATCTCCGCCGCGAACGCGCGGGCGAAATTGCGCGGGCTCATCGCGGCGCGCTCGGCCAGCCGCTCCACCGTCATCGGCTCGGCGAGGCGCGCGCGCATCCAGCCGATCAGCTCGCCGAAGCGCCCGGTGCGGCCACCGCGTTCCACCAGGGCGGAATACTGCGACTGCCCACCATGCCGTCGCTGATGCACCACCAACTGCTGCGCCGCGCGTCGCGCGATGGCGGGGCCGAGGTCGTCCTCGACCAGCGCCAGCGCCAGGTCGATCCCCGCGGAGATGCCCGCCGAGGTCCACAGCTCGCCGTCCCGCACGAACATCCGGTCGGCATCCAGGCGCACTTTCGGGTAGCGCACCCGGAAGCGTTCGGCCGCGTCCCAGTGCGTGGTGGCGCGCCGACCGTCGAGCAAGCCGGCCTCCGCCAGGAAGAATGCGCCGGAGCAGACGCCCGCCGTGCGCCGCCACGCGTCGACGCCCAGCCAGGCCATGATGTCGCGCTGGCTCTCCTCGACCTGCGCCAGGTTGCCGCCCGAGACGATCACCGTGTCGAAGCGCTCCTGCCCCAGCGGCGCGGCCGCCAGGCATACGCCCGCGGAACTGCGCACGCTGCCGCCGCCCGGGGCGAGCACCTTGATCGCGTAGCTGTCCGGCCGGAAACGCTCGGCCATCTCGAACACCGCGATCGGGCCGGCGGCGTCCAGCAGCTGGAATCCCGGGAAAACCACGATGGCGATCTCGCGTCGCATGGTGCCGGCCACTCGCATGTGCAGTGGCGGAAAAGTGGCGTAATCGCGAGGCGTGCGTCAAGCCGGGGCGCGAAGCGCTCAGCATGCTTCAAGCCTCCCGGGAAACGGCACCCCGCAGACGCGGGCTAGACTGGCCCCGCCTTCCGCGCGAGCCGCCTCCATGATTCCCCATTTCAGCGACTTCTCCGCCAACGAGCGCACCTACCTCGCCTGGATCCGCACGGCGATCTCGCTGATGGGCTTCGGTTTCCTGATCGAGCGCTTCGACGTGTTCCTCGTCTACACGACACGCGGCGCGGTGCTCGGCAACGGCCTGCACATGCGCGCCTCGGAATGGCTGGGTCTGGGCATGATCCTGCTCGGCGCCGTGCTGATCCTGCTGGCCACCCGCAGCTTCTACCGCAATTGCCGGCTGATCCAGAGCGAAACCGAAGCCTCCTACCGCGGCTCCGCAGTCGAACGCGTGCTGACGGCATTGCTGGTCGCGCTGGCGCTGTTCCTCGTGCTGTACGTGGGTTACCAGCTCACCAGCCTGCAGTGATGCGGTGCCGGAGCGGGCAAGCCGACACCCTTCCCTCCACAGCGCTACAGTGATCGGCGGGGCCCGGGGCCGGACGTTCAAACAGCCATGCTGATTGGAGGGGAGCCATGCGACATGCGATAGCGCTTGCGGCAGCCTTGTCGATCGGTGCGGGTGCGGCCTGCGCCGCGACCCGCGATCTCGCACCCATCGTGTTGCCGCAGGCCGCGGCGCCCGGCAAGGCGGTGCAGCCGTTCGTCAAGGTGGATGCGCCCGTGGTCGCGCTGTTGCACGTGCGCGTGATCGACGGCAGCGGCGCGCCCGCGCGCGCGAACCAGACGATCCTGATCGAGCACGGCAAGATCGCGGCCGTGGGCGCCGACGGCCTGCCGATACCCGCCGACGCCAAGCGTATCGACCTTTCCGGCCGCACCGTGTTCCCGGGCCTGGTCGGCATGCACGACCACCTGTTCTACATCGCGCGGCCGAACCTTGGCGAGCAGGACGGCAAGCTGCACAGCGATCCGCCGCTGATCGTGCCGGAGATGGCGTACTCGGCGCCCCGGCTCTATCTCGCCATGGGCGTCACCACCTTGCGCACCACCGGCAGCGTCGAGCCGTACACCGACCTCAACCTCAAGCACGACATCGACCAAGGCAAGCTGCCCGGCCCGCACATGGACGTCACCGGGCCGTACCTGGAAGGCGCGAACTCGCCCTTCATCCAGATGCACCCCATCCGCGACCCCGAGGACGCGAAGGCAACCGTGGCGTTCTGGGCGAAACAGGGCGTCACCTCGTTCAAGGCCTACATGGACCTCAGCCGCGCCGAACTGCAGGCCGCGGTGGACGAGGCGCACCGCCTGGGGTTGAAGGTCACCGGCCACCTGTGCGCGGTCACCTACCGCGAAGCCGCCGCCATCGGCATCGACGACCTCGAGCACGGTTTCTTCGTCAACACCGAGCACGATCCCGGCAAGGCGCCGGACAAATGCACCGACTCCGACGGCCTCGCCACGCTGCATGCGATGGACCCGCAGGGCAGCGACGCGCAGAGCCTGATCCACGACCTCGTGGCGCACCACGTGGCCGTCACCTCGACCCTGCCGGTGTTCGAACAGATGGTGCCGCACCACGCGCCGCTGTGGCCGCAGGCGATGGCCACGCTCAGCCCCGAGGCCAAGCACGACTACCTGCTGTTGCGTGAGCGCACGGACGCCTTGCCGCCGGGCGAGGCACAGAAACGCGGCCTCACGTTCCGCCACGGCATGGCGATGGAACGCGCATTCGCCGCCGCAGGCGGCCTGCTGCTGGCCGGCCCCGACCCCACCGGCAACGGCGGCGTGGTCCCCGGCTTCGGCGACCTGCGCGAAGTGGAACTGCTGGTGGAGGAAGGCTTCACGCCCGCGCAGGCGATCCGCATCGCCAGCTGGAACGGCGCACAGTATCTCGGCCTGCAGGACCGCATCGGCTCGATCGCCGCGGGCAAGGACGCCGACCTGGTCGTGGTGAAGGGCGATCCTTCGCAGCACATCGACGACATCGAGCACGTCGAGACCGTGTTCAAGGATGGCGTCGGCTACGACTCGCAAGCGCTGCTGCAATCGGTGCAGGGGCGCTACGGCGAATACTGAGGCTGGCCGCAGGCGCTGCGCGGCCCCGGCGGGACCGCGCAGCGGCGTGACCCGGGTTTCCGGGATCGCCTACATCGCCGGCGCGGGTGTCCCATCGGACCACTTCGCGGCCGGGATCATCAGCACCTGCACGGCCACCGCCCCGTCGTGGAACTGCGGGTTCCGCATGACCGGCGAACCCGGCACGTCGGCACCCCAATCCGCTCCGCGCGAAACGTAGAACATCAGGTGCGGCATCCAGTGCCCCGCGTCGTCATTCAGGTAACCCTGCTTCGACATCATGTAGCACATCGCGCCGGGCTCCAGCGGCGGCAACTGCTTCGCGGCGACGGCGGCCTTCATGCCCGCCATGATCTGTTCCCTGGTTTTTCCGGCGAGCGCCAGCTCGGTCCGCTTGAAGGTGATCGGCAGGATCGAGCGTGCCGCCTGCGGGTTGAGGCACATCGGCCCGCGCAACCTGGGATTCCAGAATTCCGGGAAATCGAACTGCGCCGTCCAGGAGCGGTCGACCAGGCACACGAAACCGTTCTTGCCCTCGACCGCCGTGACGTAGCCATGCGGCCCGAGCACCAGGATCGTGGCGTCCCCGGAAATCGCCTTGGGCGCCGCGCTGCGCGCCAGCGCGATCTCCGCATTGCGGTCCGCCATCAGGTATTGCGACAGCGGCGCCATGCTTGGATAGGCGTGCTGCACACCCTTGGCTGTCGAACTTCCGACAACGGCTACCGTCAAGAACAAGCCCAGCATCATGCAAATCTTTGGGCGGACGACATTTCGCTTCATCTCTGTCTCCCGAATGGATCGCACAGGCACCATGAAGATCCGACGCTCATCGGACCGAACCCGGATCGCGCCCGGGCAAAGGCACCCGTGGGCGAACCGTCCCAACGACGAACGGCGCAGGGGGAAATCGACATCCGGTCGGTCCCGCACGCCAAGGCAATCCAGAACCCCTGCCCGTAGTCGATTCCCCCGCCCCGCATCAAAGGCCGCGCCCAGCGGCGTACTGGTCAACCGTTACGTCCGCGAGGGCGCGGTGCGCACCGGGTCGGTCGGACCCGGCTGACCGGCGCCCGCGCCGCGCGATTGAGATGCGCGCCTCCGCCTCCACATCAGGGGGCACCCAAACCCGCCCTGGATCGCCCATGACTTCCCCCGCCCCGCTCCGCATCGATTTCGTCTCCGACGTCGCCTGCCCGTGGTGCGCGGTCGGGCTCGCCAGCCTGCAACAGGCGCTGGCGAAGCTCGATGGCACGGTGCGCGCGGACATCCACCTGCAGCCGTTCGAACTGAATCCGCAGATGGCGGCCGCAGGCGAGGATGCCGGCGAGCACATCATGCGCAAGTACGGCATCGACGAGGCGCGGATGGATGCCAACCGCGCGGCGATCCGCGAGCGCGCCGCGGCGCTCGGCTTCGCCTACAACGTGCACCGCGGCAGCCGCGTCTGGAACACCTTCGACGCGCACCGGCTGCTGCACTGGGCCGGCTTGCAGGACGGCGCACGTGCGCTGGCACTGAAGCAGGCGCTGCTGCGCGCCTACTTCAGCGACGGCGAGAACGTTTCCGACCGCGCGGTGCTCGTCCGCATCGCCGGAGATGCCGGCCTCGATGCCGGCGAAGCGCGCCGCGTGCTGGACAGCGGCGAGTACGCCGACGAAGTGCGCGCGCAGGAACGGCGCTTCCAGCAGGCCGGCATCCATTCCGTGCCGGCCACCATCGTCAACGGCACGCATCTGATCTCGGGCGGACAGCCGCCGGAAGTGTTCGAACGCGCGTTGCGGGAGATTGCGGAGCAGGCCACCGGCGCGGGCAGCGTGCGCGAAACACCGTAGCCGCGTTGCCGCATGATCCGCGGCAGCTTGTCGACCGGCAGCGCGTCCACGCGACGCCGGTCGAAGCCGGTCGCACGCTGCGCCTGCTGCAGTGAATCGACGACGGCCTCGAGCGAACGGCGTCCGGAAGACGGCGTGGAATATCCTCAGCGCACCCCGCGCACCGGCTGGATGGCCCAGGCGCCCAGCGCGACCAGGATTGCCGCCACGACGAACAGCGCCGCATAACTCCCGCCGCTCGCGGACAGGATGACCGGAGCGATCGCCGGCATCAGCGACTGCGGCAGCACGCTGGCGATATTGAAGATGCCCAGGTTCCTGGCCGCATGGGTTTCGCGCTCCGGCAGCACGTCGGTCACCAGCGCGAGGTCGGCCGCCAGGTACACGCCCTGCGCGACGCCGGCAAGCGCCATCGCCGCGAGGAACCAGGGATACGAGGCGGCGAAGGCGATCGCCAGCAGGGCCAGCGCATAGAGCAGTGCGGCGCCGGACACGAAGACCTTGCGTCGCCCGAGGGCATCGGACAAGCCACCGCCCAGCACACTGGAGACCGCCACCGCGCAGGACTGCACCAGAGTGGACAGGAAGATCCGGCGCGGCACCTCGGCGGGCGCGCAGCCCAGCTGGCCGATCAGGTAGAACTCCTGGTAGGTCATCAGCAGCGAGACCCCGGCGTAAAGCAGGAATCGGCTGCTCCAGGCCCAGGAGAAATCGGGGAACCGCAGCGGATTGATCCAGAAGCTGCCCAGGAACTCGCGCCACCCGTAGCGTGGCCGCCGGGCCACGACCAATCGATGATCGGGCAGCACCCAGGCCAGCAGTAGCGCCGCAGCCAGTGCAATCGCCGCCGGCACCAGGAACATCGCAAGCGTGGAATCCGCGAGGGCCTCCACCAGAAAGGTGCCCCCGGTCATGCCCAGCGGCAGGCTGATGTTCACGATGCCGGATACCGTGCCGCGCTGCGACGCCGGGATCTGGTCGGCGAGGATCGCCGCCAGCGCGGCCAATTGCGCGTTGCAGGCAAGCTGCGTGACGCACCAGCCCAGCAGGAGCTGCGGAACCGACGCGGCCGTCGCGATCATCGCCAGCCCCGCCGCGCCCCCCAGGGCGCCGGCGACCAGCCAGGGCCGGCGCATGCCGAAGCGCGAAGTCGTGCGATCCGACAGGCGGCCGAAGAACGGGTTGCCGAACAGCGCCATCAGCGCGCCCACGCCCACCACCAGCGACAGGCTGCCGGTCGCGTGCGCCGGCGCGATCACGCGCACGCGCATCGCCAGACCCACCAGGATGGGTGGAAGCAGCGCCATCCACAGGCCCGTGTAGGCCATGCCGTAGATCACGATGAACGGCCAGCCGGCGCGGCGCAGGTGCGGCGTCGCACCCGCGTGCGCACCGGCCGGCACGGGAAGCCCGCGCATCGCAGCTTCAGCCTTGTCGTCGATCACCGTCTCCACCCCGTGGGTCCGCGCGCCAGGCCCTCGGCGAACCCGGCGCCGGCACAGGGCGAATACTACGGTTTCCCGGGCGCGGCCGTGGATGCGCGCAAATGCACCTGGTAAGGCACGCGCGACTGCTGGGGCACGACGGACTCGCGGATCGACTGCAATACGTTCTGGACGGCCAGGCAACCGAGCTCGCGGCACGGCTGGTGCACCGTGGTCAGGCCGGGCGACACCAGCTGCGATACCGGCGTGCCGTCGAAGCCGCATACCGACAGGTCGCCGGGAATCGCCAGCCCGCGTTCGTAGGCCTCGCGCATCGCGCCGCAAGCCATGTCGTCGTTTGCGGCGAAGATCGCCGTGGGGGGGCGCCGCCGGTCGAGCAGCGTTCTGGCGCCGGCCACGCCCGACGCGAAAGCGAAATCCCCGTCCACCACCAGCGACTCGTCGTACGCGATGCCGGCCTTGCGCAGCGCATCGCGATAGCCACTGAGCCGCCAGGTGCGCGCACCGTGCCCCTTCAGCCCGGCGATGTGGCCTATCCGCCGATGCCCGAGCGAGACCAGGTGCTCGACGATCTCGGCCGCCGCCCTGCGCTCGTCGAAGCCGACGTCGATGCGCGACTGGCGCAACCGGGAGGAAATCGTCGAGTACGGAATGTCCAGCTCGTCGAGGCGCTGCAGCAACTCGGCATTGTTCGCATGCGGCGGCACCAGCACCAGCGCGTCCGGCCGGTGCGTCGCCACGAAGCCGTCGATCCGCGCGGCCAGGTCGTCCGCCGCGTCGAAGGGGTGCAGCACCGCGTTGTACGGCGTCCCCTTGCACGCCTGCAGCACGCCCACGATCACCTCCATGGTGTAGCTGGAGCCGGCCATCGGGTTGTCGTACAGCAGCGCGACCAGGTACGAGCGGTTCCCCGCCAGGCTGCGTGCGGACGCGTTCGGCACGTAGTTGAGCGCGCGGATCGAGGCTTCGATCCGCGTGCGCAGCTTGGCGCGCACGCTCGCATAGCCGTTGAGCACGCGGGACACCGTCTTGGTGGACACGCCGGCATGCGCAGCAACGTCTTCGATTCTCGCAGGCATGTGCAGATCCGGCCCCCGTATGGCTTGCAGCGCCCATGCTACCCCAAGCGGAAGGCGCGCAACCATCCGGATTCCGGCCGCTCCACTCAAAAGTACCAGCGCTGGTATTTTCTATTGACAGCGCTTGTATATTTGACTAGCGTGCGATGGTGCAAAAGCCCGCGACGCAGGGGAGAAGGGTCGCGTCGACCGGGCACTCACTCGACACTGGGGAGATACCGAAGTGAAGAAGCCATCCATGCATCCGCATGCGCGCAACGCCGGCCAGCTGCGCCTGCTGCCTTTTGCGATCGCGATGACGTTGTTCGCGGCCGGGCCGTCGCATGCACAAGCCGCGCAGCCCGCGCCACAGGACACCGACCAGGCCGCGCAGACCGCACCGGCCACCAACAAGGATTCGAAGGCCGCGACAAAAAAGAAGAATGCGTCCACGACGGCGGACGAGAAGCAGGCGAAGCAGCTCACCGGCATGACCGTCAACGGCTTCTCGTCCAGCTTGAATCGCGCGCAGGACATCAAGCGCTACGCCGACACCGTGGTCGATGCGATCTCGGCGCAGGACGCCGGCTCGCTGCCCGACCTGTCGGTAACCGAGGCCTTGCAGCGCGTGCCGGGCGTGGCCGTCAGCGCGTTCGGCATCGCCGCCGACCCGGACCACTTCTCGATCCAGGGTTCGGACATCAGCCTGCAGGGCCTGCCCTACACCAGCACGCTGTTCAACGGCCGCGAGGTGTTCTCCGCCGGCGGCGGCCAAGGGCTGAACTTCGCCACGGTATCGCCGGAATTGATCGGCTCGGTGGTGGTGAGCAAGAACCAGACGGCGGACATGATCGAGGGCGGCATCGCCGGCTCGATCGACCTGCACACGCGCATGCCCTTCGACAGCAACAAGGACACCCAGGCCTCCGTCACCCTCGGCGACTATTGGGGCGACCTGGCCAAGCGGGGCACGCCGCAGATCGCCGGCCTGTTCAGCCACAACTGGAGTACCGATATCGGCCGCTTCGGTTTCCTCGCGAACGTGGCCTACGACCGCATCGACCAGACCGACAATGCGATTTCCGTGGTCGATTACCAACGACGCTGCAATGGCTGCGACCTGCCGGGCGGCAGAACCGACGCCTTTCCCGGTCTTGCGCCGGGCGAATATCGCTACGTGCCGGTCGGCGGCGACCTTCGCCACCAGGACGAAACAAGCACGCGCTTCGGCCATGCGCTGGCCCTGCAATGGGAAAGCCCGGACAAGACCTGGCAAGCCGCGCTGACATGGAATCGGGCATCGGACTCCGAGACCACCTTCGAGCACACCCTGCAGGCATCGACGGATGGTTGCAACGGCCAGACGCTGGCTGGCTGTGCCGTGCCGCTGGCGGGCACCACGCCGGTGTACGACGCCAACGGCGTATTCCAGTCCGGCACCATTTCGGGCGATCCGGCCGCATCGACCTTCCTGCCGCTCACCTATGGCGGCGTGCCGACGCAGCTGGATACCGCCGGCTTCAAGCGGCGTTACGTGACCAACGACTACGCCTTCAACCTGAAGTGGAACGTCAATGATCGGCTGCACTTGAGCCTGGACGCGCAGGACACCCATTCCGATTACTCGGATTCGTACTACTACATTCGCCAGATGACCCAGGCCAACTGGTACATCGCCACGCACGGCAACGGCGTACCCACGATCAAACTGTTGTCGCCCGATCCCAACGAAACGACGGCCCAGTATTTCGCCAACCCCAACAACACCTATTGGTCAGCGGCACAAGACCACCAGGAGAAGTCCTGGGGCAACCAGCGCGCCTTCCGCCTGGACGGCAGCTTCGACGTGGACAAGGGGCCGCTGGACAACATCCAGTTCGGCTTCCGGCACAGCGACCAGAAAGAAACGCTGTATTCCTCGCCGTACAGCTACTTCTGGGACATCAGCACGCCCTACGCCGGCGGGCCGGGACTGGCGGTCACTGCCGCCGACACCCCCGGCAACGTTTCCCCGTACCACGTCAACCTGCCGGCCTTCGGCAACGGCGATTTCGGCGTGGTCGCGCCCTTCTTCAACCTGAACCCGCAGTCGCAATTCTGGCAATCCGTCGCCGCCATGAAGCAGATCAACCAGCAGTCGCTGGCCACCAACCCGGGCTGGAGCTGGTGGAGCCCCTACTACACCAACTACGAACGCGACCAGTACGGCTACACCTTCGTGCCGGGCACGCATTACCTGCCGCAGGAAATCTCCTCCAACGGTGAGAAGACCAACGCCACCTATCTCCGTCTGAACTTCAGCAACAGCAACATGGATTTCCTCAGCGGCCTGCAGATCAGCGGCAACATCGGCGTGCGCTACGTGCATACCCAGGACGATGCCTCGGGCTACCTGCTGCTGCCGGACATGAGACAGGCCCTCGGCAACGCCAGCGTCCCGGAGTATTGCCTGGGCGTAACGAAGAACGGCACCCAACCGGCCTCACCAGGCACGTTCTGCGCGCTCACCTCGGCGCAGCAGCAGCAATACGTGACCTTCGCCAACGGCGGGTACAGTCCGATAACGGCCAGCAGCGGCTACGGCAACTGGCTGCCCAGCTTCAATCTGGCGATCGGCTGGACGGACGACCTCATCACCCGTTTCGCATTCTCAGAGTCGATCTTCCGGCCGGCGCTCAACCAGCTGGAGGCGGGCCAGTCGATCAGCGGGCTGCTGCCTTACAGCACCAATGGCAGCACCGAGCCCACGGTGGGCAACGGCTACAACGGCACGAACCCCTACCTCAGGCCCATCACTGCGCACAATTTCGACCTGAGCCAGGAGTGGTATTTCGGCAACGCCGGTTCGCTGACCGGCATGCTGTTCTGGAAGCAGTTGAACCACACCATCCAGTACATCACCAACGTGGTGAACACCACGGTGACGAACAACGGCGTGACCTATCCGGAGCAGTACACGGCGGGCCTGGCCAACCTCAACCAGAAGGGCAGCGTGGGCGGGGCGGAACTGGCCTACCAGCAGAAATTCGATTTCCTGCCTGGTTGGCTGTCCGGCTTCGGCGTGCAGACCAACTACACCTACATCAAGCCGCATGGACTGGCCTTCGGCGTGGTCAACTACTGCCCCGCCACGTATCTGCCGGCCACGCAGTGCATCAACCAGCTCAAGCTGCCACCAGGCGAACTGTCCCGCGATACCTTCAACTTCACCGCGTATTACGAAAAAGGCCCGCTTTCGGCACGCCTGGCGTGGAACTGGCGCTCGCAGTTCCTCATCACGGGCCAGGAGGCGGATTATCCGTTCTTGCCGGTCATGGCCGCCTCCCAGGGCCGGCTGGACGGTTCGCTGATCTACTCGCTCAACGACCACGTCAAGGTGGCGCTGCAGGTGGCCAACCTGTTGAACTCGACGTTCAAGAGCCGCGAAATCATCGACACCAACGGCACCACCGTGCCCAAGGGCTTCTTCCGCGACGACACCCGCTACAACCTCAGCCTGCGCGCGGACTTCTGACCAGACGCGTGCAACAGGCTCCCGCCATGGCGCATGCCGGACCACGTGCCATGGCGGCATGGAACAGCAGCTCGACGATCTCCCCGATTGCCGCCATTCCCGCGAAGGCGGGAATGGCGGCCTTGTTCGCCTGCCTGCTGTCCATCGCGTGCGCGGCATCGCCAGTGCATGCAGCGGCAACGACAACCGCGGCTTCCGCGGCGCCCCGCATCGAAGCCATCGCCCATGCGGGCTGCAACGCCATCGCCTCGCGCGTCGATGCAGCGCCGGGGAACGCCCCGGTGCTGCTGCGCAGCTACGACAGCCGGCGCGGGCAAGGCGCACCCGCCCTGCCGCCGCTGCACTCGGCGGCATTCACCTACGACAATGCGCTCGCCGTCATCGCCCTGCTCGCGTGCGGCAGGCGGCCACAGGCGGAGCGCATCGGCGAGGCATTGCGGCGCGCGGCCATGCACGACACGCGTCTGCGCGATGCGTATCGCGCCGGCGTCGTCGAAGGCGACAAGCCGTTGCCGAACGGTTGGCGGGATGCGCAGCGGAAGCAATGGGTCGATGCCGCGCACGAGTATTCCGGCGCGTACCAGGACGGCACGTCGAGCGGAAACGTCGCGTGGACTGCACTGGCGCTGCTGGCGCTACATGACGCCACCGGCGAGACGCGCTGGCGCGATGCCGCCGTGCATCTCGCCGACTGGGTCGTCGCCCATGCATCGGACGCGCATGGCGCGGCCGGCTTCCATGGCGGCGTCGAGTCCTACCTGCTGGTGCCGCGCAAGGCGTCGTGGAAATCAACCGAGCACAACATCGACCTTGCCGCGATGTTCGCGTGGCTGACCCGGATCTCCGCGCCCGGTGGCGACTGGAACGCGCAGGCACGGCGCGCCCGCGATTTCGTCGCGCTGCAATGGGATACCGCAAGCGGGCATTTCTGGACGGGCACCGAGGGCGACGGCGCGACGCCGCTGCGCTCGCCGTCCGCGCTCGACGTGCAGCTCTGGGCGCAGCTCCTGCCGGACGCGCCGAAGGCCTGGCGGCGTGCGCTGGACTGGGTCAAGCGCATGCATGCGGTCAAGGGTGGCTTCGCCTTCACCGACGCCCGTGACGGCATGTGGACGGAAGGCACCGCACAAGCCGCGCTCGCCTGGCGATGGGTCGGCGACGAGGCCAGGGCCGACTTGCTGTTCGCGTCGATCGCGCAACAGTCCTCGCCGGGCGGGTTCCTGTACGCCACGCCCCAGCCGCGCGTCGTGGCGTTGTACGCCTGGTACTACCACCGGCCATGCCTCGCCGCGACGGCATGGGCCGTGATCGCCGCGTCGAACCGCAACCCCTACCTGCCGAATCGCGCGCTTGCCATCCGGCACCCGCGATGAGCATGCTTCCAACCTGTTCCGCAAAAACGAAGGGAACGTCATGGCACTTCACAAGACCCGCATTGCTTCCTTGATCGGCACTGCCCTGCTGGCATTCGGCGGGACCTGCGCAACCGCGAACGCGAGCGGCGATGCACGCCCGTGGATGAACCCGAAGCTGTCGCCGGACCAGCGCGCCGAGCTGGTGCTGAAAGCGATGACGCAGGACGAGAAGTTCCGCCTGATCCGCGTCGACTTCGGCGACACCGAGAACGGCCACGTCATGGCGCCGGGCGCGCTGGGTTCCGCCGGCTATGGCCCGGCGATCGCGCGGCTGGGCCTGCCGGCCATCCAGGAAAGCGACGCGGGTCTGGGCGTGGCCAAGCCGCACAAGCTCGGCGCCACCGCCCTGCCCTCGGGCCTGGCCACCGCGGCCAGTTTCGATCCGGCGGTGGCTTACGCCGGCGGCGCGATGATAGGCGGCGAAGCGCACCGCCGCGGCTTCAACGTGATGCTGGCCGGCGGCGTGGACCTGGTGCGCGACCCGCGCAACGGCCGCAATTTCGAATACGCGGGCGAAGACCCGTTGCTGGCCGGCCTGATCGCCGGCAACGCCATCGCCGGCATCCAGAGCCAGCACCTCGTCTCCACCATCAAGCACTACGCGCTCAACGACCTGGAAACCGACCGCACCACGCTGAGCGCGAACATCGACCGCGCCGCCGCGCGCGAGTCCGACCTGCTCGCCTTCGAGATCGCCATCGCCACCGGCAAGCCCGGCTCGGTGATGTGCTCCTACAACCGCATCAACGCGGTCTACGCCTGCGAGGACGACTGGCTGCTCAACCAGGTGCTGAAGCACGACTGGCACTACCCCGGCTTCGTGATGTCGGACTGGGGCGCGGTGCACAGCGGCGCGAAATCCGCGCTGGCCGGGCTGGACCAGGAATCGGCCGGCGAAACCTTCGACAAGGAGGTGTACTTCGACCAGCCGCTGCGTGCCGCGGTCGCTTCCGGCGAGGTGCCGCAGTCGCGCATCGACGACATGGCGCGGCGCATCCTGCGCAGCTTGTTCGCGGCCGGCGTGATGGACCATCCGGCCACGCAGTCGCCCATCGACTTCGCCGCCGACCGCAAGGTGGCGCAGCGCGCCGAGGAAGCCGGCGCGGTGCTGCTGCGTAACCAGGATGCGTTGCTGCCGCTGTCCGCCGCGCAGTCTGTGGCGGTGATCGGCGGCCATGCCGACAAGGGCGTGCTGACCGGCGGCGGTTCCTCGGCGGTGCAGTCGCCGCAGGGCAACGCGGTGCCGGGCCTGCCGCCCACGGAATGGCCGGGGCCGCGCATCTACCAGCCGTCCGCACCGCTGGCCGCCATCCGGCAACGCGCGCACGGCACGGTGAGCTATGCCAGCGGCGAGGACATCGCCGCCGCCGCGAAGCTGGCCGCGCAGGCCAAGGTCGCCGTGGTGTTCGTCGAGCAGTGGGCGGCGGAAAGTTTCGACGCACCGCACCTCGCCCTGCCGGGCAACCAGGACGCGCTGGTGGAAGCCGTGGCCAAGGCCAACCCGCACACCATCGTCGTGCTGGAGAACAACGGCCCGGTCGCCATGCCGTGGCTCGACCGGGTGAGTGCGGTGCTGGAAGCGTGGTACCCCGGCGCGGCCGGCGGCGAGGCGATCGCGCGATTGCTGTACGGCGAAGTCGATCCTTCCGGCCGCCTGCCGGTGAGCTGGCCGCGCGACGAATCGCAACTGCCGCGCCCGGCCATCCCCGGCGCCGGCCTCGCCGCCATCGGCCTGCCGCCGCAAGGCCAGCCGGCGCAGGACGTGGACTACAACATCGAAGGCGCCGACGTGGGTTACCGCTGGTACCAGCGCAAGCAGCTCGAACCGCTGTTCCCGTTCGGCTACGGGCTCACCTACACGCACTTCGACTACAGCAGTTTCGTGCCCCACGTGGCGAACGGCAAGGTCACCGCCTCGTTCACCGTCACCAACCGCGGCGCGCGCGCGGGCGTGGACGTGCCGCAGCTCTACGTGACCCTGCCCGGCTCCAACCGGGTGCGGCGACTGGCCGGCTGGTGTCGCGTCAGCCTGAAGCCCGGCCAGTCCGTGCACCTCACGGTCAACGCCGACCCGCGCCTGCTGGTGGACTTCGACGGCAAGAGCCAGCGCTGGCAGCAACCGGCCGGCGACTACCAGTTGCAGCTGGGGCATTCGGCGACGTCGTTCCAGGGCGAAAGCAAGCTGACGCTGGCAGCGGCGGCCTGGGCAGCGGATGCGTCGCCGGCTGGCGTGCCGCAACCCTGCGTGGCCGACCGCACGCTGTGACGCGTACCGCGACACGCCTGCAACATGCCGCGGGCGTGTCGCGGGCTCGCCGGCGCCGATCGCATCGCGCCATCAGGCAGGAAGGTAGGTCAGCCTGATCACGTCCTCGATGACCAAATCGGTGGCCACGAGGCGCAGCCGCGGTCGCGGGCCCGCGAAGAACGGCTTGCCGCGGCCAAGCACGACGGGGTGGAGGTAGATCCGATACTCGTCGATGAGGCCAAGGTCGGCCAGGCTGTGCGCGAGGCCCGGTCCGGCGACTTCGATTTCGCCGGCGAGTTCGCTCTTCAGTTTCCGCAGCGTCGCTTCGATGTCATCGGCGACCAGGGTGGCGTTCGGGCCGACCGACGTCAGCGTGCGCGACACGACCCACTTCGGCTGGCTGCGCCATGCCGCCGCGTAGTCGCGTTCCGCCGCGTCCCAATCCGGAAGGTCATCGTCCCAGTAGCGCATGACCTCGTACATGCCGCGACCGTACACCATGCCCGCCAAATCGCGCACCCGCTCCGTGAAGTGACGAAAGAGCGACGGATCGGGAGGCCCGAACGCCTGGTGGTCGACGTAGCCATCCAGGGACTGGTTCATTTCGAACACGAGCTTCGCCATCGGAAATCTCCATTCCGGTCTCACCGTCACGACGAACGGCCGGGCCCGAACTCGACAAGGGACCGGAAAGGTTCTCAGCCTCGGGCCGGCGGCGCCGGCATCGACAGTGCGTGCCTGGCCATGGCGACCGTGGCAGCCAGGTCGGCACCGGCTTCCAGCACGACCGCGCGCTCGTCCGCGGCGGGTTCCTCCAGCGTCGCCAACTGGCTGTCGAGCAGGCTCGCCGGCATGAAATGCTGCCGCGCGCGCAGTCGGCGCGCGAGTTCGTCGTGCGGCACGCGCAGATAGAGCAGGCGCAATGCCGGGTCCGCCCCACGCAGGACATCGCGGTAGGCGCGGCGCAACGCGGAGCAGGCAAGCACCACGCCCTGCCCGCGGTGAGTCGCGATCGCGACGGCGACCGCCTCTAGCCATGGCTGGCGATCCGCGTCGTCCAGCGGGATGCCGGCGCTCATCTTCGCGATGTTCGCCGCAGGATGCAGCCCGTCGCCTTCCACGAAGTCCACGCCGCACGCACGCGCCAGCGCGGCGCCGACATGGCTCTTGCCGCTGCCGGAGACGCCCATCACGACGATCGTCGGCCATGCCGGCATCAGGTTCGCCTGCAAGACGCGGCTCCGGAAGAACGGATCGACCCGTTGCGCCTGTCCACGGATCACGGTCCGCGCGCAGGCGCCACACTCTCTGCCGCGTGGGCCTGGTTCGGCAAGCCCGCCAACCAGGCCAGCACCGTCTTCGACAGTTCGCGGCGCTGGTCGGAATAGGCATGGTCGGTCGGCAGGTGCGTGGTGCTCACGCGGGTGTCACCCGCCTTGCGCAAGGCGGCGGCGAACGCGTCGTTCTCGGCGGCCAGGCCATCGTCCGAGGTGACCACGAGCACGCTGCGGTTCTTCAAGGTGCCGACGCTGGCCTGGAACGACCAGTCGGCGGCGTGCTGCAGCAATTCGCGGGCGAGGCCTTCCGGGGTGCAGCCGGCCAGCGGCGCCATGCCTTCGTCGGCAAGTCCCGCGCCGGCGCGGGCGATCGCCTCGCGTTCGCCCCGCGTGGCCCGCAGTGACTGCATGCGCCCGCCGAGGTCGGCGGCGGAAATCGTGGCGAAGGCCTTGATGGCCGGATCGCGGGCCGCCCCCTCCACCGCCATGAAACCGCCCATGCTGTGGCCGATCAGCACGATGCGGCCCGGGTCGAGCCGCAGCTTGCCGGCGACGCCGGGCAGGCGCAGGTAGGCCAGTGCGGCCGCGGTGTCCTCGATGCCGTGCGAGAACGAGAAGTCGCCCGGCGTGCCCCACGAGCCGCGGTAGTTGAAATACAGCACGTCCCAGCCCGCGCGGCGCATGTCCTGCGCCAGGTCGAGGTTGCGCTCGTTGCCGGGGAAGCCGTGCAGCAGGATCACCGCCGGATGCGGCCCGGCGCCGGCGGCGACATAGACCAGCGCATTCATCAGCGCACCATGGCTGGGGATCTGCATCGTCTGCATCTCCGCCCGGTCGCCGCCCTTGGGGGCGGCGACGATGTGGTTGTCCGTCGCCGGATGCGCGTGCAGCGGCGTGGGCGCCAGGCCGAGGACGCCGGCGAGAACAAGCGAGAAGGCGATGGTGGTCGCAGCGCGATGCATGGCGGATCTCCCCAGGTGGCCGCCGGGCGCCGCTGCGCCCGTGGCACGGTCGGCGGACTGTAGCAAAAAACGGGTCGGTTCCGGCCCATGCGACGGCAGCCACTTTAGGTCGCCGCAAACGCCACCATCTACGACATAGTCCCGCCGCCGGAGATCGCCATGACCACCTACCGCAAGACGCCCGAGGCGCTGGCCGGGCTCACCCCCGAGCAATACCGGGTGACCCAGCAAGGCGCCACCGAACACCCCGGCACCGGCGAATACCTGCACCACTCGGCGGTCGGCATCTACGTCGACGTGGTGTCCGGCGAGCCGCTGTTCGCGTCCTCCGACAAGTTCGATTCGCACTGCGGCTGGCCCAGCTTCACCAGGCCGATCGAGCCGGCCAGCGTGCAGGAACTGCGCGACACCTCGCACGGCATGATCCGCACCGAGGTGCGCTCCGCGCACGGCGACAGCCACCTCGGCCACGTCTTCCCCGATGGCCCGCGCGAGCGCGGCGGCCTGCGTTACTGCATCAACTCCGCCTCGCTGCGCTTCATCCCGCGCGAGGACATGGAGGCCGAAGGTTACGGCCGCTACCTCGACCAGGTGGAGGACGCACGATGAGCAGCGAACGCGCCATCCTCGCCGGCGGCTGCTTCTGGGGCATGCAGGAGCTGATCCGCCGGCAACCGGGCGTGCTCTCCACCCGCGTGGGCTACGCTGGCGGCGACGTGCCGAACGCCACCTACCGCCACCACGGCACGCATGCCGAGGCGGTGGAGATCGTGTTCGACCCCGCGCGCACCAGCTACCGCGCGCTGCTGGAATTCTTCTTCCAGATCCACGACCCCAGCACGCCGAACCGGCAGGGCAACGACCGCGGCAGCTCGTACCGCTCGATGATCCTCTACACCGGCGATGCGCAGAAACGCATCGCCGAGGAAACCATCACCGACGTGGACGCCTCCGGCCTGTGGCCGGGCAAGGCGGTGACCGAAGTCGCGCCCGCGGGCGATTTCTGGGAGGCCGAACCGGAGCACCAGGACTACCTGCAGCACTACCCCGACGGCTACACCTGCCACTACCCGCGGCCGGACTGGCGCCTGCCGCACAAGGAGGCCGCGGCCCGCTGAATCGCACCATCGCCAGCCGCACGCGTGGCCGGCCATGACGGCGCATGCCGCGAACCGACCCATCGAGCCCCGCCCGGTGTCCTGGCACGCAGGGCGGGGCTTGATCCGCCACGTTCCCGACGATGGATCCCGGCCGAGCATGTTCAACAAGATCAGAAACTGGCGCGCACGGCGCATCGTTGCCCGGCGCCCGATCGCAGAGGCACTTTGGCGGGACGCATTGCGGCGCTGCGCGCCCGCACGCCGGCTGGGCGCTTCCGACCAGGCCACGCTGCGCGTGCTGGCGACGCTGTTCCTGGAAAGCAAGTCGCTGGAGCCGGTCAAGGGGCTGGAACTGGACGACGCCGACCGCGTACTCCTCGCGACCCACGCCTGCCTGCCCATCCTGAAACTGGGTCTCGATTGGTACGACGGCTGGCACAGCCTCATCGTCTATCCCGGCGCGTTCATTCCCGGCCGCACGCACACCGACGCCGCCGGCGTGGAACACCAGACCCACACCGTGATGGCCGGCGAAGCATGGGGACGCGGGCCGGTGATCGTCTCGTGGGCGGATGTGCTGCATGGCGGAACGCGGCCGGGCCACAACGTGGTCGTCCACGAAATGGCGCACAAGCTCGACATGCTCAACGGCGACGCCAACGGTTTCCCGCCCCTGCACCGGCGCATGGACCGCCGCGTGTGGACGCGGGTCTTCTCGGGCGCATGGGATCGCCTGCAGGAAGACCGGCGCAACGGCGTCGAGTTGCCGATCGACCCGTATGCGCTGGAGAGCCCGGCCGAATTCTTCGCGGTGGCCAGCGAGCAGTTTTTCGAGGCCCCGGCCACCTTGCGCGAGCACCTGCCGGACGTCTATCGACAGCTTGAGCAGTTTTACCGGCAACATCCGTTCTGAGCGCCCAACGTTCACGCGCGCAGGGGGTTTCGACCGGGCTGGCTAGCCTTGGACCCGCGCAACGAGTTTTTTCATCGCTGCATTTTCGTAGATGACTTGGCCGACTTCCCGATGGTGCAAAGCCACCTCTGCGGCGATTGAGCGACCGAGTATCCGCTGATCGATATTCCCAAACGACCCAGGCACGATGCTTCCCAACCAACCGACCCAGGCCGGGGTATGGGCGTTGCCGACGATGATGCCGGGGCGAAAGATGGCGAGACGGGCAAAGCCGATGTTGCGCACGGTGTCTTCCTTCATGCCCATGACGCGGGCATAGCGAAACCGGCTGCGGGCTGAGCTTCCTGCTGCGGAAAGCAGGCAAAACTGGGCGATGCCGGCGTCACGGCAACCGCGCGCAAAGGCGCCGACGACGCCGAGTTCGAGCCGTCGCAATGCTTCTTCGCTCCAGCGTGCCGATCCCGAACCGACACCCACGCAGCTCACCGCGCTGACGGGACCCTGGCTGGAAACTTCGCGTGCAAGGGCGGCAGTGCGCTCGGCAAAATCGGCAGCGCCGGTATCGAGAACGACGTTGCGCACCCTCGATCGCGCCGCAATGGGCTTTCTGGTGACCATCACCACTTCCCGGCATTCCGGAATGGCCAACAGCTCCGCGACGGCGGCACCACCGACTTGCCCGGTACCACCGAGGACGATTGCGGCGAAATTCTGCTTCATGAGCAATGCCCTGCCTGAGTGATGCGTTAGTTCGCTACCAGCATGCGCGCCAACCTGGCATGTCGCGAAGACTCGTTGAGGACACCGTGCCCTGCTTCGTCGCGATGGGAACGCCGCGGGTGTGCGCCGATACCTTCCGGGCGTGGCTCAAACAAGCCGCCGGCGATGACGCATCGACCGCCATCCGCCAGCACCCACGGCGCCCCGGACGCCAAGCCGGAGGGCATTCAACCTCGGCCCCGTCCACGGCTCCCTCGATGAGGGAACCCCGGATGAAAGAACCTGTCTACCGACGACTGGCCGGAACACGCGCAGATGGCAGGCGCAGGTTTTGTATGGATCGTTGGCTTGAATGAGGCGGTGTCATCGAACGTTCCGGGCAGGGCCGACATCAACGGGAGGGCGATCGTGCGCGCGGTCTGGCCTTGCTCGACAGCGATACACGCGCGACCTTGGGTCACCAGGGCTGGCGACAGCCGGCGCTGACGCGCCAGGCGCGGGTACTCGTCCTGGCCTTGGTATTGGCGCTGCACGCACTGTTCGTGCTCATGCTGTGGTACGCGGTGCAGCTCAAGCCGCAGCACCTGGCGCTGGCGCCTGTCGATGGCGATCAGGTGCTGGTCGTGCGCCTGCTGGATCATGTCAGCACGCCGCCGCCTGCACCTCCCGCGCTGCCCCAGTTGGTGCCGCCGCGGCAGACGGCAACCCCACGCGTGCGCCCCGTGTCGCAGGAGAAGCCTCGTCGTGACGCGATGGTCGTGCAGGATCATCAAGCGGCACCTGCGCCGGCAGCCTCCACGCCGGCCGCCAGCAGTCTGTTCGCCAAGGATGGCTCGATACGGCTACCGCCCGCGGTGACGGACTACTCGGCAAGCACCAACGCCAAGGCCAAACCGGCCAGGCCCGCGGACGACCGCCGGATCATGCAGCACGACAGCAACCGCATGCACTACAAGGCCACCCGTTTCGAAAAATATTTCCCGCCGCCGAACGAGACGGCCGGTGGCGCGGTGGGTCGCCATATCGGCGATGCGATCAAGGCGATCGCCAAAAGCGTGTGCGATCCCGCCAAGCGCAGTACGGCTTCCGACCTGCTGTGCGGCGTGCCTCCCATACCCCCTTCACCCAAGGAAGGCGACGAGCGCCTCAACCTGCCACCACCGTCGCTGGTCGGCGACCCGCATCCGATCCAGTCGCCGCCGCTGTCGACCTGCATCGCCGAGTACAACGACACCAGGCCACTGTCGTACGGCTGTCCGATCGACACGCCCAACCTGGCCTTCAAGGCCGAGATGCGTGAATGCATCGATCTGTTCCGCGCAGGCAAGCGCCTCAAAACCTGGTGCCCAGCCGATACATCCAGGCGCGCAGCAGCCGAGTCGTCCACGCCGGCGGCTTCCGCGAGCAGGGGTTTGCACTGATGTGCGCTTCCCGGTGTTTTCCATTCGGGAACCACGGCGCGCACCGACAGTCACAGATAGTCGCGTGAGATCAGGAAGGCTTGCAGCCGGGTAGCCGCAGGTCGGGTGTACGGCAAGCAGCTACGTACCTGCGGCGCCGGTTGCAAACCTTCCTGATTTCGACAAAAAGTGCCAGCTGTTTCTTGCTCACGGCCCCAGCATCCGCGGCACCAGCGCGTGCCACCCCGGCGTGTCCCACAGCAAATAGACGGCGATGGCGAAAGGCAGATACAGGCCCAGCCAGACCAGGTACGCCCGGTGTACCGTCCGATGCCTGACCACGTCCCAGAGGAAGATCGGCGACACCACCAGCGGCACGTAAAGCAGGGTCGAAAGCGGGCTGGCCGGCCCGGTGGTCGGCAGCCAGGCGATACGGTCGATCCCCGCCGACAACGGGACGGCCACCGCGAGGAACATCATCCGCTTGTGGAAGCCCGGGTCGGTGCGCCGCGCGCGCAAGGCCAGCCAGATGCAGATGGGAAAGAGGGTGCCGGCGCTGATCTGGAACAACGCGATGTTGTCCAGGAACAGCAGCGTCTGCCGCAGCTTTTCCTGCACCGGCGGCGGTGCTGTCTGGGCTCCGTGCCAGACCTGCTGGTAGATCGCCGGGACGAGGATGAAACCGACCACGACGATGGCCGGAACGAGCAGGAAAGCCGCGCGTCCCAGCAGCATGTGCCGATCGCGCCGGCCCGTCGCCATCAGCCAGGCCTGGGCGAGCAGCACCAGCAGGAAAGCCCCCATGAGCACGGCATGCACGTGCAGGATCGGCGGGAACGGCGGTCTGGCACCGGCCCGCACCATTTCGACCTTCATGATAGCGTCCGGGATGAACCCGGACAGCGTGACGGCGATGAAGAAGGCCGCCATGAAGACCCAGATCCAGCGGTCGATCGCCAAGGCAAGCGGCCTGGCAGGCGAATAAAGCGGTTGCGCGTAGTTCGTGGCCATGACACACCCCCTGTCAGCACTTTCCGCAACGGATGGCTCGACCCGGACAGGCACCATGCCGAGCATGATGCCGGGAGCGCAGACGAGCCCGATGGCACGCTCCGCCAGTGTTCCCCCGGAAACAGGGGAACGTGGCGTTCGTGCCTCCCTCAAAGCTGGTACTTCACCCTCACTGCCCCGCCGGACCATTCCGGCCACAACGCCTCCACCGCCCCCCATCGACTCCACCCGGCCGGAAAGCACCCCTCTTTCCCGACAACGAAGTCGACGTGACGCATCGGCGTGCCGCGGCATGGTGAGCTTTCCGCGCCGCTCCCGCAACAGCCGGCTAAACGGCCAAAAAGCTGTCAGGGACAATGCGAACATGGAAGGTGTGGACGAACCGGCCTCAGGCGAACCAGCCAGCCGCGGCAAGCGGAACCCAGGCGCCACAGCCCCGCAGACTCGGGCTACCCTGTCTCCCGTTTCCCCCTGTCCTTGTCCGCGCAACCGACCACGGGAGAACCACGATGATCCGTCGATCCCTGCTGCTGCCGCTGCTGGCAGTCCTGCTGGTGGGCTGCGATCCGGCGCCGAAGGCGGCTGGTGACACCGCAGCCGCCCCCGAAGCCACCAGCCTGCCCCTGTTCGATACCTTCGGCGACCTGCACCACGATGTGGCCAGCCGCGTGCCCGCCGCGCAGCGTTATTTCGACCAGGGCCTGCGCATGGCCTACGGCTTCAACCACGAGGCGGCCGGGCGCGCCTTCGCCGAGGCGGCGCGACTGGACCCGCAATGCGCGATGTGCGTCTGGGGCCAGGCACTGGTGCTGGGGCCGAACATCAACCTGCCGATGGACCCGGCGCACGCGAAGGACGCCACCGCCCTCGCCGCCCGCGCAGCGAGTCTGGCCGCCACGGCGCGCCCGGTCGACCGGGCCTTGATCCAGGCGCTGCAGCTGCGTTACGCCGAGCCGGCGCCGGAGGACCGCAAACCGCTGGACCGCGCCTACGCCGACGCGATGGCGCGCGTGGTCGAGCAATTCCCCGAGGACGACGACGCGGCGACCCTGTACGCGGAGGCGTTGATGGATCTCTCGCCCTGGGCGTACTGGGAAAAGGACGGCGCCCCGGCGGAATTCACCCCGCGCCTGCTCGGCGAACTGGAACGCGTGCTGGCGCGCAACCCGCGCCACATCGGCGCCATGCACTACTACATCCACGCCACCGAGTCCTCGCCCGAGCCGCAGCGCGCCGAACCCTACGCCGATGCCCTGGCGGCGCTGGCGCCCGGTTCGGGCCACCTGGTGCACATGCCCGCGCACGTCTACATCCGCGTCGGCCGCTACCACGACGCGACCTTGACCAACCTCGCCGCCGCCACCGCGGACACGGATTTCCTCGCGGTGTGCCACGGCAGCAACGGGGTCTACCCGCTGGGCTACGTGCCGCACAACTGGCACTTCGCCACGATGACGACGGGCCTGACCGGCTCGCGCACGCTGGCGCTGCACGCGGCGGAGCAGACCGCCCGGCGCGCCGACCGCGCCGTGATGGGCGAGGCGCCGATGGCGTTCATGCAGCAGTACGTGGTCACGCCGCTGCTCACCCAAGTCCGCTTCGGGGACTGGGACGCGATCCTCGCCGATGCCGCCGTGCCGCCGGAACCGCCGTACCCGGCCGCGATCCGGTACTTCGCCCGCGGCATGGCGCACCTGCGCATGGGCGCCTTGGTCGAGGCCGCGCACGAAGCCGACGCCCTGCATGCGGCCGCCGTCGATCCGGCCATGGCGAAGGTGAGCTTCTTCGACATCAACCATGCCGACGGCGTGCTGCGGGTCGCCGATGCCTTGCTGCGCGGCGAACTGCTGCGCGCGCAGGGCAAGCACGCACAGGCCATCGCCGCGTTGCGCGCAGCGGCCGCCGCCGAGGACGCCCTGGCCTACAACGAACCGGCCGACTGGCCGTTGCCGGTCCGTCCCTACCTGGGCGCCGCGTTGCTCGAAGCGGGCGACGCCAGCGGCGCGGCGGAGGCATTCAACCAGGACCTGAAGACCTACCCGCTCAACGGCTGGTCGCTGTTCGGCCTGGCGCAAGCCCAGCAGAAACTCGGGCAGGCCGATGCCGCGCGCGAAACCTCGCAGCGGCAGGCAGCCGCATGGCAGTGGGCCGATGCGCCGCTGACGGCGGCGCGGTACTGACAGCAAGCGTCAGGGACGATGCGGGCGCCGTGGGGGCCTGCCGAGTGGACGGGCCGGCGAGGCGTCCCGTCCTTGCCTCGACCCATGCGCGGCTGGGCCACCAGCCACGCACGAACCGGGCAGCACTCGATGCAGCGACTGCGGATTTGCAAGCGCCCTGCCTTGCGCGCCATCACCACCGCGAACTATCCCCCAAGAGGCAAGGATCACTTGGCCCCGACGGCACCCAACTTCGCCCGGTGGCGGCATTCCCACGCCAGCCCGCGATATGGCGAACGGCACCAGGCCGGCGTATGGTCCGCAAGTTGCGTTGATCCGGGGGAAGGCATGGCCATGCACATGGAAGGAAGCATCGAAGCAAGTGAAGTGATGCATCCGGACGTGTTGGAGTCACCGCAACTCACGTTCGCCGCGTTGAACGCAAAGATCGACGCGCTGCCCAAATTTCCAGAGGCTTCGACGATCCTGCCGTTGAGAGCCAGGTGGGGGTTCGCAGCCGTCATTGCGGGCGCACTGTTTGCCCTGCTCAGCGTCAGGCTGCTTCCGGGTAACGCAACCTGGACGCTCATCCTCGGCTCGTCAGGTGTAGCCGTTGAGATCGCCGGAGGCATTGTCCTCGTCCTCTCCGAGATGCCCAGGAAGTGGCCGACATTCGCCGGCGAGCGACGCGAATTCGCGGCTGAACTGGATTTCGATTTCCCTGAGCACTTGAAGCTTGTCGACTGGCTACGCACCTTTCCGCTCGACCAACGCGAAAAGCTGAGCGAGTTCATCACCTACCGGCACGCGCGCATGAAGGAGAAACTCCCCATGCTCACCGGCAGTATCGAGAAACTTGGCGCCCTGCCCATCGTCATCGCGCTCTACCTGCAGTTCAAGGATATGCACTGGCCGCCTCATCCCAGCTGGCTGGAGGTCGGCCTGATCTTTGCGCTGGTTTTTGGCTACTGGCTGAGTGTGCTGCAAATCAACGTCAGGCTACGGATCCAGCTCTACGAGATGTTGCTCAGCAAGGCGCTGACGCAGAAGGCCCGGTGAAAGTCCGAGATACCAGAGCAGAGCAAATACAGTGTCAGGGACAACTTGCTTGAATGTCGGGAAGCTCGAAACGCGGAAGCCAGACCATGCGTGGCAGCATTCCGTTCCAACCTTCCAGCGACCATCGGCACAAACTCAACGGCAGCCTCGTCCCAAGCCCCAACCGTTGCCAGAGTGTTTCCGACACCTTTTCCCTGTTTGACAACCGCATCCCAGACAACGCGAGGATTCCATACATGCCACGTTTCCATTTTCTCCGCAGCACCGCCATGGGGGTGAGTCTCGGCATGGCCGCTGCCTTCATGTCACTGCCTGCTTTCGCCGCCACGCCGGACACGGTGACCTTCGCGGCAAACAGCGTGTGGGCGCAGGAAATCGGCAACCTCGACCACTCCGGCAGCTCGCACGATTACACGGTGGCGATAGCGGCGGGCAAGACATTGCAGGTCAACCTCCACAGCAACAATGCAAACGTGTATTTCAAGGTGAATGACCAGATCCACGGCAAACAACTGCTGGATTCCCATGAAACAGGGGTCTCCACCTGGTCGTCCCCGAATGCGACAGCCACCACGTACGCGATCCAGGTCTACATGGCCCCTGATGCGGTAAAGCGCGGGGAAACCGCGAAATACGCGTTGCAGGTCGGGCAATACGGAGCCTCAGACCTGAAGCCGCCGACGACCGCAATGACGTTCCAGGCCAACCAGCCATGGTCGGTACAAGCCGGTAGCCTGGCTTCCGGCGCTCCCGCACACGACTTCACCGTTTCCATTGCGGCGGGTATGGCGGTCAAGATCAATCTCGTCGCGAGCAACCCCCAGTTGCACTTCAAGGTGAATGACCAGACCGCCGACAAAAACCTGATCGACACGAGCACGAGCGGGACGAACACGTGGTCCGATTTGGTTGCGACGGCGACGACCTACACGATCCAGGTGTATGTCGATCCGGCGGCGATCCCGGCCGGGCAACAAGCACCGTTCACCCTGCAGGTCGCGCAATACGCGTCCGGGGACGCACAATCAGCGCAACCCGCAGGCGCGACCACGGCCGCGCCGCCCGCTGCGGCAGCATCGGCACCGGCATCTCCGGCCTCGATGTAAACACGGCACTCGCCGCAAGTCGGGGTCAAGGCGAGTCACGGCTCCGTCCGGCGACGATCGAGAGGCTCCGACATCTTTTTCCGGGCCGCATCCTCGCCGGATTCAACAGCAACGCGCACTCGCCGCAGGGCGCATCGGGGAGAACCATGAAGACTCGTCGCGATTTCCTCACCCAGGCGCCGCTGGGCCTGCTGGGTGCCGTGGTGGCTGGCAGTGCCTTGGCGCAGACCGGGCAGAACCCCGCCCCGACCACGCCGCCGCCCGGTTCGCCCGGTGCCTTCAACACCGCGCCGCCGGTGGGGCCGAAGCTCAGCACGGCCACCTTCACCGAGGCGGAGAAGCTGGCGCAGGTGAGCATGACCGAGGCGCAGCGCGAGATGGCGGTGGCCAACTGGCCCACCTCCATGGCGGCGCTGCTGGAGCGCCGCACCGGTCCGCGCAAGATGGCGCTGGAGGAAGGGCTGGCGCCGGCCACCACCTGGTTCCCGGTGATGGGCCGCGCGCATGTCGGCCCCACGCACGATCGCTTCGTGCCGTCCAGAATGGCGGCCACGCCGCTGCCGGCCAAGGACGAGGACATCGCCTTCGCCTCCGTCGCCCAGCTCGGCGTGTGGCTCCACGCGCGCAAGCTCACATCCACCCGGCTGACGAAGATCTACCTCGCACGCCTGAAGCGCTTCGACGCGCAACTGCGTTGCGTCATCACGCTGTGCGAGGACCACGCGCTGGCGCAGGCCGCGCAGGCGGACAAGGAGATCGCCGCCGGCCACTATCGCGGCCCGCTGCACGGCATCCCGTGGGGCGCGAAGGATCTGCTCGACACCGCCGGCATCGCCACCACCTACGGCGCCGAGCCGTTCCGCCACCGCGTGCCGAAGGACGACGGCGCGGTCACCCGCAAGCTCAACGAAGCCGGCGCGGTGCTGGTGGCCAAGCTCAGCCTGGGCGCGCTGGCGCTCAACGACATCTGGTTCGGCGGCCAGACCATGAACCCGTGGCTGCTACAGGAAGGTGCCTCCGGCTCCAGCGCCGGTCCCGCCTCGGCCACGGCGGCCGGGCTGGTGGCGTTCGCCATCGGCAGCGAAACCCAGGGCAGCATCATCAGCCCGTGCATGCGCTGCGGCACCACCGGCCTGCGCCCCACCTACGGCCGCGTACCGCGCACCGGCGCCATGACCTTGTGCTGGACGATGGACAAGCTCGGCCCCCTCGCCCGCTCGGTGGAAGACACCTTGCTGGTGCTCAATGCCATCCGCGGTACCGACCCGGGCGACACCGCCAGCGTGGCGGCGCACCTGGACTACGACGCGACCGCTCCGATCAAGGGCCTGAAGGTCGGCTACTTCCCCGGCTGGATGAAGGAAGCGCCGGCCACCGACCTGGACCGCGCCGCGCTCGACCAGCTGCGCGCACTCGGCCTGGTGCCGACCGAGGTGTCCCTGCCCGACTGGCCGTACGACGACCTCAACGTGCTGCTGTTCGCCGAAGCCGCTGCCGCCTTCGAGGAGCTCACGCTCTCCGGCGCCGCCGACCGGATGCACGTGCAGACCCCGGATGCCTGGCCCAACCTGTTCCGCGAATCGCGCTTCCTCTCCGCCGTGGACTTCGTGCAGGCCGACCGCCTGCGCCGCAAGGTGGCGAAGGAGATGGCACGCGTGATGGGCGAGGTGGACCTGCTGCTGGTGCCCTCGCTGCGCGACGAGATGATGGTGATCTCCAACATGACCGGCCAGCCATCGCTCACCTTGCGCACCGGCTTCGTGGAAGTGGACCAGGTGCGCAGCGACTGGGCGCCCGACCCGAAACACCCGCTGCCGAAGCTGGCCAAGCCGCACCGCGTACCCTACGGCGTCACCCTGATCGGCCGGCTGTTCGAGGA
>Ga0207671_10000373_pt1 | contig 63578 bp, 60 predicted proteins | sample KBSC24metaG_FD_184352 | JGI IMG/M metagenome (GOLD analysis project Ga0207671, IMG submission 184352) | Corn rhizosphere microbial communities from Kellogg Biological Station, Michigan, USA - KBS C2-4 metaG (SPAdes) (version 2) | ecosystem: Host-associated > Plants > Roots > Rhizosphere > Soil... | reverse complement strand
CCCGCGTTGGGCTGCGCAGCAGCCCCAATCAATCGGAATGCGGAGTATCAGGCACTCCTCAGCGGCTGGTTCTGGGGCTGCTGCGCAGCCCAACGCGGGGCAAGCCCGCTCGCCACAACAAGCCCGCTCGCCACAGTTACAGTGTTCTTCCTTAACTGACGGGCATTGGGGCTTGCCCCCTCCCATATTTTGCTGTGTGTCCGGCTTTATTTACCGAGCTTGCGCAACTCATCCGACTCCACCACCCGCACGCCGTCCTGCTCTTCCAGCGCCAGGCGCCACATGGCGCGGGCCAGTTCGCACACTTCAATGCCGTGGTACTTGCCTGGAATCAGGCGTGACAACGGCCCGGCCAATTGCTCGGCCAGGCGCGGCTCAACACGTTCCCCCAGTAGCAGCGAAGGCCGCACGATGGTCAGTTGCGGCCAGTCCTGGGCCTTGAGCGCCTGTTCCATTTCCCCTTTGACCCGGTTGTAGAACACCGAGGATTTCGGGTCGGCGCCAATCGCACTGATCACGATCAAGTGCCGCGCGCCCATTTCCCGGGCGCGCTTGGCGAAGGCCACGACCATATCCAGGTCAACGGCACGGAAGGCCTCTTCCGATCCGGCTTTCTTGATGGTGGTGCCCAGGCAGCAGAAGGCAATATCCACCTGGCCGCTCAGTTGCGGCAGGAGCACCGCCGGGTCGCCTACCGGGTTTTCCAGGCGCGGGTGTTCAGCCAGCGGTTTGCGGCTGGGCGCCAGCACACGGGTCACGGTGGGTTCGTTGAGCAGGCGGTCAAGCAGGTGCTCGCCGGTAAGCCCGGAGGCGCCCGCGAGCAGGATATGCTGAGGTGTCAGGTACATGGTGTTTCCCCCCCTTGTTACACAGTTCAGCTTAGTTGCCTTTGGCTTCCTTGCTATTCATTGAGACGCTTTCGAGCGCCTTTCGTGCCTGCTGTTTGCGTAATAATTGCCAATGGGCGATCACGCCTTTGGGGGCCCACATCTGCGGTTCGGAAGGCTCGAAGTTGTCCGCCTGTTCGCGTTCGCTCACGTGCAGTTGCGCCAGTTTGAAAGCTTGTTGCAAATCGTCGGTCTGGTTGAAGGCCTGGGCGAAGAGGGCGTCGCCGAAGTAGGTGAAATCGGCTTCCTCGGAGCACCCGAACGACACACGGTCGGCGCGGGAGGCGGTCATGATCAGGGTGTGTTCGTCTTTCAGTGCCGGGATGAAACCGCCGGAGTAGCAGGCGGAGATCACGATGATCTTGTCGCGGTTCTTCAGCGGCGCGAGCACGGCGGCCAGCTCATCGGCAGGCAGGTCGGCCAGCTCCATGCGCGGCTGGTCCAGCACCAGTTCATGTTCGTGGGTGCCGTGGCTTGTCAGGTAGATAAACACCAGGTCTTCCGGCCCGCTGCGTTCGGCGAGGGTCTGCACCGCGCGGCGCAGGCTTTCGCGGGTGGCCAGGGGGCGGTCGGCAATATGGTCGCGGTGGTTGACCAGGCGGATCTGCCCCCGGGCACCGAAGCGGGTGGCGAGCATATTGCTGACGTAGTCCGCTTCGCGCAGGAACACGCTTTGTTTACCGTCACCGGCCACGGCCAGGGTGTACAGCTCCACGGCCGGGGTGGAGGCGGGTACGGCGGCGAGGGCGGCTTCGAGCAAGCGGCCCTGGGCGAGCACGCCAATTTCCAGCGGGTCGGGTAGCAACTTGCCGTCGGCATCCCGCACGCGCATGCCATTGACCCAGGTGCCGGCCTGCACGGTGCCGTCGGTGAGCACCAGGGTGCCACGCCCCTGGTAGTTGTCGCTGTCGAAGCCGCCGATATAGAAGCTGCCATCGGTCAGGTTCAGGCGGCCTTCGCCGCTGAAGCGCCAGTCGGCGAACTCGCCGACATAATGGCTACCGTCCACACCAATCAATTCGCCCTTGCCGCTCAGGGCGCCTTCCTTGAACTGGCCGATCCACACGTCGCCGTCGGCGTTTTCATAACGGCCCTTGCCATTGAGCTGGTTCTGCTTGAACTGGCCGACATAAATGTCGCCGTCAGCGCTGTTGAACGTGCCGTTGCCTTCCAGTTGGCCATCGACGAAGTGGCCGCTGAACTGGTTGCCGCTGTCGTCGTTGCGCTGGCCTTCGCCATTTGGTTTGCCGTGGGCGAACTGGCCCTGGTATTGGCTGCCGTCGGCCAGCTCCAGGCGACCGAGGCCGGAGTACTGGTCGTCTTTGAATTCGCCGCGATAGGTCATTTGCCCCTCTTTGAGGGTGCCTTCGCCGTTGCGTCGACCGTTCTTGAAGCCGCCCACATAGTGGCTGCCCGCCGTGCTCAAGCTGCCCTGGCCATCGAACAGGCCTTGCTTGAACTGGCCTTTATAGACTTCGCCGTTGCTGCCGTGCCATTCGCCCTGGCCGTGCCACTGGCCTTGGTCGAACTGGCCGGCGTACCAGCTGCCGTTGGGGTAGTCCACGCGGCCCTGGCCTTGCAGCAAACCATTGACCACATCACCCCGGTAGCGGCCGCCGTCGGGCAGGCGCGCATCGGGCGGCAACAGCGATTCGCCGTCTCCGCAAGCGGTGAGCAACAGGGCAAGGGCAAGGGGAGCAAGTGGGCGCATAGCGGGATCCGGATAATTGAGCGCCGAGTATGCCGTAGCTGCGAGTTTCTTACATAAATTTACATACCCTGTGGCGAGTTTCAGTGCCTCACCACAGGGAAGGGCTTACACGAAGCAGAGCGACAACGACTCGGCGATGTAAGCGGGTTTTTCCTGGCCTTCGATTTCCAGGGTGGCGGTGGCCTTGAACAGCCATTGGCCCGGTTTTTTCTCGGTGACGTCCGTGAGGGTGACGTTCAGGCGCACCTTGGAGTTGACCTTCACTGGCTGGATAAAGCGCACGCTGTCCAGGCCATAGTTGACCGCCATCTTCAGGCCCTCGGGCATGATCAGGATGTCTTCTAACAGCTTGGGCATCAGCGACAGCGACAGGAACCCGTGGGCGATGGTGCTGCCGAACGGCGTTTGCGCGGCCTTGACCGGGTCGACGTGGATGAACTGATGGTCGCCAGTGGCTTCGGCGAACAGGTTGATTCGGGCCTGGTCGATGGTGAGCCATTCGGAACGTCCCAGTTCCTTGCCGACATAATCTTTGAGCTGCGCTACGGGTACATAGGGCATTGCGTCTCTCCTTGGTTCATCGGTTTGTCCCTCCGCTGCAGGCGCGAGCTTGCTCACGAAGGTCGTTAACGATAACGCCGGCTTTTCTGGTTCGGCGCGGCGCACTCGAGTTTTTCGCGAGCAATCTCGCTCCTGAGGGAGGCAGTTGCTGTTTTTTTGGGGTTACAGAGAACCAATGTAGATCATCATGGGCTACCCGCCCGGTCAACCCACCATGCTTATGGCGAATGCCGGAGCATAGAGCGGGCATGCTTATAATGCGGGCGAGCCTTGAGGGGGGGAGAACGGATGCTGTTACGCGGTCTGACATGGCTGGTGCTGTTTCAATTGATCGGCACCGCGATCAATCATTTGCTGGTGCCGGTACTGCCGGGGCCGATCATTGGCCTGTTGCTGATGCTGGGCTACCTGGTATGGCGCGGCGAAGTCGGTGAACCGTTGAGCCTGGCGGCCAGCAGCCTGTTGCGTTACCTGCCGTTGCTGCTGGTGCCGCCGGCGGTGGGGGTGATGGTGTATGCCAAGGACATCGCCGCAGACTTCTGGGCCATTGTCGGCGCACTGGTGCTGTCGCTGGTGATCGCCATGGGGTTTGTCGGCGTGCTGATGCAAAAGCTGGTCAAGCGCCAGGCGCAACAGGAGGAGGAACAATGACCTTCGACTGGCAGGGCGCGTGGGCGGCGGTGATTCATCACCCTCTGTTCGGCATCGGTATCACCCTCGGCGCCTATCAACTGGTGCTGGCGGGCTTTGAGAAAACTCGCTGGATTTTCCTGCAACCGGTGCTGGTCTCCATGCTGCTGGTGATTGGCGTGTTGCTCAGTTGCGGCTTGAGCTACGCCGAATACCGCAAGAGCACCGAGATCATGGGCATCCTGCTCGGCCCGGCGACGGTGGCCCTGGCAGTGCCGCTCTATTTGAACCTGCGGCGGATTCGGCAGTTGTTCTGGCCGATTTTTACTACGCTGGTGATAGGTGGCGTATTGGCCACTGGCCTGTGTGTGCTGCTGGGCTGGTGGTTTGGTGCCGAACACATGATGCTGATGACCATGGCGCCCAAATCGGTGACTTCGCCGATCGCCATGCTGGTGGCTGAGCAGATCGGCGGTGTCGCCGCATTGGCCGCGGTGTTTGTGCTGATCACCGGGGTCATCGGTGCGATGATCGGTCCGGCATACCTGTCGCGACTGGGCGTACACAGCCCCGAGGCGCGCGGCATGGCCCTGGGCATGACCGCGCATGCGGTCGGCACCTCGGTGGCCTTGCAGGAAAGCGAAGAGTGCGGCGCCTTTGCGGCGCTCGCCATGAGTCTGATGGGCGTGGCCACGGCGGTGTTCCTGCCGTTGGCGGTGTCGGTAATTGTTTAAACCGGGTTTAAGGAAACCTTTATGAGTCTGGCGCTGTTCCCGCTCAATACCGTGCTGTTCCCCGGCTGCACCCTCGACTTGCAACTGTTCGAGGCGCGCTATCTGGACATGATCAGCCGTTGTATGAAAAAGGGCGAAAGCTTCGGCGTGGTGTGCATCCTCGACGGCCAGGAAGTCGGCATGGCCCCGGATGGCTACGCGCTGATCGGCTGTGAAGCGCTGATCCGCGACTTCAAGCAGCAGGATAACGGCCTGCTGGGGATTCGTGTCGAAGGCGGTCGCCGTTTCCGTGTGCGTGACGCCGGGGTGCAGAAGGACCAGTTGCTGGTGGCCGAGGTGCAATGGCTGGAAGAACTGCCGGACCAGGCGCTGGAAGAAGAGGACGCCGACCTGCTGGCCTTGCTCCAGGCCCTGGCCGAACACCCGATGGTCGCCTCGCTGGACATGGGCACCCACGCCGATGGCCAGCAGGCGCTGGGCAATCAGCTGGCGTATCTGCTGCCGTTCACCGAGGCCGACAAGATCGACCTTCTGCAACTCGACGACCCACAGCAGCGGCTGGATGCGATCCAGATGCTGCTCGACGAGTTGCAGGGCGAGCTATTCACTCAATAGGCATAGCGCAGCAGCGCATGGGACATGCCGGCAAGCGCGATAAAACTCAGCACCGCCACCAGCGCCGGCAGCAGCAGCCACCAGGTTTTTTGGGGCATGGCCGGCAATGGGCTGCGGTACTGGCTGGCGTTCAGGCTGAAGGCGCACACCGTCATCGCCAGCAACGTACCGGCCAGGATGTCGGTGGGCCAATGGGCGCCCAAATAGACCCGTGACAGCGCAATGAAGGCGGCGGGGATACACCCCAGCAGCATCCAGGTCAGGCGCATCCGCGTGGGTTGCCCGCGACCGGCCAATACCGCCAGCGCCAGGAAGAACGCGAACGCACCAGAGGCATGGCCGCTGGGCATGCTGAAGCTGGTCAGGGGGTCGGTCAGGATTTCCGGTCGGCCACGGGCAAAAAACAGCTTGGTCGCAGTGTTGATCAACGCCGCCCCTGCCAGCGTGACACCGACAAACACCGCATGCCGCCATTGTCGCGCCAGTAACAGCAGGCCGGTGAACACGGCGCTGGCGACGAACATCTTCTTGAACTCACCCAGTTGGGTGATACGCACCATCACCTCGTCCAGCCATGGGCTGCGGTGCTCCTGCACCAGTGCGCTCAGGCCCTGGTCGAAATCGTTGAGGTGGGGGTAGCCGATGAACAGCGCGATCAACAACGTCAGGCTGGCACACCCAATCCACAAGGTTGCACGACGATGGCCTCGCAGGCTGCTGTTCAAGCACAGCCCGATCAATACCGCCAGGCAGGCCGTGACCACGCCCGCCTCTGGCCAGAACCCTTCCGGCAAGGGTAGGCGGAACGCGGCACCGGTCGCCCAGCCGGGTATCAGGTAGGCCACCGACCAACCCGCCGCCGCCAGAATGCTCACGGCGGCGAAACGTGGGAACGGCATGTCGCACATGCCGGCGACCATTGGCAGCATCGGCCGCAGCGGGCCGATGAAACGGCCGACCAACAGGCTGGCGATGCCGTACTTGTGGAAGTAGGTCTCGGCACCGTTCATCCATTCCGGATGATGGCGCAGGCCGGGCAGACGGCGAATGTTCTGATGGAAATGCCGCCCCAGGTAGTAGGAAACCCCATCGCCCAATAGTCCGCCGAGGAAGCCCATCAGCAAGGTTTCACTCAACGACAGCGCCCCGCTGCCGGCCAGCACCGCAATGGCAAACAACAACACGGTGCCCGGCACGATCAGCCCGGCAATGGCCAGGCATTCCACGCACGCCACGATAAGCACCGCCGCCGCCAGCCATTGCGGGTTCAGGGTCAGCCAGCCGGTAATGCTATCGAGCCATTGGCCCATAAAACGTCACTCCCTCTATGTCATACATAACGCGAAACGCTGAAGATTTAATGTGGGAGGGGGCTTGCTCCCGATAATGGTGTAACAGGCCGCAGGTGTGTCGCTGACCCACCGCTGTGTTGCGGCGATAGTGTTCAAACCAGAAAGTAGTCGCGGCCTTCGACCTGGCCGCGACGCAGCGGGTTCCGTGTGCAGTAGGGCGCATAGCCGGCATCGACGAAGCGATACATCAGGTGTTCATCGCGGCCGCTGGGAATGCCCAGGCGGGTGGTCTGGATAATCTGCGTCGGCACCTGGCCTATGTCTTCTACATAGAGCTGTTCCTGATCGAAGCGCTTGGCATCCCACATCGGGACTTTCAAACCCAGCGCCTTGCACAACAAGGTCTGGCCCGCGCAAAGCTTCTGCGAGGGGCGGGGGCTGCCGTCGGCATTCGGGTTGTTCAACAGCATCTGCGCCAGGCTGGCGGGACCTGAGAGTTCGTCAATCCAGGGATAGGCCGACTTGATCAGCACGGCATTGCCCGGTCCCTGGGCGCTGAAGTTCAGCGAATCACCGCCACGGGCGTAGTACATGTAGATATGCCCGCCATCCAGAAACAAAGCCTTACGCTTTTCTGTGTAGCCGAGGGAGGCGTGGCTGCCTTTTTCGGCCACGTAATACGCTTCGGTTTCAATAATTCGCGCTGAAAGCCAGATATCGCCGACGCGGTGGCGAATGATTTTTCCGAGCAATTCCCGTGCAAGCAGTTGTGCATCGCGGTCGAAGAAGCCGTCGGGCAGGGCGCTGGCGGGGAGTTGGGGGGTAAAACTGGACATGGCGTTCAGGGTTATTACGGCTAAATGTGACGGAATAATAACAACTCCCACCTTAATTACGGCTGAACCCCAGGTTTTTACAGTTCATTTCGACCATCCGCCCCACACCGCTGTCAGTCGGGCGGCGTCACAGCTATAATCTGCCGCTTTCCTCTTTGCCAAGACTCCCTGACCATGACTGAGTCCGTTCTTGACTACATGACCCGCCTGGGTCGCGCTGCCCGTCAGGCCTCGCGGTTGATCGCCCGTGCGAGCACCGCGCAGAAGAACCGTGCCCTGCTGGCCGCCGCCGATGCTCTGGATGCCTCGCGCTCCGAGCTGGCCGCCGCCAACGAACTGGACCTGGCCAACGGCCGCGCCAATGGTTTGGAGCCGGCCCTGCTGGATCGCCTGGCACTGACCCCGGCGCGTATCGACGACATGATCGAAGGCTTGCGTCAGGTGGCCAAGCTGCCTGATCCCATCGGTGAAATCCGTGATATGCGTTACCTGCCGTCCGGCATCCAGGTCGGCAAGATGCGCGTGCCCCTGGGCGTGATCGGCATCATCTATGAGTCGCGCCCGAACGTGACCATCGACGCCGCGAGCCTGTGCCTCAAGTCTGGCAATGCCACCATCCTGCGGGGCGGTTCCGAGGCGATCCATTCCAACCGCGCCATCGCAGCCTGCATCCAGCAGGGCCTGGCCGTGGCCGAACTGCCGGCCGAAGTGGTGCAAGTGGTGGAAACCACCGACCGCGCAGCGGTTGGCGCGCTGATCACCATGCCGGAATTCGTCGACGTGATCGTGCCGCGCGGTGGCAAGAGCCTGATCGAGCGCGTCAGCCGTGATGCCAAGGTGCCGGTCATCAAGCACCTGGATGGCGTGTGCCACGTGTTCATCGACGTTGCCGCCGATATCGACAAGGCAATCCGCATCGCCGATAACGCCAAGACCCACCGCTACGCCCCGTGCAACACCATGGAAACCCTGCTGGTGCACGCCGGCATTGCTGAGCGCGTGCTACCGCCACTGGCTGCCATCTACCGTGACAAGGGCGTGGAGCTGCGCGGCTGCGAGCGTACCCGTGCGCTGCTCGGCAGCGACGTGATCGAAGCGACTGAACAAGACTGGTACACCGAGTACACGGCACCGATCCTGTCGATCCGCATCGTTGACGACCTGGACCAGGCCATCGAACACATCAACCAATACGGCTCCAAGCATACCGACGCCATTGTTACCGAGCATTTCAGCGATGCCCGGCGTTTCCTCAACGAAGTGGATTCCGCTTCGGTGATGGTCAACGCCTCGACGCGTTTTGCCGACGGCTTCGAGTATGGCCTGGGGGCTGAGATCGGTATTTCCACCGATAAGCTCCACGCACGCGGCCCGGTTGGCCTGGAAGGCCTGACCAGCGAGAAGTACGTAGTGTTCGGCGACGGTCATGTGCGCACTTGATGGCTAAACGCATCGGGCTGCTCGGCGGTACCTTCGACCCCGTACACATCGGCCATTTGCGCAGCGCCCTGGAAGTCGCGGATGCCCTCGCGCTGGATGAGCTGCGCCTGGCGCCCAATGCCCGGCCGCCGCATCGCGACACGCCGCAGGTGTCTGCGCAGCAACGCCTGGAGATGGTACGCCTGGCCGTTGCCGGTATACCGCCGCTGGTGGTGGACGATCGTGAGCTCAAGCGCGATAAACCGTCCTACACTGTCGACACCCTGGAACTGATGCGCGCTGAACTGGCGGCAGATGACCAGTTGTTTCTGCTTTTGGGCTGGGACGCATTTTGCGGCCTGCCCTCTTGGCATCGTTGGGAGGAACTCCTCCAGCATTGCCACATCCTGGTGCTGCAACGCCCGGATGCCGACAGCGAACCGCCGGATGCCTTGCGCAACCTGCTGGCCGCGCGGTCGGTAAGTGACCCCTTGGCCCTGACCGGGCCGAACGGGAATATTGCATTCGTCTGGCAGACCCCGCTTGCGGTGTCTGCCACCCAGATCCGTCAACTGCTGGCCAGCGGGAAGTCGGTACGTTTCCTGGTGCCTGACGCGGTCCTGGCCTACATCGATGCGCACGGGCTTTACCGTGCGTCGAACTGAAAAGGCGCGCTTGAACGCACGAACAGTCGTGCAGCAAGCGCCCGAACATACGAGCAAAACGAGTTTTTTATGACGAACAAAGACGTAAGCAAAGTAAAACGCAAAGGCACGTTCAAAAGCGCGCCGCTGCCGGTTGAAGCCCATGTTGGCCCGGAGCTGGCTGGCGAAGAACTGGTAAAAGTCGCCGTTGCCGCCCTGGAAGACGTGAAGGCCCAGGACATCCAGGTCCTGGACGTGCGCGACAAGCAGAGCATCACCGACTTCATGATCATCGCCACGGGTACCTCCAACCGCCAGATCGGCGCGATGCTCGACAAGGTTCGCGAAGCCGTCAAGGCCCAAGGCGTCAAGCCGCTGGGTGAAGAAGGCAAGGGCGACAGCGACTGGGTGCTGCTGGACATGGACGACGTGATCGTTCACATGATGACGTCCAACGCCCGTCAGTTCTACGACCTGGAACGTCTGTGGAAAGGCGCCGAACAGAGCCGCGCCGCTGATGGCAAGCACCACAGCCCGGAAGTGGGCCACGCGCACTTCGACAAGCTCAACAAAGACCAGGAATAAGGAACGGCTGTGCGCCTGCGTCTGATTGCTGTCGGTTCACGCATGCCCAAGTGGGTGGAGGAAGGCTGGCACGAGTATGCCAAGCGTCTGCCCGCCGAGCTGTCGCTGGAGCTGGTGGAAATACCGCTCAATACCCGGGGCAAGAATGCCGACGTGGCGCGCTTTATCCGTCAGGAAGGCGAAGCCATGCTGGCCAAGGTCGGCCCCAACGAGCGCATCGTCACCCTCGAAGTGCACGGCAAACCCTGGAGCACCGAGCAGTTGGCGGTGGAACTGGATCGCTGGCGCCTGGACTCGCGCACCGTCAACTTCATGGTCGGTGGCCCCGAAGGGCTGGCGCCGGAAGTCTGCGCGCGGGCGGACCAGCGCTGGTCGCTGTCGGCGCTGACGCTGCCGCACCCGTTGGTAAGGATTCTGATCGGTGAACAGCTGTACCGCGCCTGGACAGTCCTGTCCGGGCACCCTTATCACAAATAATCTGCGCCCCTCCCGATGACCCAGCCGATCCGCATCAAGGACCACGAGAAAGACGCACGTCTGGTACGCGCGCGCGTGGTGTTTGGCGCGATCATGGTGGTGACGCTGATTGGGGTGCTGATCGCTCGTCTGTATTTCCTGCAGGTGATCCAGTACGACTATCACTCCACATTGTCGGAAAACAACCGGGTGCATGTGCAACCGATTCCACCGACCCGTGGCCTGATCTTCGACCGCAATGGCGTGGTGGTGGCGGATAACCGGCCCAGCTTCAGCCTGAGCATGACCCGCGAGCGTTCCGGCGATTGGCAGCAGGTCCTCGACGTTATCGTCGAAGTACTGCAACTGACCCCGGAAGACCGGGTGATCTTTGAGAAGCGCATGAAGCAGGGGCGTCGGCCGTTCGAGCCGGTGCCGATCCTGTTCGAGCTGACCGAAGAGCAGATTGCGCGCATCGCGGTGAACCAGTTCCGCCTGCCGGGTGTGGAGGTGGTGGCGCAGTTGGTGCGGCATTACCCGCAAGGGCCGCACTTTGCCCACTCCGTCGGCTACATGGGGCGGATCAACGAGAAAGAGCTGAAAAGCCTCGATCCGGTCAATTACAGCGGCACCCACCACATTGGCAAGACCGGCATCGAGCGTTTCTACGAGCCCGAGCTGCACGGCCAGGTGGGCTACGAAGAAGTCGAGACCAACGCCCGCGGCCGCGTGCTGCGGGTGCTCAAGCGCACCGATCCGGTACCGGGCAAGGACATCGTGCTGAGCCTGGACATCAAGTTGCAGGAGGCGGCCGAGATGGCGCTTGGCGGCCGTCGCGGTGCGGTGGTGGCACTGGATCCGAGGACGGGCGAAGTGCTGGCCATGGTCAGCCAGCCGAGTTTCGACCCCAACCTGTTTGTGACCGGCATCAGCTTCAAGGCCTACGCCGAACTGCGTGACTCCATTGACCGTCCACTGTTCAACCGTGTGCTGCGTGGCCTGTACCCACCGGGTTCGACCATCAAACCGGCGGTGGCGATTGCCGGCCTGGATGCAGGCGTGGTGACGGCGTCGAGCCGCGTGTTCGACCCCGGCTACTACATGCTGCCCAACTACGATCACAAATACCGTAACTGGAACCGCACCGGTGACGGCTATGTCGATTTGGATACCGCGATCATGCGCTCCAACGACACCTATTTCTACGACCTGGCCCATAAGCTGGGGATCGACCGTTTGTCCGCCTACATGGGCAAGTTCGGCCTGGGTCAGAAAGTCTCCCTGGACATGTTTGAAGAGTCCCCCGGCCTGATGCCGTCGCGGGAATGGAAGCGCGCGACCCGCCGCCAGGCGTGGTTCCCGGGCGAAACCTTGATCCTCGGTATCGGCCAGGGCTATATGCAGGCCACGCCTTTGCAGTTGGCCCAAGCCACCGCGCTGGTGGCCAACAAAGGCATCTGGAACCGTCCGCACCTGGCCAAGACCATCGAAGGCGAGAAGCCGGTGGATGAAAACCCGATCCCGGATATTGTGCTGCGCGACCCGTCCGACTGGACCAAGGTCAACCACGGCATGCAGCAAGTGATGCACGGCGCCCGGGGGACCGCACGCAAGGCGGCCCTCGGTGCGCAATACCGCATTGCCGGCAAGAGCGGTACCGCCCAGGTCGTGGCAATCAAGCAGGGTGAGAAATATGACCGCTCCAAGGTCCAGGAGCGCCACCGCGACCACGCCTTGTTTGTGGGTTTCGCCCCGGCTGACGACCCGAAGATCGTGGTGGCGGTGATGGTCGAGAACGGCGAGTCCGGCTCCGGTGTCGCCGCGCCTGTGGTGCGGCAGATCATGGATGCCTGGTTACTGGCCGACGACGGCAAGCTCAAGCCGGAATATGGCGGCCCCCCTTCAAGCACCGAGGTTACGGCCAGTGAAGAGTAATTTTGATCGCATCCTCTCCAGCGAGGATGTGATGCGTCGTCGCGCGACGTTGCTGCAACGCATGCACATTGATGGCCCGCTGTTGATTCTGCTGCTGACCCTGGCCGCCGGCAGCCTGTTCGTGCTGTATTCGGCCAGTGGCAAGAACTGGGACCTGCTGATCAAGCAGGCATCCTCGTTCGGCCTGGGCCTGTTGTCGATGGTGGTGATCGCCCAGCTTGAGCCGCGTTTCATGGCGCGCTGGGTGCCGCTGGGCTACGTCGCTGGCGTATTGCTGCTGGTGGTGGTGGACGTGATGGGCCACAACGCCATGGGCGCGACCCGCTGGATCAACATTCCGGGGGTGATTCGCTTCCAGCCGTCGGAATTCATGAAGATCCTGATGCCGGCGACTATCGCCTGGTACCTGTCCAAGCGCACCTTGCCGCCGCAGCTCAAGCACGTGGGGATCAGCCTGATCCTGATCGGCGTGCCGTTTGTCCTGATCGTGCGCCAGCCGGACCTCGGCACATCGCTGCTGATCCTGGCCGGCGGTGCGTTCGTGCTGTTCATGGGGGGGTTGCGCTGGCGCTGGATCCTCAGCGTGCTGGCGGCTGCCATCCCGGTGGCGGTGGCCATGTGGTTCTTCTTTATGCACGACTACCAGAAGCAGCGGATCCTGACCTTCCTCGACCCGGAGAGCGACCCGCTGGGCACCGGCTGGAACATTATCCAGTCGAAAGCCGCCATCGGTTCCGGCGGCGTATTTGGCAAGGGTTGGCTGCTGGGCACGCAGTCGCACCTGGACTTTTTGCCTGAGAGCCACACCGACTTCATTATTGCGGTGATGGGCGAGGAGTTCGGCCTGGTCGGCATTTGCGCCCTGTTGCTGATCTACCTGTTGCTGATTGGTCGCGGCCTGGTGATTACCGCCCAGGCGCAGACACTGTTCGGCAAATTGCTTGCCGGCAGCCTGACCATGACTTTTTTTGTTTACGTTTTCGTCAACATCGGTATGGTCAGTGGCCTGCTGCCGGTGGTTGGGGTGCCATTGCCGTTTATTAGCTACGGCGGAACTTCGCTGGTGACATTGCTGTCAGCGTTTGGGGTTTTGATGTCGATTCATACGCATCGCAAGTGGATCGCTCAGGTTTGAATAAGGTGAAGATGTCAATGCAAGTAATGCGCGGCTGGGCGACTCGGCATGCGTCCTGGATGAGCCTGATTGGGCTGCTGGGGGCAACGCAAGAGGCGCAGGCCGGTGACTACGATGGTTCACCCCAGGTCGCCGAATTTGTCGGTGAAATGACCCGCGACTACGGTTTTGCCGGTGAACAGCTGATGGGCGTGTTCCGCGAAGCCCAGCGCAAGCAGGCGATCCTCGACGCCATCTCCCGCCCCGCCGAACGCGTGAAGCAATGGAAGGACTATCGCCCGATGTTCCTCACCGACGCCCGCGTGGCCCGCGGCGTGGACTTCTGGCGCCAGCATGAGGCCGTGCTGGCCCGCGCCGAGCAGGAATATGGCGTGCCGGCCCAGGTCATCGTGGCGATCATTGGCATTGAAACCTTCTACGGGCGCAATACTGGCAGCTACCGGGTGATCGACGCCTTGTCGACCCTGGGCTTCGATTACCCGCCCCGCGCCGAGTTCTTCCGCAAGGAACTGCGCGAATTCCTGCTGCTGGCCCGCGAAGAGCAAGTCGACCCGCTGACCCTCAAGGGGTCCTACGCCGGGGCCATGGGCCTGCCGCAATTCATGCCGAGCAGTTTCCGCGCCTACGCAGTGGATTTTGACGGCGACGGGCATATCAATATCTGGAGCAACCCGGACGACGCCATTGGCAGCGTGGCCAGCTACTTCAAGCGCCATGGCTGGGTCGGGGGCGAACCCGTGGTGGTTCGCGCCGAGGTCAGCGGGGAGCGGGCCGATGAAGGCTTGACCCAGGGTATCGAACCGGTCAAGACCGTCGGGGAGTTGCGGGCGCTGGGCTGGTCGAGTCAGAATGCGCCACGTGATGACATGCCGGTGACGGCCTTCCGCCTGGAAGGCGAAAACGGCCCGGAATACTGGATGGGCCTGAAGAATTTCTACGCAATCACGCGTTATAACCGCAGTGTGATGTACGCCATGGCCGTACATCAGCTGTCAGACATGCTGGTCCAAGCACGGGGCAACAAGTAATGCGGGCATCGCTGTTCAATAAACCGCTCAAGCTGGTGGCGTTCACCGCGTTGTCCTTGCTGGTTGTCAGTTGCTCCACCAGTCGCGGTCCGGCGCAGAAGTCGGGCGGCAGCGCGATTCGTTCCCAGCCGGGCCTGGACATCAACCGCGCGCACAAAGATGGCGCGCCGTGGTGGGATGTCGACGTGTCGAAAATCCCGGATGCCACGCCCACCCTGCATACCGGCGCCTACAAGGCCAACCCGTATACCGTGCTGGGCAAGACCTACTTCCCGCTGCAGGACTCCAAGACCTACGTGCAGTCGGGCACGGCGTCGTGGTACGGCACCAAGTTCCACGGCCAGAACACCGCCAACGGCGAAGTGTATGACCTGTATGGCATGAGCGCGGCCCACAAGACGCTGCCGCTGCCCAGCTATGTACGCGTGACCAACCTGGACAACAACCGTACGGTGATCCTGCGGGTCAACGATCGTGGACCGTTCTATTCAGACCGGATCATCGACTTGTCCTACGCTGCCGCGAAGAAACTCGGCTATGCCGAAACCGGCACCGCGCGGGTCAAGGTCGAAGGCATCGACCCGGCGCAGTACTGGGCCCAGCGTGGCAAGCCCGCACCGTTGATGCTCAATGAGCCGCAGACGCCGCAACCGCAGGTGACCGCTTCGGCCGGCAAGATCGAGCAGTGGACGCCACCACCGGCACAGCACGCCCCAGATACTGTCGTCGTGCCGCATGCCGCGCCGGGGGCTTCTACCGCCGGCGGCCAATACCTGCAAGTGGGCGCTTTCGCCAACCCGGACGCGGCAGAACTGTTAAGGTCCAAGTTGAGCAGCATGGTCAACGCGCCGGTGTTCATCAGCTCCATCGTGCGTAACCAGCAAACGCTGCACCGCGTGCGCATGGGCCCGATCGGTTCGCCGAGCGAGGTTGCGCAAGTGCAGAACAGCGTGCGCCTGGCCAACCTGGGGCAACCCAGTGTGGTCACCGCCGAATAAGTACCAAAAGATAGATGGTTCGGGCCCGTGCGCGGGTCCGAACCCTGGTTGTTGGCTCGTTGAACAATAAAACCCAGGGGCAAGGGGTGAGCGGGCAACCGAACACGTGACAGTCTGGCAACGGGCTGTCTGAATGAGTTTTGCCCGCGAGGGCAAGTTTCCATAAGTAATTTCGAGAGACGGATGAACATCACCACCTTAGCCAAACGCACGTGCCTGCTTATCTCGCTGATCATCACCCCGGCCGCCTGGGCGGTTGAAATGGTGCCGGCTTCACCGCAACTGGCCGCCAAGGCCTGGGTCCTCATGGATGCCGCCAGCGGCAACGTGCTGGTCGAGAACAACGGTGACCAGCGCCTGCCGCCGGCCAGCCTGACCAAACTGATGACTGCCTACATCGCGACCCTGGAAATCCGTCGCGGCCAGATCGGCGAGAACGACCCGGTGACCGTCAGCGAAAACGCCTGGCGTACCGGCGGTTCGCGCATGTTCATCAAGGTTGGCTCCCAAGTAACGGTGAGCGACCTGCTGCACGGCATCATCATCCAGTCCGGTAACGACGCCAGCGTCGCCCTGGCCGAGCACATCGCCGGCAGCGAAGACGCGTTCGCCGACATGATGAACAAAACCGTGGCCGACCTGGGCATGACCAATAGCCACTTCATGAACCCGACCGGTCTGCCGAACCCTGAGCACTACTCGTCGGCACATGACATGGCGATCCTGGCGCGCGCGATCATTCGTGTCGACCCGGTGCACTACGCGATCTACTCCCAGAAGGAATTCTTCTGGAACAACATCAAGCAGCCTAACCGCAACCTGCTGCTGTGGCGCGACAAGACTGTCGACGGTCTGAAGACCGGCCACACTGAAGAAGCCGGCTACTGCATGGTGTCGTCCGCCGTGCGTGACGGCCAGCGCCTGATCGCCGTGGTCTTCGGCACCAACAGCGAGCAGGCGCGTGCCGCCGAGACGCAAAAACTGCTTACCTACGGCTTCCGCTTCTTCGAAACCCAGACCTTCTACCAGAAGGGTGCTGAACTGGCGACCGCGCCGGTTTGGAAAGGCGCGACCTCGCAAGTCAAGGCTGGCCTGGCTGAAGACCTGACCCTGACCATGCCTAAAGGCCAGCTGAAAAAGCTCGCTGCCAGCATGACCATGAACCCGCATCTGGTTGCACCAATCGCCAAGGGTGATGTGATCGGTAAAGTCGAAGTGAAGCTGGACGACAAGGTGGTGCACAGCGCCGACCTGATCGCCCTGGACGCCGTCGACGAAGGTGGTATCTTCCGCCGCGTGTGGGATAGCATCCGTCTGTTCTTCTACAGCTTGTTCAACTGATAAGTGTGCACCTGCAAAGCCCCGTGTTGATCCGACACGGGGCTTTGCCCGTCGCCACGGCTTACGCTTACGAGGCCGTTACGCCATGACCGATAAAGAAGTAAAGGCGCCAAAGATCGAATTCCCAAACGTGGATTATCCCGTCAAGGTGATCAGCGATACCGGTGTAGGCAACAAAGACACGATTCTTCAGATCGTGCGTAAACACGCGACGATCAATGACAACCGGGTGGACGAGCGTTTGAGCTCCAACGGTAAATACACCACGATCCAGCTGCACATCGTTGCGACCGGTCAAGACCAGCTCTACGACATCAACAGCGAACTGCGGGCCACCGGCTTCGTGCACATGGTGCTGTGATGCCACAGGTCCTGGGCTTTCGCGAGCTCGGCCGGATGGACTACGAGCCCGTCTGGCACGCCATGCAGCGGTTCACGAATGAGCGCGGCACTTCGGCGCCCGATGAAATCTGGCTGGTGGAGCACCCGCCGGTGTTCACCCAGGGCCAGGCCGGCAAGGCCGAACATCTGCTGCTGCCGGGGGATATTCCGGTGGTGCAGGTCGACCGAGGGGGGCAAGTGACTTACCATGGGCCCGGTCAACTGGTGGCTTACCTGCTGCTGGACGTGCGCAAGCTGGGTTTTGGCGTGCGCGACCTGGTAAGCCGCATGGAGGCTTGCCTGATCGAGCTGTTGGCCAGTTATGGCGTGAGCGCCGCGGCCAAGCCCGATGCACCCGGTGTGTATGTGGACGGCGCGAAAATCGCGTCCCTCGGTTTGCGGATTCGCCACGGTTGTTCCTTTCATGGCCTGGCCCTGAACGTGGACATGGACCTGGCACCGTTCCGGCGCATCAACCCGTGCGGTTATGCCGGGCTGGCGATGACCCAACTGAGCGACCACGCCACACCGATTAAATTTGCCGAGGTAAGTGCCCGGCTGCGTGCGCAGCTCGTCAAACACCTCGACTATGCTGAGCAGACGACCCTCACGGGCGGAATCGACTGATTATGACTACTGATGCAGTGCAAACCATGATCCCGACGCTGGACGTTACCGAGCGTCCGGCCCCGGCCCCGCGTGCCAAGGTGGAAGCCGGCGTCAAGCTGCGCGGCGCCGAAAAGGTTGCACGCATCCCGGTCAAGATCATCCCGACGACCGAACTGCCGAAAAAGCCTGACTGGATTCGCGTGCGTATTCCGGTCTCGCCGGAAGTCGACCGGATCAAGGCCCTGCTGCGCAAGCACAAGCTGCACAGCGTGTGCGAAGAAGCATCGTGCCCGAACCTGGGCGAGTGCTTCTCCGGCGGCACCGCTACCTTCATGATCATGGGTGACATCTGCACCCGTCGTTGCCCGTTCTGCGACGTCGGCCACGGCCGGCCGAAGCCACTGGACGTCAACGAACCGGAAAGCCTGGCCATCGCCATCGCCGACCTGAAACTCAAGTACGTGGTGATCACCTCGGTAGACCGTGACGACCTGCGCGACGGCGGCGCCCAGCATTTCGCCGACTGCATCCGCGAAATCCGCAAGCTGTCACCGAACGTGATGCTCGAAACCCTGGTCCCGGACTACCGTGGCCGTATGGACGTGGCGCTGGAAATCACCGCCGCCGAGCCGCCAGATGTGTTCAACCACAACCTGGAAACCGTGCCGCGCCTGTACAAGGCCGCGCGCCCGGGTTCGGACTACCAGTGGTCGCTGACCCTGCTGCAGAAGTTCAAGCAGATGATGCCGCATATTCCGACCAAATCCGGCTTGATGCTGGGCCTGGGCGAAACCGACGAAGAAGTGATCGAAGTCATGAAGCGCATGCGCGAACACGACATCGACATGCTGACCCTGGGCCAGTACCTGCAACCGTCCCGCAGCCACTTGCCAGTACAGCGCTTCGTGCACCCGGACACCTTTGCCTGGTTCGCCGAGGAAGGCTACAAGATGGGCTTCAAGAACGTCGCGTCGGGCCCGCTGGTGCGTTCCTCGTACCACGCCGATGAGCAAGCCAAGCTGGTCAAGGCTAGCCTGGTTTCCTGATAGGGATTGAGATCCAGTGTGGGAGGGGGCTTGCCCCCGATTGCGGTATGTCAGTCACTCCATGTGCTGGCTGATCCACCGCTTTCGGGGGCAAGCCCCCTCCCACATTTCGTTCCGCGTTAGTTAGGGAGAGTTGTGTATGACTGCAGCCGTTCCAGCCCTTCGCTCTGAAGGCACCATCGCCCTGATCGCTCCCGCCGGCCCTGCCGTGCTGGACGTTGAAAAGGCTGGCCAATGGATGCGCACGCGCGGCTACGATCTGCGAATTTCCCCCGGTGTCTATGAACGCGACGGCTACCTCGCCGGCAGCGATGCAGTACGTCTGCGTGACCTGCACGCCGCTTTTGCCGATCCGGAAATCGACGCTATCTTCTGTTTGCGTGGTGGTTACGGCACACCGCGACTGCTCGACGCGCTGGACTTCGACCTGCTGCGCGCCAACCCCAAACCCTTTGTGGGCTACAGCGACATCACCGCTTTGCACCTTGCGATCAGCCGCTATGCGGGCTTTGTGACCTTCCACGGCCCGATGCTGAATGCCGACTTGCTTGGCGGCAAGCAACCCCCCACCGAGTCATCACTGTTCAACCTGCTGCGAGGCCAGCTGGGCGCAGGCAGTGTGTTGGTGCACCCGGTGGCCTACCCGTTGACTACGATCGAGCCTGGTATCGCCTGTGGGCGCTTATTGGGGGGCAACCTGTCAATGATCGCGGCGGTGATGGGCACGCCCTACGAAATCGATGCCGAGGGCATCATCCTGTTTATCGAAGACGTCAACGAGCCGATCTACCGCATTGACCGTCTGCTGACGCACCTGCGTCTGGCGGGCAAGTTGGCTCAGGTCGCCGGTGTGCTGGTAGGGGATGTGGCGGGTGTGGATAACGTTGCGCTGGAGCGCCTGCTGAAGCAGACGTTCGAGCCGTTGTGCATACCGGTGCTGGCCGGCTGGCGCAGCGGGCATTGCGATCCGAACCTGACGCTGCCGATGGGCGCGTTGGTGCGGTTGGATGCGGGGGAGCAGCAGGTGGTGTTGGAGCAGGATGTGGTTGTCCGGCCCTGAATCTATTGGCGTTTGCTAAACCGCTATCGAGGGCTTGCCCCCGAGAGTGGTCGCCGCCATAAGCAGATCTAACGGTTCTGCAACGACTCCAGCAACTTCACGGTCGGATACCCATCCGCTGGCCAGCCCAACGATTGCTGCGCCGCCCGAATCGCCTTGCGCGTGTTCGCGCCGATAATTCCGTCCGGGTTGCCCGCGTCATAACCATTGGCGCTCAATGCCGTCTGCAGGTCGATGCGCTGTGAACGGCTCAGCGGCAGCTCATCCTTCGGCCAATCCCCACGGATCACACCGCCTCCACCAAATCGTTCCGACAGCAGGCCCACGGCCAACGCGTAGGACGATGAGTTGTTGTACTTGAGGATCGCGCGGAAATTATCCAGCACCAGGAACGCCGGGCCACGGTAGCCGGCTGGCAGCAGCAGCGCGGCGGACAGTTGCCCAACGTTGGCCGGCATGCTGGCCCCCGGTGGCAACTGGATACCCAGTTTCAGCCATTCGGCCACGGTCTTGCGTATACCGCCGTCGGCCAGGGCGTAATCGAAGTTCGCCGGCAGTTGTTGCACCTCGAAGCCCCACGGTTGGCCTTTCTGCCAGCCGGAGCTTTGCAGGTAGTGAGCGGTGGAGGCGAGGGCGTCGGCCGGGCTGTTCCAGATATCGCGGCGACCGTCGCCATCGAAGTCCACGGCGTGGGTATTGTAGGTGGTCGGGATAAATTGGGTCTGGCCCATGGCGCCGGCCCAGGAGCCTTTCATCTGGTCGGCCTGGATATCGCCATGCTGGATGATCTGCAGTGCGGCGAGCAATTGCGCCTGGGCAAAGGCCGGGCGACGGCCTTCGTAGGCCAGGGTCGCCAAGGAGCGGATCACCGAGTTATTGCCTTGGAACTGGCCGAAGTTGCTTTCCATGCCCCAGACCGAGACCAGTGCCTGGCGGTCGACGCCATACCGTTGCTCGATACTTTGCAGGATATCGGCGTACTTGATCAGCATTGACTGGCCGTTACGCACGCGCACCGGCGACAGGGCGCCATCGAGGTATTCCCACACCGGGCGGGAAAACTCCGGCTGGCTGCGGTCGGCGCGGATCACTGCCATGTCGGGGGTAACACCGGCAAATGCATTATCGAAGACGACGGGTGTAATCCCGGCCTTCAAGGCTTGCTCGCGGAAACCGGCCTGCCATTCGGCAAAGGTCTGGGTGGGCTGGATGTCGAGATTGTCCACGGCCAGCGGGGCCACGACAGCGGGCGCGGCGACGGGGGCGGTCTGCAATGTCGGCAGGGGTTGAGCGTCCGCGGCGGTGGGCTTTTCCGCGCAGGCGACGAGCAGTATGAGGCTGGAGGCAGCGATCAATTGGCGAAGGTGCCAACGACGGGAAAGACTAGAGGGCATGCACAGGTCCAGGGATTACAAATCAGGTGCAGACCTTATCATGCCGGAGGGGCGCTTGCCTTCAGGCAGCCAGAAAGTAAGAAGCCTCCCAGCTATTAGACTGGAAGGCTTCGCGGCGGTAGCTGCCTTTGCCCTTGCCGGCGCGTTCCTGGCGGCTGCGGAACAGTGGCTGGGCGATGATGGATTTGGCCTTGTTGGGGCCATGCTTGGATGGCTTTTTGCTCATGGTCGATGCTCTCTTCAGGTGGGATGCAGCGGTGCAAATCATCTGCCGAAGCCCGGCTGCTGTAAAGCCCATGAATTGTAAACGCAGTCAAAAATGTAGGAAGGGCGGTGCGATGATTCGACTTGCTCCCGATCGTGGTGGATCAGCTGAAGATGCAGTGGCTGACACGCCGCTATCGGGGGCAAGCCCCCTCCCACATTGGTTTTGCGGTGTTTTTAAGAGGGGGGTTATTCGGCGGGGAGTGTCAGGCGCTGTCCGGACATCAACAGCGACAAACGACTCAGGCTCATCCACGGCGAACCGGCTGCCTGGCCCTTGATCTGCGCATCGATGCGCTGCGCTTCCAGCAGCAATTGCGCCCAGCGTTGCGCCGAGTGCCGTTGCAGGGCTTTGCTCATCAGGGGCTTGCGTTTGTCCCACACGGGCGGCCGGGCCTGGCTGAAGCATTTGTCGAGCGGCGTGCCCTGGCTGTATTGCAGGGCGATATTGGCCAGCACCCGCAGTTCCCGGGCCAGGGCCCAGAGGATCACCGGCGGTTCCACGCCTTCACCGCGTAACCCTTCGAGCATGCGCAGGGCGTGGGCCGGTTCGCCATTGAGGATCGCGTCCACCAGCCCGAACACGTCAAACCGCGCACTGTCGGCTACCGCGCCTTGCACGGTCTCGACGGTGATCTGCCCGTCTTCAGCCATCAGCTTGAGCTTTTCGATCTCCTGGGCGGCGGCAAGCAAGTTGCCTTCGACCCGGGCGGCGATCAGCTCGACCGCATCTTGCGTCGCCGATAGCCCCGACTGTGACAGGCGCTGACGAATCCATTGCGGCAACTGGCTGCTATCCACCGGCCAGATCTGGATGAACTGGGTCTGCGCCCCTTCCACCAGCGCCTTGCCCCACTTGGTTTTCTGCGCACTGCCGTCGAGCTTGGGCAGGCTGATCAGCAGCACTGTGTCTTCGGCAGGTCGTGAACAGTACTCGATGAAGGCGGCTGCGCCTTTGTCTCCGGGCTTGCCCGACGGCAAGCGCAGCTCCAGCAGGCGTTTTTCCGCAAACAGCGACATGCTGGCGCCGGCTTGCAGCAGCGTGCCCCAGTCGAAACTGGCGTCGGCGCTGAACACCTGTCGCTCATCGAAGCCGTGCTGGCGTGCGGCAGTGCGGATGGCGTCCGCCGCTTCCTGGCACAGCAGCGGGTCATCACCGCTGACGATATACACCGGCGCGAGGCCACCTTGCAGGTGTTTGGCGAGTTGGGCGGGGGCGAGTTTCATAGGCTGGGCGAACGGGGCGCCTGGGGCGCCCCGTATGGCTTACTCGACAGGGACTTCAACAGGCGATTGTTTCGGCGTGTTGTTTTCGTACTCTTGCGCGGCTTTCAGGGCGTCGGCGTCAGCCTTGGCCTTGTTGTCGGCGTTTTGCTGCAAGGTGTCGAGTTGTTGTGGGGTCAGCATCTGCAGGCGCACGACCATGCGTTGCACCAATTCACGACGCATTTCCTTGCGCACCTGGATGCTTTCCGAGTCCGAACCCACCAGGTTGTTGCCGTCGTGGCTGACGATTTTCTGCACCTGGACCTTGTCACCCATCAATGGCAGATGTTCGCGGCCCTGGATTTCGAAGTTGAGCTCACTGCTCAGTTCGATGTCCGAGGCGCGGCCGGCACTGGCGTAACTGAGGTTACGCTGGGTTTCTTTCTCGTTTATCAGGACCAGCTTATAGGGCGCGCCGGTGTAGACGTGCACACCGCTGTTTTCCAGTACCTGGCGCAACTGGGTCACAGTATTGCCGTAGGCGTCGCGGGCGCTGACGTCCAGTTCCTTGATCGCCAGTTCATTGGTGCCAGTACCGCGCAGCTGGAAGCCGCAAGCGCTCAGCAGCACGGCAAGGCCCATCACCAGCAAATTGCGTTTGATCATTTTGTTGCTCCCCTTGAAACCATGTGGGCCTTATCGAGGCCCTGGAGGTTTTGTTCGGCGCAGGGCCCAAGCCCTGCGCCCGATCCGATTTAGCTCGCGACGATATTGACCAGCTTGCCGGGCACCACGATCACTTTGCGGATCGTCAGGCCTTCAGTAAAGCGCAGCACGTTCTCATTGATGCGGGCGGCCGCTTCGACGTCTTCACGGCTGGCGCTGGCAGGCATGTCGATGTGCCCGCGCAGTTTACCGTTGACCTGGATCACCAGTTGCAACGTGTCCTGTACCAGCGCGCTGTCATCCTGCACCGGCCAGCGGGCATCAATGACCGCGTCGTTGTGGCCCAGGCGGCTCCACAGTTCGTGGCTGATGTGCGGCGTGATCGGGGCCAGCAGCAAGGTGACCGTTTCCAGGCCTTCCTGAACCAGCGCACGGTCCTGTTCGGTGGCGTGTGGTGCTTTCTCCAGCACGTTCATCAGGGTCATCACCTGGGCGATGGCGGTGTTGAACTTGTGGTGCTGGCCCACGTCCTGGCTCGCTTGCTTGATGGCCAGGTGGGTGCTGCGGCGAATGGCTTTCTGCTCATCATTCAAGCCCGCTACATCCAGCTTGCCAGGCAGGCCCTGGCTGACATGGGCATGGGCCAGGCGCCAGACGCGCTTGAGGAAACGGTGCGAACCTTCGACGCCGGAGTCGGACCATTCGGCGCTCATGTCAGGCGGCGAGGCGAACATCATGAACAGGCGGCAGGTGTCTGCGCCGAACTGGTCGATCATCGACTGTGGGTCGACGCCGTTGTTCTTCGACTTGGCCATCTTCTCGGTACCGCCGATTTCCACCGGCAGGCCGTCGGCGATCAGCTTGGCGCTGATGACCTTGGCCTTGCTGTCGCGCTCCAGTTCGACGTCCGCCGGGTTGAACCAGGTGTAGGCGCCATTGGCCTCGCGGCGATAGTAAGTCTCGGCGACGACCATGCCCTGGGTCAGCAGGTTCTTGAACGGTTCATTGGAACTCACCAGGCCTTCGTCGCGCATCAGCTTGTGGAAGAAGCGCGCGTACAGCAGGTGGAGAATGGCGTGTTCGATACCGCCGATGTACTGATCCACCGGCAACCAGTGGTCGGCCGCGGATTTTTCCACCAGGCCGCCTTCATAGTGCGGCGAGGCGTAGCGGGCGTAGTACCACGAGGACTCGACGAAGGTGTCCATGGTGTCGGTTTCACGCTTGGCAGGCTGGCCGCATTTCGGGCAGTTGCACTCGTAGAACGCGGGCATGCGCGCCAGCGGCGAACCGGCGCCGTCCGGCACCACGTCTTCCGGCAGGATGACCGGCAGTTGGTCTTCCGGCACCGGCACGTCGCCACAGCTTTCGCAATGGATGATCGGGATCGGGCAGCCCCAATAGCGTTGGCGGCTGATGCCCCAGTCGCGCAGGCGGAACTGGGTGCGCGAGGCGCCGAGGTTTTTCTTGATCAGTGCGACTTCGATGGCGTCGAAGGCGCCGGCGAAGTCCAGGCCGTCGAACTCGCCGGAGTTGATCAGCTCACCGTGCTCACCGTAGGCGTCTTGCCACGGGGCCGGGTTGGTATCGCCCGAGCTGGTGCGCACCACTGACTTGATCGGCAGGCTGTATTTGGTGGCGAATTCGAAATCGCGCTCGTCGTGGGCCGGCACAGCCATTACTGCGCCATCGCCGTAGTGCATCAGCACGTAGTTGGCGACCCAGACCGGCAGCTTTTCGCCGGTCAGCGGGTGCTCGACGAACAACCCGGTCGGCAGGCCCTTTTTCTCCTGGGTGGCGACGTCGGCCTCGGCCACGCTACCGCCTTTGCATTCGGCAATGAACGCCTGCAGTTCAGGGTTGTTGCGGGCAGCCTGGGTGGCCAATGGGTGCTCGGCAGCCACGGCGACGTAGGTCGCGCCCATCAGGGTGTCTGGACGGGTGGTGAAGACTTTGAGTGCGCCGGCTTCGCCGATGGAGTCGACGTTGTACGGGAACTGAACTTCCATGCCCTTGGACTTGCCGATCCAGTTGCGTTGCATGGTCTTGACCTGTTCAGGCCAGCCCGGCAAATCGTCGAGGCTCGACAAGAGTTCGTCCGCGTAGGCGGTGATCTTGAAGTAGTACATCGGGATTTCGCGCTTTTCGATCAGCGCGCCGGAACGCCAGCCGCGCCCGTCGATGACCTGCTCGTTGGCCAGTACGGTCTGGTCGATCGGGTCCCAGTTCACGGTGCCGCTTTTTTTGTAGATCACGCCTTTTTCGAACAGGCGAGTGAACAGCCATTGTTCCCAGCGGTAGTAGTCCGGCTTGCAGGTGGTCACTTCGCGAGACCAGTCCACCGCCAGGCCCAGGCTGCGCAGCTGGGACTTCATGTAGGCGATGTTTTCGTAGGTCCACTTGGCGGGAGCCACGTTGTTTTTCATCGCGGCGTTTTCCGCCGGCATGCCGAAGGCGTCCCAACCCATGGGTTGCAGGACGTTCTTGCCTTGCATGCGCTGGTAGCGGGAAATCACGTCGCCGATGGTGTAGTTACGCACATGCCCCATGTGTAGCTTGCCGCTGGGGTAAGGGAACATCGATAGGCAGTAGAAAGTCTCCTTGCCTGGCTGTTCACTGACTTCAAAGGACTTTTGCTCGTCCCAGAAGGTTTGGGCGGCATTTTCTATTTCACGGGGCTGATATTGTTCGTGCATGGCTACTTTTGAACTGGATAGGGGTGGCCTAATCCTCTTCGGTGCACTGTCCGGGTTGATCGACACCAAAAAGCGGCGCGTCCGTGCCCAAACCCTGCGGGAAGTGGAGTTACAGGAAGCGCCGTAGCATACATGACCCCACTCTATCGAGGGAAACCCTGATTGCGCCACCGAGGCCGTCTGTCGCGGCACCGGGCAGGCGCAGCCATGGGGGCTACGCTGTTTATTGGGGAGTGAGTCTTATCTTCAATGAGGTGAGGGGATGGTGGAATCGCAGCGAATGTTATCTAAATCGGATGTATACCAAGGACTGATCGACCGCTTGGGTCGGGCACTGGATGCGGCAAGTACTGCGGACCGATTGCGTGATGAACGGCCTGTGGAGTTGGAACTGCGAGGCTTGAGCCGCGCAGAGTTGGAACTGATCACGGCTTACCTGGAAAGGAATGGACGCGCGGTGTCGAGCGGTGTGGCTTCCCCGCCATACAGTGAACCCCCGCGGTCGGCCAAGGTGGTGTGGCTCAAGGATGTGTTGGCTGGTCGCGGCCCGGAAAAACGTCGGGCCGTACGGTTCAAGTAATGCACCCTCCTGTTGCTGCCTGATCATCGCAACCACAGCTTTGCTCTTAAATAGTGTCGCTCAACCCCCGTTACACCTTAGGCTTCGGGCATCTATGGAGATGCCCGATGCCTATTCGTTACTTCATCAAACAACTGTTACTGCCGCCTGGCATTCTTTTGCTGTTGCTCGCGCTTGCCTGGTGGTTTCGTCGCAGCCGTCCGCGCCTGGCGGGATGCTGTTTTGCCCTGGGGCTGGGGGGCATGTGGCTGATGAGCTTGCCGGTCGTGGTGGAGTGGGGCGCGCGGGCCCTGGAGACGCAACCGCCCTTGGCCCGCGAGGACTGGTCGACCCTGGCCGAGCGCGCTGATGCCATTGTGATATTGGGTTCGGGCCGAGAGCGTGGCGATCCGGCCTGGGGTTCGGACCAGCCCACGGGAATCGGGCTTGAGCGCCAGCGCTATGCCGCGCGTTTGGCCAAGGCATCCGGGTTGCCGGTGTTGACCAGCGGTGGTTTGCACTACGGGACGCCGCCCAGCGAGGCTGAGTTGATGGCGGTGTCGATGCAAGATGACTTTGGCGTCATGGTGCGCTGGAAGGAAGAGCGCAGCCGTACCACGTGGGAAAACGCGCAGATGAGCGCCGGGGTTCTGTTACCCGAGGGCATCAAGCGCGTGGTGCTGGTGACCCAGGCCTGGCATATGCCGCGTTCGGTCTGGAGCTTTGAAAAGGCCGGCTTTACCGTGGTGCCGGCGCCTGTCGGTTTCCTGGGCGTGGACAACGCCCGGCCACTGGGCGGCTGGATGCCGGAGTTCAAGTCAGTGTGGCAGAGCGGGCAGTTGCTCAACGAGGCGGTGGGGCAGGTGGGGTATCGGTTGTTCTATCGATAGCACCGCAAATCAAAATGTGGGAGGGGGCTTGCCCCGATAGCGGCATTTCAGTCAAAACGTCTGTGTCTGAACAATTGCCATCGGCGCGCGCGCCCTCCCACATTGGTTTGGTGTTGCCTGGTCAGACGGTTTTGGACATCCGGCCCGCCAGCAGTGCCCAGCCAAACAGCCCCAGGCACAGGATGATCAACGGCCATGAGCGCCATTGCAGATACGGTGTCAGGTTGTGCATCGGCACCACGTCGCCGTAGAGAATGCCGCGCTCGAACTGCGGGATTTGCGCGGTGATCTGACCATACGGGTTGATCAGGCCGGTCACGCCATTGTTGGTGGCGCGGATCATCCAGCGGCCGGCTTCCAGCGCACGCATTTGCGCCATTTGCAGATGCTGCAAGGGGCCGATGGAGGTGCCGAACCAGGTGTCGTTGCTGATGGTCAGCAGCAGGTCGCTCTGGGCCGACAGGCCAGCGGCGAATTCCGGGTACACCACTTCATAGCAAATGAACGGTGCAATCTGATAGCCCTTGGCTTGCAGCATTGCCTGGTCGGACGGGCCACGGGCGAAGTCCGACATGGGCAGGTCGAAGAAGGCAATCAAGCCGCGCAACATGTCCTGCAGTGGCACGTACTCGCCGAAGGGCACCAGTTTCTGCTTCAGGTAAGTGCCGTCCCCTTCACCCACTACGGTGATTCCGTTGAAGTAGCGCTTGTGATGATGCACTTCCTGGCGAATCGGCACACCGGTGATCAGGGCGGTATGCCGCTCGGCGGCGAACTTGCCCATCATCCCCAGGTAACCCTCGACCGACTCCTTGAGCACCGGCACCGCTGTTTCGGGCCATACCAGCAGGTCGACGCGCTTGGAGCTGAAGCTCATGTCGCGGTACAGCGCCAGTTGCGCATTGAGCTGCTCGGGGTCCCACTTCATGCTTTGTTCGACGTTGCCCTGGATCGCCGCCACGCTTAACGGTGCGCCGGAAGGCGAGGTCCAGTCGTGATGCTTGAGGGCCAGGCCGATTGCCCAAGGCGCCACCAGCAACAGCAGGCCAGTGCCGATAAAGGCGTTGCGCCGGGTTGCGAGCAGGCGTGGCAGGTTGCACAGCAAGGCTGCGGTCAGCGCCAGCGCAAAGGAAATCAGCCACATGCCACCCACTGGCGCGAGGCCGGTGAGGGGGCCGTCGAGTTGACTGTAACCGGAGTACAACCAGGGGAAACCGGTGAGGAACCAGCCACGAAAGGCTTCCTGGCCGACCCACAATGCGGCAAAGGTCAGGGCGTCGGCCAGCGGCGCTTCATTGCGGCGCAGCCAGCGCGCCCACAGCCACGCGGGTAAGGCGAAGAACAGGGCAATGGCGGCGGTGAATGCCAGCATCAGCAGCCCGGCCAACAGCACCGAGGCGCCGCCGAAGTGGTGGATGCTGTAGTAGATCCAACTGGTGCCAGCGCCAAACAGACCGAAACCGAAACACCAGCCACGGCCCAGGGCCTGGCGTGGGGACAATTCCCGCAGCCCGACATAAAACAGTCCGACCGCCAGCAGCGCAAACGGCCACAGGTCGAACGGCGCCAGCGCCAGGGTGGTGATGGCGCCGGCCACCACGGCCAGCAGGTTACCGGGCCAGCCGGGAGCGATGAAACGGCGCATGTCAGTCCTTAGCGGGCAATAGGTGTCAGACGGATCAGGTGGATGCGACGGCTGTCGGCATTCAGGATGCGGAAGCGATACGCACCGATCTCGGTGGTTTCATTGCGCTTGGGCAAATGACCAAATGCACTCATCACCAGGCCGCCGACGGTATCGAACTCATCGTCGGAGAACTCGCTGTCGAAGAACTCGTTGAAGTTCTCGATCGGTGTCAGCGCCTTGATCAGGAAGTCACCGCTGGGCAGTGGCTTGATGTAGCTGTCTTCTTCGACGTCGTGCTCATCTTCGATATCGCCGACGATTTGTTCCAGCACGTCCTCGATGGTTACCAGGCCAGCCACGCCGCCGTATTCGTCGATCACGATGGCCATGTGATTGTGGTTGGCGCGGAATTCACGCAGCAGCACATTCAGGCGCTTGGATTCCGGGACGAACGTGGCGGGACGCAGCAGGTCCTTGATGTTGAAGCTGTCGCCGTTCTCCTTGAGGATCAGCGGCAGCAGGTCCTTGGCCAGCAGGACACCCATGACGTCGTCATGGCTTTCACCGATCACCGGGTAGCGCGAGTGCGCCGAATCGATCACGGCCGGGAGGAATTCCCGTGGGGTCTGGGTCGCCTTGATGCTGATCATCTGCGAGCGCGGGACCATGATGTCGCGAACCTGCAGGTCAGCCACCTGGATGGCACCTTCGACGATGGCCAGCGCTTCGCTGTCCAGCAACTTGTTCTGGTGGGCTTCGCGCAGCAGCTCCAGCAGCTCCTGGCGGTTTTTCGGCTCGTGGGCAAAAGCCTGGGTCAGTTTACCCAGCCATGACTTTTGCCCGTTGCTCGATCGGTCTTCGCTCATAGCGATTACTCTAAATCCTTTGTTGTTTCAGTTAAGTGTCGATCAGTTTTCGTCGTCTGCATACGGATCGCGATGACCCAATTCTGCAAGCAACGTTCGTTCCAGCGCTTCCATCTCTTCGGCTTCGTCATCGTCTATATGGTCGTAGCCCAGCAGATGCAAGCAGCCGTGGATGACCAGATGGGCCCAATGGGCCTCAAGAACCTTGCCTTGCTCCCGAGCTTCGCGTTCGACCACTTCGACGCAGATCACCAGGTCGCCCAGCAGCGGGATATCCAGCAACTCGTCGGGTACGTCGGCGGGAAAGGACAGCACGTTGGTCGCGTAATCCTTCTGGCGCCAGGTGTGATTCAGTTCGCGGCCCTCGGGCTCGTCCACCAGGCGAATGGTCAGTTCCGAGTCAGCGGTGCGCTGGCGCAGGGCCAGGGTGCACCATTGACGGAACTGCTCTTCGCTGGGAGCGGGCGCGTCGGTGGCCAGCTGCAGGTCAAGCTCAAGCATCGCGGCGCGCATCCTGGGTCGGTGCGTCGTCGCGATGGTCGAAGCGCTCGTAGGCCTCGACAATGCGCTGCACCAGCGGGTGGCGGACCACGTCCTTGGGCATGAAGTGCGTGAAGCTGATACCCGGCACGTCCTTGAGCACCTCGATCACCTGGGCCAGGCCGGATTTGGTGCCCTTGGGCAGGTCGACCTGGGTGACGTCACCGGTGATCACGGCGGTGGAGCCGAAACCGATACGGGTGAGGAACATCTTCATCTGCTCGACAGTGGTGTTCTGGCTTTCGTCGAGGATGATGAAGCTGTTGTTCAGCGTACGGCCACGCATGTAGGCCAGCGGGGCGATTTCGATCACTTGGCGTTCGATCAGCTTGGCCACGTATTCAAAGCCGAGCATTTCGTAGAGCGCGTCGTAGAGCGGGCGCAGGTACGGATCGATCTTCTGGGCCAGGTCGCCGGGCAGGAAGCCGAGTTTTTCACCCGCCTCGACCGCTGGGCGCACCAACAGGATGCGGCGCACTTGCTCGCGCTCCAAGGCGTCGACCGCGCAGGCCACGGCCAGGTAGGTCTTGCCGGTACCGGCGGGGCCGATGCCGAAGTTGATATCGTTGCCGAGAATTTCTTTGACGTAGCGCTGCTGATTCAAGCCGCGTGGGCGAATCATGCCTTTTTTGGTGCGCAGGGCCACGCTGGCTTCGGCCACCGGGTTGTTGGCCAGGTCTTCCACGGCGGATTCCTGCAGGTACAGGTGCACCGTTTCCGGCGACAGCTCACTACCCTTGGTTTCGCGGTAGAGGCGGCGGAGCAGGTTTTCTGCAGACGTGGTGTGCTGGGGTTCGCCAATAAGCTCGAATTGATTGCCGCGGTTGCGGATCTCGATGCTCAGGCGTTGTTCGATCAGGCGCAGGTGCTCGTCGAACTGTCCGCACAGATTGGCGAAACGGCGAGCCTCAAACGGCTCGAGGAGGAAACGATGGGGTTCTGCTATGGGTGCGTTCAAGGTTGCTTTTAGCCGCCCTTTGGCTGTGGAGGTGAAAGAGAGAATAGCGCCAGTGGCTCGGGTACGAAAGCATTTATCTAACCCTGATGCCATGCAATTCAAATGTGGGAGGGGGCTTGCCCCCGATAACGCAGGTGAAGATAAAACATCTGTGTCTGACACGCCGTCATCGGGGGCAAGCCCCCTCCCACATTTTGAGCCGTGGTGATTTGAGGGTTATTGCACCAGAGACCCGCGCAACGAATGCGGTTGCGCCGCATCGATGTGCACATCGGCAAACTGGCCGATCAAGGTCGGATTGTCGCAACGGAAGTTGACGATGCGGTTGTTCTCGGTGCGCCCCTGCAATTCGCCCGGGTCTTTTTTCGAGTAGTCGGTGACCAGGATGCGTTGGGTGGACCCGACCATTTGTCGGCTGATCTCGAAACCCTGCTGGTTCAGGCGATGTTGCAGGGCGTTCAAGCGCTCTTTTTTCAGTTCTTCCGGGGTTTCGTCCAGCAGGTCGGCGGCCGGGGTGCCCGGGCGCTGGCTGTAGACAAACGAATAGGAGAAGTCAAAACCGACGTCTTCGATCAGCTTCATGGTCTGCTGGAAGTCTTTCTCGGTTTCGCCGGGAAAACCGACGATAAAGTCCGAGCTGATGCAGATACCCGGCACCGCCGCGCGCAATTTGCGCAGTTTGGATTTGTATTCCAGGGCGGTGTGGTTGCGCTTCATGGCCGCCAGGATGCGGTCCGAGCCCGACTGCACCGGCAAATGCAGGTGCTTGACCAGCTCCGGCACTTCGGCGTGGGCCTGGATCAGGCTGTCGGAAAACTCCAACGGGTGCGAGGTGGTGTAGCGAATGCGCTCGATGCCATCGACGGCGGCGACCACGCGGATCAGCTCCGCCAGGTCCGCCAGGCGGCCATCGTGGGTCTGGCCGCGATAGCCGTTGACGTTCTGGCCCAGGAGGGTCACTTCGCGCACGCCGTGTTCGGCCAGGTGGATGATTTCCGACAGCACATCGTCAAACGGCCGGCTGACTTCTTCGCCACGGGTGTAAGGCACCACGCAGAAGGTGCAGTACTTGCTGCAGCCTTCCATCACCGACACATAGGCGCTCGGCCCGTCGATGCGTGGCTCGGGCAAATGGTCGAATTTTTCGATTTCCGGGAACGAGACGTCGACCTGGGGCAGCCTGGTGAGGCGCGCAGCGTCGATCATTTCCGGCAGGCGGTGCAGGGTCTGTGGGCCGAACACCACGTCGACATAGGGCGCGCGGTCGCGGATGGCGGCGCCTTCCTGGCTGGCCACGCAACCGCCGACGGCGATCACCATGTCCGGGTTGGCCAGTTTCAGTTCGCGCCAGCGGCCCAGTTGCGAGTACACGCGGTCCTGGGCCCGTTCGCGGATCGAGCAGGTATTGAGCAGGATCACGTCGGCATCTTCGGCGCGGGCGGTGACTTCCAGGGCCTGGTGTTCACCCAGCAGATCGACCATGCGCGAGCTGTCGTACTCGTTCATCTGGCAACCGTGGGTTTCGATATAAAGCTTCTTGGCCATGGGAATCGTCAACTGGTGGTAAAGAACCGCGCATTATAGGGGGCATGTCCATTGGTTCCTAGCGTTGTGCATCGGGTGCCATGCTATAGTTCGCGCCCTCTTTTATATCCCCGATGTGTTGTTCGCCCACCATGACCAAACGTGAAGCTCCAATCTACAAGGTGATTTTCCTGAACCAGGGCCAGGTGTTCGAAATGTACGCCAAGCAGATCTATCAGAGCGATCTGTGGGGCTTCCTGGAGGTGGAAGAGTTCGTCTTTGGCGAGCGCACCCAGTTGGTCGTCGACCCGGGCGAAGAGAAACTCAAGGCCCAGTTCGAAGGCGTGGTGCGTAGTTTTGTGCCGATGCATTCGATTGTGCGCATCGATGAAGTCGAGCGCCTGGGAACGCCGAAGATCAGCGAAGCCCGTGGCACCAGCAATGTCATGCCGTTTCCGATGCCGATGCCCGAAAAGTAAGGCGTTTGTGACGAGGACGCTTACTCCCGCCGGGGCTCGAAGCGGCCCCAATGCAATTTACAGGTGCGTCAGATAGAAGTCAGTGAAGGGTTGTGAACCCGCTTCGCAGCCTGGCGAGGAGCACGCGCCCTCGCCGCAGATCGATCAGGGCAGGGGTGAGAACGGCGAACGCCCATCGGCACTCTGCAATTCCTGCAGGTAATTGCGGAAAATCTGCCCCAGCACCTGGGTCGCCACTTCCAGCTCATCGCGCTGCATGTGCTCGGCCACTTCGTCGGCGGTGTCCAGCGCGTCTTCGGCGCCATTGACCGCAGCCATTTTCAGCACGATATACGCCTGGACGTTATTGGCCGGTACGCCTTCACCGTGGAAGAACATGGTGCCCAGTTGGAATTGCGCCTGGGCGTGGCCCTGCAACGAGGCTTTCTCGAAGTAGTTCAAGGCCTTGTTGAGGTCGCGGGCGGGGTTTTTGCTGTCGTAGAAGAACTCGCCCAACTCGTATTGCGCCTGCGCATCCCCGCCGTCGGCCTGCTTCTGGCACGCGCTCAGGGCTTCGGCCTGGCTGTCTGGCTGGGTATTGAGGGTGCAACGACCCATCGCTGGGATTAACAACGAGTTGCCGCCTGCTTGTGCATGTGCCAGCAGCGGCTGAAGGAGCAACAGGCAGCCCAGGACCAGGGTGCGGCCGGTGCGTTTCATGGGAATCGACTTACCTCTGACGGGGCACGCGGACCCTCGGGGGTCCAATAAGCGCGCATTATGAAATAAGCAGGCCTCTGCTTACAAAGTCTTTACTCGTTTTTCTGCTGGTTGGGCAAGTTATCTGCCGGATTGCAGGTGAATTCTCGAAAAAATAAGGAAAACGCTGTAGGCAAAGTAGAAAATCTGACGCTGCCGAGGGCAGCATCAGAGTGTGCACCTGTTTATTTCAGGGCGGCGAAGGCGCGCTCGGCGGCGTCAAGGGTCAGTTTCAGCTCGGCGTCGCCGTGGGCGATCGAGGTGAAACCCGCCTCGAAGGCGCTCGGCGCCAGGTACACGCCGCCTTCCAGCATCAGGTGGAAGAAGCGCTTGAAGAGGTCGGCATCGCTGCCCATCACGTCCTCGAACGTGACGATATCGTCGGCACCGCTGAAATACAGGCCGAACATGCCACCGGCCTGGGTGGTGACAAACGGGATACCGGCGGCATCGGCGCGCTGTTGCAAGCCGTCCAGCAGGCGAGTGGTGTAGTCGGTCAGCTCGGCGTGGAAACCCGGGCGGCTGATCAGGCGCAGGGTGGTCAGGCCGGCCGCCATGGCCAGTGGGTTACCGGACAGGGTGCCCGCCTGGTACACCGGGCCCAGCGGCGCGATCTGCTGCATGATTTCACGCTTGCCGCCAAAGCAGCCCACCGGCATGCCGCCGCCGATGATCTTGCCAAAGGTGCTCAGGTCTGGCGTGACGCCATAGTGCGCTTGGGCGCCGCCGAGGGCGACACGGAAACCGGTCATCACTTCGTCGAAAATCAGTACCACGCCGTGTTTGTCGCACTGCTCGCGCAAGCCTTCGAGGAAGCCCGGGGCCGGCGGTACGCAGTTCATGTTGCCAGCGACCGGCTCGACGATGATGCAAGCCACGTCCTGGCCGACTTCGCTGAGCATCTGCTCGACCGCGGCAATGTCGTTGAACGGCAGGGTCAGCGTGTGTTTGGCGAACGCGGCGGGTACGCCGGCCGAACTCGGAACGCCCTGGGTCAGTGCGCCGGAACCGGCCTTGACCAGCAGGCTGTCGGAGTGGCCGTGGTAGCAGCCTTCGAATTTGATAATGCTGTCGCGGCCGGTGAAACCACGGGCCAGGCGGATTGCGCTCATGGTGGCTTCGGTGCCGGAACTGACCATGCGCACCATCTCCATCGACGGCACGATCGAGCAGACCAGGTCGGCCATCTCGGTTTCCATCGCGGTCGGCGCGCCGTAGGACAGGCCGTGCTGCAATTGCTGGCGGACGGCGTCGAGGACTTCAGGATGGCTGTGGCCGAGGATCATTGGACCCCAGGAACCAACGTAGTCGACGTAGCGCTTGTCATCTTCGTCGGTGACGTAGGCGCCTTCGGCATGCTTGAAGAACAATGGCGTGCCGCCGACGCTCTTGAACGCACGCACGGGGGAGTTCACACCACCGGGGATGTGTTTCTGGGCATTGGCAAACAGGCTTTCGGAACGGGACATGGTCGGGCTCTCTAAACGGAATATTTAAGAAGATCGTTAAAGGCGCGGGCGCGGCGCGTGACTTCCTGGGTGCTCTCGGCGCCGAACAGGCCATGCACCACGGCCAGCAGGTCAGCACCGTGGGCCACCAGCGGTTCGGCGTTCTCCAGGGTGATGCCGCCGATCACGCAGATCGGCAATTGCAGGCGCTTGCGGGCCTGGGCCAGCATCTCGACAGTGGCGGCGGGCGCGCCAGGCTTGGTGTTGGAATTGAAGAAGCGGCCGAAGGCGACATAGCTGGCGCCTTCCTTCGCGGCCTGCTCGGCCAGTTCGATCTGGCTGTGGCAGGTGGCGCCGATGATCGCCTTGGAACCCAGCAAGGCACGCGCCGGGGTCAGTGGGCCGTCGGTCTGGCCCAGGTGTACGCCGACGCCGAGGCGCGCAGCCAATTCGGCATCGTCGTTGATGATCAATTGGGTCTTGTAGCGAGAGCACAGCTCCCGCAACTTTTCGGCTTCGCGCAGGCGCCGGGCTTCGTCGGTGCTTTTATCGCGGTACTGCAACAAGGTCACGCCACCGTCCAATGCCGCTTCGACATAGGCGAGGAATTTGCCGGCCAACAGTTGGCCGTCGGTAATGGCGTAAAGGCCACGTAATTTCATCGGGCAGGCCTCTTGGTCTTACGAGCAGAAATCCAGCGGCAGTCGGCGAGGCACGAACTGGCCCTGGCCGAGTTGTTCGGCGTCACGCAGGGTACGCCAAGTGTAGTTGAGGGCAGACTGTACGGCGCTCACCAGGCCCTCGCCCTGGGCGATCCGCCCGGCCAGTGCGCTGGCCAGGGTGCAACCCGATCCGTGATAGTTGCCGGGCAGGCGCTGGCAGGTGAAGGTCTGGCGCGTGCCGTCGCGGCTGTACAGGCGGTTGTGCACTTCGTGTTCGTCGCCATGGCCGCCCGTGATCAGCAGGTGCTTGATATAGGGCAGCAGCTTTTCGGCGCATTCGTCCGCGGTGCCGTCGGGCAGCTCTGCAAGGATGCGGGCTTCGGGCAGGTTGGGTGTGGCGATCAGCGACAGTGGAAACAGCCGCTCGCGCATCGCGTAGCCGACTTCATCCTTGCCCAGGCTGCCACCGCCGCCGGCACGCAGCACCGGGTCGCACACCACCGGCAGGTGCGGATGCGCCTGCAGCAGTTCGACCACGGTGTCGACCATCGCGGTAGAGCCCAGCATGCCCAGCTTGACCGCCGCGACTTCGGAGTCGCTGAGCACGGCATTGGCCTGGGCCATTACCCACTCGCGATCGAGTACGCGAAAGTCGCTGACATTGACGGTGTTCTGCACGGTCAGGGCGGTGACGGTCGGAGCCGCATGGCAGCCCTGGGCGAGCAGGGCTTCGATATCTGCCTGCAAGCCGGCGCCCCCACTGGGATCATGGCCGGAGAGACAGAGGACAACAGGGCGAGAGCTGTAGATATTCATGGAGCGCGAGCTTACCACCAAACGCTTTTGGCGTGGCCGTCTGGCGCTGGCAGAATTTTGCCCGGATACAGGGGTATTTATGGCTGTTTGCTAGTATCCGTTACGGGTTGTAAAACCCTCTGTAAGCCGCGTTCTAGAGCCTTTCAAAAAATTATTTCAATGGTGTCTAATGGCCTCTAGCGGCTATGCTAGAGTGGATCCAAACAACTTACTGTATCGCCGGTATTCGTCTTCTCAAAAGGAATGGGGGGCTTTTTGACATAACCGGACAGGTCACGCTGGGGCTCTATGCGCTATTTGCTGATTTTATTGTTGTGCGGACTGCCTATGTTCGCCAGCGCCATCGAGTTCACTCAGGACACGCGAAGCTTGCCACTGGGCCGCGCCATGCAGGTGCTCGAAGACCCGACCGACGCCCTGACCATCGCCGATGTGAGTTCCCCCGTCTACGCCGCACAGTTCAAGCCCCATGACAAAGCCACCCTCAATGCCGGCTATTCGCGCTCGGTGTTCTGGCTCAAGGTCGACCTGCATTACCTGGCCCAAGACCCGCGTTCCCCACGTACCTGGTTCCTGGAGCTGGCCTACCCGCCACTGAACCACCTGGACCTGTACCAGCGCGACCCCACCGGCAACTACCGCCTCACCGCACGCACCGGCAGCGCGCTGCCTTTTTCCAGCCGGGAGGTGCGCCAGAGCAATTACCTGTTCAAGCTCAATTTTGTGCCCAATCAACAGGAAACCCTCTACCTGCGCCTGCAAAGCCAAGGCTCGATCCAGGCCCCGTTGACGCTGTGGTCCGGCACCGCCTACCTGGAAGAACAACCCTTGCGCCTGTATGTACTGGGGGCGATTTACGGCGTATTGCTGGGGATGTTGATCTACAACCTGTTCATCTACCTGAGCGTGCGTGACACCAGTTACCTGTATTACATCCTCTACATCGCCTCGTTCGGCCTGTACCAATTGTCGGTCAATGGGGTGGCGGCGGAATATTTGTGGCCGGACAACCCGTGGTGGACCAACGCGGCGGTGCCGTTCCTGATTGGCTCGGCGGCGCTGTTTGGCAGCCTGTTCGCCCGCAGCTTCCTGCACACTGCCCAACACAGTCGCTGGATCAATCGTCTGTTGCTGGCACTGGTGGCCTGCGGGGCGGTGGTGATGCTGCTCTCGCTGATGACCAGTTACGCGCTGGCCTTGCGCCTGGCCACCGGCCTGGCGCTGGTGTTCACCGTGACCATCTTCGTCGCCGCCATCAAGGCCTGGTGCTGCGGGCAGCGCATGGCGCGGTATTTCATCATTGCCTGGACCGCGTTCCTGCTGGGCGGGGTGGTCAATACCATGATGGTGCTGGGCTACTTGCCCAACGTATTCCTCACCATGTACGCCAGCCAGATTGGCTCGGCCATTGAGGTGGCGCTGTTGTCCCTGGCCCTGGCGGACCGCATCAACGGCATGCGCGAGCAACAGGCGCAAATCCTGTTCGACGCCAGCCAGAAGCTGGAAGTGCTCAACCAGCAGTTGGCCCGCAGCAACCGGCTCAAGGACGAATTCCTCGCCACCCTGACCCACGAACTGCGCACCCCGATGAATGGGGTGATTGGCTCCCTGGAACTGATGCAAACCGTGCCTCTGGACGGCGACCTGGCGCAGTACCAGCAAACGGCCGCTGGCTCGGCGCGAGACATGATGCGCATGGTCAACGGCATCCTCACCCTCACCGAGTTGCAGGCCGGACGCCTGAGTGCCAAGCCCGAGGTGTTCAGCCTGCGCAGCGTGCTCGACGCCTTGCGCCAGCAGTTCAGCGCCAGTGCGCAGAACAAGGGCCTGGGGTTTTCCATCGACGTGGCCGATGAACTGCCCGACCGCGTGATCGGCGATGCCGACAAACTGCTTCAGTGCCTGGATTGCCTGCTGGACAACGCCTTCAAGTTTACCCACCAAGGCACGGTGCGCCTGCGCGTGGTGGGCGTACCCCGCAGCGACGGTGGCCTGCACCTGAGCTTTATCGTCACTGACACGGGCATTGGTTTCGCCTTCCTTGACGAGGCCACTCTGTACCAGCGCTTCTTCCAACTTGATGGTTCGACCACCCGCGAATACGGCGGCCTGGGTATCGGCCTGGCGATCTGCCGGCAATTGATCGAGCTGCTGGGCGGGCGTCTCACCCACCATTCCGAGCCGCACAAGGGCAGCCGCTTCCAGTTGGAGATGGACGTCGATGCCGTACCGCCCGCGCCCAAAGTCACGAGCCCGGCGCCTGAGCAGCGACGCGCGCCGCAGGATTGTGCGGTGTTGTTGGTGGATGACAACAGCGTCGGCCAGTTGGTGGTACGCGGCATGTTGCTCAAACTGGGCTATCGGGTGAAAACCGTGGACAGCGGCCCGACCGCATTGGCGGCCTTGCAGGCGGGCACCTTCGACGCGGTCTTGCTGGACGTGCCTGAAGGTGGGTTCTCGTTGTGTTGTCAGATACGGGCGTTGCCGGGCTGTGGTGAGTTGCCGGTGATCGCCTTGAGTTCGTCGCTCAATGCGTCGGAGCGTGAGCGCTGCCATGGCATTGGTATCACTGATCGCCTGGCCAAGCCTGTGCGTTTCGAGGCGTTGCAAGCGGTGCTGGAACGTCGCGTGTTATGCCCGCAAGAGGGCGAAAGCGCCGGACATTCGGCGCGTATGCCACTTTTTTAAGGCGGTTGACGGTGCTTAACTGAAAAAACCGGCCTCAATCGATTCGTACCCTGTAGGAGCGAGCTTGCTCGCGAAAAACCTGAGAGCAACGCGTTTATCCAGGATGCACGCGTTATCGTTGACGTTCTTCGCGAGCAAGCCCACCTACAAACAGCAACAATCGACGTGGCCTTTTTCCTGGAGGCCACCATGAACCTGCATCAGTTCGCCGAAACCCACGACGTCACCAACCAGCCCCCGTCCCTGGACGGTGCCAACCTGTATCGCATCGACCTGCCCCTGCAAGACTGGTCGCGTCGCTTTGACGCGGGCTGGGCAGAGGCGCGCATCGATGCCTACGGCGCGTTGGCCGGCGGGCCGCTGATGGAGGCCGGGTTCCTGGCGAACCAGAACAAGCCGGTGTTCAACAGCCATGACCGTTATGGCCATCGCATCGACCTGGTGGAGTTTCACCCGGCCTACCACGAACTGATGCGCACCGCCGTCGAACACGGCCTGCCCTCGCTGCCTTGGGCTCATCCGCAAGCTGGCGCGCATGTGGCCCGTGCGGCGATGACTTACCTGCACAGCCAGGCCGAAGCGGGCACGGGTTGTCCGCTGACCATGACCTTCGCCTGTGTGCCCGCCTTGCGCCTGCAACCGGACCTGGCGCAGGCCTGGCTGCCAAAAATCCTCAACACCCAATACGACCCCCGCAACGTCGGCATCGCCCACAAGGCCGGCGCCACCATCGGCATGGCCATGACCGAGAAACAGGGCGGCACTGACGTGCGCGCCAACACCACCCGCGCTTACCCCGTAGGGGCCGGTGGCCCTGGGCAAGCCTATGAGTTGGTCGGGCATAAGTGGTTCTGTTCGGCGCCGATGTGCGACGCCTTCCTCACGCTGGCCCAGACCGACAAGGGCCTCACCTGTTTCCTGCTACCCCGGCATCGCCCGGATGACACGCGCAATGAGTTCTATATCCAGCGCTTGAAAAACAAGCTGGGCAACTGCTCCAACGCGTCCAGCGAAGTCGAGTTTCGTGGCGCCCTGGCCTGGATGGTCGGCGAAGAAGGCCGTGGTGTCCCGACCATCATCGAAATGGTCGCCATGACCCGCTTCGACTGCATGGTCGGTTCCAGCGCCTTGATGCGCCAGGCGCTGACCCAGGCCAGCCATCACTGCGCCCACCGCCTGGTGGGAGGGCGCGTTCTCAGCGAACAGCCGCTGATGCAAAACGTCCTGGCCGACCTGGCCCTGGAAAGCGAAGCCTCGTTGGCGCTGAGCCTGCGTATGGGCCGCGCCCTGGACCATCTGGGCGATGAGCACGAAGCCAAGTTCGCACGGCTGGTGACGGCGGTGGGCAAGTATTGGATCTGCAAGCGTGCCCCAGCGATGATCAACGAAGCCGCCGAGTGCATGGGCGGTGCCGGCTACGTGGAGGACAGCATCCTGCCGCGTCTATACCGTGAGGCTCCGGTGAATTCGACGTGGGAAGGTTCCGGCAACGTACAGTGCCTGGACGTGCTGCGCGCCCTGTCGAAGGAGCCGGGTGTGCTCGAGACGCTGTTTGTCGAATTGGGCGATGGGCATGGCGACCGGCAGTTGGCGCGGCATATCGAACAGTTGAAGTCGGCGTTTATGGATACCCAGGATATTCAATACCGCGCGCGGCAACTGACCGAGGACATCGCCGTGGCGTTGCAGGCCAAGTTGCTGCTGGAAGCCGGCAATGCGGCGGTCAGCGATGGGTTTATCGCCAGCCGGTTGGGCGAGTCGTCGGGTCGGGTGTATGGCACCTTGCCGCGTGGGGTGGATGTTGGAGCGATCGTCGCTCGCTCAAGCCCTCATTCATCTCTGTAAACGCGGTCCAGATGTGAGAGGGGAAAGCTCCAAAAAAATTAAATAACTTATTGATGTATAAGGATTTAGTTTTTATTAAGCGACCGGATTTTTGTTGGCGAGCGAGCTTGTTGTGGCGAGCGGGCTTGCCCGCGTTGGGCTGCGCAGCAGCCCCAGAACCAGCCGCAGAGGAGTGCCTGATACTCCGCATTCCGATTGATTGGGGCTGCTTCGCAGCCCAACGCGGGGCAAGCCCGCTCGCCACAACAAGCCCGCTTGCCACAGGGGTTCCAGTTTGATGTGCGACAGCACTACGTCGAAGAGGTAGGGGGGCCTCCCACATTATTGAGTGCATTCCAACTCCACTGTTTCAGTGAGGCCGGGATACAGGCAAGATAAAGGCCTGCAAGTCAGCACACAGGATGCTTACCGTGACCGAAGCTTTTGTTGTCGTTCAAACCGCCGAAGAAGCCGTGGACCGGCTGGCGGCTCTGCATGAGCGTGCTACCGGCGCGCTCAACCAAGCCCTCAAGCAATACCTCAAGGACCGCGTCGAACCGGACGCCGAGCAACGTGCCCTGTTTCGCTACCCGGAACTGCGCCTGACCTACCACTGCCACGGCGAAGTCCCACAGACCACCCGGGCGTATGCCAAGGTCCAGTTGCCAGGGACCTACAGCGTGACCGTCACCCATCCCGCCGCCTTCCGTAAGTATTTGCTGGAGCAGTTGGTGCCGTTGATGCACGACTTCACCGTGACGGTCGAAGTCGGCGTCAGCCAACAGAACATCCCGTACCCATACGTGGTGGAGCAGGGCGACGAGCTGGCCGGCTCCGGCGTGACCGCCGCGACCCTGGCCCGTGTGTTCCCCAGCACCGACCTGTCGGCCGCCACCGATGGTATCGCCGACGGCCTCTATGATTGGGAAAACACCGACCCGTTGCCCCTGGCCTTGTTCGACGCGGCCCGCGTGGACTTTTCCTTGCGCCGCCTGGTGCACTACACCGGCAGCGACTGGCGTCATGTGCAGCCGTGGATCCTGCTGACCAACTACCACCGCTACGTTGACCAGTTCATCCTGCATGGCCTGGAGCAATTGCGCAGCGACCCGCGCTTTATCCGCATGGTGCTGCCGGGCAACGTGATCATCGACAAGAGCATGGACCACGGCGAAGCGTCGGCAATTGCCGCAGGCGTGGTCTGGCACCGTTACCAGATGCCGGCCTATCACCTGCAGGCCAGCGACGGCCACGGCGTGACCTTGGTCAACATCGGCGTCGGCCCGTCCAACGCCAAGAACATCACCGACCACTTGGCCGTGCTGCGCCCGCATTGCTGGCTGATGATTGGCCACTGTGGCGGCCTGCGCCAATCCCAGACCATCGGCGACTACGTACTGGCCCACGCTTATATGCGTCGCGACGGGATTCTCGACCGCGTAGTGCCGCCAAACATTCCGATTCCAGCCCTGGCCGAAGTGCAGATGGCCTTGCAGCAGGCGGCGGCCAACGTCACCGGCGAAAAGGGCGAAGAGCTGAAAAAACGCCTGCGCACCGGCACCGTGCTGACCTACGACGACCGCAACTGGGAGCTGCGCTGGGCCCAGGAGCGCCCGCTGATCAACCTGTCCCGCGCCGTGGCCGTGGACATGGAGAGCGGCACCATCGCCGCCCAGGGGTACCGCTTGCGTGTGCCGTACGGCACCTTGCTGTGCGTGTCGGACAAACCCCTGCACAGCGAAATCAAGTTGCCGGGTTCGGCCAATGCGTTCTATGAGCGTGCGGTCAGCCAGCACTTGAAGATCGGCATCGAGGCAGTCGACCTGTTGCGTACCGAACTCAACTCGCTGCACTCGCGCAAACTGCGCAGCTTCGACGAGCCGCCGTTCCGCTAAGCGGTTGGGATGGTCATTTGGCGGTCAGGCCACTAGCATTGTCGGTCCTGACCGTTAGATGTTCCTTCGCCATGTCCCGTCCCAACCGTCCCGATTCGCGTCACGCTGGCGCGAAACCTCCGTATTCTGCCGCGCGCCGTGTTGCCAAGGCGCCACCGGCCGAGCCGAAGTTGATCCTGTTCAATAAACCCTTCGATGTGCTGACCCAGTTCAGCGACGAAGGCGGGCGGGCGACGCTCAAGGATTTTATCGACATTCCCGGCATCTACCCGGCAGGCCGCCTTGATCGCGACAGCGAAGGCTTGTTGCTGCTGACCAACGATGGCCAGTTGCAGGCGCGAATTGCCGACCCCAAGCACAAGCTGGCGAAGACCTATTGGGTACAGGTGGAAGGCGAACCGACTGAAGAGCTGCTGCAACGTCTGCGTGAGGGTGTCGAACTGAACGACGGCAAGACCTTGCCGGCCCAAGCGCGGCAACTGGACGAGCCCGAGCTGTGGCCGCGTAACCCGCCGGTCCGCTTTCGCAAGAGCGTGCCGACTTACTGGCTGGAGCTGGTCATTCGTGAGGGGCGAAACCGCCAGGTGCGGCGCATGACCGCGGCGGTGGGGCTGCCCACCTTACGCCTGGTGCGTGTGCGCATTGGCGAGTGGTCGATCGATGGCCTGGACCAGGGCCAATGGAAGGAAGTGCCGGCGCGCTTATAAGGCGCCGGACTCGATCAGGCCGATCACCACGCTCTTGATGATGAACGCGGCCACGCCCAGGCCGAGCACGAAAAACAGGATGAACGAGCCAAAGCGCCCAGCCTTGGACTTCTTCGCCAGGTCCCAGACGATAAAGCCCATGAAAATAATCAGGAGGGTGACCAGGCCGGTCATCATCCATTCTTCAAAGAGGGCGGGGTCGATGTTGTTCATGGATTCTTCCGACGGGGGCAGGCGGCAAGTATACGGCAGTGCCACAGGCGCAACATTGACCTGCGTCGGTGCGTCGCAGGCAGACTGCACAGGTGAAACACAGACCACATGTGGGAGGGGGCTTGCCCCCGAAGGCGGTGGGTCAGTCAGCTAATCTGTGGTTGACACACTGCTATCGGGGGCAAGCCCCCTCCCACAGTTGACCTTCATTGATCTTAAGTACGCAGGTGGGTCAGCGGCAATTCGGTGCTGTTGAGCACCTGGTTGAGCACAAAGCTCGACCGCACGCTGGTCACGCCTTCGATACGGGTGAGGTGGCCCAGCAGCAGTTTCTGATAGTGGTCCATGTCCGGCACCACCACTTTCAACTGATAGTCCGCATCCATCCCGGTGACCAGGCTGCATTCCAATACCTGTGGCAGGGTGCGGATCGCCGCTTCGAAGTTCTCGAAACGCTCAGGGGTGTGGCGATCCATGCCGATCAGTACGTATGCCGTGAGGCTCAGGCCCAGCATCTTGCGGTCGAGCAAGGCGACCTGGCGGGCGATGTAGCCGTCATCTTCCAATTGCTTGACCCGGCGTGAGCAGGGCGAAGGCGACAGGCCGATACGCTCGGCCAACTCCTGGTTGGAGATCCTCGCGTCGCGCTGCAATTCCGCCAAAATACTCAGGTCGTATCGGTCAAGCTTGCTCATTGGGTTAGCCTTTGTCGTAACTATTGCGGTGAATTATCCATGAAGGGTTAAAAATTGCGCAAGCACTGTTTATTGACGCAATCTTCGCAATCATCTGTCGGGGCGGCGCGCCTATGATTACCAACAGAATCACCGCCTGGACAACAGTCCACTGCAGCGAGCCCAATCAGGCCCGTTGCGGCCGCCACCCCAGCAGGGTTGAGCCGGCCTCCAGGCTGCACACTGTCCACAAGACGGGGTGAGGTGAGCCAACGTCATAAGCGTTGAGCCAGGACGAAATTCTCAAGGGGTGGCCGACGGGTCGCCCCTTTTTCTTTGTCTGCGAAAATTGTTCTCGTGACTGATAACCTGTCTCAGAACCGGGCGAGGCTTTTCCAGTCTTATCTATGAGGCCGCATGTTCCAGGCCCTTATCCGCAGTGAGGAATAGCATGAAGCGCATCTGGCGTATGGCAGGTGTAGGTTTGCTGATGGTGACCGTCGGCACGCAAGTAATGGCAGAAGACCCGCGTCCCGAAGGCGGCGGCCAGCATGAAAGAGGGCCTGAGGGCGGACGGCAAGGTAATGAACAGCCGCGCCCGCAAAATAACCAACCGCGCCCGCAGAACAATCAACCACGGCCGGAAAACAACCAGCCTCGGCCAGAAAACAATCAACCCCGTCCACAGAACCAGCATTTTGATCGCGCCGAGCAACAGCAGCACGGTGGTGGGCAGTGGCAAGGTCGCCCACAAGGGGCTGAAGAGCCTCGGCCAGCACCGCAGCCGCAGCCGGCGAATAACCTGCCGATCCAGGGCCGTCCGGACACCGTCCGCCAGACCCAGGAACCGCGCCAAGGCTATTATCAGGACATCCCACGCCGCAACGATGGCAATCCGCACTGGCAGGCCGGCAATGGTCCCGGCCCACGTCCGGGCGGTGGCTTCAATAATGGCCATCCCAATGACATCCGCTGGCCGGGCCGTCCCGATGGGCACGGCAATGGTTGGGGCCCGGGCCCACAGTACCGCCCCGGCTACACCGTTGACCGTTTCCCCGACCGCAACTACCGCGTGCCTTACCGTGGCCAGGACTACTTCTTTTCGGGTGGCTACTGGTACCGCCCGCAAGGCCCACGCTACGTCGTGGTGACGCCGCCGTACGGCATCCGCGTGCATTACCTGCCGGATTACGCACGGGAAGTGTGGGTGGGCGGCGCGCTGTTCTTCCTCGCCGCGGGTGCCTACTACACCTACGAAACCAGCACCCAGCAGTACGTGGTGGTGGAACCGCCGACCGCCGTGCCCACGCCTCCACCGGCACCGCAGGGGAATGGCTATGACGTGGTGGCTTACCCGGCGAACGGGCAGTCGCCAGCCCAAGTGCAACAGGACGGCTACGACTGTTATCGCTGGGCGGTGCAACAAAGCGGTTTCGACCCGCAAGCCGTTACGTACGCCCCCGACCCGGCGGTGGTGCAGACCTATCGCCAGGCCCAGGGCAACTGCCTGAGCAGTCGCGGCTACCAGGTGCAGTACTAGGCCTTGGCGCCGGTCACCACTTCCAGCGGGTCGGCGTGCACCAGCACTTCGGCGCGCGGGTAGGCCTGGTGAATGGCATCGGCGGCCTGGTCGCTGATGCCATGGGCCACGGTCAGGGTCAACTCCCCCGGTAACTCCAGGTGCAATTGCACAAACCAGTGGTTGCCAGAGATACGTGTGCGCAGGTCGTGGGCGCCCAGCACACCGGGCACGCCACGGGCCAGTTCCAGCATGTGCTGGCTGACATCTGGCGGCAGCTCTTCATCCATCAGCACCGCAAAGCTTTCCCGAGCGATCTGGATCGCGCTCCACAGAATGTAGGCCGCAATGCCCAGGCCGAACCAGGCGTCGACCTGATGAAAGCCGAAGCCGGCCAACACCAACGCAATCAAGATGCTGCCATTGAGCAGCAGGTCCGAACGGTAGTGCAGCGAGTCGGCACGCACGGCACTGGACCCGGTCTCCCGCACCACGCGGTGTTGCAGGATCAGCAGGGCCACGGTCAGCGCCAGGGACAAAATAATCACCCCGATGCTCAGCCACGGCGCGCCCACCGGTTCGGGATGCTTGATCCGTTCAAATGCCTGCAACGCAATCAGCACCGCACTGCCGGCGATAAACAACGCTTGCGCCATGCCCGCCAAGGACTCCGCCTTGCCGTGGCCGTAACGGTGATCGTCATCGGCCGGGCGCAGGGCGTAGTGCACCGCCAGCAAATTGAGCAGCGAGGTCACCCCATCGAGCAACGAGTCGGTCAAGCCGGCGAGCATGCTCACCGAGCCGCTGAGCCACCAGGCGATAGCCTTGGTGATAATCAGCACACTGGCCACGCCGACGGAGGCGCGGGTGGCCAGGCGCAACAGCCGGGCGTGTTCGGGATTGCTGGTCATAGGTGGGTCAAATCCTTAGGCGGACGGTTGCAGGCCGAGGGCGGCCAACTGCTGCACGCTGCCCTTGAACTGGATCATGCGCGGGTCGTCCAGCGGCAGGGTGCGGCCGGTTTCTTTCTGGATGATGGTTTGCAACTTGGCGTTGTCGACCTTGCCGTCCGCGCCGATGGCTTCGCGCAGTTTTTCCGGGGCAACCTGGGCGGTCTTGCCCGGTTCGAAGTAGATCGCGCCGGTGGCAAAGTCGACGCCGAAGGCGATCAGGCCAGGGATGACGTAGAACAGCAGGCCCACGGCATCGAGTACGGCGATGGTCGGGTCGATCTTGCCGTCGATCTGGCCACGGCGGTCGGGGTAGAAAATCGAGCCGCAGGCCGTCAGTTGGCTCAGCAGGGTGACGGCGAGGACACCGCCGATAACACGGGAAGCGATACGCATGGAAAATCTCCTGTCAGTCACTGTAGGCGCGAGCGTGCTCGCGAAAGACGTTAACGATAACGCGTACTGCGTGAATGTGTGTGGTGCGCTGTGGTTTTTCGCGAGCAAGCTCGCGCCTATAGGAGACCACCACCGGCACCCGGCAGTTCGCCGTTATACTCGCCGCTCTGCTTTGGAGCCAGTATGAATTCGTTGCCGATCGATGATGTTTTACCCGCCCTGCGTGACGCCTTGGCGAATCGCCATGAAGCCGTGCTGGAAGCGCCCCCCGGCGCCGGTAAAACCACCCGCGTGCCCTTGGCCTTATTGAATGAGCCGTGGCTTGCCGGGCAAACCATCCTGATGCTCGAACCTCGGCGCCTCGCGGCCCGTGCCGCGGCCGAACGCCTGGCGAGCGAATTGGGGGAAAAAGTCGGCGAAACGGTCGGCTACCGCATCCGTCTCGACAGTAAGGTCGGCCCCAACACCCGCATTGAAGTCGTCACCGAAGGCATCCTCACCCGCCGCCTGCAGGACGACCCGGCGCTGGACGGCGTGGGTTTGTTGATCTTCGATGAATTCCACGTTTTGCCGATTGCACGAAAATCATCAATATCTTGTCAAAAACTCCTACCCCTCTCTTCGCAGCCTTTGGGCTGAATCACCTCTCTACAGGGCCCGTCGTATAATGCTTCTCTGATTTGGGAGCCTTGATGATTTCTCTACCTATTGATCTCGTATTGCCTGACCTTCGAGACGCCCTGTCCAACCGCCACGAAGTAATCCTTGAAGCGCCACCTGGTGCGGGTAAGACCACCCGAGTGCCTCTGGCGTTGCTGAACGAACCTTGGCTTGGTGACCAGAAAATCATCATGCTCGAGCCTCGGCGGTTGGCTGCTCGGGCGGCAGCTGAGCGCTTGTCAAGTGAACTGGGCGAGAAGGTTGGTGAGACCGTCGGCTATCGAATTCGCCTTGAAAGCAAGGTGGGCCCGCGCACCCAGATCGAAGTGGTCACCGAAGGCATCCTGGCTCGCCGTCTCCAGGATGACCCCGCGTTGGACGGTGTGGGTGTGGTCATCTTCGATGAGTACCACCTCCGAAACCTTGACTCTGACCTTGCGCTGGCCTTGTGCGTGAGTGCTCGTGAGCTGCTGCGGGATGAGCCCCCACTGAAGTTACTTCTGATGTCCGCAACGCTGGAAGGCGCTCGGCTTTCAAAGCTTCTGAATGACGCGCCAGTTATCACGAGTGAGGGGCGGATGTATCCGGTCTCTACGGTTTGGAGTAGCCCATATCAGCCGGGGGAGCGAATCGATTCGAGGGTCACGGATACCTGCTTGGCCGCCATCAACGAACAGCCGGGAAGCGTTCTGGTTTTCCTCCCAGGGCAGGCAGAGATTCGGCGGGTGGCTGAGGTGCTCAAGGAGCAGTTGAGCAGTCGTCCAGAGGTGATCGTATGCCCGCTGTACGGTGACCTTGACCTGAACGCACAGCGTGCTGCGATAGATCCGGCACCCAAAGGCTCCCGGAAGATCGTACTGGCCACGAACATCGCGGAGACCAGCTTGACTATCGAAGGTGTCAGAGTGGTGGTGGACAGTGGCCTCGAGCGAGTGCCGAAGTTCGATCCTCGCAGTGGAATGACCCGGCTCGACACACAGCGTATTTCTAAGGCCAGTGCTACTCAGCGTGCAGGACGAGCAGGGCGATTGGAACCAGGTATCTGCTATCGCCTTTGGTCTGAGTCGCAGCACGAGCAAATGGCTGGCTACAGTACCCCTGAGATCCTGCAGGCAGATCTCGCAGCCCTCTCACTCCAGTTGGCCCTGTGGGGAATGAAGCCGGAGGAGATGACCTGGCTCGACCAACCTCCAACAGCCCCCTTCGCTCAAGCCAGAGACCTGCTGAAGCGACTGGGCGCACTCGACGATGCTGGACAGCTCACACCGCACGGATCAGCCATGAGCGAGCTTCCAGCGCATCCACGGATCGCTCACATGCTCATTAAAGGCAACGCGATGGGGCTGGATGACCTTGCTTGCAACATCGCTGCGCTGCTGGGTGAGAAGGATGTTTTGCGTGGTGCAGGTGCCGATCTTCACACCAGACTGAGTGCATTATCCGGCGATCAACATTCACGTCGAGGCGGTGGCTCCTTCCAGCGCGTGAAGCAGTCTGCTCGGCAGTATCAATCCTTGCTACGTGGGAGAGCCGTTCATCCTGTCAGCGAGCCGGATCACCCAAGATGGGTAGGCTGCCTACTGGCATTCGCTTACCCTGACCGAGTAGGTCTCCAGAGGCGTGCGAGTGCGTCTGAGTACCGTCTCTCCAACGGGCGGGCTGCTGTGTTCTCAGAGCCTGATGCTCTCACTAAACATGAGTGGCTTGTAGTGGCCGATCTGGGTAGTCGGCAAGGGCAGCGCGAGGAGCGGATCTACCTAGCGAGCGATCTCGATCCAGCCTTGTTCGATGACGAGCTGGCTGACCTTGTAAGGTCAGTCGATGAGGTTGACTGGGACGAGAGGGAGGGGGTACTCAAGGCTGAGCGGCAACTCAAGGTGGGGCAGTTGGTGCTGTCCGCAACCCCTTTGCCAAGTCTTGATGAGCAAGCTCGTTCGCTAGCCTTGGTCAATCTGGTGAGGCGCAAGGGCATCGAGCTTCTGCCTTGGAACCCTGAGTTGCGCCAATGGCAGGCGCGGGTCAATCTGCTACGTCAGTTGGATCAAGCAGAAAGCAAGTGGCCTGATCTCAGCGATACCAACCTTCTGGACACGCTGGAAGAATGGCTCGCACCGTACCTGGGCAAAGTCTCGAGGCTCAGCCACTTCAGCCAACTGGATCTGTCATCGATTGTCAGGAATCTTCTGCCTTGGCCGCTTCCACAGGAACTAGAGACACAGGCACCTCAGACCATCCAGGTGCCGTCCGGATCGAATATCCGTATCGACTACTCGCAGCATCCACCGATCCTCGCGGTACGGCTGCAGGAGTTGTTTGGGCTGGCAGAAACACCACGCATCGCTCAGGGCAAGCAGCCGCTGATTCTCCATCTACTCTCGCCGGCTCGTAGGCCTGTGCAGGTCACCCAGGATCTCGCCAATTTCTGGCGCAGCACCTATTTGGAAGTGAAGAAGGATCTGAAGGGCCGATACCCAAAGCACCATTGGCCAGAAGATCCATTGGTTGCTGAAGCGACTGCGAGAGCGAAGCCTAGAAAGCATTGAGGATAAGGCGTGCCTGACGGGCGGCTGTCGTGAACCAAGCCGCCTTCGCGTCTTGGCCCTTGCGGGCTTCCATCCTCACGCCTTCAGCCATCCTGGCTTGCGCGCTCCGCTTGCTCTTCAGCGTGGTGCTTAGCCTGTGCAGAGCCACCCATCTGAACACACCTCCTTTCAGTGAATGTCCTGATCATACTGGAGCTCATGGGCATTGAATTCAGGCGCGCCGGTGGCTGGTGAAGCACTTTGGCGACAGGGGCCAGGAAGAAGAGGTCTCTCTACCAACAAAGCGTGACCGGTCACAACGTTGATTTTTTTGACGTGAGAATCACGCTTAGGTACTATGAGTTTGTCGCCACAGACCGGAACCTCGAAGGAGGGGTGGTGATGCCGGGAACGAGCTTAGGCGAGTTCCTCCCAGCCAGTGAGCGGGATTTGAAAGGCTAGGCCGATATCTGATTCAGCAAAAAGCCCTGTGGTGTGAGCCGCAGGGCTTTTTTGCTTTCTGTTTGTCCGATGAGAGACCGGCCTTAGAGTTTCACGCCTTCGTTGCGTTTCTCCAGCACGTAGCGCACGTTCCAGATCGGCCCTTTGGTAGGCAGGCCCGACCGCCCCCAGTCGTTGACCTCGTACGCAGAAACCACGTTCAGTCGAAGTAGATTCTCGACATCCTGAGGTTTACGGATTTCGAAGAAAATCGCGTATTCGTGGGCATCCAGACAAAAATAGCGCCTGTTGTCCCCCGCAAAATGAGCCCTTACCTTCGACTCAATGAAGCGCCTGTCGATGTAGTCGAGGAGCTGCTTTGATAAGTCGTAACGTGTAGGGCAGAAATATCGCTCCTCCTTGGTTTTCGGATTAACTATCAGCGGCCCGTTTTCCTTGTTGTCCGTAAAGCAATGGAATCCGAAGGTGAATTCAACGCTAACGCCGCGATCTCCTATCTGGAATGTCCGCACGGTCGGCTGGAGGTGCGCCATGCAGACTGTTCTTCCATTTATCGTCAAATCGTTCCAGCGCATACTCGTGGCCACATCTTTTCGGCCCACGAGAATATTCGATTGAGGCATGATGTCAACGTAATGGCTCCTCGGTGGCCCAGCGCTTGATGCTAGCGCTTCGTGATGTGCTCACAGGTATGCACCGGAACCACGGGAGACCTGAATCTTATTGCTCGCCGGTGAGCACTCAAACCTCTAGGGGAGTAGTGTCCGGCGCTAAAATCCGGCTGTGAGATAGACGTTTAATGGACTATTCAAAAATCATCGGAAAAGACGACGGGCAAAGATTGTCTTTCGAAGAGCTCGTCTGCCAACTTGCCAGGCGCGACCGCCCCGAGAGCGCCAAAGAGTTCAGGCGGATCGAAGGCTCGGGAGGAGACGGAGGGATCGAGAGCTATTGGCTGCTTCAGGACGGTTCTGAGATCGGCTATCAGGCCAAGTATTACCTCAGGTCACGGGAGGTCGATTGGGGCAAAATCGACGAGTCAGTCGAGCAGGCTTTGAAATCTCACCCTGGGCTGAAACAGTATGTGATTGCCATTCCCTGCGACCTTACTGATCGCAGCGGAGCGCAGGGCGCAGGGAAAAAAGGGTGGGAGCACTGGAATACGCACAAGCTTGCCTGGGAAGCGCTTTGTGCCCAAAGCAGTATCCCCACGGTTGAGTTCGTGGCCTGGACGGCGTCTGACCTGACCGACAAATTGTTACACCCTACAGCTGAGGGCCTACGGAAGTTCTGGTTTGGCGAGCTGGAAATGTCTGGGCAATGGTTCCACAAGAATGTGGAACTCGCCGTGGATTCACTCGATGAGCGATATCACCCAGAAGATCACGTAGAGGTTGGAATCGAGAGCCTCTTCAAAGTGCTCCTCCGGGACGAAGAGGTCATAACCGAGCTGAAGTCTGAATCGCCCCGGATTCTCTAGACACCTTGCAAGCTTATTGCGTAACGCTTTTCAAACTCTACCGGTGATAGCTGATTGTTGAAACCATGGCGGCGTTTTACGTTGTAGAACATCTCGATGTAATCAAACACATCACTCCGAGCATCTTCCCGCGTGGTGTAGATTTTTCGCTTGATCCGTTCCCGTTTCAGAAGCTGGAAAAAGCTCTCGGCCACGGCGTTGTCATGACAGTTGCCTCGGCGACTCATGCTGGCAACCAAATTGTTTGCCTTCAAAAAGCTGCGCCAATCGGAGCTGCTGTACTGGCTGCCTTGGTCGGAATGAACCATCACCTCTTGCTTCGGTTTACGCCTCCAAACCGCCATCAACAACGCATCAATAGCCAAATCACTGGTCATCTTCGACTTCATTGACCAGCCAACGACCTGCCGAGAAAACAGATCCAGTACCACCGCCAAATACAACCAGCCTTCATACGTACGAATGTACGTGATGTCGGTTACCCAAACCTTGTTGGGTTCCACAACATCGAACTGGCGCTTCAGCAAATTGGGTGAGACGACCGCTGGCTTACCGCCGTACTTTCCAGGGCGGCGTCGATAACCTGTCTGAGAACGCAGACCTTCAAGACTCATCAGCCTCGCCACACGATGACGACCACAATCCTCACCGACCTCGCGCAGATCGTCGTGGATTTTGCGATAGCCATAAACGCCGCCGCTCTCCAGCCAGGAATGCTTGATCAAACCCAGCAATCGTTGGTCGTCTTTAGCGCGTGCAGATTGCGGCTCAGACAACCAAGCGTAATAACCACTGGGATGGACTTTCAGCGTCAGGCAAAGCCGTCGAATGGAATAGTCGCCCGCTCGCTGCTTGATAAAGGCGTACTTCAACCGCACTCCTTGGCAAAGTACGCGGCGGCCTTTTTTAAGATGTCTCGCTCTTCGGTGACCCGCTTGAGTTCGGCTCGCAGATGCCGCAGTTCCGCGTGCTGATCATCGTCTTGCTGCCGTTCTGCCTGAGGTTTGCTGTAGCGCTTTATCCAGGCATAGAGGCTATGCGTCGACACGCCAAGACGCGCCGCCACATCAGCGACAGGCAGCTTCTTTTCGGTCACTTGATTGACCGCTTGGATTTTGAATTCTTCGGGATAACGTGGGTTGCTCATGGCACCTCCTGATTGGCCTCAGTTTAAGGCATGGAGGTGTCTACGAAACCCGGGGCGATTCATCATGCCCTTTTCGGCACACCTCAGCCAGAGGAGCAAGTTTCTACGACGCTAGTGCCTGAGCCTGTGGAAGAAGTTGTGCTCTCCAAACCGCTGGTCGCTCCAGCAGCGAAGAAGAAAGTGGCAAAAGCATTTACGCCTAGGCTGAAGGTCACGCTTCGGGTTGGAAACGAATTCGAGGGGAAGATGCATGAATTTATCCACGAGGCCGACACGTTAAGCTCGTTGCTTGCTGAGCAGGAGGCTGTGAAGGCTGCTAGGAAGAAGTACAGGTATGTGGAGGTGGTCTCTGTCAAGTCGATGTAACCCCCCCACCCAAGCCGGGTAGATGGTTAGCCATACCAGAGGCCGTATGCATGGTCAGGCATGCTGGCCCTAATGGCTTTCCTCCTCACGTCCGCATGTTTCGCTTAATCGAGGTTCCCGCGTAGAAACCTTGAACGACCGCAGCGATGATTGCCGTACGATCCGTTGCAGTCGTTCAAAGTTTTGAAAAAACAAAGGCATTTAACTACGGTAATACTTACTTGAATTTGAAGGTTTTAAGAGCTGAAGCGTAGCTGTCGCGAAATCCTTTGGAAATAGGGGTGTCGGGGATGATTTCCAGCATTGCTGCTATTGCATTCACTACCGTAACCCTTGCCCAGTTCACAACCTTTTCAGTATCAAGCATGTAAATCCACGAAGTGTGGTGGCTTTCGTCTTCAAGGACATTAAGTCGTTTAAGCTCGCTAAGAACCCACGGGTGTTCGGAGACATTACCGTCCGCATCCAGCTCGATTTCATCTGATTTCATGTGAACGAGTTTATTTCTTAGAGTTATTAATCGCTTCAAATTTTTGTAGTCTTCATCTTCTCCCTTTTTCCAGTTTTTGTTCAAGCTCTTTATGACTGTCTCATACTTATCAATAAGTCGATCTTTCTCGATTCTATTTATCAAGTCTTCCAGTTCGCGCTCGCTTGGCTGGAGGTACTCCATGTGGCCGTTAATGAAAAGTCCACCCCCGGCGTATTTGGTTTGAGGATTCATGTTGAATAGTGTACGTGGGGATGAGTACGGACGCAGCTTGGCAACGGACTGGTAGTAGCTTTTTAGATCCTCAAGAAAAACCTCTGCAGCCATCGTGCACAATGCAACATGCACGGTGCCATCTAAATATCCAATCTTTTCTGATTTTTCTAAAAAGATAATTCCATGAAATGGTAGGGACTTCAAATTATAATCCTTTATCTGATTTTTGATTTTTCATCGTATGAAGCACACTTACATTTTACCATTCTCACGAAGCATACTGTGAACGAAGGCAAAACAATCGAATGTTTCAAGGGGCGAAATTGAGCCACGCCGGTTTTCCTTGAAACGGTGCAGCAGAGGCTCTGCGCGTCGGTGGGGGAACGTTACCGTTGTCGCGGCGACTCCTTCGTGGTGTACATCTCCAGCGCAAACGGAGCGCGCCGGCCACGCGACGGGCCACAAGCTTGAGGATGAAAGCCCGCAGGGCTAAAACTTGGCGCAGCCAGGGTTTGGTTCACGCCAGCCGTGCCCCTAAGGGGTCAAGCCCAAAACGGATCTACCGAAGTAGCCATCCAACTAAGAGACAGGATAGTCGCCAAAGGCTTCGCGAAGCAGGCTCTGCATCATCACCGAGGCAGGGCCTACGAGAAAGTGCTCCTGACCGCTGATATCGAACCGCGCAGGATTGACGTGAGCAACGGTCGCCCCATGGCCCAGTGCACGTAGCGGTAGCTCAGCAGCTGGGTAAACAATCCCGGAAGTGCCAATCGAGAGGAAGACATCGCATTCCTCTGCGGCTGCGAGACCTGCGTTCCATGCGCTTTCGGGCAGCATCTCCCCAAACCATACAACGCCAGGCCTCACATACCCATTGCACGCACTGCATCTCAGCGGCTCAATTCGACTCCCATACTCAGGCAAGGCGTCAGACGTGAGAGGTAAGGTATACGGCTGCCCACAATCGATGCACCGAGGCGAATGCAGGCTGCCATGTAGATGAATCACATCCTGGCTGCCAGCGCGCTCGTGAAGGTCATCAACATTTTGAGTGATCACCGTTAGATTGGGCACATGCCTGGCGAGCTCGGCGATAGCGAGATGCGCTCCATTCGGCTTCGCCTGCCCAACCTTCTGCCGACGCCACTCGTACCACCCCCAACACAAGGCAGGATCGGCTCTGAATGCTTCGCAGGTGGCGAGTTGAGCAGGATCGAAGCGCTCCCATAGTCCCGTCAATGCGTCTCTGAAAGTCGGGATGCCGCTCTCAGCTGATGCACCAGCGCCTGTGAAGACAACAACGTGCTGAGCTGTCCTTAATTGTTGAGCCAGGGCATTGGTGGCGATCATGAGCATTCCTTTTGGGGGCTAATATCAATTGAGGCGCTGGCGTTTTAGTGCTGGATTGGTTGCAAAGGATTGTGGATCAAAAACTACTAAATCCTAATCAATGGGAGTTCAGCCCGTCTCTTGAATACTGGTCACGTCGGGTGAATTTTTCGGACAGATCTGCAACGTCCTGGCAGACTCGGCAAGGGGGGGGCGCTGCTCACATTAGGCAGGAGGCTTGAGGGTGAAGGTTTCTTCAGGCCAATGGGGGCACGACAGGCGTACCCCTAATTGGTGAGAAAAGCCGCCGGTCAATACTTTCCGTCCAAGTAATCCTGGAATCCTACCGGCGATTCATTTTTTTCTCTAAATGGGTTCGAATAATAGAAGCAGTAGTCTTCAGCCTTGGAAGCTTTCTTTGGTGGGTTGATGAACTGGACGTCATGCTTTTTCAGGATTTCGAATGTGGGATCGTCCGCGTAGGGGTTCTCTATCTTTTCTTGGAGGAAAAGCTGATAAAGCAGAATCCAATTTTGATCAAGTTCGTACAGGGTGCAGTTTTCAATCACCTGCCGGGCATGCATAACAACAGCATCTGTAGCAGGCTCGAAGATGCTAAGCAGAGCAATCGCTGTTGCATCACCCGTCTGAATAACCAATTCAACGTTTCCATCGGATGGGTGAGAGCTTAGCTGGTTCAGGTAATATAGCGCCCAGCACATGCCGTCCGAACGGCGGTGTATGGCATTGGTTTTCAGGATTTCATTGAGTTTTGCAATGACGGTTTCTTTTTCGTAGTAGTCCGAGGTGGCGTCAATCTTTTCAAGAAGAGGCAGAAGTATTGGGTAGTGCCAGCTTAGGCTGAGAATGTATTGAAATACTGTGGCGGCTGTATCACCCTGAGCTCTATGGCAGATTAGGCCTGCCGCTAGCTTCAATACGCTGCCATCAGGCACCTCCTTGTTCAAATGTACTGCATAGTCAAGGAAGTTGATTGCCTCATGAGTGAAGAGGGTCAAGGCGCCGTTGGAGTCTGTTCTCCATGGGATGGCGTTAGCTAATTTGGTAACCCAAGAGTCCACCTGTGGTTCAGGTAGCTCAGTTATTTTTGTTTTGCTGAGATTTAGCGTTAAACGATATCGAGATAGGGCGATACTCAAAGCACGAATGAATTCTTGAGCCTGAATATGCGTCTCGCAATAGGCCGTATAATCGTCTATGTAACGTACAAAGCGAAATTTCCCTGCAAGCTCCCTGTCTACCGCAGCCAGAACTATTTCCACCGCAATGCTTGAGGAGCTAGGGCCTACAGGTAGGCCGGAAGTCTCGTTGCGTTTTGAATTGCGCAGCGTTATGTCGAGGGTCGAACTCCAGTGCTTTTCTCCACGTTCTTGCAGCCGCTCTTTGGCTTTTTCATAACCTTGAACAGCCCATTCTAGAGAATGCGTATAGATAGAGCTAAAACAATTTGCCACGTCAGCATGAGCCCGAAAGCTTGCACCAAAACTAATTTCCAAGGTGTTTTTGGTTTTGGTTTCATGGTCTTCATAATTCATGATGAACATGCGACCATCATTGTGCTGTTCGGCAATGATGACGCTGTTATCATCTTTCATTGATTTGAGTATTTCTACCCTGTTTTTCTTCAGATTTGAATATACTCTGGCGTAGGCGAGGGGGTGTATTAGGCTGAGCACCCGAGGAACATTGTTGAATCGCGTAGCCTTGTATTCCACAAGGTCGAACCAATATTTTTTACGCTCTTGACTTGGGTTTATGGTTGCTAGTTCATCAGCGATTTCTGGCGTGAACCTACTTGTTGAGAAGCATGGGGGTAATTCGGTTGCGGAGTCCTTTTGGTTTGGGAAGTAATTCCAGCGTGTCAAGGCTTCTAGGAAATGTCTTTCCTCATCGTGAAATACGGCAATATTTGATACCGGATGAGTGAATTCTTTCACGGAATTATGACTCCTAGGATGCTTGCTCGGCAATCAATGCGAAGGATGCGCCAAGACTTAGTAGTTGGCTGAAATTGAAAAACATCCGTGCGCAGGGTTGAGATGGTGGCTCAAGCTTGCCGAGTTGTCGACCTAGTTTGCGATGAGGTGAGAAAGCTCAAGCAGCCTAACCCACAGCGGAGGCTGTCGCGTGACGAAGCATTTAAGGCTCGATGAATGGGGAGGTCTTAGTTTCTTTTTGAGCACATTCCTGCGTTGAGTAAGATGCAGGCTTAGTGGGTGGGTAACGGTGCGCCTCGAAGCTCATTTCTCAGCGTTATTGGAATGTCGGAATTGTTCTATCCCATGCCTACCAAGAGGGCGTGTCAATCCTGTCACTGCCTTCGCAGGCAGTCACCCTGGTGCGAGTGTCAATCAAGTGGCATTCCCGTCTATTCACTGTCAATCAATTGCTTACAGATTGACGGTCAACCAGTGTCACGGGTATTTCTCGGAAAGTGCCTATATTATTGGCTATGGAGCCTGTCAATCTCCAGAGCACTCACGTGGTGCCGGGCATTACTGGCCGGACGACCCGCTGATAGCCGAGCCGACCGCGCGGATCAAACCCCGAAAGTAAGCGTGGCAGATTATTGCGCGGCTGGCAGCAAGAACCGTGCAATCACCGGCAGATGGTTGGAAATACGCAACGTATCCTCCTGCCGTACCTTGGCCTCCACTCGCTTGATCCGCGAGCTGTAGAACAGGTAATCCAGGGTGCGATCCGGGCCATCGATATTCGGGTCATTGGGAAAATGCGTCAGCCATTTCTCACGATCAATCCCGCTGGATTCGCTGTTGCTTGGGATCATCGGGTACTTATCCCACAGCAAATGCAGCTCACTGTCCGGCGAATACTGGCCGCGCTTGCCGGCGTCCAGGCGCAGGAACTGCCCCAGCGGCAGCAGGTTGAAATCCCCACCAATCAACCACGGCGTGCCACGGCTTTCGAACTTATCCAGCAGCTTCACCGTTGCCTGCACTTGCTCCAGCACGGCTGAACGCCCCGGCGCGTCGCCATCCAGGCGGGTATTGAGTACCGCCAGTTGGCCGCCATCGCTCAGCGGCAGGTAGGTCAGCAGCAACGCCGGCTTGGGTTGGAACTGCCGGCTGATGATATTGGCGGGCGGTACCGGCAATTGCAGGCGCTCGGCGTGTTCGATCTGGTAGCGGCTCAATGTCACCAGCTTGCGGCCGACGCTGCCGAAGATATGCAGGTTGGGGATAAAGTCGGCTTTCCAGTCGAAGGCCTGGGTACTGCACGGGTAGAGGTCGACGAGTCGCTCTTGCAGCAGCGCCACCTGGTCCTGGTAGTGGGAGGGCTTGGCGCCTTCGTCAAGTTCCTGCAACAACAGGATGTCGGGTTGCTCGTCGCGGATGACCCGCGCCACTTCGTCGAGGCTGAAAGCCATGTCTTCGGCGGTGGGGCGCTCGTCCGGTCCGCTGCCGTCAGCGGTGTCGTACCAGAACACGTAGTTCTTGCCGGCCAGGTATTGCACGTTCCAGGTCATGACCTTGAGCGCCTGCCCCGGCAGCAGGGTCGGCGCACGGGGCGCGACACAGCTTACGGGCAGGATTTCCTTGTCGGCGGGGCGCCAGGTCAGGCTGTAGATCAGGGCCGTCAGCAGGCCCGCAAGGATCAGCAGGCTCAGCAGGGTGATGCGCAATAAACGGGTCATCGGCTCGGCTTATAGCGTTTCAGGGGTGACACGGAGCATATCACCGCGCGTCGGCATCGCCACCGATCAGCATGAATAAACGGAACAGCACCACACTGGTAAACAATTGCAGGAAGCTATGGGCACTGTCGATCAGCAGGCCCAGCAACGGCGCGGGCTCGGGATACGCCGCCACGCTGGCGCCCTTGAGCAGCCACAGTGGCGTCATGACGCACAGCAGGCACACCAGGATTCGCCAGAAATGCCCACGGGTCAGGCGGAAACTTTCCTTCATCGCCTCCAGCGCCGACATACCGCGCAGCACCAGCAGGTACTCGGCAAACGCCAGCACCACCATCAGCCACAGGCCCGGCAGGAAATACAGTGACAGCCCGAGCAAGATCAGCAGGGTGCTCATCGCCGTCAGCAAGGCGAAGCGCGGCCACAGGGTCAGGGCCATGGCCCATACATCCTTGGTGCGCGGCGACTCGCCACGGGTGCGGGCGTCGAGGAACAGGATCAGCGCGCCGGTGTAGAGCGGGTACACCAGTAACCCCACCACCACGCTATAGCCGGGGAAGGCATCCGGGCCGAGCGTGTGGTCGAGTACCTGTTGCAACAGGGCTTCGAGGATCACCAACGGCAGGCACAGTTGGACGATGGCACCCAGGTTGCGCTGGGTAAAACGGAAAGAGTCGCGCAGTACGTCTAACGGATTCATCAGAGTCATCACAGGCCGAAAAAAAGCAGGGGCACACTTTAACCGATAGGTGCCGTAGGCAAGCAAACGTAAACCTTGAGTAAAGATCATTGAAACAACTGGTAACACCCCCATAACTGACATACACCGGCCCGATCATAGGCCGGCCCCTGTTTTTTACCGGCAATCTAACGAGGTCGCCATGAATAGCGAAGAGCAAACCCTGATCGATGGACTGTTTTCACGGTTGCAGCAAGCCGAAACGGACTCAGCCCCCCGCGACGCCCAGGCCGAAGCGCGGATCAAGGAGCACATGACTCGCCAACCGGCCGCCGGGTATTACATGACCCAGTCGATCCTGGTACAGGAACACGCACTCAAGAGTCTCGACGAGCAGAACAAGCAGCAGGCACAGCAGATCCAGCAACTGCAGGATGAGTTGCAGCGCGCCAAGTCCCAGGCCGCGCAGCCGGCCCCGAGCAGTGGTGGCTTCCTGTCGAGCATCTTTGGCGGCGGTTCCCGGGATGCACAACCGGCCCCGAGCGCCCCGGCGTCTTCGGGCGGCGGCTGGCGTGAACCGGCACGGCCTTCGTTTGGCCAGCCTGCGCCACAACAGAACTACGGCGCACCGCAGCAGAACTATCAGCAGCCTCAACAGCCTGCCGCGCCGATTGGCAGTGGTTTTCTCGGTGGCGCGCTGAAAACCGCCGCAGGCGTGGCCGGTGGTGTGATGTTGGCCGAAGGGATCAGCAGCCTGTTCAACCACAACTCGCAACAGCCGCAAGTCGTGGAAGAAATTATCCGTGAAGAGCCGGCACCGGCCAGCGATAACAGCAACTGGGGCAACGATGACCAGAAGTTCGCCGGCAATGACAGCTGGGGCGGCGGCAACTCCGACAGCTTCGCCGACAACGATTATTCCGACGACGACTCCTCCTTCGGCGACGACGATTCCTTTGTCTGACGCAACCAGACCGGGGTGCTTGAACATCCCGGTCTGATTTTTCCCGGAAACTTTCCTGTGGCTGGCATACTGGCAACCTTTCCGGGCCTTTGGGTCCGGGGTCCAAGTGGCAGTCATGGGGAAGTGCGGTGAAGAAAATTGCAGTGTTCGCCGATGTACAAAACCTCTACTACACCGTGCGCCAGGCGTACGGCTGCCACTTCAACTACGCCGCCTTGTGGGCGGACATCAGCTCGCGCGGGCAGATTGTCGAGGCGTACGCCTATGCCATCGACCGTGGCGACAGCAAACAGCAGCAGTTCCAGCAGATCCTGCGCAACCTCGGCTTTACCGTAAAGCTCAAGCCGTATATCCAGCGCAGCGACGGCTCGGCCAAGGGCGACTGGGACGTGGGCATTACCATCGACATCATGGACGCCGCCGACCACGTCGACGAAATCGTACTGGCCTCCGGCGACGGTGATTTCGACATGCTGCTCGACCGCATTATCCACAAGCACGGCGTCGAAGCCGTGGCCTATGGCGTACCGGGGCTGACGGCCAACTCATTGATACGCGCCGCCAGCCGCTACGTGCCGATCGAAGGCGCGCTGCTGCTCAAATAAGCGCTGCGGCTCAATAAATGAATAGTTAGACGGAGTTGGAACAGGTTTGGAACGTATAGCGGTCATCGACTTTGAAACCACTGGCATCACCCCGAGCAGCCACTGCCGGGCCACGGAAATCGCGGTGGTTATCCTCGAGCGCGGGCAGATCGTGGACCGCTATCAGAGCCTGATGAACGCAGGCGTGAGAGTGCCGGGCTTTATCGAACAACTGACCGGCATCAGCAACGCCATGCTGCGCAGTGCCCCGCCGGCCGAGCGGGTGATGAACGAAGTCAACGAGTTCGTCGGTACCACGCCGCTGATGGCGCACAACGCTGCGTTCGACCAGAAGTTCTGGGACTTCGAACTCGGCCTGATCCGCCGCACCCGCCTGCAAAAATTCGCCTGCTCCCTGCTGCTGGCCCGCCGCCTGATGCCGTCTGCGCCCAACCACAAGCTCGGCACCCTCAACGCCTACGCCCAACTGCCCCACACCGGCCAGGCTCACCGAGCGCTGGCGGATGCGGAAATGGCCGCCAACCTCACGGCGCACCTGGCCCAGGAACTGCGGCGCACCCATGGCTTGCGCGAACTGTCCCACGACCTGCTGTGCACCCTGCAGAAAGTGCCGGCGGCGAAGATCAATGAGCATTTGAAGAAGCATCGTGGGTTTTGAGCCAGCCACAACTCCAAGAACACCGACGTTCCAAATGTGGGAGGGGGCTTGCCCCCGATGCAGCGGGTCAGCCGGTACATCTGGTGACTGACACTTGAAGTGCGCCCCAAAAGCTGGACAGCTGTTGGTTAGGCTACAGCGGACCGGGTCCTGTACGCTACAGGGCTCAGTCCGCCAAGCTTCACTTTGATTCGCTTATGGTTGTAGTAATGGATGTACTCA
>Ga0207671_10000372_pt1 | contig 63584 bp, 63 predicted proteins | sample KBSC24metaG_FD_184352 | JGI IMG/M metagenome (GOLD analysis project Ga0207671, IMG submission 184352) | Corn rhizosphere microbial communities from Kellogg Biological Station, Michigan, USA - KBS C2-4 metaG (SPAdes) (version 2) | ecosystem: Host-associated > Plants > Roots > Rhizosphere > Soil... | reverse complement strand
GTTCACCGCGTCGACCTCGTTTTGCCAACCCCGCAGCGGTGTTCGGCCGCATGTTCAGCGATACCTTTGCCGGGATCGCGCCGGGCAGCGCGATCGGTTTCGTGCTGGCGCAGCTGGTCGGGGCCGCCATCGGCACGGCGGTACACCAGGCCTTCGTGTCGCGCCCACTACCAGCCGGCCATCCGAACGTCATTGAGGCCTCCGGCGAGGAAGGCCGATCCGTACCCTCGCAGTGACCGGCACAGTAGGCGGTGTTCCTCATCCGGCTTGCACATCCAGGCAACCTTCCGCAAAAACCAAAACTCAACCCGAGGGCATCCGTCCATGACCATCCGCACCGCCACGCCCGACGATGCCGAGGCGATGGCCGCCATCTATGGTCCGATCGTCCGCGACACCGCGATCTCGTTCGAGTGGCGGTCCCCGACGGTCGAGGAGATGCGCGCTCGGATCGAGAAGACCCTCGCGACCTATCCCTGGCTCGTCGCGCTCGACGAGTCGAACGAGGTCGCCGGCTACGTGTACGCGAGCAGGCATCGAGATCCACCGTCCTACCAATGGTCAGTCAACACCTCGGCGTATGTGCGCAGCGATGTCCGAGGCACAGGCATCGGCAAGCGCCTGTACGCCGCCCTCATCGTGCAGCTTGTCGACCTCGGCTACTTCAGAGCCTTTGCCGGCATCGCGCTGCCCAACGCCGCCAGTGTCGCGTTGCACGAGGGCGTCGGCTTCAAGGCACTTGGAATCTACGAGCAGGTTGGCTTCAAGCACGGTGCTTGGCGGGACGTCGGCTGGTGGCAGATGAGCCTGCAGGAAGGCTTACCGACAGCTGCCCCTCGAGTGTTCACAGCCTAGGCGCGCACACGGTCAGGATGACGCCCTTCGCGTCCGCACGCCCTTCGGCGTCAGCTGGTCCCCGAGCAGGCGTCTCTGCAGGACGGCGATCTCCTGCTGCAGTTCGACGATCATCAGAAGGAGTGCGCGGATCTGGTGACGCGCCGCTTTCAATTGCTCGTTCGCCTCCGACCGGTAGGGCTTTGTCCGTCCGGCGGCCTCACTGCGAGTCCGGGCCGCCCTCAGCGGTTGAATCAAGTCACGATGATGCACGTAGAGGCTGGCGCGATTGACGACCGCCAGCCGGCACAACTCCGAGACGGTCAAGCTTGCCAGCGTACCTTCAGCGCGCCGCAAGCTGATCACCGACTCGACGCGTTCGCGAACGCTCAATGGCGTCTTGGCGCGGGCCGTCATCGCGTTCATGGCTTCCCCAGGTTGGCTCTCACAGTTCGATTCAGTCCCTGCAGCACTGTGCGCGCGTGCTCGAGCCGACGCCGGACTACGACCACAGTCTGGACCCCCAACTCTGGGCGCCGCAGGAAGGATTCGTCCCGGCGGACCCGTTCTTCCCACCAGGCGCGGTGTCTTTCGGTCACGGCGAAGTTCGCACAGGCCGCGCAGACGTCAGGCGCTCGACGCACAAGGTTTGGCCCCTTGTCGTCGCCTCTGCAGGCCGACAGCGCCTTGGCATAGACGCAGTATCCCCAGTTGCACGGCGCTAGCTCGATGCCCTGATCGATCAGTCGCTCGACTATTTCGGCAAGGGCACGCTTGCCGGCAAACGTACCGCCCTCACGCAGACCCCGTCGCTGGCGCGACAACGCTGCGCCGGCCCTGCCGCCTACCGTGGGCGTGGAGAGCAGATCGGTGAGGCACCGCCCCAACTCCCGCCGGCCTTCGGCGCTGATCAGCTTGGCCAGTTCGATGTCGTGGCCGACGTAGCTGCCGTCGGTGACGGATTCGTACACATGCCCGAAGTGGTACGCGAGGGATCCGAGTGCCGTCTTGTCGCGAAGCACTACAAACCGTGCGAAGGTCTTTCGCGCTTGGTGCGGGTGAAGACTCGACATGGACCTTTCCTCTTGACGACCCTGACCGCACGCGAACGCCCGCAGTCGACTGGTCACATCGTGGCCCGTCCATGCCGGGAACCGATGCCTTGCCGATTCGGCGTGCGGACGCCGTCCGAACCGGCGCAACAGCAGCGCGCGCTCGCCCATCTCCTCACGCATGTCGTGATACATCGTGCTCAGCTGGTCGATCGCCTGCGGCACGGGATCACAGACGACCCAGCGCTTGCCCGCGCCCGCACGTTTGGCGGCTACGCCGACCAGGAACTGATCATTCCCACCGTCTGGCCGGAACTCCTCGCGCAAACAGTCCACGTCGAGACGCGCCAGTTCGCTGCTGCGAATGCCCGTCAGGAACAGCATCACAGCCACGCAGGCGCCTTCGGTCAGCAGAATCAGGCGATTGACGACCCGCGACGTGTGCTCCTCGGGCATCGCCAGCGACCTTCGAGCTTTCGCCAGCCGCGGATCGAGCTCAACTGTGGCATTGAACACCATCCGCCTCTTCTCCATGGCGTGCTTGGTGAGCGGCCCGTGTGGTGGCTGCAACCGGCAGCGTGCGTTTATCAATTCCGCCGCGTAACCACCAAACTCCCCGATCCATTCGATCGCGCCCCGGACGAGCCGCAGCGCCTGCTCCTCGGCCAGCGGCTGCCACCGGCCGACGGCTCCGCGAGCCGCAATCTGACGAATCTCGATCTCGAAGGCGTGCGGATTGAAGCGGAGCGAGCCGGCATACAGGGCCCGGAGGTCCCACATCCGCATGAACAGCCGCGCGGCGCTCCATACCGTACGGCGCGAGGCCGGGGACATGCCGTCGGCCGCGCGCATGGCCGACAGGAAGTCCAACATGTCGTCCGGCCTCAGATCAGCGAACAGCCAGACCTCCCGCTTCATCATCGAGTGCACAAGCCGGCGAATCAACGAGAGCCACCCGAACACGGTCCCGACGGCCGGTAGATCCCCTTTGCTGGCGGCGGTATCGATCAAGGCCAGTAGCAGACCCTTGGTGGAACTCAGCAGATAGCGGCGCTGGTGCCTGGAACCCGCACCGGGCAGCAACACCGTGTGCCAGTCGATGTCCCGCTCCCGATCACGGAAGAGACGGCCCGATGGGACCCGCCATCGCCAATAGTCCATCTGGATCGCCGAGTGTCGCGCCATGCCTTTCAGTCCAGAGGGGGGAGCTGATGCCGACTCGCGAGGCTGGCCGCCTTCTCGAGTACCGAGGTCGCCACGGCGGGCAAGAGTTCCTCGGCAACGATCCTTCGGGTTGGCTCGTACACCGCCAGGAACCGAGCTTGCCAGCCCTCCCGGGTCGCCCGTCCGTGCAACCGTGCGAGTTCATCGGAGGTCGCCACGAGCTTGGCGACCACCTTCGGATCATCCAGCGTGACGATCGCGCCCGCGCAGGTCGCGCACTGCTGAAACTGCTGGCACAGACTTCCGCGTTGGCTGCCCTCGGCCAGCCCAGAGTAAGGATCCCGGCATTCGAAGCCGAAGATGGTGTCGATCGGCGCCGAGGTGGTCTTGCTGGCGCCGGCCGCGGCGTGTGGCCGTCCTGCGGTGCGCAGGGCGAGGCGCACGAACTCACCCTGGAAGCCGCGAATGATCTTCTCGTGCACGTCGGCAAGGTCCCCAAGCCCGGTGTACTTCGCCGTCGTCACCGCGGAACGGTGGTTCAGTCGCCGCTGTGCCGTGACGATGTCGCCGGTGACCCGATGGTGCGCCTTGGCGCCGCTGCGTCGGAACTCTCGGAGTTGGAATGGGGCGAGGCCCTGGGACACTTGGAACTGCTCGGCGTAGAGGTCGATGATCCCGCCTGATAATGCCCTGACGCGGCGGTCGTTCTGACGTACGGCGAGGAAGAGGTGGTCCTGCTCGCGCGCCGGCGCCTTATGGCGCAGCGGCGCGGTCAGCTCGATCAAGCGCCTGCACAGCGCCGGCGCGCTGCGGCTCTTGTCGCGCGGGAAGTCGACCAGTTGCTCGCGGCGGGCCCTGGGCTTGCGCCAGACGAGCCTCTCGAGGTCGTCGCGCAACGGGTGTGATCTGACGCAGTCGATCTTGAGTTCCAGAATCGCCAACGGGTTGCCGCTGGTCTGAATCAGGATGGCCAGGTAGTAGACGAAGACTGCCTGCGTCGTGAGCCACAGCATGCTCGTCAACTTGCGCATGCCACCGGCGTCGGCGGCGCGGTGCTGCAGGCCGCGCTCAAGCCCAGGGAGGTCCCGGCGTCGAGGAAGCGTGCCGTTGCCGGCCGCCAGGCACCGCCCCAGCAGATCGGACAGGTCCCGTTCCTCATCGGACTGCGCGCCGCCGCTGAGCAGCCGACCCCCGAGTGCCAGTCGCTCCTCGATGTCATCAATGGCGGCGTAGCAGCACCGCAGGACTGCCTTGACATCATTGTCGGTCGGCGTGGCACGCGCCGGAGTCCGCGGGCTTCGCTTGCCACGTGGAAGGGGCGGGACCTTCAGGATCGCCCTCTTCGAGATGAACGGGCACACGTTGCGCGCGCACCATTGAACGAGCCTCGCCATGGTGGCCAGATGAACACCTGCATTGACGGTCACTTCCGACCTGTCGATCATCTCGTCTCGGAACCGAGGCAAGGTTTCGGCCGGTAGAAGGCGGCTCATGTTCCAGCCCATGTCCACCAGGAAGGCCGCGAACACGCGGATGCCAGTGAAGACGCCCCGCTGCATCGCGGCCGAGCTGTGTCCATAACAAGCAACAAGCGCACGCATCAGCGCACGACGCAGGCCAGAACCAAGATTCAGTTCCCCGAAGTCCAGCGTCGCGACTTCCTCGCCGTGAGCGTCGACGAGGATCAACTTGGACCGTCTTTTGACGTGCGCGGTCATGTCAGGACACGGTGTCGCCGTAAAGGTAGCCCAGCATGTCGGCCACGGCGGCGCTGTCGGCCTCGATCGCTCGCAGGTAGATCTCCGTGGAGCGCAGCGTGGCGTGCCCCAGCAGCACCTGAAGCGTCTTGAGCGAGTTCACCGGTTCAGCGTCGCGTTCGAACGCTTCGAGGACCCTCAGCACGTTCGCTGCGAAGGTGTGCCTCAGATGATGCAAGGTTGCCTTGCTGCCGGCGGCGTCGGCGTAGCGCCTGAAGACTCTGGACAGAGTGCTCCTGCTCACGGGAAGGCCCCTGCGTGTCAGGAAAACAGATTGCTGGTTGCGCAATGCTGCTCGCGGTCGCTCGGTGAGCACGTACCACCAGGTCTCTTCCAACAGCGGCGCAGGAGCGTAGACGCTGCACAGCCGACCGCCCTTGCGCGTGAGGTCGAACTTCACCAAGCCTTCGACTTCGGCGTCGCCAGATCGGCCTTCGGGCAGATCGGATAGACGAAGCCCGGTCACCTCGAAACGGCGAAAGCCGGTGGTCACTGCCCACCTAAACATCAGGCGGTAGGGTAGTGGCGCCGCTTCCAGGAGCTGTCGGACCTCGCCGCTTCCGAGAATCTGCGGAAGCCGCTCGTCAGCGGGCAAGGAGAATGGCCCTTGCCTGGCACTTCGGTTACCCCCCGACGCAGATCGCCGATCACGGTCGAACTCCGCCAGGAATTCGCCGAGGCTGGTAGGCATGGTTCCTGTGCGCTGGCCCCAACGGTGGAATTGCACCGCCACTGCAAGTCGATGGTGCGCCGTGGCGAGCGAGCACGGTTTCGCTGCGTGGCGTGGAGAGCCATGCCTGAGCTCGGCACGGTAAATGCCGAGGGACTCCTCGGTGGCCTGGTCGAGCGGTATGCGCTTCTCCCTCAGGAAGCGCAGCCAGCAGACGAGTGACTCGCCGTAACTTCTCGCCGTGTCGCCCATGACCGAATCGCTGCACAGCGCAACATGAGCGAGAAACAGGTTGGGAGCGCGCAGGGGCACGCCATCAGCGCCCACCACGACCGACACACAAGGCAGTCCGCAAACCGTGCCTTGAATGGGCGGCTTGCCGCTCAGGCCTGCGGCCGACCAAGCCGATGGTAAGTTGCCGAACTCCAGCCGCGCCCGAATAGGCACGACTCGTGGCGAGTCGTCACTCAATCCTGCGGCACGACGACGTGGTGGCGTCACGGTCTCGATCCCTCACAGCTACGTCGGCGCATCCTAGGTCCGCCGAGGCCAGGGAAGGAGCAGACAGACAGTGAACGGCACCTAATCCGCGACACGGTCGAAAGCGCGGTGTCCGATCTGACCTTCAGTCAACTGGCCGAGCGGATGCGGCGCACGCTGGGCATCGTGCTGTCATGCGATCCCGCCAAGAGTGTCGAGGCCGTCGGCACGAAGTACCTCTTGAACGAGGAAGAGCGCCATGGTGTACTGCGGCACCTGATCTCCGGCGGTGATCTCTCCGGGTACGGGTTGGTCAACGCAGTGACGCACTACTCGCAGGAGGTACTCGACTACGACCGAGCGACCGACTTCGAGGCGTTGGGCGGAAAGCTGCTCGATCTTCCCAGTCGGGAATGGAAGGAAATCGCCGAGGCAGTGTGAGCGTGAAGGGCCCGATCGGGCCCTTCACGCTACCCGTCAGCGGTGAGAGGTCCGCCCTTCACTCAAAGAGGGACCGCCAGAATTCCTGCGGGTGGCGTCTTAACCACCGAATCGCCTTCGACGACGGTGAGGTTCACGACGCCATGGCTGCGGAGCCGGTCCTCAATGCGGAACAAGAACTCCTCCGGGCCTTCATCCCATGGAACTTCCAGCGTGCGCGCCGCGAGAATCGCTCGACCACGCTTCAATATCAGCCGGCATAACCTCGACCCGTCTGGGTTTCTCGTGTCGAGCAACGCAGAGGTTGCACGCCGATCCCTTGTGGCCGAGGCGATCCGTCTCAACGCCGCAGCCTGGTATTGCCGGAGGCCTTCATACGCGGACGAATAGAGGCTCGCATGATGTAGCGATCGAAGCTCAACGTCCGCTCCCAGGCGCGCCACTAGGGCGGCCTTAACCACCTCCTCGAACGGGCCACCCCATGGCGAACAATCGCGGCCGCGGCCAAGCGCGCGATTCAGCGTCACGCCAACCAAGAAGCGCAAATAGGTCGCCACGCACCGCGCAACCGCAGGCCGGGCTCGAAATGGCATGCCCCGCAATGCCAGTGAGCAGCTGGCTTCGGGCAGCGCTGCAACGAGCGCCTCGTGTACCGCAGTGAGTGGGACATCGATCAGGTCGCGGTAACGAAGAAATATCGGCGTCGCGGCCCATCGTGCATCGCCGTCGGAATTCGAGACAACGACCTCTGGCACCGATTCGCTGGCCCAGGCGAGCGCGCAATTCACCTGGGTCTCCGGAACGTCGCGACTCGCCTCCACGAGCACCGCCGTGGCAAAGACTTGCAGGGTCTGGCGCCGCCCGTCCTGCTGGAAGACAAGTCGCTCGGCGGCGCGCTCCGATTGGCAACGGAGATGCTGCAGGGACGCGCGACCTTTCCTGTCGGCCGGATGCAGCCGCCCAGCATCGCTCCAGGCGCGGTCGAAGTCCTTCAGACCAAGGGCAGAGGCTTGGTCACGATCAACAGGTTCATCGAACGATTCGAAGGCTCGATCACGGCCTCCCACTGCCGACGGACGACGCTGCAAACCCCTCGCCATCACCCTGGGGGCGGAACCAGTGTCGGGAGGTTCCTTTGACACGGTTTCTCGCTCACCTATCGCTGGCACGCCCGCGACGGAAGCGCAGCGCCAGCAGGCTCACAGCCATGTTCGGCCGCCCGTCCTGCGTGCCCGATCCAGATTCGTCGAAACATCCCTACCGGCTTCCCAACAATTGACTTTCTATTGCTTTTCAAGAGCAAGATTGCTTTCTATGTGAAAGCAAGCGCGGCGGGTACCAAAGACACCTTCGATTGCGTGGAATAGAAGGCTCGTGCATTGACCGCGCCGCACCGGTCCGAGGAAGAAGGATGAAGTCGATCACCGTGCTGATCGCGGATGACCACCCGATGATCATCGAAGGGCTGGCCAGCGCGCTGAAGCGTGAAGGCGTGCAGCGCGTTGCCGAGGCGTGCACGACGGCGGACGTCATCCCTGAGTTCGAACGGTCGCGTCCGGATGTCGTCGTGCTCGATATTCGTTTTGGTGAAGCGATGACCGGCCTCGACGTCGCACGAGACCTTCTAGCCCGCCATTCCGAGGCCCGGATCGTCTTCTACAGCCAGTTCGACCAGGACGAGATCATCAAGGAGGCCTACCGCCTCGGGGGCAAGGCCTTCATCACGAAGAACGCATCGCCGGGTGAGCTGGCAACGGCCATTCGGCAAGCGCACGCCGGCAACATCCATTTCATGAACACTATCGCGAACAGGCTCGCGTTGATTGGCGTGAGAGGGGATGAATCGCCTCAGTCTCGCTTGGCTCCGCGTGAGTTGGCCGTCTTCACGATGATGGCGCAAGGGCTCATGAACGCGGAGATCGCTGAGCGCCTGAGTTTGTCGGTCAAGACCATCAGCAATGTCAGTCAGGCGATCAAGGATCAGCTCGGCGTGCACCGTCCGGCAGACATCACCTTGCTCGCCGTGAAGCACGGCCTGATCACCCCCTGAAGCGCGGCATGCCGACAGCGTCCATCCTGCTGGGCTTGGCAATCTGCGCCGTGTGGCTGCCGGACCTCCGCTTCCAGCGGATCCGGATTCCCCCGTGGACCCTCGTCCTCACGGCGGCCGTCGTCGCCGGTCTTCGTGGTGGCGTTCTCGACTGGCGCGGTGGATTGGTTGTATCCGCGTTCTGTGCACTGGCATTCGCGTCCACCAAGAGCCACAGCGCATCCGCGCGCAGCGTTCTGACTGCCGTGGTGGTCGTCATCGCTTTTGCGCTCGCGTCGCAACTCGTGCCAGGCTTTCAGCCCTCGGTGTTGATCGACGGAGTGCAGGTGAGCCCGGACGCGCCGCCAATGCGGCTGACCGCTCATTTCGCCCCGGGCGTCGCCGGGCTGGTTCTCGTCGCGTTCTACTGCCGACGGGCTCGCACCCTTCGCGAACTTGCGGCGATCGCGTTGCCGACGACGGTCGTCGCTGTCGTCACGACTGTCGCCGTGATCGGCGTGTCCTGGGCAGCGGGCTACGTCCGACCCGACTGGAAACTGCCGTATTTCACCGCGGCGCACCTGGCGAAAATTCTGCTTTGGACCACGGTCCTCGAAGAGGGCTTCTTCCGGGGATTCCTTCAAGACAGGCTGGCTCGTTCAACCTTCGTCCGAACGCGACCCCGGCTCGCATGGGTTCCCATCGCCGTCTCGAGCATCCTGTTCGGCATTGCCCACTTTCCGGGCGGTTGGGTTTTCGTTGGCCTCGCCACCTTGGCGGGGGTCGGCTACGGCATCGCCTACGCAAGAACAGGATTGATCGAAGCGGCCATGGCGACGCACTTTCTGGTGAACGCCACGCACTTCGTCGCCTTCACGTATCCGCAGATTGCCAGGGGGTAGATCATGCTGACTCGCATTGAACCGCCGCGGGGAGCGGCCACATGGACTTCGTTCCCCCGCCGCATCACCAGGCTGCGCTCGATCATGCTGGCCCCGCTGGTGGCGGGCATCCCGGCCCTGGCGGCTGAAGCCTATCCCGAAGGCTCGGACGCAGAGATGCTGCCCAGCGTCGTCACACCAACGCGCCTACGCCAACCGCTACGCGACGTGCCGGCGAGCGTCACAGTCATCACGGCCGAGATGCTCGCCCGCATGGGCATCGTCAACGTGCCCGACGCGCTGCGTCTCGTGCCCGGAATGCAGGTGACCGAGTCGAGTGGCAATGGGATTCTGATCAACTACCACGGCACCAACAATCGCCTGCCGCGCCGGCTCAACGTCCTGGTGGATGGCATCTCGGTCTACAGGCCAGGCCTGTCCCAGATCCAGTGGGCTCAGCTGCCCGTATCCATCGACGACATCGAGCGTATCGAAGTCACCCGAGGCCCGAGTTCGCCCGCCTATGGTCCGAATTCCATGATGGCGGTGGTCAACATCATCACGAAGCACCCAGCCGACGTCGAACGGGCATCAATGACGGCAGGCGCAGGCGATCACGGCGTGAGGCGGATTCACACGCGGGTGGCTGGCAATTTTGGGCGGACGTCGATGCACCTCGCGGCCAGTGCGGAGTCTACGCATGGCTTCGATGCGTTCACGGATCAGGCGCAGGGGCACGACACCACGAGCGCCAAACGATTGCTGGCTCGATCTCAGACGACGATCGACGAGCGCACTCGGCTCGAGGGCGAGATGGCGTATGTCGAAGGCAGCAACGAGAGCCCGTTCAAGGGTGACTTCGAAGACTACGCGGACATGCGCCTGCGCGACTTCTACGTTGGCTCGACGCTCACGACCCGCCTTTCATCACGGCATGAATTGCAGCTACGGGCCAGCTATTCGGACCACCAGACTCGGCAAGAATGGGTGGCCTGCTTTCCGCAGGCGGCCTATCTTCCTGAAATGTTCTCGCTCTGGCAAGCCAACCCCAACTACGCGAATGCCATCGCGGCGGGCCAGATCCCGTCCGGCGGTACGTCGGCAGATGATTTGCTTGCGGCGCGGGCTATCGTTGCGATTCGCGGTCTCGGCTCGGCCGCCTTCCAGCCGTTGTGTGCGATGGCAAACCAGAATCTGAACGAAAGCCGCTTCGACGTCGAGTTGCAGGACACCTACATCACATCGGAACAGCTGCGTTTCGTGACCGGCGTCGGGCTTCGCCATCAGCGCGCGCAGAGCCAGACCTTTCTGGGGGGTGCCGCCTCCAACTCTCTGTATCGCCTCTTCGGGAACGTCGAGTACAAGCCATCGCGCCTCCTCACCCTGAATATTGGTGCGCACGCGGAACATGACCCTATCGTCGGCTGGTCGCTCGCTCCGAGAGGCGGCGCCAATCTGCACATATCGCCAAACCAGACCTTGCGTGTCGCAGTGTCCAGGGGATTGAGAACGCCCGATCTTGCCGAGCAGCACGCGAATTTCACCTACGCTGGCCCCGTGGTCTCGCCAGGCTTCGACAGCAACCGGATGGTCCGCTTCTTCCAGAGCGCGAAATCTCCCGGCAACATGCGCAATGAAGAGTTGATTTCGACGGAAGTCGGCTATCTGGCGACTGCGCCCGCGTGGGGCCTGTCTGTCGACATGAAGATCTTCGAGGACCGGCTGAGGCACCTGATTTCCGAAGTGGTGACGGTTGCCGGATTCACGCCGACCAACAACAACTCAACGACCCTCCGAGGGGCGGAGCTGCAGGCTGCCACCAGCTGGTCTCCCGATTGGAGCGGATTCCTGAACTACGCTTACCTCGACAACGTCGATGCGACAACATTCTGGGAACGCACCCAATACTCGCGCCACAGCGGCTCCCTGGGCGTGGCGCACTCGATCGGCGGCGGCTGGCGCTGGTCTCTGGCCTACTATGGCGCTTCAGGCAACGGTGATGGGGAAAGCCGCTACGGCCGGACCGATCTGACGATCGGCCGGCGCTTCCTGAGCGCCTGCTGCAATGCCGAGTTCGGATTGACGTTGCGCAGGCTCGACAACACCGTCACGACCTACATTCTCAGTGGTCCGACGCTCGAGAGCAGCCTTGACAGCCGCTTTCAAACCCTGGCCTGGCTGAGGGCGTCGTTCTAACCGGGAGCAAGATGGCGGGCGCCGCAGCGGCAGGACGATCGAACCCTGGACGGCGGAGAGCCATCCGTCTGTTGGCCATGGCCGGGCTGTTGGCGGCCGGTCCGGCCATCGCGAGAATCCCGTTGCGCGCGATCACGGGTGATCAGACGCCCGCCACCCTGCGCATCCTCGAAGCATTGAAGCATCGATTCGCAGGCTTGCTGATCGTCAATGATGTCAAGGCCATGGCGAATCGGGAGGCCGCGGCCATCTACTTCGCCATAGGCCCAGCCGCGTTGGTGGCCGCGTCGACCTCGGGTCTCCACGGCCCCGTACTCTCCCTCTTCACGTCGAGACAGACCTTCGAGCAGATCGTTGCAAAAGCGGCTGGCGGCGACCATTCTCGGGCAGTCACGGCGATCTACGCGGAGGCCTCGCCTGATAGCCAGCTGCGCCTGATTGCCGCCATCTTTCAGCGTCGCGTTTCGGTCGGTGTCCTGTTGACGCCGGCAACCGCCCATCTCGGGCCCCTGCTCGCGCGGGCGGCGCGCGATGTCGGCCTGGAGATCAATGTGCATCATGCTGCGCCGGGCGCGAACATCGTGCGCGAACTCAATCGGCTCAGCACCAGTGACGTCCTGCTCGCCATTCCCGACGCCAGCCTGTATTCAGCCGACAGCGTTCAGAACATCCTGGAATCGACGTACCGACGCGGCCAACCGATTGTTGGTTTGTCCCAGGGCCTGGTCGGCGCTGGCGCGCTCGCGAGCGCCTACGCTTCGGCCGAGGACATCGCCGCGCAGTCGGAGGAGCTACTCGACGAACTGGAGGCGGGGAGGATTCCCGAGGCTCGCTACCCCGCCTACTGGCGCGTTGCCGTGAACGACAGCGTCGCGCGCAGTCTTAACATCGTCATCAGCGACGAGGCCCGGTCGCTCGGCGATCGACCCCCCCCCGACCGAGCAAGGTAGCGACGATGCGCCGCGGACCGAGCATCACGGCCTTGCTGATCGGCATCGCGACGGTCCCCGCGTTCGTCATGTTTCTCGTCGTCAGCACGTCGATGTATGCGTCACGCATGAACGAGGTCCAAGCCGACATCGACGAACGGGGGCGTCTGCTGGCCGCAGCCTTGGCCAACAGCAGCCTCTACGGTGTCGTTTCCGGGAACGTTCCCGCCCTGGAGGCGTCGCTGCAACGGCTTCTGACCACGGACGCATCGATTGCCGGCCTCCAGATCCTCGATGCACAACGCCACGCGATCGCCTCGGTCGGCCCATCGCCGCCGAACCCTGCGGCGATCGCATTCGAGCACCCGATCAACGTGCAGGCGATCGATGTCGACCTGCTCGACGGCGTGGGTCCGCCACACGGCGCGGCGAACGGAGCGCCGAAGGCTCGTGAGGGGGCACTCGTCGGGTACTCGAAGGTGCTGATGTCACCCGAGCCCTTGTTGAAGGCCAAGCGCAACGGCCTGCTGATCGCGGGCATGATCGTGCTCATTGCCGCCTTGCTCAGCGCGATCCTGGGTGTCGCGCTCTCCCAACTCGTGCAGCGGCCCCTCGCGGGCGTCATGGCCGCCCTGCGAGCCATTCAGAAGGGAGATTTCGGCATCGCGCTACCGCAAGGGCGAAAAGGCGAGCTCGGTGAACTCGAAGCTGCCATCATCGACATGAGCCGCGAGCTGTCGACTTCCCGCCAGGCCCTCGAGGACAAGGTGGCTCGCCGGACGGCCGAACTAGAGGAAGCGGTGAAGGCCGCCCGTGCGGCCGACGACGAGAAGCGCAGGCTGATCGCACACGGAAACGTGCTAATCGAAGAGGAGCGCCGCCGAATCGCCGCGGAAATCCACGATCAGATGAACGCATCGTTGATCTCGATCCGCTTGCTGGCGGCCTCGTTGACGTCGCGCGATGGCACGGCGCCCACTGGGGAGGACGTGAGCGAATCGGCCGATCGGATCGCCAGGACAGCCGAGGATCTCTACGAGAGCGCGCGGCGCATCGTCAAGCAATTGCGCCCGGAGGTCTTGGACATGCTCGGGCTGCGCAAGGCGCTGGCCGAGATGGTCCGTCACTACGACGAAATGCATCCGTCCTGCCGCTTCGAGTTTCTCTGCGTGTCGGACTTTCCCAAGCTGCCCGATTCGATCGCCATCACCATTTACCGGATCGCGCAGGAGGCCCTCTCGAACATCGTGAAGCACGCCGGCGCCACAGCGGCACTGGTTTCGCTCGCGCTGGAGGAGGACGGGCAGAGCCTGGTGATCGCCGTGTCCGACAACGGGCGTGGGCTCGATCCCGGGATCGACCACGCCCGTCTTGGCCTCATCGGAATGCGCGAGCGGGCCGCGGCCGCCGGCGGCACGCTGCTGCTGACCTCCAATCCTTCAGGCGGTACCACGGTCGAAGCGAGATTCGCGTGGGCCCCGGGCCAAACGTCGCAGGGCAGAGGCCCTACAGCGGCGTGATGCTCAAGCGTCCGACAACCTTTCCGGTCACCTTCACGCCCGAAGACTCGATCGATGCCTGCGGAACGATCACGTCGGCATAGTCTGGGTTGGCACAACGCAGCACCCAGCCCTCGGAGAGCCGATCCTCGATGGTGCGTACCATCGTCCGCCCCATGAACTGGACGACATAGATCCCATTGCCGGCCACCGTCGTTGTTCCCCGGTCGACAAAAAGCACGTCCCCATCATTGATCCGAGGCGCCATGTCGTCGCCTTGCATGATCATGGGCTCGGAACCGTCAAGGGACCGCGACGCGGACCGCCAGACCTCGCCCAGCCAGGCCTGGCCGGCTTCCTGCGCTACGCGCGTGACAGGAAGTTGCATCCGAACGCCGGTGAGCCCAAGGATGTAGTTCATATCGACCTTGAGACTTTGGCAAAGGCGGGCAAACGACTCCAGGTCCGGCAGCCCCGGCTGCTCCGGATCGACCCACCGTCGAACCGTCGGGCTGGCTCGACCCGTGATGCGGCACAGCGCTCCGATGCGCCGCCGTGCCGGCACACCGGCCGCATCGAGCTCCAGCAGAAGGCGATCTCGGAAGCCCGGGATCAAATCGAGCAGCGCCTGGCCGGAGTCGGACAGGTCCGGGTCGGGATCGGCGTCAGTTTCGCCATCGAACGTCGGCATTGTCTTGTTCTCGCCCGAGTTTCCGTTTGCCGAGCTCCGCGAGCAGCCAGGCGATGCGAATGCTATCTCGACAGATGCGGCGGCGGCCTGACCTTGTTTCACTTTGCATAGATCCATCAGGTATGCTTGCTTTTACAATATTTTGCTCATAGTAAAGAAATAACTTGCACCTCTTTCGTCGAACAAAAGAAGGACTTGCTATTGATTTTGCGCAGGCATCGACATATGCTTTGTGTGACCTGCGATAGCTCGTAGGCAGTCATCGTCGGGAGCGGTGCGCTGTGCAGGCAGCGGTCCGCAAAAAGACACAGCCATCACACCGTTCACGAAGTCCATGATCGCAGCCCCATCAGCGTTGCATGTGGCGAACCTGAGCAGCCTCGTTTGGCTACGCAAGGAATGCCAGGACTGCGCGGAGGTCGCTGAACGCCTGTTCGATCTCGAAGCGGCCGACATGCGTTTCTATCTCGGACTGTCCGACGCGGAGATCGAGCTGCTTTGCAGCGAACTCGATATGTCGCTCTTCATCCCCCGGTACGCCGCCAGCGCCTTGCCTTCGGCGCTCGACGCGTGCCGCCAGCTGTCCGGCGGCGAAGGTTCGTCACGCGACCTCGAATTGCACAACCTTCGCAACTTGCAGGCATTGCGCGAGCTTTGCGAGGCCAGTACGGGCGACGCCGTATGGACCTACCGCATCGATCGTCAAACGGTAAGGGCCTATCGGACCCTCGATTACGGCGACGTGATCATGCTGAGCAAGGTGCTCAGGGTCTCTGCCTTCCTGCCGCGCTACGACGCGGCCCAGGCAGCAAAGATTCTGGAGAAGCCGCCGGGAGCGCGGGCAATTTACGCTGCAGCCTTCGAAACAGAGGTCCGCACGGTGACGGCGACTTCGCGCCGCATCGAGTAACCCACCCGATCGCAAGAGGGTCACCATGTCGCAGCACATCCACCATCACTTTTGGCGTCTGGACATTGCTCGCGAAGCACTCGATCTCGGCGCACGACGATCGGTGATCCAAAGGATGACCGGGATCTCGGAGATCGAGCTACGACGAGTTTTCGGCCAGTGTCCCGCGCTCACTGCCAATCGCGGTGGTCGCCCGCGGTCGGTTGAAAAGATTTTTCAGGTGCGGCAAATTCATCTGCACGCCTCCGACTTCTACAACACATTCCATCACCTCCTCCAGCGCGGCGTGCCGCCTGCCGAATCGATGGTGGTGAGCTACCGCCTCTACCAGCGCCGACATTCCGGTGACGTCCGGCTCGACTTCGATCGGGCTTTCTCGCTGGTGACGTCGGCTTGCCGGCTTTGGACAACGGATGAACCATCGCTCAAGTCGATCCGCTGCAGGCAATGCGGCGCCCAGTGCCTGGCACCCATCGGCGCGATCGCGACCGATGAAACGCCGTGCACCTACTGCAGGGCCGCGAGCCGTCTGAAACGGCTTGTCGCCGTTGAGCCTCGGGGTGAACGGCAACCACAGGGGCAACAGCGAGCCATCCATTTCCAGCCGGTCGCCCACGTTTCACCAGGCACGCCCATCGGCCTCCGCCCGCCACTGTGAAACCCGCGACGTAGCCGGCCTTGGAAGCGGGAGTACCGGAACGGCCCGACGCTGGGCCTACCACGCGCGTATCGAGACAGGCATCGGCGATGCTCGGACAACTTGTTCTGGCGCAGGCTCGCCGGTTGATGGCGCTCATGTCACCCGGAGCTGAAGGCAAGCCGACGGCGAGCGACCCCTCGGCGCCGCCCATCCAACCCCTCGCTGTGAGCACGCCACTGAGGCTGCATTCAGCGCTCCTGCGTCGGATCAAGACGGCCTACGGCTACCCGGACAGTCAGTTCGAACGCCATCTGCACGCGCCGATTTCGGCGCTCGCGGCGTGGATTCATGGCCTGCCAGGACCTCCCGGCGGAGGGTTCGACCATCCCGGCGGAGCCATCGAGCAAGCACTCAACAACTGCCTGTTCAGTCTCCAGGCGGCCGATGGACGCATCTTCCTCGACGCCGACTTCGAATCACCATCGGCAGACACAACGCAGCATTGGCGCCTCGCATGCGCGCTGGGCGGCCTGTTCGTCGCACTGCCCCGCATGCTGGCCACCATTGAAGTCGTCTCCGAGGGCGGGGATCGGTGGCCGGCAGCGGCGATGCCGCTTGTTCAATGGCTCGAGTCCCGGCAAGCCCGCAAGTATCACCATCGCTGGACATCCCATCGCACCGATGGCCATTGGCCTTCGATCTACGTTGCATCTCGCTGTATCGAACCCGACATCATGTCGTTCCTGACACAGGGCGACGCTCGAATTCCCGCCGCCATGATGCGCAGCATCGCTGGCCGGGATGGATCAACCCATGATACGATCTCAGAAGTGGTGCACCAGGTTGCACTCGCCGTCACCGCCCGCACTCGGCCGCAAGGCGCGACGCCACCCGCGGGCTTGCTGACCCATACCCTGAAAAGGCTGCTCGGCACCAGCGATTGGCTGCCCAACGCTCCGGGAGGACACGTCTGGCTGAGCGCAGACAGTTTGTACTTGCTCTGGCCCATCGCCGGCATCAAGCTGCGCGAGTCGATCCCCAGCACATGGAGGGACGCATCCGACTGGGCCACCAACGATCGCTTGTTGCAGCACCTGGTAGCCTGCGGAGCCCTCTGCGCCGTACCGTCACCTCTGGCGCAGATTCGCCTTCCCGGGCAGTCCAAGCCGCACGATGCGGTACGGGTCGCTGATCACCAGCGCACCCTGGTGGAGCTCGGCATTCGTGCCACGCCGATCGAGATTCAGCTTTCGGCTTCCGACATCAAAGAATCGGCCTCTGGTAGCGAGGTCGACGGCCCCGGGAGGCAGCGGCACGAAGGCACCAACAGTGATATGCCGTCCCGATGTGGACCGAACTTCGAGTTGTTTCCCGTGCCCGACGCCGAAGCACGATCAGATTCGATCGGCACGTCGCCTCAAGCCGTGGCGCCCTCGTCACGCCCAACACTGTCGCTCGACACATCGAAGATCGCCAACCCGCGCACCCGTGAGCTCATCGACGACGTCGTCAAGCGTCTCGAGCATCAGTTCGATTCGATGATCGCGAAGATCATGCCCGGCGGCGTGTTCGTCGCACTGACGGAGTTCGTGGGTCTGCATGGGGACGGCGCGCAGATCGTCCGATGCCTGCACGACGCGGGCCTGCTGGCCGTCCACAAGGACTCTCCGCATCGACGTGCATGGACCGAGACGATCGACGGCATCGACGTGTCCGGTGTCGTGCTCCCTCACGAGGCCATCGACGGATATCCCGAGTGGGCGGCGCGCTGGCGCTCCCACGGGATCGAACCGTCAGTTCGCCGTTGAATCGTCCGATCCTCCGAGCGATCCGGCATCGAAACCATTGAAGAATCGAGCACGGTTTCGAGATGCACGTGAGAGGGACCAACGGTACCCTGCTCGTCAGGTAGTGGACGGATCGCAAAGCCCAAACAGGCTGACCGTCCTTGCACACATCCTTGGAAGAGCCCCATGAGCAGATTGCTGAGTTCACAAGCCGTCATGCACCGGGATGCTGGAGGCGAGCGGTATCGCCACCCTGACCGGCGCCCGACGCTCGTCTTCCTGGAGAGCTTCAGCTTCATTCAACGAATCCAGAGCGTGGCCACGGCCGATCGCAACTTGCCAGCGATCGACCACGGCATGCTGACCTCCGCCGCATTGGCACTGGTGGCCGACATGCCAGAAGCGCCCCGACTCGTGATCGACCGGGCGTTGCAGCTCATCATGGAACGGCGTCTCGCGAGCCGATCGGACTGATCGGCCGCGGCTCACGATCGACACAAGCGGCGGCCATCGCCGCCTCCGGCGGAAACGCCGGCTTGCACAGGGTGACCAGTCGTCACCGTCACACAGCCTCACCCCGGCACCGATCGCGCGGCGCCGCAGTGAGGGACCGCGCCGTGCCAAGCCGATGCTTGGCCATTTGGAGCAACCTGGAGAGGCACGAATGGTTTCGTCCCAACACCGTTCCCCATACCTGCGGCACGGAGGCGCCAGTCTCTGGTCCTCGGTCGCGGCAGCAACGGTCATCGCCTGCGGATCGGTCGCTGCACAGCCACTCTCGGCCGTCCGCCTCTCGCGCTACACGACGACAGCTGCCACGCCGGACGTCGCCCAAGTCGATCCCCTCGAGACGGTGGTGCAAGTCAGCCTGCCGCGCGACAAGGTCTCGACGGTGGGGGATGCGATCACCTACCTGCTGTTGCGAACCGGCTATCGGCTCGCGCCACCAGACTCGGCCGACCGCTATACGCGTGCCGTTCTCGCCATGCCACTGCCGGAGGTCCATCGGCATCTGGGGCCCTATACGGTTCGCACCGCGCTGTCGATCCTGGTCGGAAAGCCGTATCTGCTCTCGGTCGACGCGATTCAGCGTCTGGTCGCCTATCGCGTCGAGGCTGCTGTCGCTTCGGGCGCCGCCGTCGTAGGCGATTCCGCCGAACGATCCGTCCACCCACTCATCGAGCAAACCCGATGACAGGCGAAACACCATTGAACGACGATCGCGGCTCGCCGACCACGATCGATGTCGAGAGAGCGGTCTTTCGGCGGCCCCGCAACAAGTGGCTCGTCATCGCGGCCTGCATCGCAGCGATGCTGATCACCATCGCATCCTGGCGAACTGCTTCCATTGATCGCCCTGCCGCCGCACCGCCGACAACGCCGGTATCTGCACCATCGCATGCTGCAGCGGATCCAACGCCGGCCGCCCTCGCGGCGGTGCCTGCCGACCTCAGCAAGGACCTGACGGAGGTCAGATCCGATCAAGAGCGGCTGACGCAACGCACTCAGGCGGCCGAAGAGCGCCTGAAGCGGATGGAGACCGAACTCGAACGACTCGACCACGAATTCAGGCAGCAACAGGCCGCGACCGTCAGTGCCATCAACCGCGCGACAAGTTCGAGCACGCGTCAGGCTCGAAGGGCCGTGCCCCCGCCTCAACGTCCTCCAGCGCCGCCCCGGGTCCTCGGAGTCGACACGTGGGACGGACAGCCGAGTGTTGCCGTGCTGGTTGGCGGCGAAGTCCGCTTCTGTTCCGAGGGCGACGCCGTGGCCGATGTGCTCGTCAAGCGCGCAGACCCGAGCAGGCAGCGTGTCGAATTCGTCACCGCATCCGGCGCCTCCATCGAGACGTCTCCGATCCAGGGAGACCCGCGATGAGGTCGATCGCCATTCTGATCCTGTCGGCTCACGCGGCCGTGGCTTCGCACGCTCAGACAAGGACCAGCACGACAGCAACCACCTCGGCCCAGATAGCGCCGACGCAGGCGGACATCTCGGATCGCACCGCGGCGCAGTATTGGGATCTGTCGCTCGACGACTACCGTCGATACCAGATCCTCATGAAAGGCGTGCGCGGCGCGATCAGCGACCCGCGCATCAGCCCGATCGAAGTGCTGGGCATCCACGCGCGTGACGACGCGGAACGCCGGCGCTATGCAGAGATGTTCGCTCGGCTGATGGCCGAGGACACGCAGCGCGTGTTGCTGTTTCAACGGGCGTACGACCTTGCGTTCAGGCGGCTTCATCCGACCCTCGTGGCGCTGGACTTCGCGGCTCGAATGCCCGGTCCGGAGCCTCTGCAGACCTCTCTCGCTTCTGCGCCGACACTCCCGGGAAGCACAACTGAGAATCCGCCGGTGATCGCCGGCATGAGCCGTGTGCCGTCGCTATCGCCCGGTGATCGGATTCTGGTCTTCACCCGGGAGGGCTGCAGCGACTGCGACACGCTCGTGCAGCAGGCCCTCGCGCACGCGCATCGCGGGGTCGTCGTCGATCTGTATGTCGTCGGCGCACGATCGGCCGACGAAGCGCAACAGTATGCCCGCCGGGTGGCGCTCGACCCCGCGTTGGTCAGCGATCACCGCGTGACGCTCAACATCGACGGCGGGACGTTCGCGCGCGCCCTTCCTCGGCGACCCGGCCTGCCGGCTCTCGTGAGAAAACGTGGCGAAAGCCTCGTTCAACTCGCGACTTCGGACCTGTGACGAGAGCCCCGGCCATGGATTCGGCAAGGCGGCAGCTTCTGGTCGCACTCACCCTCCTGCCGGCAGGCGGGGCGTCCCTCGCCGCGACACCGATGACGCGTGGGCTCAGCATCCCGTCGGGATACGCTCGGATTGCCAGCGCATGTCGAGTCCCTGCGGCGCTGCTCTACGGCGTCGCGCTGCAGGAATCGCAGATGACGATTGGGGAATCGCGTGCGCGTGAACCGCGGCCCTGGCCGTGGACGCTCAACGTCGCTGGAACACCGGCCCGTTTCGACACCCGGGCGCGGGCCGAGCAGCGCCTGCGCACTTGCCTTCGCATCGGCGTCGACAACGTTGATATCGGCCCCATGGGAATCAACTGGCGCTATCACAAGATGCGCCTCGTCTCCGTAGAGCGCTCGCTCGATCCGTACTGGAATCTGCGTGTCGGAGCCGCTCTCCTGGCCGAGCACTTCGCCGACTGCGGCGACTGGGCAGAAGCCGTGGGGCGATACCACTCGCCCGCGAACAAGGCACGTGCCGCGACGTATTCGGCCTCGGTGTTTGCCCGGCTGCGGAGGCTCAGCCATGCGTAGCAGCCCCCTCCCGCACCTGGCCCGCCGATTCGTCGTGACATGGTGCGCCGCAATGGTCAGCTCGGCGGGCTTCGCCGACGTGACGACCCTCTATGAGGGTGGACCGACCGTCCCGGTCGGGCACTACCTGGCATCGCTTTTCGAGCAGGAACCCCTCCCTCGGAGCAGCGATAAGAACACGACCCGAGCAGCGGCGCTGCCCGTCACGTTCCCGGTCATTACCGCATCGATGCGACCGGGGCGCCTGGAATCGTCGGTTCGCCTTCGCACGGCTGGATGGTTGGCCGCACCGATGTTCATCGTCGGCGACGACACGATTTCGAAGCAATGGCTCGTAACGAACCGGGCGAGTCTGCTGCGCTCGGGTGCCGCCGGCCTTGTGGTCAATGCCGCGACCTTCGACGGATTCCGTGCGCTGCGTGCCCTGGCTCCCGACGTCCCCATGGCGCCCGGTGCGATCGAAGACTTCGCATCGCAAGCCGGCCTGTCCGTCTATCCACTGTTCGTCTCGATTGACGGGCTGGTCAGCCAGCAGGTGCCGTGATGGCGAGCCAGCATGCCGTCGATACCCTGCTCCGGCCGCCGGTGGAACTCTGGAGCGCATCGGCCTCTGCGGGGGCCGCGGCGCTCGCACTGGCCGCGCCCTGGGCCTTGCTGATGCCCCCAACCATGGGTGCGGCGGCGGCAGTGCTGCTCACCGGCTTCGCGGTGCATCGGCTGCGCCAGGGCTGGCGCGTCGTGCGATACCAGCGCAACATGAAGCGCTTGCCCATCTTCGTGATGAAGGCCGGTCAGGTGCCGGTGTCGCATCGAAAGTACTACCTGGGGCAGGGCTTCCGCTGGAGCCAGCTCCATACCCAGCGGCTCCGCGACACGCGGCGGCCGGAGATCCAGCGATTCATCGACCCCGGCAAGGCTTACCGGGCCGCCCGACGCTTCGAAAACGCAGTCGAGGGATCACCCATCCTGTCGCTGCTCGCCAAGGCCACGTCAGCGCGTGCGTGGTGGAACCCGGTCGCACCCCTCCCCGCACTCGGTGGCGATCCGCACATCCATGCCGTCTCGCTGCACGAAGAGCCGGTCTATACTGATCTCGCCGAACGAGCCGGGCACCTTGTCGTCTACGGCACCACGCGCGTGGGCAAGACCCGTCTGCTCGAGATCGGTGCGACACAGGACATTCATCGCGGCGATGTCGTCATCGTGATCGATCCGAAAGGCGACGCCGAGTTGATGAGGCGCTGCTACGCCGAGGCCTGGCGAGCGGGCAGGCTCGACAACTTCTACCTCTTCCATCTCGGGTTCCCCGGCGTCAGCTCCCGCTACAACGCCATCGGCAATTTCAGCCGCATCACCCAGGTCGCGACGCGCCTGACCAACCCACTGCCGTCGACCGGCAATTCCGCCGCGTTCCGGGAGTTCTGCTGGCGTTTCGCGAACATCATTGCCAGGGCGATTTCCGCGCTCGGCCGAAAACCGGTCTACCGCGAGGTGCTGTACAGCATCAACGACATCGAGCCCCTCTTCCTGGAGTATTCGCGCCACTGGCTCGCGCGATCGGGGCCGACCGACTGGGAGCATGAACTGGCCGCCATCCGGACCCGCGTCGGCGCTCAGCGCTCGGTTCCACGTCACCTCGAAGGCCGCAGTGCCGAGGCGATCGCCGTGCTCCAGTTCCTGCGCCGCCACGGCATCCATGAACCGGTGCTCGAAGCGCTCTCGAGCGTCTTCAAGTACGACCGGACCTACTTCGACAAGCTGGTGTCGTCGCTGGGCCCGTTGCTGGAAAAGCTGACCACCGGGCCGGTGGCGGATCTCCTCAGTCCGGACTACTTCGACATCGCCGATCCGCGCCCGATCTTCGACTGGCAGAAAGTGATTCGTCAGGGCGGCATCGTCTATGTTGGCCTGGATGCGCTCACCGATGCGGCGGTGGCCATGGCGGTCGGCAACAGCATGTTCTCGGATCTAGTGTCGGTGGCCGGCGAGATCTACAAACACGGTCAGGATCGCAAGGTCTGTCTCCACCTGGACGAGTTCAGCGACCTCGCCGGCGACGAGTTCGTGCCGATGGCGAACAAGATCGGCGGCGCCGGGTTCCAGCTGAACATCTACACGCAGACCAGTGCGGACCTGGAAGCGCGCCTGGGCTCGCGCGCGAAGGCCGAGCAGGTGATCGGCAACCTCAACACCATCGTGATGTTCCGCGTCAAGAACGTGGCGACGGCAGAGCAATTGACGCAGGGCCTGCCCGAGGTCGACGTCGCCGCGTTGACCGCGGTCAGCGGCGCGACCGATGCCTCTGCCGACGGTTCGGGCATCGACTTCGTGTCGCGCAACGAGGATCGCATCGCGACGCAGACGGTACCGCTCGTCTCGCCCGCCGACGTGATGGCCTTGCCGAAGGGCCAGGCCTTTGCCCTGCTCGAAGGCGGACAGCTCTGGAAGGTGCGGATGCCCTTGCTCGATCCGATGGGCGACACGCATCTACCGACATCCATCGCCGACTTGGCCGATCGCATGGAACGCAGCTACCGAACGAGCGAGTCGTGGTGGAAAGAAGCGGATGTCGTGACGGTCGCCAATGCAGACGCGTGGGAGGCGATGGCGACGGACCCCGATGCGCCGCCGCAAGAGGCCGGCGAAGCCGATTCGACCGCGGAGAGGATTCATGGGTAACCAGCCGGCGAACCGTCCCCTCCGCACGCAGGGCCAGGGCGGCCCGCTCGTCTGGCTGCTGAGCCTGGTCTTCGGCGCCGCGGTGTCGATCATCGGCTCGCTCACGGTCGGCACGCTGATCGAATGGGTCGGCATGCACCTGTGGTGGGCAGACCAGGGCGTGGGTCACAGTCGAGACATGGTGTCGGAGGACCTGGGCTACCTCGCCGAGTATCGCCGCAGCCTGCTCACCGACGACACCGTGGCTTTCGCGGCATCCTGGGCCGATGCCGCGACGAACGCGGCGAGTGCCATCGGAGTCGTGCGCCTCATCCGCAAAGCAAGCAAACCTGAGGCAATGCATGGCACCGGCGCCGAGGGTCGTACTCGGCAGATCGTGCGCTCGGCGGCCCCCTACTTGACTGCGATGGTCTACGTATGGCAGGACGCGGTCATCCGCCTCGCGATCGTCTACCTCGCGCTGCCGGCATTCGCGATCGCCTTCCTCATCGGCCTGGTAGACGGGCTCGGTCGCCGCGACGTTCGCAAGTGGTGCGGAGGACGCGAAAGCTCCTTCGTCTATCACCACGCGAAGCGGTTGCTCTGGCCCGCGTTCACCTTCGGGTTCTTCGTCTATCTGACGTGGCCGACCGGTGGATTCAACCCGGCATGGGCCGTGCTGCCGTTCTGTGCGGTGTCCGCCTGCACGGTCAGCCTGATGGCCGCGACCTTCAAGAAATACCTCTGACGGAGCCCCCATGAACAAGCCATCGATCCATTGGAGAACCGTGCCCGTGGCATTGCTGCTGCCGCTGGTTGCGAGCTCCGCCCGTGCCGACGCCGACAGCGAACGCGAGGCGCTCGCCCGCATCGCTCAGGAGTTGCAGCGTCTGCAGGCCCAGGTCGCGCAGGCGGCGAAGGAGGCGGACACATCGGCGCGGGTGACGTTCCGCTATGACTGGCTGCAAAAGGATCTGGAGCTGGTGCAACGCGGCGTGACGGACCATCTGGATGCTCCCCGGCAGCCGAGGCCGGTGCCCCCGCTCGCCGGCGACTACCGGCGCTGAATCGCTGGGAGCCAACGATGAGCCCGGTGCAAGAGGCAGCGTTCACGGCCGCATCCGGAGGCCAGACCAGCAGCGCCTTGCTGCTGGCAGTCGCCGCGATCCTGTGCACGTTCGGCCTGGTCTGGCTGGCCTGGCTCGGCCTGCGGCTCTTCGATCGGTGGTCGCGCCGCCGATCCGACACGGGCCACCTGCTCTGGCACTTGGTGCGGGCCATCGTCGTCGTCAGCGTGCTCGGCTGGTTCGTGCGGTGAAGAAGGTGTTCGAAGGAACCGATTGGCGTGTCGTAAGGCGCTGGCGACGCGATGGCCACAACCATCGCTCGATGCTCGATGACGGATGGACCTCAACCTGATGGAGTGACCCATGAAGAAGGCGAATCAATGGCTGCGGCGGTGCCAGGACGGTGCCGCCTTTTCCCTGGTGGCGCTGATGACCGGACCCGCGCTCGCGGCCCTGCCGACACCCTCCGCGCCGTCCACGGCACCGGCGCAAGGCGACTGGCTCGGGCTGATCAAGGGCTATATCAAGGACGGCGGGATCGTGATGGGCCTCGCCGTCGCTGTGGCGGCGTTCGTGTGGGCCGCGTGGGCCGCCATCTCGAAGTTCAACGAAGCCCGCAACGGGAGAGCCGAGTGGGGCGAAGTCGGGCTGCTGTCCGTCGTTGCCGCCGGGATCCTGATCTTCGACTCGTACCTTCTCGGCACCGCCGCGGGGATCATCTGAGTTGCCAGCGAGAGAGATGGACGCGATGGAAGACAGCGATGTACTGGCGGATCGGGTGGACATCGAACCACCGATCTTCAAGGGCTGTTCGTCCAGCGAGTTGCTTGCCTTGCTGCTCGTCGCCGTCGCGGTCTGGATTCCGCTGTCTCTCCTGCTGGCCTTCGCCATCGCCAAGCTGGCCTTTGCACTCGCGATCCTGGCCGTGGGCGTCATCGGCTCGACCTACTTCGGCGCCGCGCTCTTCCAGCGTGTCAAGCGGAACCGGCCGGACCATTACTACGTGCACGTCGTGATGCGCGCGCTTCACCGTTCGAAGCTGTGGTCGTTCCCGTTGACATGGCGCTCGGGGTACTGGGACATCGGCCGCAGCTGAACATTCACCAAGGACGTCCCCGCATGGGCAAGTTCACAAACGAGCTCGACAACAAGGAAGCGATCATCAAGTCGCAGTGGGTCTTCATCGCGATCCTTGCGATCGCGCTGTTGCTGTCCATCAGAGGCCTGCAGAACGCGCCGAGTGACCTGACGCTGCACATCCCCCCGGACTTGCGTTCGGGCGCCAAGCTGCGGCCAGGCGAAGTGCCGCCGCCCAATGTGTACGCCTTCGCCCACTACATCTGGCAGCAGGTCAACCACTGGAGCCGCGACGGCGACAAGGACTACGGCGCCGCGATCTATCGCATGCAGGCGTACGTCACGCCGTCCTGCCGGGACTGGCTGGAACGTGACATGGCGGCCAAGGCCAACCGGGGCGAATTGTCGCTGCGCACGCGAGCGCTGCAGGAGATTCCCGGGCACGAATACGACGAGGCGCGCGTCAAGCCGCTGGGGGGCAATGCCTGGCGCGTCGAAGTCGACTACGAAATCAAGGAGACGGTTCGCGGTATGCCCGTGAAGGAAGCGGGTGTGCGCTACCCGCTGCGTGTCGTCCGCTTCGATGCCGACCGCGAAGCGAACCAGTTCGGCCTCGCAGTCGACTGCTTCAACGACACCGAGCAGCCTACCCGACTGGATCTCGTCGCAGCGTACAGGGTGATCTCGGGTTCGCCGCGAGCATCGAGCCCGGCCAGCGGCACTGCCGGTGAACTTCAGAACGTGCTGACCCATTGACGGAGCGAACGACATGGGAAGCCCTTCCTCGCCCGCGCGTGAGCTTCTTTCGAACTCGGTGATACGGGTGCTCAGCAGCCTGTTCGCCGCAACGCTGGCCAGCACGCTGGGGGTCGCCTGCCTCCATCCTCTAGAGACTTGGGCGCAGAAGCCACCGACGGACAGTTCTACCTCGACCGCGAAGACAGACAGAGCCGGGCCGGTCCTGCCGGAAACCCGGCAGGGCCTGAGAAAGCCGCCTTCCGCGGCGGCCGACAACAATGCACCTCCGTCAGCAGCTGACCCCGAATTGACCGAGGCAGACCCCGATTCGATCGAACGGCTGGTGTGGGACAAGGCCCCGCTCCAGATTGCGATCGGCGTCGGCGCGGCCAACGAACGGTCGATCACCTTCCCGGCGCAGATGCATATCGGGGTCCCCCACGAGACGGCCCCATTGCTTCGCGTACAAACCGTGGGTCGCACGAGCTATGTCACCGCGCTGGCACCTTTCCCGCGGACACGCGTCGTTGCAGAGGACCGCGCGAGCGGCTCGGTGATCCTGCTCGACCTGATCGCCTCCGCCGACACCCATTCGACCCGGGCAGTCGCGATCGTGACGCCGGGCGCTGCCGAGCCGAGGCCCACCGCCACGACAGGCGACGAAGCGCAGCAGGAAGCGCCGATCGACATGGTGACCCTGACCCGATTCGCGGCGCAACAGATGTATGCGCCGCGCAGGCTGGCTCGACCTCATCCCGGAATTCGGCGGGTCGTCGTGGATCCCACCCCGACGGAGACGCTGTACGCGGGCGGGGGACTGCGGGGTGTTCCGGCTGCCCAGTGGCGAGGCGACGACTTGTACGTCACGGCAGTGGTCCTGCAGAACCTGCAGGTCCGGCCCGTGGAGCTCAATCCGTTGGACATCCGCGGCAGTTGGCGCGCGATCACGTTCCAGCACGGCCGCCTGCTCGGCCGCGGCACGGAAGCCGATGAAACGGTCGTCTATCTGGTGTGCGACCGGCCGTTCGAAACCTGCCGGTGAGGAGCTGATCCATGCCGATGATTCGACAGAACCGCCTCATCCCGGTCTTGGGCATCGTCATCCTCGTGGTCGTCGTCGGGGTTCTGCTCAAGAGCAGGAATCCCCTGCCCGCACACGTACCGATGGCGAACGTGCCGAAGCCGCCGGCTCCGAGCCCGGACGCCGACAGCCCCGCCGACACGATCCGTACGCTGACGGCCGAAGTCAAGGCCATCCGGGACGAGAACCAGAAGCTGCGAGAGGACAACGGCAAACTGCTCCAGCAGAACGACGACTTGAATCGCAATCGGACATCGATCGAAGAGAACGTCACGCGTCGGTTGACGGAGCAGTTCTCGAAGCCCGAGGCTTCCGGCTCTCCTGTCTTTTCCGGTTTGAACCGCAAGATCGACGACCTCGCTGCGGCGGTGCAGCGATACGCGCCAGGCGGCGCCGACAACGCCCAGGCCAGCGGCGGCGACATTCCACCCGGACTCGGCTTCGATCCAGCGATCGCGCCATCCACCGGTGCAGGCGTTCCGGCCACCGCGACTGCAGGTTCACCCGTCCCCGGACCAGGCCCTTCAGGCACAGAGGGATTCGTGTGGTCGGAACCGCTCGGCTCCAGAACGGTCCTCGGGCCCGACGGGCAGCAGAAGGTAATCAAGGCAGGCTCCCCACCCGTCGGCGGGTCGCCGCCAAGCGCTTCGGTTCAGGCAGGCGTGGTCGCCGAGGACAACGGCGCATTGGCGGCGACAGCCGGCGACCCGGCGGGCGCCGCATCCCAACGCAAGCCGTACTTCACGATCCCCGAGAACGCGACATTGATGGATGCAACCGCCATGACGGCCATGATCGGTCGCACCCCGGTGGGGGGCAACGTCAGGGATCCGATGGAGTTCAAGGTGCTCATCGGGCGCACCAACCTCGCGGCAAACGGATTCGAGGTCCCGGACGACGTCACCGGCATGGTGGTATCCGGTGTCGCGGTCGGCGACTGGATGTTGTCCTGCATCGAGGGGCACATCAACAGCGTCACGTTCATCTTCCAGGACGGCTCGATCAACACCAAGTCGAAGCGCAGCGGCGGCACGACGGGCAACAACCACGAGCAGCGACTCGGCTTCGTCTCCGACGAGCGCGGCGCCCCGTGCATCAGCGGCGACAGGATCACCAACGCGCCCGCCTACCTCACCCAGATCGTCGGCATCAAGAGTCTGGAGGTCGCCGCGCGTGCTGCTGCGCTGTCGCAGACGACGACGGTCTCGACGGGCCTCGGTTCCGCCACCGCGGTCACCGGCAACCAGGGGCAGTTCGTCCTCGGTCAGGCCGCGGCCGAAGGTGTCGACGAGGTCAGCGCCTGGCTGATGCGGCGTCTGAACGACAGCTTCGACGCCGTCTATGTCCGCCCCGGTGCGAAGGTCGCCGTCCACCTCACCGAAGCCATCGATCTCGACAAGGACCCCAACGCCAGGAGGCTCGACTATGGGAACGCCAATCGCACCGGCACCGATCGCCATGCTCGGGCGCAGCTCGACTGACACCGGCATGTGGCTTGTCGTCTCGGCGCTGTGCGCCGGCATCGCCGGCTGCGCATCCGGGTCCAAGAGCAGCACCATCCCTTCCGACGGGCCGACGATGACAGAGATCTATCGTCAACACATGTCCGGCATCGCGCAGCGCGCGATGCCGATCGAACGCGAGCCGAATGCGCAACACACCCGTGAGGGTCTAGCAAAGGCATCGCTCCACGAACGCAGCGTGGCCGACGAGATCGAGGCCCGCTTCGCCCGATTGCCCAACCCGGACCTCGTGATGTACGTCACGCCGCACCTGTCGGCCAACGGCCGCTATCCGGTACCGGGCTACAGCACGGTCTTCCCGATGTACGAGACGGTGGAATACGCGATGCCGGGCGAGGTCGCGTGGCGACCCGCTCCTGAAACGCGAATGCCCGAGGCTGCATCGGCTGCCGCTTCGGCTGTGGTTCGTGCCGGCGCGACCCCGCCTGCCGAACCGACGAGGTGACCATGCTCGACGCCTTCGTGCGCTGGACCGGCGCTCTCTCCACGAAGCGACCGCCCGGCATCACGCGAGCGCGGCGGCGCGCCATCGGCGTTCCTCCGCCCTCATTTACCGATCTCCTGCCTTGGACGGACTATCTGCCGGACGAACAAGCCTTCCTGCTCGAGGACGGCGTCAGCCGGGGCGCGGTGTTCGAGCTGACGCCCACGTCCACGGAAGGACGGACCGCGGAGTTCCTGCAGCGGCAGGCCGATGCCGTGCGCAGCGCCGTCAACGGGTCGTTCCCCGAACTCGACGAGGGCGAATGGGTGGTGCAGTTCTTCGCCCAGGACGATCCGCGCATCGACTCGGTCCACGACGAACTGGTCGCCTACATCAAGCCGGAGATTCTCGCCACGCAATACACACAGGACTACCTGCGGCGCCTGCGTGACCATCTGTCTCACGTCTCCCGGGTCAATGGCCTGTTCATTGACACCGAGGTCTCCGGCATTCGCTTCCGCGGCCAGCGTCGCCGCATCCGCGCCGTCGTGTATCGGCGGCGGCCACGCACCCAGGATCTCGACAGCGACGGCGTCGGTGCAGCGGAGCAACTGAGGAATGCCTGCGAGCGTTTCGAGGCGTCGCTGCGCCAGGGCGGCGTTCCGACCCATCGGTGCACCGGCAAGGACTTCTACGAGTGGTTGCTGCCCTGGTTCAATCCGCGACCCGGCATCGCACCGGACTCCGTCGCCCAGTTGCTCCGTCTCGCGCCCTACCCCGGCGACGAGGACCTGCCCTTCGGACGCGACTTCGCCGACCTCCTGCTGCTATCGAAGCCGCGATCCGATGTCGAGCGAGGGCTCTGGTATTTCGACGATCTGCCGCACGCGGCGCTGACCTTCCAGCAACTGCGCAACAAGCCCGTTGTCGGGCATCTCACCGCCGAGCGCCAGTTTGACGACGGCAAGTTCTACGCCCTCTTCGACAAGCTGCCTGACGGCGCGATCCTCTCGCTGACCGTCGCGATCCGCCCACAGGACCGGTTGCGCTCCCACATCGACGCGATCGAACGCGCGGCATCCGGCGACTCCCCGGAAGCGGAACTCTCGAAGGAAAACTGCCGCATCGTCAAGCGGCGCATGGCCGGAGGCGACAAGTTGCTGCCGATCAACATGATCCTGTACCTGCGCGGCGACGACCTGCTGGATCTGCGCCGGAAGGTGAACCACGTCACCGCCACCTTGCTGCCGTCGGGCCTGAAGTTCATCGACCAACGACAGGACCTGGTGGCATTGACGTCCTACATCCGCGGGCTGCCGATGGCGTTCGATCCCGTGTTCGACCTTCGGCGCCTGAAGCGATCCCGACTCGTCTTCTCTTCCGACGTGGCCCGGCTGTTGCCGATCTATGGGCGCGCCCGTGGCACCGGTCGACCCGGCATGCTCTATTTCAACCGAGCCGGCGAGCCGCTGATGTTCGATCCGATGCACAAGCAGGACCGGAAGAAGAACGCCCACCTCGTCCTGTTCGGTCCCACCGGCGCCGGCAAGTCGGCGGCGTGCGCACACAAGCTGATGCTCGAGATGGCGGTTCACAGGCCGCGGCTGTTCCTGCTGGAAGTCGGCGGGTCGTTCACCTTGCTGGGCGAGCACTTCCGCCGTCAGGGCCTGACCGTGAACCAGGTGACCTTGTCGGCCAATTCGGACATCTCGCTACCACCCTTCGCCGACGCCTACAAGATGCTCGCTCAGATCCGGCGACCTGAACTCTCCATCCACGAAGACGACGTGCCCGCCGACGAAGGCGACGAGGACGATTCGGACGACGACGAGAAGCGCGACATCCTCGGCGAGATGGAGATCGCGGCACGCGTGATGATCACCGGCGGCGACGAGCGCGAGAACGCCAAGCTCACGCGCGCGGACCGCTATCTGATCCGGCTCGCGATCATCGAGGCGGCGAAGAAGGCACGCGACGCCGGCCAGCCGCAGCTGCTGACCGAGGACGTTGCGCATCAGCTGCACGCCATCTCGGCTGACAGCGCCCTGCCGGAGGCGCGGCGTACCCGCGCGATCGAGATGGGCGACGGCATGAAGTTGTTCTGCGATGGCCTCGCAGGCAAGTTCTTCAACCGCTGCGGCACGCCCTGGCCCGACGTTGACGTGACGATCTTCGACCTCAGCATCTTCGCGCGCGAGGGCTACGAGGACCAGCTGACCGTCGCGTTCCTCTCGTTCATGAACCACATCCATGCGCTCGTGGAGTCTCGCCAACACGAGGCGCGCCAAACGCTCGTGCCGGTCGACGAGGCACACATCATCACGGCGAGCCCCTTGCTGTCGCCCTACCTCACGAAGATCAGCAAGATGTGGCGCAAGCTCGGCACCTGGCTGTGGCTGCTGACGCAAAACCTCGGTGACTTTCCCGACGCGGCGCGGCGCATGCTGAGCATGATCGAGTGGTGGATCTGCCTGACGATGCCGATGGACGAGATCGAGCAGGTCAAGCGGTTTCGCAACCTGAGCCCCGAGGTCGTCAATCTGCTGCTGTCCACCCGCAAGGAGCCCGGCAAGTACACCGAAGGCGTCGTGCTGACGGACAGCTTCGAAGCCCTGTTCCGCAACGTTCCTCCCGCGCTCGCCCTCGCGTTGGCGATGACGGAGAAACACGAGAAGGCCCAGCGGGCCGAGATCATGCGGCAACGCGGTTGCAGCGAATTGGAGGCGGCCTATCACGTCGCCGAGCTGATCGAGGCCGCCAGGGGGTGAGCATGATGAAAAGCCGAACCGCACTGCTCATCGGTCTGTTGCCGGGCCTGATCGTCACGCAAGTGCGCGCCGAACCGAGCGTCGAGGTGTTCACGCTCAGCACGCTGCCGATCACCCATGCGCAGGGCGCAACGGTGTACTACCTGGATGCGATCGTCCTGCTCGAACAGGAATTGTCGGCTGGCCTGCCCACCGAACCGGTGAAAGCTCAGGCGCTAGTGACAAGACGCATGGCGGCGCTCGGGCCGCAGCTCGAAGCGCGTGCCCAGGCTGGAGCGACCGGACTGGCGCGCGCCGCGCAACTCGGCGTGCATCGCGCGCCGGCCGTCGTGTTCGACAGCCGATGGGCGGTGTACGGCATGACAGATATCGCGGCCGCCCGTCGCGCCTTCTCGGCCTACCGACCCGACACGAGGAGATGAGGATGCCTGGCCTGCAACAGATCTCGCTGCAACTGCTTTGGGCAACGCTCGCGCTGGGAGCGTTGACGCAGCGCTCGGCCCTCGCACAGGCCGACGCCACGACGACGGCGCAGATCATTGCGAATACTGTGGCAGCCGCGCCGTCGTGCGCCGCATGGCGCGTTTCAGGCACTTGCTTCTGGCTGCGCTGCAGCTTCTGGAGCTGCAGCGTCAAGACCTCGACGAGGGTGAGCCACTACAACCCCGACGCCGTGGTCTCGACCTTCCACGAGGAGGCCGCTCACCCCTGGGCGGATTGGGGCGTCGCGCTGTCCCGCACATTGAGACCGGCCGCGACCGGGCTGGTCGGCATGCCGATCGACTCGGCCGGCACGCGCACTCGCGATGATCGCCGCGATCGGAACAAGCTCTACCGCGACGCGGATGTCATCGGCCATCCCGTCAGCTTGCTATCGCAGTTCGGCAGCGGTGGCAACTTCACGATGCTCTGCCCGACCGAAGTTCACGCGTTCCAGCCCTATTTCAGCTCCTACACGGACGCACTGGTGTGGCGGGCCATGCTGCCAATCGAGTCGCTCTATCCCGCGGCCTTCATACCCGGGTTGCGCGAGATCGGGACATGGCCCATGAACAGCTGGAGCGCCGTGTACCCCCGCGACGGCAACGTCACGCAGCAGCATCCGGCCAAGGGAGCCGCCGCGCTGTCGCAGCGCGCCGGTGACATCACGACCCGCCCGGGTCAGCCACATGTCTACGTCCAGTTGCCCACCGGCGGCCAGCGCATGATCCAAGGCGTCATGGTATGGCGTCCGCCACCGCTGATCGAACGGGACCTCTCCACTGGGCAGTGGCAGATGCTTGCACCGCGCGCTCAACCCTCGTGCGAGGTCTTCGGCGGCAATGACGCGATCCTGCCGGTCTCATGGGGCGACGGACGCACGTCGAGCACGGGCGGCTACGCGTTCAATCTTTGGCGGCCCTACAGCTGCTGCTCGCGCGCCGGGCAGTTCTTTCTCGGTGCCGTGGCCTACTGAAGGACCGATGCGATGAAGCGAATCAAGACGACGCTGCTCTGCGCTGCTGTCCTGTCACCGCTGGCGAACCCGGTCACAGCGCAGACGGTGGTACCCGGCGACAAGTCCATCCTGTACTACAAAATGGGTGGCGGCGAGCCGATTTCGCGACCCGCCAATCCCGCGGCGACGACGCTGAAGATCGGCCTGGGAGGAACGGCTCGGCTGAACTACAGCTGCGGCCGATTCGACGCCGGCGTGACGATCCAGAACCTGATGAACGGCTTCTCGCAACTCGGCACGACAGTGTCGAATGGGGTGCGCGCCGGCATCGCCGCCTTGCCGCTGTACGTCCTGCAGCGCGCCTCGCCCGGGCTGTACGAGCTCTTCCAGACCTACATGAGGAAGGCGGAGGCCGAATGGAACATCGCGCTGAAGACCTGCGAAGAGATGGAGGCACAGATCAAGCAAGGCGGTGACCCCTACGCCGAATGGATCAGCATGTCGAAGGGCGAGAACTGGAAGGACGTCTCCGTCGCGACGCGTGATGCGGTGACGGCGAAGCAGAAGATCGAATCCACGGGCGGCACGAACGGTCTGACCTGGATTGGCGGCACGAAGAAGGGCGGACGCTACCAACCGGCCATCGAGGTCATCCGCGACGTGACGCAAGCCGGCTACAACGTGACGATGAATCGGCCGCCGGGGGCGGCGCCGACCACCGTCTTCCCACCGACGACCAAGCTCGCCACGGCGTTCGGCTCCCCGAAGCTCGCCGCAGACTGGCTCGTGTCCGTCATCGGCGACAAGCAGATCTCGCTGTGCGACGAGGTCGGCTGCCAGGCCAAGGCAGCGACGCCCGGCAACGGCTTGCTGCCGAAGTACGAGGCGGAGCGCCCGGTCGCCGAGACGCAGTTGCAGACCGTCGTGGCCGGGACCACAGCGCCCGCCTACGCCGACCTCGAGAAGGCGTCGGCTCCCGGAGTGGCCATCACCCGCGAGCTGGTCGATGCGTTGCGGTCCATGCGCCCAGCCGAGCGCCAGATCGCCTTGACGCGGCTCGCGATGGAAGTGGCCCAGGCAAGAGTCGTCGACAAGGCGCTGATGGTTCGAAACGTGCTCCTGACCGGCGGCGGCGTACCCGAGGCAGGCTGGGAGCCCGCACAGAAGGAAATTCGCGAGCGTGTCGACCAGTTCAACCGCCACGTCGATGATCTGCTCTTCGAGACCCGCATCCGCCGTGAGGTCGTCTCGTCCACCGCGAAGGACCTGATCGAATCGTTCCGCGCCGAGCGAGCGATGTCGGCCGCCACGCGGCAGCAGGAGCGCACCGATCCACGACCGCTAGACGGCGGTCGCGTCCAGTAAAGGGGGGCTGCCGTGGCGACGGACCAACGTCAGCGTCGCGGCCGCGTCCTGCGCGCGCTGGGACTCGCCGTCCTGCTGCTGGTGGTCCTCGCGACCATCGGCGCGATGGGCCTTCAGCTGTCTAGATCGTCGTCTCGCGTCGAAGACCTACTGGGTTCGGTGCGGCCCTGGCTCTGGGCCGCGCAGTTGGGCTGCACGGCGGTCCTGTGGCTGCGGTGGAAGAGGATCGTCGAATGGCTGCTGCGCACGCGGCGCATCAGCGCGCCAGCCTCCGGACCGTTGCTGCGCGCCAGGCATCGGCTCATGGCGGCGGTGTTGCTGGTGCAACTGATGGTCGGCATGGGGTTGCCGTTTTCTTTGTTCGATGCGCCGACGGGCCGCTGACCGACGGCGAGAACAGAGGGGAGAACGCAAATGGGCGTGAACAGCTACGCCGAGATCTTCACCACCGTGATCGGTTGGCATCTGTACAACGTGGCGTGGGATGTCCTCGCCTCGACCGGCATCGTCTACCTCCCGTTCCTGGGCATCCTCCTTGATCACTGGCGCACGGCGTTCGTCGACGGCGAGGAAGCCGGCGGCGCATCGGCCGGGCTGCGGGCGCTCGAAATCGATCTGTACCTCGCGTTGACCGTGGTCATGCTGGCCTGCGTGCCCAACAGCCTGACGATGCTCAACCGGGGCGATGTCTTCTACGCGCCGCCGGCCACCACCGCGAATCCTTCGCCAGTGACGGCGAACGGGAACGCCCCGGCATCCACGTTCGGCACGGCCCTCGGCAGCACGCCATCGGCGGTCAAGGTCCCGGTGTGGTGGTATGCCGTGATGGCCATCAGCTCCGGGTTGAACACGGCCATCATCTCCGGCGCCGGCCTCTCGCTGGATGACCTGCGCAAGGTGACCGAGGCCTCCAAGCGCGCCAACATCGACGATCCGCAGGTGCGACATGAGGCACTTCGCTTCTACAACGAGTGCTACGTCCCGGCCCGCACGAAGTTCCTCGGCGCCCCCGTATCCGCGGCTGCGGCGGCAGCGATCACCACATATGGCGCCGACGACCCCGAGTGGATGGGATCCCACGCACTGCTCGATGACGCGACCTTCTACGGCGCCGCCTACGCGGAGCGAGAGGTCCCGGGCTGGCCCGTGGACACGGTGCGCGATCGAGACCAGGCGACAGCGCCTCTGCCGCCGGCGTGGGGGCGGCCTTCCTGCAAGGAGTGGTGGCAAGGGGGCAGCGGCGCCGTCGGGCTGCAGTCGAAGATCGTCGGCGAGGTCGGGGCGACGTCCGATCTCAACACCCTCGTTTCGACCTTCGGCGCATCGCTCACCGCGCAACGGCGCGCCGACCTCGCGACCCAGACGGCGCTCGACAAGACGAAACTCACCGTGATCCCTGAAGCGTTCATCCCGGCCAGGAGCGGCTTCGCCGAGAACACCATCTCGAGCACCGTGGTGATGATCTCCGGTTTCATCACCACGTTCTTCACCTGGCTGGCAACGGCCGTCCTGAAGCCGTCGCTGCCCTTCATTCAGTGCCTGATGCTGCTCGGGATCTACATGCTGATGCCGTTCGTGATGGTGCTGGCCCGGTACAGCCTGGAAGCGATGGTCACGGGAGCGATGGCCGTGTTCACCATCAAGATGTGGTCGGTCCTGTGGTTCGTCACCGACTTTCTGGATGACAAGCTGGCCCTGGCGATCTACCCCGATGCCGACTCGGCGCTGAGCGCGCTCTCGAGCTTCTTCAAGGTCGGCGATCCGACGAAGGCCATGCTGCTCAACCTCGTCGTGATGTCGCTGTACCTGGCGCTGCCTGCACTTTGGAGCGGACTGATGGCGATGATCGGCATGCGGGTTGGGACAACCCTGGCGCCCGCGGCGAATACGTCGATGGACAACATCATTGCGGCCGGCGACAGCGCAAAACGAATGGGGGGCGGGGCGGCGAGCCTGGCCGCTCGCACGATCAGTCGAGCGGCGCGCTCTATGCGCGAACGGCTGCGCTAGTGTCCTGTCCCGGAAGTCCGCGGCAAACGAACTGTGCAAACAAGCGGGCGGTTCGAGTTCTGGCGAAAACGGCCGCAGGTAGGCGCGGCGCGGAGCCGGGTTGTACACCCGGCGAGCACCGCAACGACGCCTGCGGTCGTTTCTCGCCTGAGCTCATGCCGCGGACTTCCGGGACAGGACACTAGCCGCCCAAACGCCGGCAGCGAAGTTCGCGCTACCACTCACCTCGTATCGGAGTACCGGTAGATCCGCCAACGCGTCGACCCTCGTCATCGTAGGCGACCGGCTCGACACCGCCTGCGCTGGTGCGCTTGCGCGACGAGTCGGTGGGATGCCCGGTTTGCGCTACATCGCGATCGGGCTTGGTATCGACCGCTCCCGCAACAAAGGACGCTAATCCCTCAATGCACGCCAACACGCCACGTGCAAGAAGCCGAGCGGCATGGGATAGATCTGCAGTCATGAATCGGTCTCTCTGATTCCGCTATCGACAGGGCATAGGCGCGGCAGTCGAAACCGACGCCAAACCGGGCCCGGTTCGACCACGAAATTTGGCTCCGATTCACCTAGGCTTTCAAGTCCATGACCCCACAACCATCATGAGTGAATACGCCGCCGATCCCGACGCCACGCCGTCAACGCTCGAGCCCGACACCCCGGTTATCTGGAGCGCCAGCGAAGGCCATTTGGACAACCTCGGCTACTACACCTTGTGCCTCGTCTTCTGCTGGCTGATTCTTCCCATCATCGCCATGGCCCTGCGGTATCTGCGTACGGCGTTGCATCGCTACGAACTGACATCGCAGCGGCTGAAGGAGCAGACCGGCATCCTCAACCGCCAGACGGATGAACTCGAGCTTTACCGCGTGAAGGACATCGCTGTCGAGCAGCCGCTCCTTCACCGGCTCTTCGGCCGCGGACGGGTCGTTCTGCAGACCTCCGACCGTTCGACGCCGTCCGTGGCCCTCAACTGCATCCATCAGCCCCACGAAATAGCACGGGCGCTGCGCGAGAACGTCGAGCAGTGCCGGGTGATGAAAGGCGTGCGCGAGATCGACTAGGAGCGGCCCCATGGTTCGACTGTCCCCGACGATGCTTTTCGCGTTGGTTCTCGCCGCCAGTGCCCATGCGGCCGGCGAAGACGGGTGGGAGGCACAGCTGAAAGAGAAGCTGCACGCGAACAGCGGCGGAAAAATCCGCCCCGACGCGGTCAGCAGGACACCCGTCAACGGCGTCCTCGAGGTTCGTTCGGGTCTTGACATCTTCTACGTCGACGGATCCGGCCGATACGCGTTCGTCGAGGGCCACCTGATCGATCTCCAGGCAGGCCGCGATCTCACCGCAGAACGCCTCGAGGTCGCGGCGCGCATCGATTTCAATTCGCTCCCGTTCGAGCTGGCGCTGAAGACCGTGCGCGGCACCGGCAAACGCCGGCTCGCGTTGTTCGAGGACCCGATGTGTCCCGTCTGCCGCTCGCTGCACACGCTGCTCGGCCAACTCTCCGACGTGACGATCTACACGTTCCCCTTTCCCGTGCTATCGGCCGAATCGGACACGCGAGCCAGAGCGGCACTCTGTTCGGCAGACAAGAACAAGGCCTGGGCGGACTTGATGATGACCGGCCAATCGCCGGTGACGAAGCCTTGCCAATCGAACGTCGATCGGCTGATCGCACTCGGTAACCGGCTCAGCATCCGCGGCACGCCCACGGTCTTCTTCGCCGACGGGCGCCGGGCACAGGGAGCCGTGCCGCCGGATCAGTTCATGGAAATGCTCCTCGAAGCCCAACCGTAGGAGCAGTCGATGCGTCGCTGGATCCTGCTCGTCATGGTGTCGATGTTTGGTTCTCCCGCCAGTTCGGGCACAGGGGGAACGGAGGCGTCAGAACCGGTCAACGTCATCATCGAAACGGGTCGGGATGTCGGCCGCTGCGATGATGGCGCATCGCTGTCCTACCCGCCCCCTCCCTACAAGGGGTCAGCCTATTTCCTGCTGAGAGTCGATCCTGACTTCGCAGCGCAACACGGTGACCTGACGAAGCAGCAGGCGGTCTGGCTGCATCGTCTGGCAGGGCCTTCGGGTGCCAACCGACTGTTCACCGCGGCGAATGGCGATCGCGCCATCGTGTTCTGGTCCTGCAAGGCCGGTGACTGCGGCGAGAACATCGCGTACGGCGCCTATGGTTTGCAGCCCAAAGCCTACCTGATCGAGCTCCGGGAAGGAACGAACCACCGGGCCCTTGGCACCGCCGCTGCGTCACTCGCCGCAGCGATCGCGTGCGCTCGCGCCCAGGACGAAGTCCTGCGCCGGCACACAGCGGAGCAGTTGAAGAAGCAACCGGGTCGCTAGCGTGAAAGCCGGCAACCTGATGATGGCCGTTCTCCTGGGCCTCGCCGCAGGCGCAAGAGCCGAGTGCAGCCACGCAGACTTCCTGCACGACCTCGCCATGCGAGAGTCGACCCTGGATCCGGGCGCACGCAATTCCTTCGGCTACGTCGGCCTGTTCCAGATGGGCGAAGCGGCCCTTCAGGATGCCGGCTATTACCGGGGCGACCTGACTCGTGCGAACGACTGGGCAGGATCATGGACAGGCGCCGGCGGCGTCAACAGCCTCAGCGACTTCTACGCGCAGCCGGACAGCCAGGTGCGAGCGATCGTCGCCTACCACAATCGATTGATCGCGCAAATCAAAGCGTCCGGCCTGGACCGCGCCATCGGTTCCGTGGTGGCGGGTGTTCCAGTCACGCTGAGCGGCATGGTGGCGGGGGCACACCTCGTCGGATTCGGCAACCTGCAGGCATTCATCAACTCTTCCGGCAGCACCTTGCCGCGGGACGGCTACGGCGTGCCGGTGAGCACCTACATGGCGGCGTTGGGCGGCTGTGCGGTGGGCGCCGTCGCACCGAGCTTTGCCATCGTCGCAGCGGCCGCCGGCGGCTCGGGCAAGGGACCGGCACCCGTGGTGCCGCCCCCCACTGGTTTCCCCGTCGCACCACCACCGGTCGCGGTGGACCCGACAACGGCATTCGCAGTGGCCAGCGGTCGCCAACCAGCCGATGTGCGGTACGCCATCGGGGCCATCATCGCCACGCTGCTGACGTTGTGGCTGGTCTGGACCTCGCAGGCGAACTTCCTGGCCTGGTGCCGGCGGCGGATGACGTTCTTCGAATTGAAGAAGGACATCATCAGAGGCTGCATCGTGCTCTGCGTCGTCCTGGTCATCCTGCAGTAGGTCAGGAGGAGTTCGTGACATGCCGTTCGCCGCTTCACGCCCCATCGTTCGATCGATGATCCTCGTGCCGATCATGGCGAGCCTCTGTTCGTGTGCCAACGATCCGTTTCGACCGCTGGCCGATGCTCTGCTCAGGCCGAAGGACGAACGGCAGTCTGCCGCGCGCGCTGACGGCACGCCGCGGGTTCAAAGAACAGAACAAGACGCCGACAGTTGCGGCCGGATCAACTCGGTCGTGCAGACCGACGTCGATACGGCCTACGCGCGGGTCATGAGCCGGCTTCGCTTTCGCACGCTCGACGAGCGCACGCGCTTCGCCGAGCAATACAGCAGCGGCATGCTCGACGAAGGATTCCGACACACTGCGCAGCCCGGCGCGTACTATCGGCTCGCCGACCTCGTTGGCTGGAGCGGCACGAACGGCGCAAGGGAGGCCGCATGGCTCGATGTGGAACTGAGCCGCGATGGGGCGACCCGAACTCGCTTCGTCGGCAAGTACTGTCTCTCGTCGACCGATCCGCGGTATGCGGATGGGCCGTTCCGTGCCTCCCTCGAACGCCGGCTTCGGGACTCTGTCAAGTGACGCTGTGGCCGGCTCATTCTGCCGACCGACCCTACCGCCGAAGCGGGCAGGCGTCGCGGTGACCGCATTCTCGGCAAACGGCTGGGTGCGCAGATCCTGCGGGCACGACCTTTCCCGCCTTGATTGCCTGCAGCCTCGCCGCCCGGCGCTCCACTTCGCGTGCGTCCTCCAGGACCACCGGAAGCGCCCGCTCGATCCCTCCGCCCGCGGGAATGACGACGACGTAGGCACGTTGGTCAACCGCGTATCCGGCCTTCTGCAGCACGTAGCGCTGGACGGACAACTCCACGACATCGGAAGGATAGCTGCGGGCAAGCGGCCTGTGCTTGAACTCGATCAAGGTGAGCCGCCCGTCGGGAGAGCGATACGCTCTGTCGAGGCGCATGCTGATCGCGATGGGCTCCAGGCATCGGAACTCCTTCTCGGACCATAGCAGCTCCGCGTCCAGCAGACGAGCTGGCAACCAGTCGAGATCCGATCGATCGCCGGTTGAACCACGCACGGCACGATGCAGCCCCAAAAGCCCCAGGATCGCCAACACCGCCAGCAAGGCAAGGAGGTAGAGCATCTACCTCTCTGCGCGAACGAGCCACCGCGCGACCGCGGACAGTACGGTGTCGACCGTCGACCGAAGCCGCGGCGACTGGGATAGGCAGGTGACCAGCCACGGGGAGGCCGCGTAGTAGCCCGCAACGATCTTCGGTCCCCACCACCGTGCCAGCAGCCACCGGTCCCGCCATCCGCGCAACGCCTCCGTTCGCGGATCGTTCGACCCCCACAACGCGGTCGCGACAAAACAGCGTCGGTCGCGCGCTCGCCCGGACCGCTCGCGCAACGCTGCGCGATGCAGTGCCAAATGCACAGCCTCCCCGTCAGCCATCCGCTGCCGGATGAGCGCTGTACTCCGCGCTCCCCTCGCCCGGTCGAACATCAAGCGTTGCTCGCACACGCAGGCATCCGCCAGTTCGCTCGCGGTGAGCGGCCTGGCTCGCTTCACGATCCGACGTCGGCGTGGAACAGCGCAGCGACCTGACTGGCATCCAGACGGCTTTGATATTGCGTCGTCGCCGCACCAGCCAGAGACGATACCGGCGCCGATGAGGAGACAACACCGGGCAGCCGTCCGGTCCAGTCGGCGACGGCACGCTCCCAAACCAGGCCGAGCGTCGCCAGCAAAGCAAGCCTGTGGGTCCGCCGCGGCCCTTTCGGCAGACGCGCAATCTCCTCGGTCAGGGCCGGAAAGTCGCGATGAGACACCTTGACGTTCATCCGTATACCCTCCCCTTCGCGCGACCGCTGCTCTCGATTCATTGCACCGCCTCCGTCCGCGGGTCGGCCGTCGGGTGGCGCAGCGCGGCGGCCATGATTTCCATGCCGGCGATCTGGAAGCCGCGAACGTTCGCGAAGAGCGGCTCGTCGACCTGCAGGATGCCGTGCTTGGGAAAGGCCTTCTGCAGCTCACTCCGGAAGAAAAAGGCTGCGCCGCCGGCGAGCACGAAGTTGTCGATGTCGCTGCCGTCCTGCACGACGAGTCGCATCTCGGTGATGGCTTCATGCACGATGCGCCTGCCGGCGTCGATGTACGGCTCGAGATCCAGCGGCTGCCCGAAGAACTTCGCCGTCGTCCGGGTCCGCAGCGCGGCGTCGATGCGGTCGTGGTCGAACATCGACAGCCTCGTGCCGAGATCGCTGCCGATCGCCTCGGCGATTGCGTGCACGACGGCGAACATGCCTTTGTTGACCGCGTCGCTGCGCTTGTCGAGCACCTTGAGCGACTGCGTGACCACCCAGTCGAACGTGCGCCATCCCGGATCGACGATGACGTTGCGCTCACGCAGCATCGCGTCGCGCTGCGCGTGCGGCACCGCATAGCTGAGAAAGGCGCCCATCGGCTGGGCCATGGCCTTGACGCGAGCGACGTGCACGGATTTGCCGTCACCGAGGTCGTGATCGCCTTGCAAGCGCTTTTCGAGCTCGACCCGCCGCTTCTTGAAGAGGGAGACCGGCAGACCGGCGACCAGCAGGTCGATGCGCGGGACGTGCATCTGCCGCAGCGCCCCGCGCACGATCGCCAAGTAGGGGTCCGTGAGGACATACATGTCGTCGAGGTTGCGGGTCTCGTCGGTGGCCTGCGCCAGTGCCGCCTCGGCGCCGACTTCGTAACGCAGCTTGCCGACCGGGACCGTCATCGTGTTGCGACGGGTCGCACGGTCGACGCCCAGGTCACGATCCGACGCCACCGGAGCGATCGACGGAAACGTCTGGCAGACGATCCGCTCGCCGTCGACCCGCTCGACGAACTTGCAGTTGCGATAGCCGACGTCGACGGCCCGGACGGTCCAGTGATCCTGCATGATGAGTTCCTCCATCGAGGGACATCACCTTAGCGGCAACACGATGCACCGGGCGACCCGGAACCAGCGCCAATACACGGTGCCTTCCGCGCCGAGGTGTCCGGCCGAACGGATCTGGCGCCACGGCTTCGAGTCTGCAGGCCCTGACACGTCGGGCCGAACGTCGCGCGAACGCTGGGTCGACTTCAGTCGAAGGCCCATGTTCGACCGAACGCACATGGAGCAAAAGCCGCAATCGAACGATCCGCCGACCGGGTCTACCACCATTGATCCTGGAACACAGCCAGAAGCATTGGCTGCAAGCAATAAAACTGCAAGAGAGAGGAAGTCGAACAGCAAGTCAATCCGGGGCTTGGCGGCCCGATTGCAAGAGAACGAGGCCGAGAAACGCCGACTTTGCAAGGCCCGAGAATCTTGCACGCTTGACAGGGCAGCGATGCTTGGCGAAGAATTCGGGCACTGTTCGGAGGGTGGTTCAACCACCCAGGGAAGTGCAGAGCTGACTGCCCCCGCATTCCCTCGAAGGGAATGTCTCAGCGATCGACGAGATGGGCACCCGCCCATCGCCAGCTTGGCTGGCGTGATCCCCCGGAGCGGACCTCGATTCAAGCCAGTTGCAAGTCGCCCCGAGCGACGGCGCGCTGCCTTCAAGGCAGCTGACAGTCCCGAGCGCCGGAGATGGCCTCCTGCTCAACGCCTATTGCTTCGCTATACCGTGCGCTCGCGCCTGATGCCATGCGGCTTCGGGTGGCGGTTGATCAGCGCGACGTCCACGACGCCGGCCTCAATGACACAGCGCGGTGAAAACGGCTCAGTCGCCCTGGTGGCAGGGGTGAAGGAAACGGCCGCATAGCGATTCCGAGCCCTTGCACTGGACCCGCGCTGCCCTGGAGGCGGCCCCCGGTCCAGACGGCGGCCACGTGGGACTCACGATCCAAGTGACCCAGCGTGACCACGCGACGCCAGACGCCGCGTGGGACGGTGACCTGGCCTGGAAACAGGCGGCACCGTGCACGGATCACTTTTACGGTTACTGCCCGGCTGTAGCAAGCGCATTGGCACCTTGCAGGCAGCAAGCCCCTTTCCCGAAGCCTCCTCGGTGCCCGCGCACGTCGACGAGGCTCTTGATTCCGTGCGCGCGCCGTGCAGGCTTCATGCGGACCGGAGCCTGGTGCGGCATTTCCGATGCGGTCCCGACCTCGTCTTTGCGATCCGAACACGTGAAGACCGGGACGTTCACCCATGCGCCGACGAAAGGACTTCGACATGGAACACCACTGGAAGGCGATGCTCGCGGACGTTCTGCGCGCCCACAACCACCGCCACGGGAGGCGGGATAAGATCGTCTCGAACCTGACGATGCAGCAACGCGGCGATCGCCTGTTCGACTGCTTCGAGCAGCTCCGCGAACTGGGCTACCGCCTCGACGACCCGACCCACATCGGCGAGCGCCACGTGCAAGCCCTGGTGGACCACTGGGTCGCACGCCAGCAGTCCGCAGCCACGATCCAGACCAAGCTCTCCCACCTGCGGGTGTTCGCGACCTGGATCGCCAAGCCCGGCCTGGTCAAGCGCGCGGTCGACTACGTGCCCGATGCCGATGCAGTGACCCGCCTCTACGCGGCGCGCTGCGACGCGAGCTGGACGACGAAACACATCGATCCCGAGTCCGTGATCGTCCAACTGCGCCAGCGCGATCCGTACGTCGCCAACCAGCTCATGGCCGAGCTACGCTTTGGCCTGCGCGTCAAGGAAGCAATCATGCTGCGGCCATGGCGCGCCGACGCCGGCGAAGCCTTGCTCGTGGATGACGGCACGAAGGGTGGGCGGCCCAGGGTGGTGCCGCTGCGCAACCAGGCGCAGCGCGACACCCTCAGCTACCTGAAGGCGCAGGTCCGTTCTCGCAACGGCTCGCTCGCCGATCCGTCGCTGACTCTCCGGCAGGCGATCACACGCTACTACGTCGTCATGCGCGCGGCCGGGATCACGCGCAAGGGCCTGGGAATCACCAGCCACGGCCTGCGCAAGGAGTTCGCTAATCGCGTGTACCTCGAACTCACGGGCGTCAAGTCACCGGTGCAGGGCGGTCCGCCGATCGATCGCGTGGTCGACCGTGAGGCTCGCTTGCGGCTGATCGAGCACTTAGGGCACTCACGCGAGTCCATCGGATCCTGCTATGTCGGCAAGATCCAGACTCCCGCCCGCAGGAACATACCGAGGGAGCCGACGCCGGCGGTGGCGAGCGGCGCAGTGTGATCCTCAGTGGAAGACCTTGGCCTCGTCGACCAAGTTTTGAGGATCAGGGCAGGCGGAGAGACGCTGAATGTCGAGCACGTAGATCTGCACTTGGTACTTAGCTCGGTATTCGATTTCCAAGTCAAGCCGAGGGCGGTGAACTGCGGTCGGGGAGCACAAGCGTCCATCTTGTTGGCGCCCGCGCTCCTCGACGATCTTCATGCCGGACCACTTCTTCACTTCGGCGACCGACTCGGCGTGCGACTGGTTGTAGCCGTAGTCGTCCTTCGGGCCGATGTAGTAGGAGAGATTGCGATCGGCGCCTCGGCTGAGGCAAGGCCGCTGAAGCCGCTGCTCGCCGCGCTGCCCCCCGAAGCATCGAGAGCCTTGATCATGTCGCGGCGATTGAACGAAGGATGGGCCATGCGTGTCGCTCTGGCGAATTTCGATCTAAGGCACCATCTTGCATACATGCAACCGTTATGCCAGGAGAGTACTTCGCGACGAGACTAAAAGGCGTAGCGTCCGCACCAGAACCGGGTTGACGGGACGCTGCTCTTGAATGCCGTGCCATCCGGATCCACCGCCCCGGCACCCAGGCTGGGGCCGCCTCGATAAGGAAAAGGCTTGTTCAAGCCGGAGCGTGGAAGCACTCCCTGCAAGTGCCGATTCCAAAGCTGGAAGTTGCGCATAACATCTGCCGTCACGCCTCGACACGCGCTACGCGCGACGCATCGCCCACGCCGCCGGAACGCCCATGCACGAACGGATTTCCGAATTCCAACGCGACTTGACCGTACTGAGCGCCCAGGTCGGCTGCATGTCCGACGAAGCGCGTCGAACGCTCGCTGCGCGGCGTGGCCTGCAAGCCCCGCGCGACGCGCTCGATCGCCCGCGCTGCGCCGTGGCCGATCGCCCCATCAGTGCGTACGCAGGGAGCAACGCGGCTTGAGCGAGTCAACGCCGACGCTCGCGCTGCGGCTCGCTCCGGAGTCGCTGGACGACATCGCGCTCGGCGTGCTGCGGGTTTCGCTGGATGGCGGAATTCACTACCTCAACCGCGCCGCCGTAGCCATGCTCGGTTCGGCAGCGCAGGTCGGTGATACGCTCTCGGCGCTGGACTTCGATCCGGAAGGCCGCGAGCGTCTGCGGGTCGGCTTGGCGCGGCGATCGATAGGTCGGGGCGCAGCCTACGCACTGTCACTCCTGCGCGGTGATACCGGCGCACGGGTCAGCCTGCGAGTCTCGTCCGTGCCGGACTACGACGCCGACGGTCATCTGTCCGGTGCGGCTCTCTTCCTGACCGACACGACCATGGAGGCCGCGAATCGCTCGATCCACGCCGCCATCGCCCAGGCGCGCGACCGGCAAGGTCTGTTGGCGGCGGTGACGCAATCCCTGCACCAGGTGATCGGTTTCGACGCCGTGTCGGTCGCCCTCGTCAGCGAGGATCGGCGGTCCCTGCGAAGCCTCTTCGAATGGCCCGCATCCGCCACCGGCGTCGGCAACCTCGCGTGGCGATGGTGGCCGATGCCGGAGTTTGTCCGGACGATGGTCGACGAGCTCAGTGGCACACGCGCCGACAGCCTGGACGATCTCTTTGCCGGGGAAGCCTTCGCGACACTGCTTCATGCCGACCCGGGGGCACGGGAATTTCTGAGTTCAGGCTACCGGCATCTGCTGAGACATCCGATCGTTCATGAGGGCAAACTGGTTGCGCTTCTCACACTTCAGCGCCGCGCCGCGCCCTTCGGCGCAAACGATGTCGACCGGTTCGCGCAGCTGCCGCTGGACGAGACGATCAACATGGTTCGGGCGATCGAACGCGAAGAGGAAGGCGCTTTCGCGCTGACTCTGGTCCGCCGTCTCGCCCTCGCTTCGCACAGCATCGCCGCGGTCGCGCAGATCCTGGTCGAGGATCTGCGCAGCCGCTTCGGATGGGCGCGCGTATCGCTTTTCCGCGTCGACCGCAGCCGGGAACGGGTGGCGCTGGTGCGGCAATCCGCGGACGAAATGTCCGGCCTGCCGGACGGCTACGAGCAGGCGATCGATATTGGCGTCATCGGTCAGGTGGTCAGAACGCGGCAAGTCGTCCGGCTCGGCGACGCCGCGCTCGTCGATGCCATTCCGCGCACCGGCGGCGCCGACATGCGGTCCCAGCTCTGTTTGCCGGTTCCCGGACCGGAGCTGCGCTGGATAGTCGACATCGAGTCACCCCTGTTGGGCGCTTTCACGACCGAGGAGCAGCGCGGCCTCGAACCGCTGCTCGACGTGGCGGGCCTGATCCTCGAACGCACCAACGCCGTCGAATTCCGAGCCACGGTGCTGGAGTCGATGGCCGACGCGGTGTTCCAGACCAGTTCGAGCGGTGTCATCCACGACGTCAATCCGGCGGCACTCCGCCTGTTGGGAACGACGCGCGAGGCGTTGGCGGGGCGCAACTTCGCGTCGCTGATCGTCGCGCCTGATGCGTACCGCGACCTGCCCGACTTCGCGGCGCGAATCGTCGCGATGGAGCGCCTGGTGGGCACCGAGTTCAAGCTGTTGTCGCCCAGCGGGGAAGAGATGCCGGTACTTCTGTCCGGCAGTGCGTTGCCGGAGCAGGTCGGGGGCAAGGTCTACGTCGCAAGCGATCTGCGCAATCAGCGCGAGGCCGAGCGGATGGAAGGATTGAGGGACGTCCAGCGCCGGATCGCGGCCGAAACACGCCTGCCGCTGACCCTGACGGCCTCGTACCTGCGCCGGAGCGCGGCGCTGACCGACGACGCAGACATGCTGGACCTGCTCGACAAGTCGATCAAGCAGCTGCAGCGCGCCGATTTCCCGCTCGAGCGGTTGCTCCGGCTCGCGTCGGAGGCGAACGACGCCGAGCTGGCGCTGCAGCCGGTCGATCTGAAGCAGATGGTGAGGGAACGGGTCGACGCCCTGCCAAAGCGGCATTGGACTGAGATCACGCTGACATTCGACGAGCGCCCGGTGGTCGCTTGCGCCGCCGCCGCCGAACTCGGATTCTGTGCCGATGAGGCGCTGGCCTTCTTCCTGAGCGTGAGGGCCGATGGCGAGCGGCTGCTGGTACGCGTCTTCGAAGATCGAGACGAGTGCGTGCTGGCATTCGGACTGATCGATGCAGCGACCTCCCGGCCACCAACCTCCCACGGACGCGACGGCGCCCGACGCGAATTCGAGTTGGCGGGAACTGTCACGCGCGATCTGATGAAGCGAATGCACGGGCAATTTCAGCCGCGAGACCCGGGCGAACTCCAGTGGACCCTGCGGTTGCAGGCTTGGCCGGAGGCGGCGCCGTGACGCCCGCAGCGGCGCGGAAAACGGCGTCATCCTGAGCGCGCCGCGAACGAATTCCGACGACGATGCAGAAACCCGTGCGACTCTTCATCAGCCATAGTTCGGCCGACGACGCACTCGTGGCCGCCGTGGAACGCGAGCTTCGCAAGAGCTCACGCGTGCAGGTGCTGGTCGACCGCACCGATCTGGTCAAGGGCGAGGCTTGGCGGCGCCAGCTGCATCAATGGATGGCGCGTTGCGATGCAGCCCTGGTGCTACTCACGCCGGCGGTGCTGGCGCAACCCGAGTGGGTGCTCAAGGAGGCCATCATCCTCGGCTGGCGGCGCGATCTCGATCCGGACTTCGCGCTCTTCTATGCCATGGCGCCGGGCGTCACCCGCGACCACTTACGCGCCAAGAATTTCGATCTGGCGCAGGTGTCGGAGACACAGTTCCTGACCAACGATCTGGCCGACGAATCCCGTGCCGAAGCACTGACCGCACTGCTGTTGGCACAGCTTCCGCCGCAACCGCCGCCCTCGCCGCTCGACGAGCTGACCGACGAGATCAAGGCCCAGCTTTTGGCGGCTGATGCGACGGGCCTCAGATATCCTGCGATCGCCGAGCATCTCGGCCTCGAAGCGCCCGGCTGGCATGGCGACAAGGTCGACCAGTTCGCCGATGCACTGGCATCGTCGCTGGCCTGCGGGCCGGAAAAGTACCTGGCGCTCGACCGGCTGATCGAGCGCCTGCGCGTCTGGGGAGATCGCCGCACCGAGTTCGCCACGCTGATCGCGCCGTACTGGATCGATGCCGAAGCCGCGAGCCGGCTGCTGCGCCGGGCCGCTCCGGCGGATAAAGACGGAGCGGACGTTCGCGCGCGGGCGGTAACGATCAGCGGCAAGGAAGTTCCGCACTTCACCGCGAAGATGACCGTGCGCAGAGCCTTTGGCGTCCAGGAGAGCCGCTACCTCTTTGCCGAAGGCGTCGGGCTCGGCGGCAGCTCGCACTTCGACGACATCAAGCGCGAGCTGTGCAGGATGGCGGTCGAGCAAGGCTGGGTAAGCGCCTATGCGCGCACTCCCGCCGCCGTAATGGCGGAACTCGCGAGGGATTCGACGCCGATCTTCCTCGCTGTCGAAGTGCTGCCGGCGCGACAAACTCTCGACGATCTGCGTGACCAATTTCCGACCCTGCTGCTGATCGCCCCGACGCCGCCGGGGAGCCGCGACGTCAGCGTCGAAGCGTTGTTGCCCGCTCCTCCCGAGCCGCGCGAAAAGGCGGAATACAAAGCCTGGAAGGGCGTCCGCAGAGCCATTGAGAACTCCGGGATCTGATGAACCACAACCTCGGTTCGAAGGCCCCATTACGAAACGACCCATGCCCAACTACCGAAAAGCATTCTTCGACCCCGAGGGCTCGCCCGGCTTCGAGAAGGTCGCCGACCCGGGGGGCGGCGAGCGGCTGCGCGAGGACTGGGCCTATGACGCCGGCGCGGCGTTCAGCGGTGCAGAGCGGCATTTCGTGTTCGCCGAGGAAGCCGTGCTGGCCCTTAACATCGCGCTGGCGACGGGCAGGCCGCTGCTGGTGAGCGGCGAGCCGGGCGGGGGCAAGACCTCGCTGGCGCGCTTCGCCGCGCACGCGCTCGGCCGCGTCTTCTACCGCGAGACGATCACCTCGCGAACCCAGGCGTCCGACCTGCTCTCGTCCTTCGACGCGCTGCAGCGCCTGAGCGATGCGCAGGTGAAGGAGGGTCTGCGTCCGAAGCAGGCTTACGTGATGCCCGGCGGCCTCTGGTGGGCATTGAACCCGGAGACCGCGGCCTGGCGTGGCCGCGCGCCATTGGCCGGCGCCGCGCCGCTCGCCGACCCGGGCATCGCCCCGCGCACCCGATCGCCGGCGGAGACCGGCGCCGGGGCGTCGTCGGCGACGCTGCTGCTGGACGAAATCGACAAGGCCGACCCCGATGTCCCGAATGACCTGCTCGAGGCGCTCGACGAACGGAGCTTCGTCGTCCGTGAAACCGGCGAGCGGATCGAGCCATCACGACCCGAACTGCTGATCGTGATGACGACCAATGGCGAACGCGAACTGCCACCGGCGTTCATGCGCCGCTGCGTCACCGTCCAATTGCCGAAGCCGGACGCGGATGGCCTGATCGACATCGCGCGACGGCGTTTCGGCGCCGATGCCGGGCCGTTCGGCGAGACGCTGTACCGCCGGCTGGCGCAGCACGTCGTAGGCCTGCGCAAACCGGCCCCCGGCCGGCCCGAGCGGTCGCCGAGCACCAGCGAATACATTGATGCCGTGTCCGCCTGCCGGCGCCTACTGGCAGAGAACTGGCTCGCCGACGGCAACGCGCTGGATGCGCTGCTCGGCGCGGTGCTGACAAAGCCGGTTCGCTTCGATGCCGGCGAGGGTGGTGGGTGAAATGACTGAGCCGCGCGGTTCGCTCGGCGATCGCCTGCGCACCGTCGCCATGCTCGCCCCGACCTCCGACGCCGTGCTCGCCTCCATGATCCGGATGCTCGAGCCGGCGCAGGTGTCTGTCGGCCCCACCGGGGGGTCGGCGGCGACCCGGCGCGCCGCGCTACCGCCAGCCCCAAGCAACGAGCCGCAACACAACGAGTCCGCGGTCGAGCAAAGTCCCGCCAAACCGAATGAGCCGGACATCGAGCCACTACCGCCGGCGGCCGCGGCGCGCGTCACGATCCTGCCGCGCGAATCGCCGATCGATCTCGACGCTGACGACAAGCCCAACCCATTGCGCGCGCCCGCGGTGCCGGTGCCCGAACGGGCAGCCGCGGCGGTCACGCCCGCGGGGCAGGCGCGCGCCACCTTCGGTCCGCTCGCGGCGATGCCCGGTCCCGCGGCGACGATCGATCTCGACGCCCTGGTCGCCGCGATCGGTTCGGGACTGCCGTTGACGCGCTTGCCGCGCGGCATCGAGTGGAGCCTGCGACGCGGCGCGCAACTGCTGATCGACCGCGGGCCGGCGCTGATGCCGCTCACGGACGACGTCCACGCCATCGAACGCCAGTTGTTGAGCGTCGTCGGCCCGTCGAAGCTGAGCATCCACTATTTTGTCGCTTGCCCGGAGCGCGGAACCCGGACGCGCTTCGAGCGGCGCCCGACCGCATGGCGCCCGCCCCCGCCCGGCACGCCGACGATCGTGCTGAGCGACCTCGGCTGCGCTGGCCCGCGCGGCGACCTCGATGGGGCGAGGCCGCGCGAGTGGCTGCGATTCGCCGCGCGCGCCGAGCAGGCCGGCGTGGCGTTGGTCGCACTGGTGCCGTATCCGATCCAGCGGGTTTGGCCGCTCCTCGCCGGCGCGCTGACGATCGTCCCCTGGAGCGAGCGCCTGACGGCTGCGGCCGTTCAGCGGATCCTGCGTGATTCGCGCTCGAGGGCATGACGCCTCGGAGCCATGGACGAACTCGACGCCGACTTCCTGCAGCTCGAAGCGGTCAACCGCGACGCGCTGCGGCTGGCCCGGCTGGCCTGTCTCGCGGCGCGCGTCGAACCGCATCTGCTGCGATCACTGCGCCGCGCGCTGCTTCCGACGGCCGACCTATCGGCCGAACTCGACCTCTGGCACTCGCCGCTGGTGCGGCTTCGCAATTCAACCGCGATGGTCTTCGAGCCGGAGGCACTGGACCGGCTGCGACACGAACTCGCGGCTGACCCGCGGCGGCAGGCGGCGCTCGACGTCACCCGCGATTGCTTCCGCACCCATCCGCCGCTGGTGCGACTGGACATCGAACTCAACGCGCTTGCGGTCATCGATCCGGAAATCGGTGACGAGCACATCGATGCCGCGTTCGCGCCCTTGCTCGCGACGCTGCGGGCCGGCGGCGAACCGGCGCTGCGGGCGGCGAGCTGGCTGCTCCAGAGCGTGCCGCGCTGGCACCCCCGGCTGCTCGCATCGAACGCCGGCTGGGCGGCCCGCCTTGGCGCCTCGGCGCTGTTGGGCGGGCGCCAGCTCGCCGCGGGGCTGCCGCACCGGAACATCGCAAGCGCGCGGCTCTCGGCGGCGATGCCTCAAGACGCCATCGAGCGGCGCCGGCTCGGTGTCACGATGACGCGGCAGCGCTTGGCGTTCACGGCGGCGGAGAATGCCGGCGGCGCGGTCCTTGAAGTCCCGGTGCTTTCGCCCTCGCTGCTGGTGCTCAAGATCGACGGCGAGCCGGCCCGGGTGATCGAGGCCGAGGAGGGGCGAGGAATTGCCCTCTCCGACGTTTCCGCGCTCACCTTGCGCAGCCTGATCGGCGACGGCTGGCGAGTCGAGCCGGGGCAGCCCGATCGAGTGATTGCGAGTACTGAGGTCTCGCGGCCCAGGGCGTCGGGTTGGCAACTGCTGGTGGATGACGACCTGGAGTTGCTCGAGGTCGTCGAGGAAATGGTGCACCGCACACTGACCCACGCGACGCCGGTTACGGCACGTTCGATCGAGACGGCCCGTCGCCAGATTACCGTTCGTGGGCTTGCAAGCTGCAGTACCGTGGTCATCGGTGCGATGTCGACGCTCGGCACGCGGACGCCCGCCGTGCGGCGCGCGGAGTCGATGCGCGAATTCGTCGCATGGCTGAAGAGCCAGCGGCCCGAGCTTCCGGTGATCGTGGTGGTGACGATTGCCGATGCGAAGGTCGCCGACTTTCTTCGCGGGTTCGAGCAAACTGCCATCGTGAAGTTGAATGCCGACTTCGAACAGCAGCTCGCCGACTGCCTCGCCGGGTTTCACGGCGCGGACCGACCCCAACCCGAGACTCGAGTCGACCTTCATCTGCGCCTGGGCGTTCGTTCGTCGTGGAGCCTGTCGGTCAGCGGCAAAGTGAGTATCGAAGAGTCGGGCGAGCTTTTCCTGGACGCGCGTCTGCTCGAACGCGTGCTGCTTCAGTCGGATGAGCTGCGAGAAATGCTTGGACGGAATCGACAGGCGGGGCGTCCGGCGCTGAAATTCCTGTCCGACGATCTGCGGCGGCTGCTGTTCGACGGCGCACTCTCGAACGTCGCTGCTTGGGAAGCCTTCGTGAAATACCGCGAGCGGGGTGGCGGCGTCGAGCAAACGTGCATCCGCGTCAGTGTCGATGCGGATACCCGCGGGCTGCTGCTGGAAGCACTGAACGACCGGGGCGATGCTGACTCCACCTTCTGGGCATTGCGGGCCCCGTTGATCCGCTGCCACGAACGCCACTCGAACCGGAGACCGCTCTTCCCTGATTCCAATGAACGGCAGGCGCCCCTCAACTGTCTGGTCATCGAAGGCGACGGCCGTGCCGGACACGCCCCGGAGGATCCGGCGACCTCGTTTGCCACGCTGAACTTCGCGACGGGCAACGCCCGTGCCGTCGCGGAGCTCCTGACGCGAGTGGGTCAGCCGTGTACGCACCTGAAGGTGAGCGAGCATACCGGTGACCTTCACGGCATGCTCGCCTCGGTGCTCGCAGAACGCACTTGGGACCTGGTCCATTTCTGCGGTCACCTTGCGGGAACGAGCGCCGGCGACGCCGGCCTCGTGCTCGCCGCCGAAGCCGGCGGGATCGTCCGCGTTCCGGCGCTGGCATCGCAACTTCAATCAATCCGGTTCCTGTTTCTCGACACCGCCGACGGCAATTCGTCGCTAAACGTTCTACGGGCATTCGAGCCTTTCGTTCCGGCCCTGCTCGGCTACCAGTGGCGCGTCGACAATCGACACGCCACCGACTTCGCGCTGCGGTTCTACGAGTCGCTGTTCGACCCGCGAGGCACGGGGTACCGGCGCTTCGCATACGCCGTTCTGCAGGCGCGCCGTTCCGTCCATGACGCGGCCCCGCACGACTTCGCTTGGATGGCACCCGCTTTGACGATACAGCCGGACTGAACGAGTCGGCGTCGAACGCTGAGACCGGCTCGACCAGTGCCATGAGGCGCTCGGCCACCGGCGGCGCAGAGCGCATCGGTTGCGGCACCGAGGCCATCGCCGACCAGCATGGCTGGCGAGCCACGCCACGACGGTCATCGACCGGGCAAACTCGAAGACCCGACGTGTGGCCCAGGCCGACGATCGCCAGGTCGGACGGATCGTCCGGTGGCGATGGTTGCTGTCCATCAGCCAAATTTCTGTGAGCTCGAGTTCGAACATCGCCGGATCGACACCGTTCTCGTGCAGCGCCGCGGCGATCGTGCGTGGCAGGTTCTTTTTGCGCAGCTATTGCGCCTAGACGTTGACCGAGATCGGGATTCGACCGAGGCCGGTGCGGGCCCGCGCCGAATAGCAGCTACGCATTGCTGCGCCGTGCCCCCTAAGGACCTTGCTTGCGTGTTCCCCGGCACATAGGTCAAGTCATCCAACAGCCCGCAAGCGGGCCGAGCCAGTAACAACGGTTTTGAAGGCATGAGCTCAACGCTGAAGATAGGCGGCTCATGCTGGATCGAACGGGTTGTCACTGCAATGGGCAGGGTCGCCGCTTGGAAGAGCGTGATCGCCCTCTCGCGCTCGGCACCCAGCACGTCGCATGCGGAGACCGTAGACCTTGGCGCTGGAGGACCGCGCTTTGATCCACTGAGCGTTTTTCCCGGGTTGACGGCGTTTTGCCCATCGGAAGGAGCCGGCCAATTTGTCCCCTGTCGGCGGGGGCAATATTGTGGACAACCTGTGCACTTGGACCGATTCGCGTTACCGATCAATGCCTTCCGAACGTTGCCCAAGAATCGAGCAAGCCCGAAGGCGCCCAGCGGGCCGTCAGCGGCTACCCTGAAAGCTGATCGGAACGTCCGACGCGCCGGCCTCGTCCAGCTGGGCCATCCAACCCTGATCCACGAGATTCAGCCATGTGGTCTCGATCATTGACCGGTGAACCTTGGCCCAGCGATGGCGTGGCACGGTGGGCACCTTCGGGCCGATCGGAAGGAGCTTGCCTCCGGCGCCACGGATGAGCACCGCGAGGCTCCATTCGTCCGTGTCGGTCATGCACACGACCAAGGTATCGGCAGGGGCCATGCCGAGGGCATGTCGAAGGAGGGTCTCGGGGGTCGTCGGAGCCTTCAGGGTGGCCACATGACGGCCTGAGGGATCGAACAGGCGAACGGTGGATTCCATGGGGACAAGTCTGCCGCGTGCCGTTGCCCGGGAGGCAGCGGATACCCCAAGGGGTAGGGGGTCCTGGGACGCGCAGTGCTCACGACACGATTGGCAATAGCGTTGGGCGCGCCGATCGCCCGACTGGTCGTATTCGTCGTCGCGATCCTGCCGCTCGCACCGTTCGAAGACGACGTGTCCCTTCAGGACGCCTCGCTCCAGCGGCTGAACGACCAGAGGCACACGCCGACGTTGGTGGCGTACATGCCGATCGACCACCACAGGCCGATGTGGACGCACAGCGCGATGAGCACCGCGTTCGCCACGATCCAGGTGATGAACCCCTGACGAGCCTGGAGGGCCACCTGCACCTGGCCGACGACAGTCAGGATCCAGCCGGCGATCTGCAGGGTGTCGGCGATGACCGTCGCTGTGGCCATCACTCTTCGCTCGGCGGGCCGTAGTGGGCGCGATAGAGCTCGTGCTCGATGCACGACGCGACGATGCCCAGGCTCTCGAGCATCGAGCGCTCCCAGGCCCCCGGCCGCCTCGATCCGTCGGCGATCGAGGCGAGGACGTAGGCCACGAGGCCCTCCACGCTTTCGAACGCGATGGGCGCCCCGTATTTCCCGTGCAGGTCCACGAGGTACTGGAGCTCCTTCAGCACCCCCGGGTCGATCGTCACTTGCATCGTGTCTGCCCCTTCGCCGGTCGATCAGTGCAGCCGTTCATCGGTCGGAGCCAGCGCCCACCGCTCGCTCGTGGGCGGACACGTCGGCCCTTCGAAGCGCGCGGCACAGCGGCGGAGGTAGCTCGCGACCAGCGACGCGCGCTGCGGCTCGCCGGCTTGCACCTGCGCATGCAGCCGGGCGAGCATCGCTTCGACCTCGATGTCCACCGCCTCGGTCACCTGATCGTCCCGGTCCTCGTAGGCCTTGGCTTGCGCCTTCGGCGCCATGCTGTGCGCCGCCACATCAAGGTAGAAGCGCCGATTGGGATGGATGACGTGGTAGCACAGTTCGGTCGAGACGTAGACGCACGCATCCTGGGCCGGGCCCACGACGACGACGGTGTCCAGCTCGACCGGCAGCGGGCCCGTGTCGTTCCGCAGGCCGGGGGGGTCGCCCGACCAGACCTGCCCGAAGAGCAACGTGTCGCACTCCTGCTCGCGCGGCCGGCGCGTCGCGATCGACGGTCGGCCTTCGGCAACGGTGGGCGTTTCCACGCTCAGCAGATCCTGCTCGAGCGCCTGTTGCAGGGCCCGGCTCAGGCTGCGGATGGGGTGACGATGGAACATGTCGGTCTCCTTCCATTCAGGAGCCCCCACTGTGGGCCGGTGACCCGTGGAATCAACACGGAGCCACGCGGCAATCCGGCCCGGTATCGCGTCCGGCGAGAACAACGCAAGGCGGCCGTGCCGATCGATCCGCCGCCCAAGCTGGCCGCGGCGCGTCAAGACGGAACGGACCCGGTTCGCGGCTCGGTCCCGCCGTTGAACTGCGGAGCCTGCAGGGCCATGCTCTGACCGCTGTACACGACCCCCGGGTCGTCGCCCTCCCTCGTTGGAGGTGTCTCTGTCGCAAGGCAGGACCGAGCTGCCGCAGTCAGCGATGTGAGCATGCGAGCGTGTAGGGAGCCGTCGCCGGTCCGCCAGGCCGGTGACGCGTCGCGAGAAGGCAAGGCCGCCACACGCGGCTGGAGCGGGCGATGGATCTTCGGATCCATCGCCCTTTTGCATGTCGGCCCGCCAGGGGCCGATCGATCGTCAACCCGTGGGGACACCAGGTCCCCTGCCGGGACGCGGCGTTCCCTGTCCTTCGAAGGAGAGCGCCATGTTGAACCCGAGCACCGTCCTTGCGCGTCAGCGTGTCTGCGTCCTGCTGGGCGGCCCGCGGGAGGCCCCTCCGCGCGTCGCACCCCGAATCGCGGCGTTGCTGCGACCGCCGCTGCGTCGGCCGGCGTGACGCGCCACTTCAAGCCACCCCGGCCGGGCGCCCCCAAGCGCCTCGCGCCCGGGGTGCCCGGCCTCTGAACCGTGAGGACACCATGAGTCTGATTCAGTACCAGCAAGCCACCTATGCCGTCCAGTTGCGCGAGCAGCTCGAGCTGGCGGGCTGCGACCCCCGCGTCGCCGCCCTCCTTTCGCGGGTGGCCGGCGAGTTGATCGACCACATGTCGCAAGCAGAGAGCGATATCCAACGCAAGATTCAGGAGCAGGAATTCCGCGCCGCGAAGCGCACGAGCGACGTGAAGGCCTTCCGGCGCGACGCGTTCGACCGCGGCGTGGGCATCACCCTCCTCGTGCTCGCCGCCGCAATGGTCATCGGCGTGCTGATGGCGCTGTTGCGGTGAACGGCGAGCCGTCATCGGACCGTCACCCGATGACCGCGTGATGACGCCATTCGTCGACGCCCTCGTGCTTGGCGGCCGCGCCCCCCGGCGACGGCCCGATCGCCCTGCCTCGCGCAGGCGTCCGCAGGCAAGGTGCCGGGCGCCGGCTGCGTCAGCGCATGCCGGCCGTCCAAGCCTCCGGGAGGGCAACTTCGAGGGGCCGTCGGCGCGCTTCGCGCGACGGCCCCTCGCCCGCGCCGGCGGCCGGCTTGACGCGCCTCAGGCCCGGGCCCGCACTGGCGTCGGCGCAGCACGACCGGTACCCTGCGCGCCGAGACGGTCGAGATCGATCACCGCATCGGCGAGCGCCACGAGTTCGGGCGTCTGCGAGATGAAGTACTCCTGGGAGTAGCCCCCCAGGCGCAACACTTCGCGCTTCATCGCCATGAACATCCGCTTGCGCTGCAGATCCAGCGGGCCGTCGGCCTCGTCGGAGAACAGCGTGCCGTAGCGTCGGCCGGAGTGCTGTGCCAGATAGAGGGCGATCGCCCGGGTCAGGCAGGCCTCCACGAAGTTCCGCTCTCCGCCGCTCAACAGCGCGACGCTCTTGCTTTGGCCGGTCTCGGCGTCGTGCACGACGATGTCGAAGCCTTCCTTCGCTTCGCCCTTGACGGTGGGCACCAGCGTCTGAATCGCCACGGTGAAGCGGGGCCCGAAGCAGGCCAGCAGCAGATCGTTGGCCAGGGCCGACAATGCGGGCCCGGCGTCATCGATGGCCAGCGCGACTAGGCCGTCGTTGCTCATGCAGCGCGCCAGAAGGTTCCAGCTCGCGAGTTCGTTCTCGACGTGTGCACAGCGCGTCGCAGCCTGTTCGCGGCGCGCCGCCAGCGGCGCCGATTGCTTGGCGAGTTCTGCCATCGCCTGCGCGTCGCGCACGGCAGCCAGCAGCACGCGTTCTGCCGCGCCGAGCCCTTCGCGGGCGCTGATCACCGCTTGCGCGGCTGCCGCGAGTTGCCGCTCGTCGTGGGGTGCCGGCGGATCCGCGAGCAGCCGATCCAGGCGCGCCAGCGCCGCCGCCGAGCGTTGCCGCCGCTGTGCCAGCTGCGTGGCGATGGCCCGACGCGAGGCAGCGACTTGTTCCCGCTCGGCCTGCTCTTCCGGCGTCTGCGCAGCCTTGACTGCTTGCGGGCCGAGCGCAGCCAGCTCGCGATCGATTTCAGCCAGCATCGTTCTCGCCTGCGTGCACGCCGACGCCTTCGACGCCAGCACCGCCATCCGGCCGGCCCGCTCGCGGGCCTGAGCTTCGCGACGTTCGGCCCCGGCCAGCGACGGCGATGCACCCGCGAGCGCCTCGCATTGCCGGCGCGCATGGGCCAAGTCCTGCTGAACCTGTTCCTTCTCCCGGGCGCACCGCGCCACGTGGGCCCGCGCGTCGGGCATCAGGGCGTGGGCGTCGCGCGCATCGCCGAGCAGCTTGCAGCGGCCCTGCAAGTCGGTGCCGACACAGGGCACCTGGGCGGTGAGGCCGAAGCGCTGGGCAAGCTCTTCGGTGCGCAACACCGCCCTGCCGGCCTCTCGCTCGATGCCGGCCAGCTTCTGTTCGGCCAGACGCACGGCACCCTGGCTTCGCGTCAGCAGATGAAGCTGCTCTCGCCTCGTCTGCGTGCGCACCCGGCGCCGGTCTTGCACGCGCTGCGCCAGCGCGAGGCGACGGACAGCCCGACCGACCGCATCGGCCTCGCCCAGCACATCCAGGCATCGGCGTTGCGACTGCGCCAACGTCTGCCGGCGTGCCTGTTCCTGCCGCTGGCGCGCCGCCACGCGTTGCTCCAGACGGTCGAGGCGCTGGCTCTCCGCCAGATCTTGAGCTTGGAGAGCGCATACCGACTGCGCGGTCATCTCTGCCTCGGACTGACGTTCGGCGATCAACTGGCCGCGCCGCGCCTCGATGGCGCGAGACTGCTCGCGCTCGGCCGCCAACCGGGCGTGCCGCTCGACGGCGGTATCCAGGGCAGCCTGGGCCGCCTGCTTGGCGCTTTCAGCGTGCGCTGTTCGCGATGCCTCTCCCGCCAGCTGTTGCTGGGCGGCCTCGACGCGGGCAAGCTCGTCAGCCAGTCCCGCTTGCTCCTGCCGAATGACCCCGAGCCCGGCCTTCAACAGCCGTGCGATCTCGCTCGCCTTCTGACCGATGCAGCGGATCTCCTCCTGACCGAGCAGGTCGGCCAGCAGGGTCTTGATCTCGGCATTGCGGTAGGTGCTGAGTGGGCGTTTCCCTTGCGCGGCGAACACCGACGTGAAGAACGTCTCAGCACTGCCGCAGAGGTGTTCCACGCACCGTGTGTACGACTCCACGCGCCCATCGGACACCGTGCCGTCCTCGATGCGCACGGGCCGCCAGTTGCCGTCGTCGTCCAGGCCATGCAGGAACGCCTCGGTCTTGCGTCGGTTGCCGTTCATCCGAATGACGATCTGCGAGCGGTAGCAGCGGCCTTCATGCGACCACGTCAGGTCCTTCAGGCTCTCGGGCAGGTAGACATGGTCATAGTAGGAGAAGCCGCCGGGTCCGGCGATCCCGGCACGACTTTGAAGAGCCATGTAGGGCACGAGGTTGTCCATGATCGTGCTCTTGCCGCTGCCGTTGGCGCCGGCGATGGCGATCAATTGAGCACCGTCGGCCAGCCGCTCCAGATCGAGGGTGAGTTCGGCAAGGCCGAGGCCGTCGCGGATGCCGCGGAAGCCCTTCAGGGTGAGCTTCAGAGGTTGCATGCTGATCCCCGTGAGTGAGCGCCAGCAGGTTCGCATGCGGGTGCGGGCTTTCAAGACCACGGGCCGCGCGCCCACGGCGCAACTTCCATTCACGCCGGCAAACGTCGATGCGCCGCATCAGATTCACATGGGCGTCGCTAACCGGCTCGGGTAGGTACTGCCCGCTCCCGCAGCTGATGCCGACCAGTGTCGACCGGGCTTCACAGCAAGGTCGTGGTGCGCTCGATCATCCGCTCCCTTCGGTTCGAGTGGTTGCCGACACTTCCGCTCTGGCACATCGAAGCCGTCAATCGGGTGGGGGCGTCCATCCCATTGCATACGTCCCGCCTTGGCCGTCGCCCCTCCCCGACGAGCCCGTCGAGCGCGACGACCACCTCGACCGAACGCTCGTCGGCTCGGAGTCTGAAGAAGACGGCAAAGCGGAGCTGAAGAAGACCGTCAGAGACGGTGATCCGAAGAAGACGCATCAGGAAGAACACGCACGTTCAGGCCGGCTGCAAGAAGACAAATTCAAGCCGGCGCCCACGGGATCAAACGGTGCTTGCCGCTGCGCAGGCGCACTTCGGCACTTCGGGCCGCCCCGGGGTGGGTTCGCCATTGAATCCCATCGGGGTACCGGCGCGGCACACGTGGATCAGGTCTCTTCCAAAAGCTCGATGATCCATTCGCTGGTCGCGCTCATCAGAACCGACTTCCCTGCCTTGTCCTTGTCAGTTGGCCGGGCGCCCTGCCGCAGCAGCGACAGAATGATCTCGCGCTGCTGGCTGTGCGCGGCGGACGATCCACTACCCCCGCGCCCCGTGTTCTGAACGGCCAGGTGCAGGGGTGTCGACCCGTTGCCGTTTCTCAAGCGCACATCCGCGCCACGCGACAACAGCGCACGCACCGCGGCGGCAGAGCGCGTGCGCACGGCGCGGTGCAGCGGGCCCACACCGCCCTTGTCCAGGGCATTTGGGTCGGCGCCAGCTTCGATCAGGCACTGCACGACAGACACTTGGGCCAGCGGGTTCCACGCCGCGGTGTCCGGGCTGGCGTCCACCGCGTAGTGCAGTGGTTGGGCTCCGCGTCGGTTCTTTGCCTGGACGTCGGCGCCCTTGGCGAGCAAATGGAGCGACATGGCTCGATCGTGGGCTGCCGCGGCCATGTGCAGCGCCGTATCGCCGCCGTAGACATAGTGTTCGATCGACTTGAAGTAGAAGTCGCTCGATGCGGCTCGCGACCCACCTATGTCGACGGCCATCCGGGCCAAGCCAGGGTCTTCCTCGACCAATCGAAACGCCGTCTCGTCGCGCGCGGCGATAGCGCGAATGAGGTCCATCAGCATCGGGCTTCGTCTTCCCTTGTTTCGGCAGGGCGATCAACACGGCACGTCCAAAAATCCGACATGGCGGCGTGCATTGCGGTGCCCCGCTCTTGTCGAAGCGGAGATTGTTGCCTGCCTCTGCGCCCCAACGAACCCGCAGTTCGCGCAGCGCGAGCAAGCCATCCAGCCTGTGCAACGCGTTCGCCCCGCATTCGGGACACTTCTTGCCGCCGATGGCGCGGCGCACACTGCCCGCCTGGCGCCGCTGGATGCCGGTCCTCCGACGCTGAAAAGCGCCACCGGCGGCTCTAGGTCGACAGCGCTGACTAGCGCTCGCAAATTGGCTGGCCGAAAGAAGTCTCTGACAGCCCCTGCGCTCAGGCCGCGATCACGGCACGGAGCGCATGTCGGGCAAGCTTAGACAGACCTTGCCCCCCGATTGATTTGGCCACGGAGGTCGCCTCGGTCCCTCGCGCTCGCGGCGCGCTATGCCGCTCAACCCAGACGAACACGGGGCCAGCAGTGGCCATGTCTGGGCACGAGCGTCGCACCACGCGAGCCTGGACGCATTCTCGAAGGGCGAGGATGAGAGCGGACATGCTGCTGACGCTGCTCGCATCGGTCCTGACCTGGTGCAACGTTGCGGAAAGGCTGAACTTGGGCGAAGACGAGATGCAGCTGCAATTCGATCTGGTCCAACGCCTCATCACCGAGTTCAACGCGACGGGGCGCGTTGTCGCCCAGCGATGCCGATGTTCAGCTGGCACGCGATGGTGTCACCTGATTATCAAGAATGCTCAGCCGCCTGAAGAGCGCGCAGCGCGTGCGGCGTGGTGCTGCAGGCGGCTCGAACCAGACGGGAGAGGATAGTGCGCAGATTGAATCGGCGGTTGAACAGGTACTGCACTTGAGCGAGGTAGCGGTGCGCGTACTTGGCGAATCCGAAGGAGTGGTAGGTGCCGGCGAATGCCGTCTTCAGGTTGCCCAGGATCGTGTTGACTGCCCGGAATTCGGGATGCGTCACAGACGAGGCGCCACCTCCAGTGACA
>Ga0207671_10000371_pt1 | contig 63641 bp, 55 predicted proteins | sample KBSC24metaG_FD_184352 | JGI IMG/M metagenome (GOLD analysis project Ga0207671, IMG submission 184352) | Corn rhizosphere microbial communities from Kellogg Biological Station, Michigan, USA - KBS C2-4 metaG (SPAdes) (version 2) | ecosystem: Host-associated > Plants > Roots > Rhizosphere > Soil... | reverse complement strand
ACCGGCCGGCCGACGCCCGCCGCCGCGAGATGGCGATGTTCGCCCTGATCAGCCTGGTCGGCCTGATCATCGAGAACAGCTTCGTGTTCGTCGGGGACCGGGTCCTGGGCTTCCACAGCATCGAGGCGGCCAACGTCGCCAAGTTCATCCTGGGCCTGCCGGTCGCCGGGGCGTTCCGGTTCACGACCTCGCATCTGTTCGTCTTCCCCGAGGCGCCCGCGACATCCGGCGCCGGCGGTGCGGGTGCCGCCCGGGGAGCCGCCCGAGCTGCCGGCCCCCGGTCCGGGTCCGCCGAGGGCGACCCGGACGACGGCTTCAGCGCGCAATCACCGACAAGGGCGAGTGCTCCGTGAGGAAGACGGCGAACACCGCCGGCCGCTGAAGCACCAGGTTCAGCCGGCCCCCGTCGGCCTCGGCCAGCTCCCGCGCCACCGCCAGGCCCAGCCCGGTGGACCCGCGCGAGGAGGCGCCCCGCTCGAACAGCTTCGCCTCCAGGTCCGGCGCGATGCCCTCGCCCTCGTCGCCGACCTCGATGACCACCGAGCCGCCGACCGCGCGGGTGTGCACGGTGACCGTGCCGGCCCCGTGGATCAGCGAGTTCTCCAGCAGCGTGGACAGGATCTGGGAGAACGCCCCGGGCGTGGCCATGGCCATCAGCCGCCGCTCGCCGGAGACCACGATCCCGCGCCGCATCGACTGGTAGGCCGGGCGCCACTCGTGGACCTGCTGCCGGATCACGGTGTCCACCTCGATCGGCACCGCGAGATCCGAGCGCCGGTGGGTGCGCACCGTGGTCAGCAGCCGCTGCACCACGTCGGTGAGCCGCTCGACCTGGGACAGCGCCACCTCGGCCTCGTCGCGCACGGTCTGCGGGTCGTCGGCCAGCGTGATGATCTCCTCCAGCCGCATGGACAGCGCGGCCAGCGGGGTGCGCAGCTCGTGCGAGGCCTCGGCGGCCAGCCGGCGCTCCGAGCCCAGCATCGTGGAGATCCGGTCCGCCGAGCTGTCGATGACCTCGGCGACCCGGTCCAGCTCGCTGATGCCGTAGCGGCGGTGCCGGGGCCGCGGGTCGCCGGAGCCCAGGCGCTCGGCGGTGGCCGCCAGCTCCTCCAGCGGCTTGGTGAGGCGGCGGGCCTGCAGGTAGGCCAGGCCGGTCGCGGCGACCAGCACGGCCAGCGCGACGCCGCCGATCAGGTACATGGTCTTGCGGATCTGCTTGTCGGCCGGCTCGCGCAGGGCCCGGACGGTGACGTGCACGCCGACGTTGCTCAGCACGCCGTCGATGTCGAAGGTGACGCTGAACGTCGGCTCGCCCGGCGGCAGCCCGTTGACCTGGATCGGGCTCTGCCCGTCCACCTCGATCCGGGCGTCGTGCTCCGGGGCGATCATCTTCTGCATGTCGGGGATGTAGCTGCCCAGCGGCCCGGAGTTGGTGCCGTCCAGACTGGCCTTGCTGACCTGCATCGAGACCGTCGTGGCGAGCATCCGGGCCTCGGTGGCCAGCACCGTCTTGGTGCTGGTGTCCACCGAGCGCACCTCGAGCACCGCCAGCGGCACACCGAGCAGGATGACGACCATCATCACCACGAGGAACGTGGAGGAGACCAGGCGGCGACGCACGGCAGGCGGGCCCCGCCCTAGCCGCGCTCGAAGCGGAAGCCGACGCCGCGCACCGTGGTGATGAACCGCGGGCGGGAGGCCTCGTCCCCGAGCTTCTTGCGCAGCCAGGAGATGTGCATGTCCAGGGTCTTGGTGGAGGACCACCAGGTGGTGTCCCACACCTCGCGCATCAGCTGGTCGCGGGTGACCACCCGGCCGACCTCGCGGACCAGCACGCGCAGCAGGTCGAACTCCTTGGCGGTCAGGTTCAGCTCCTGGTCGCCCAGGTAGGCGCGGTGGGACTCGATGTCTATGCGGACACCGTGCACCCCGTTGCCGAGGTCCGGGGTGCCGCGCCGGAGCAGCGCCCGGACCCGGGCGAGCAGTTCGGCCAGGCGGAAGGGCTTGGTCACGTAGTCGTCGGCGCCGGCGTCGAGTCCGACCACGGTGTCGACTTCGTCGGCGCGGGCCGTCAGCACCAGGACCGGGAAGGTGTGGCCGTCGGCGCGCAGCCTGCGGCAGACCTCCAGGCCGTCCATGCCCGGCAGCCCCAGATCGAGAACGACCAGGTCGACGCCGCTCTGCCCGGCCAGCAGGGCCCCGGGGCCGTCGGCCCGGACGGTGACCTCGTAGCCCTCGCGTCGGAGCGCCCGCGCCAGCGGTTCGGAAATGGCGGCGTCGTCCTCGGCGAGCAGTACTCGGGTCATGAGTGTGATGGTAATCGGGGTGGACCTGCTGTCGCTCCCCCATCTGGAGCATTGTCTGTAATGCGCCGATCTGCTCGGGGAAGCACCGACCGCATGACGACCCATGACGCCCCGTCCTCTGCCCAGGGTCTGCCGCCGCAGGACGAGGACCGGGCGTTCTTCGGTCATCCGAAGGGTCTGCAGACGCTGTTCGCGACCGAGTTCTGGGAGCGTTACAGCTTCTACGGCATGCGCGGGCTGCTGGTCCTGTTCCTCACCGACACCGCCGCCCACCACGGCCTGGGCCTGTCGGACGCGGCCGGCAACAGTTTCTACGGCATCTACAACAGCCTGGTCTACCTGATGGCGGTCCCCGGCGGCTGGGTCGCCGACCGGGTCTGGGGCGCCCGGCGCTCGGTGCTGTGGGGCGGCGTCATCATCGCGCTGGGCCACTACGTGATGGCCGTCCCGGCCGCGGCGACGGCGTTCCTGGGCCTGGGGCTCATCGTGCTGGGCACGGGGCTGCTCAAGCCGAACATCTCGGCCCAGGTCGGCGGGCTGTACCACGAGCACGACAAACGGCGCGACGCCGGCTTCACGATCTTCTACATGGCGATCAACATGGGCGCGTTCCTCGCGCCGCTGACCGCCGGCTGGGTCGGGCAGCACGTCAACTACCACCTGGGCTTCGGCTGCGCGGCGATCGGCATGACGCTGGCAGTGGTCTGGTACGTCGTGGAGCAGAAGCACCTGGGAACCGTCGGGCTCCGGCCGCCCAAGCCGATCACGCCGCCGGAACTGCGGCGCGCGCTGCGGATGGTCGCCCTGATCGTGGCCGTGGTGCTGGTGATCGTGCTGGGCTGGATGGCGATCACCGAATGGTCGGTCTCGGCGTTCGCCGACGGCCTGGCCGCGCCGATCATCGCCACGCCGTTCCTCTACTTCGGCTACATGTTCAGCCGGGGCGGGCTCACGGCCCGGGAGCGGCCCAAGCTGCTGGCGTTCGTCACGTTCTTCGTCGGCGCCACCGTCTTCTGGATGATCTACGACCAGTCCGGCAGCCAGCTCAACCTGTTCGCCGCCGACAAGACCGACCTGTCGGTCTTCGGCTGGCAGATGCCCTCGGTGTGGCTGCAGTCCGCGAACCCCTTCTACATCATGGTGTTCGCGCCGATCTTCGCCTGGATGTGGCAGCGGCTCGGCGACCGGGCGCCGCGCACCTCGGTGAAGTTCGCCATCGGGCTGGTGGTGATCGGCTGCTCGTTCTTCGTGATGAGCATCGCCGGCAAGGACGCCACGCCCACGCACCGGGTCTCGATCGCCTTCCTGGCGATCACCTACCTGCTGCAGACCATCGGCGAGCTGTGCCTGTCCCCGGTCGGGCTGTCGGTGACCACGCAGCTGGCCCCGGCGCGGTTCGCCGGGCAGATGCTGGGGCTGTGGTTCCTGGCCACCGCGACCGGCAACGCGCTGAACGTGTACGTCACCAAGCTCAGCACGGTGATGAGCGACTTCAGCTACTTCCTGACGCTGGGGGCCGTGGCCGCGGGCATCGGCGTGCTGGTCTTCCTCGCTTCGCCGGTCATCAACGGCCTGATGGGCGATGTGCGGTAGAGGCGCTTGTGAACTCGCCAGTAGTACCTGATCGTAACCTGTTGTCGCCTCGCAGACCGCGGCCGGTACGCAATACGCTCTTGACCCATGGCTGACGTAGCGGTGGTGGGGCCTGGCGCTATCGGTTCGGTCGCGGCGCTGGCCGCGGAACAGACCGGGAGGCACGCTGTCACGCTCTGCGCGCGGCGTGATCCCGGCGCGCTGCGGGTGGTCGACGACGTCTCCGGCACCGCGACGGACCTGCGGGCCCCGATCCTGACCTCCCCGGCGGACGTGGAGGGGCCGGCCGACTGGGTCCTGCTCGCGGTCAAGGCGCACCAGACCGACGGCGCCGCCGGATACCTGGACGCGCTGTGCAAGCCGACGACGACGGTCGTGGCGCTGCAGAACGGCGTGGAGCACGTCGAGCGGGTCGCGCCGTACGCGAACGAGGCGCACGTGCTGCCGGCCATCGTCTGGATCAGCGCCGAGCCGACCGGGCCGGGCGAGGTGACCGTCCGCAACAACATCTCCTCGGTGCTGCAGGTGCCGGCCGGCCCCGACGGCGAGGAGTTCGCGCGGCTGCTGGAGGGCGCCCCGGCGGTCCAGGTGGAGCTGGTCTCGGACTTCGCCACCGCGGCCTGGCGCAAGCTCACCACGAACGCGATCGCCGGCGTGATGGCCGCGACCGGCAAGCGCGCGGCGGTCTACCAGCGCCCGGACATCAGGGAGCTGGTTCTGGCGCTGGCCCAGGAGACGCTGGCGGTGGCCCGGGCCGAGGGCGCGGCGCTGCCGGAGAGCGAGGCCGAGGCGCTGGTCGGGATCTTCGAGCGGATGGACCCCGACATCGGGTCCTCGATCCTGTTCGACCGGCTGGCCGGCCGGGAGCTGGAGTGGGACGCGCGCAACGGGGTGGTGCGCCGTCTGGGGCGGCGGCACGGGATCCCGACGCCGGTGTCCGACGTTCTGGTCCCGCTGCTCGCCGCCGCCTCAGACGGCTGAGACGCACCCTTCCTGGTTCCGCCCGGCGGATCCGGTGGGGAATCGGCCCGCGGGGCGGTCTTGCGGCCGCCCGGGTCCGCCGCCGGTCTGTCGCGCCGGCGGCGGTGTGGGGTCCCGGGGGGCCTGGTCGGTACGTCGGTACCGGTGGTCGTGCGGTGTGCTGTGCTGCTGTGCCGTTGTGCTGCTGTGCCTTTCGGCGGTCCCGGCCGGCCGGCGGGCAGCTCAGGCGGGGCGGCTCAGGCGGCTCAGTACCAGTTGTGCGCCTGCCAGAAGGCCCACGCGGCGCACGGCGAGCCGTAGCGCCCGGTCATGTAGGACAGCGCCCACTTGATCTGGATCAGGGCGCTGTTGCGCCAGTCCGCGCCCATCGACGCCATCTTGTAGCCGGGCAGGGCCTGGGCGAGGCCGTAGGCGCCGGAGGACGGGTTGGTGGCGTGGACGTTCCAGCTCGACTCGCGCTCGATGATGTTCGAGAAGCAGAGGAACTGGCTGGAGGGCACGACCGACTCGGCGATCGCCTTCGCCTGCGCGGGCGTGGCGTTGTAGCCCATGTTCGACGAGGAGGAGGAGCTGGAGCTCGACGTCGGCGGCGGGGTGGTCTTGCTGGTGGTCGGCGTCGTCGGCGTCTGGGACGGCAGCGGCGTCTCCGACCGCGTCGCCGTCGGTGTGCTGGTCGACGTCGAGCTCGGGACCGGCGGCGTGGTGGACGTCGCGGCCGCCGCGCTGGAGGAGCTCGAGGGGGCCGGGGTGCTCGGCGTCGTGGACTGGCCGAGCGTCGGGCGCTGCATGTCCCGGTTGGCCGCGTCGGTGCCGTCCCGCTGGGCCAGCAGCGCGTTCGCCGCCGCGGCCGCCGCCGCCGAGGTGTTCGAGTCCTGAGAGGCGGCCTCCGCGCTGTTGCGCAGACCGTCCTGATGCAGGTGGAAAGCGGTGGCGACGCCTCCACTGACGGCCAGGACACTGGTCACCGCGGCCGCGGTCTTGACCTTGCCCTTGGCATTGGACACCGCCGAGGGCTTGGCGTGGCTGGCAACGTGTCTGCCGGAGCCGGATATGCCGGACAAGAGAGGCCTTCCGCCGAACTTCGCCTCCTGTGCGCGGGCTGTGTGGAGTGTTCGTTTCGAACGCTCGCGCGAGGCCTGTCGGGAGAGCAATCTGCCGGAGGTAACGGCTAGGTCTCAATGGGAACGGCCCGAAGATGACCGGGACTTTGCCGACTCTTGGCACTACGCAGCGGAGCCGTAAGCGCAGCGCAGCGTGGCCATCAGGGGTCTCACCAGCGGCGTCGCGAGGCGCGCGCACGCGCCGGACGCACGTGCAGACGGCTTCGGCGTCCGCGTCTTGCAACGGTGCCGGCGGAGCCTGAATGAGGTCTGAGGGAGTGGGTAAATCGGGCTAAAAATATGACCGGCGCCGTCCACTGCTGGACGGCGCCGGTTCCTTTACCCGACCGCCTACACCAAAGACTCCCGCCAAGCCTGGTGCAGCCCCGCGAACCGCCCCGTTCCGGCGGCGAGCAGTGCGCTCGGCTCGCCGTCCTCGACGATGCGGCCCTGTTCCATCACCAGGACGCGGTCGGCGATCTCGACGGTGGACAGGCGGTGCGCGATGATCAGCGCTGTGCGGTCCGCGAGGATCGTGCGCAGGGCGCGCTGGACCATGCGTTCGCTGGGGACGTCGAGCGAGCTAGTCGCCTCGTCCAGGACCAGGACGGCCGGGTCCGCGATGAAGGCTCTCGCGAAGGCCACCAGCTGGCGCTGTCCCGCCGAGAGCCTGCCTCCGCGCTTCTTCACGTCCGTGTCGTAGCCGTCGGGCAGGGCGCTGATGAACTCGTGCGCTCCGATGGCCCTGGCCGCCGCCTCGATCTCGGGGCGGGTGGCGTCGGGGCGGCCGAAGGCGATGTTGTCCGCGACCGAGCCGGCGAACAGGAAGTTCTCCTGCGTCACCATCACCACGGCGCGGCGCAGGTCCGTGTCGGCCAGGTCCCGGACGTCGACGCCGTCGACGCGGACCGCGCCGTCCTGCGGGTCGTAGAAGCGGCACAGCAGGCGCGCGAGCGTGGACTTGCCCGCGCCGGTCGCCCCGACCAGGGCCACGGTCTGGCCGGCCGGGACCTCCAGGTCCAGCAGGGGCAGGATCACCTTGCCGCCGGTGCCGATGTCCTCGGCCTCGGCGCCGGCCCCGGACGCCGACGTCTCGTCCGACTCCCGCTTCGGGTAGGCGAACGTCACGCCCTCGAAGGAGACCTCGCCCCGCAGCGGCGACGGCAGCGGCTTCGGGTCGGCCGGCTCGGGCAGCTCGTTCGCCTCCTCCAGCACGCCGGACAGCTTCTCCAGCGCGGCGGTCCCGCTCTGGAAGGAGTTGTAGAACATGGCGATGTCCTCCAGCGGGTGGAAGAACCGCCGCAGGTACAGCACGAACCCGACCAGCACGCCGATCTGGATGTTCCCGTCCATCACCCGGAATCCGCCGTAGACCACCACGGCCGCGGTCGTGAACGCCGCGACCGTCTTCATCCCGGGGATGAAGATCGCCAGCAGGTTCATCGCGCGGGCGTTGGCGGCCCGGAACTCGTTGTTCAGCTGCCCGAAGATCTCCTCGTTGCGCGGCTCGCGGCGGAAGGCCTTCACCGCGCGGATCCCGTTGCACGTCTCGACGAAGTGCACGATCAGCGCCGCGATCGTCTCCCGCGTGCGCCGGTAGGCCACCGCCGAGTGCCGCGAGAACCACCGCATCAGCAGCAGCATCGCCGGGAACGCCAGCGCCACCACCAGGGTCAGCGGCACGTCCAGCACCGCCATCATGATGCCGATCGCCGACACCGTCAGCACCGCGTCCAGCAGCCCGTCCAGGCCGTTGTCGATCAGGTCGTTCAACGCGTCCGGGTCGGACGTCAGCCGGCTGATGACGCGCCCGGACGTGTAGTTCTCGTGGAACGCCAGCGGCAGCGCCTGGAACTTCATGAACACCATGCGCCGCAGGTTCAGCAGCATGGTCTGGCCGATGCGCCCGACCTTGTTCAGGAAGACCGCCCGCAGCCCCGAGGCCAGGATCGCGCTGAGGACCATGGCCACGAACACCGCGGTGATCGGGCCCCAGTCCCCGCGCCGCAGCGCCGGGATGCCGCGGTCGATGCCGATCGAGACCAGGTACGGCCCGGCCATGTTGAACACGGTCTGCACCAGGACCATGCCGGTGCAGAAAAGCAGCTCTCCGCGATGCGGCCGGACGAGCTCGCCGAGAAGCCTCCTGCTGCGCGCCCGCAGCCGGATGCCCCGCTTGTCGGGCAGATCGTCCTTCTTCTCGACCGCGACGCCGCGCCAGTCGGTGGTCGTGGTCGTGGTCATCGGGACACCTCCAGGAGTTCGCTGTCGGCCGTCTCGGCCAGATCGGAGGTCTGCGAGAGGATGTCGCGGTACTCCGGACAGGTCCGAAGCAGCTCCTGATGCGTTCCGACCGCGGCGATCGTCGTCCCCTGCGGGCCGGGAGGCGACAGCAGCACCACCCGGTCGGCCAGCAGCACCGTCGAGGGCCGGTGCGCGACCACCAGCCCGGTCGTCCCGCGCAGCACGCTGTGCAGCGCCTCCTCGACCTTGCCCTCGGTGTGGATGTCGAGCGCGGACAGCGGGTCGTCCAGCACCAGGATCGAGGGGCGCCCGAGCACCGCGCGGGCCAGCGCGACGCGCTGCCGCTGCCCGCCGGACAGCGTCAGCCCCTGCTCCCCCACCCGGGTGTCCAGCGCCCAGGGCAGGTCGGTGACGAATCCGGCCTGCGCGACCTCGATCGCCTCGGCGAGCTGCTCCTCCGAGGCGTCCGGGACGCCCATGGTGAGGTTCTCGCGCACCGAGGCCGAGAACAGCGTCGGGTCCTCGAAGGCGCACGCGACCTTGCGCCGCAGCTCGGTCAGCGGCAGCTCGCGCACGTCGACGCCGTCGACCAGCACGCGGCCGGCGGTGGTGTCGTACAGCCGCGGCACCAGCGCGGTCAGCGTGGTCTTGCCGCACCCGGTCGGGCCGACCAGGGCGACCGTCTCCCCGGGGGCGACGCGCAGGTCGAAGTCGAAGATCACCGGCCGGTCGGAGTTCGGGTAGGTGAAGCTGACGTTCTCGAAGACCAGCTCGCCCGCACTGGCGGGATCCGGGCGCACGGTCTTCTCGGCGTCGGCGATGGCCGGCACCGTGTCCAGCACCTCCAGCACGCGCTCCGCGGCGGAGTTGGCCTCCTGGCTCTGGGCCATCAGCCAGGCCATGGACTCGATCGGCCACAGCAGCGTCAGGTACAGCGAGATGAAGGCGACCAGCGTGCCCAGGGACAGCGCGCCGGAGGACACCGCGTAGGCGCCGAGCAGGACGCACAGCGAGAGCACCAGCTGCGGCTGCATCGCGAAGACCGCCCACAGCTCCGACAGCGTCCTGATCTTCGTGAGCTCCAGCTTGCGCAGCGTCTGCGCGCGCTCGTCGAAACGGCCGAACACCAGGCCCTGGCGGCCGAACGCCTTGACCGCGCGGATGCCCAGCGCGGACTCCTCGACCAGGGTGGCCACGTCGCCGGCCTGGTCCTGGGCGGCGCGGGACTGCCGGTGGTAGCGGCGGTCGGCGAGCCGGCCGTACAGGATCAGCGGGACCGAGGCCGCGTAGATGATCAGGCCCATCAGGGTGTGGATGAAGACCAGGGCGCCGCCGACGAGCAGGAACGTGGTGCCGTTGACCACCAGGAAGATCAGCGCGAAGCCGAAGAACCGGCGCAGGCTGTTGATGTCGCCCGACATGCGCGAGACGAGCTGACCGGACTGCCAGGAGTCGTGGAAGGCCACCGGCAGCTTCTGCAGGTGGCCGAAGAAGGCGTTCCGGATGTCGGCCTCGATGCCGAGGGCGGCGCGTTGCAGGAACCAGCGGCGGAGCCAGAACAGCGTGGCCTCGGCGAGCCCGAACAGGAGGACCAGGCCGCCCAGGGGCCACAGGGCTGCCTTGTCGTGGTGCGCGATGGGCCCGTCGATCAGGTCCTTGGTCAGCAGCGGGACGGCGACGCCGACCAGGGTGGCGCCGAGGGCCGCCAGGGTCATGAGGATCATCTGGCCCCGGTAGGGGCGGATGAAGGGCGTCAGGCGGCGCAAGGAGGCGAAAGCGCCGGTCTTGGGATCGTCGGGGAGCTTGGCGTCTTTGGGGATCTTTTGTGGTTCACCGGTCAGAGGTTCAGCTGGCGTCGACTCCATAGCTCGGATGGTAGAGAATGCCCATGGCACTTCTCACCTGGTTTTAAGGCGGGAATGTCAGTGGTGGAAAATCAGTTGCCTATTACCGGGGGAACCTGGGATCCTAAGGCTTGGGGACGAGTGTGGGTGAAGCCCGTGAGTAGGGTGACGGCGCGGCGGCGCGTGGTCCGGCTGGACGGATCGGCGGGGCCCGCCGAACCGATCCTGCGGCGCGGCGGCGAGGAACACATGGCCGCCGAGGAACCGCTGGAGATCCGCATCGGCGGCACTCCTTTCACGGTGACCATGCGCACCCCCGGCGACGACTTCGACCTGGTGGCCGGCCACCTGACCGCCGAGGGCGTCCTGACCGGCCCCGAGGGCCTGGTCCGGATGAAGTTCTGCTCGGCCGACAACGGCTGCTCCTCCACGGCCTACACCGACGGCGAGGCGTCCCTGGCCTTCGCCGACGGCGACCCGCTGAACATCGTGGACGTGACCCTGGCCCCCGGCGTGGAACTGCCCGAGGAGCGGCTGCGCCGGTCGTCGTACGTGAGCAGCGCGTGCGGGGTGTGCGGGAAGACGTCGATCGAAGCGGTCCACGCCGCCGTCCGCTGGCCGGTCGCGCACGACGACGTGAAGGTCTCGGCCTCGACCCTGTTCGCGCTCCCAGACCGCATGCGCGAGGCCCAGCGGATATTCGCCAAGACCGGCGGCCTGCACGCCGCGGCCCTGTTCACGGCCGACGGCGAGCTGGTCTGCCTGCGCGAGGACGTCGGCCGCCACAACGCTGTCGACAAGGTCCTCGGCTGGGCGCTGCGCGCGGGCCGGCTGCCGCTGCGCGAGCACGTGCTCGCGGTGAGCGGCCGAGCCTCCTTCGAGCTGGTCCAGAAGGCCGTGGCCGGCGGGATCCCGGTGCTGACCGCGGTGTCGGCGCCGTCGTCGCTGGCGGTGAGCCTGGCGGCGGAGTCGGGGCTGACGCTGGTCGGGTTCCTGCGGGGGCGGACGGCGAATGTGTACTGCGGGGCGGAGCGGGTGATCGGTTGAGGGTTTACCGGAACACCCCGGTGTGCCCCAGCGAATACCGCCCCGGCTGCGGATAGACCGCCAGGCCGTGCGGCCCGCGCCCAACGGGGATCCGGGCCAGCAGCTTGCCGTCGGCCGTCGAGATGGCGTAGACCTCGGCGTTGTAGCGGCCGGAGAGCCAGAGCACGTTGCCGTCCGCCGAGACGCCTCCTATGTCCGGGGAGCCGCCGTCGGGGAGGTGCCACTTGCCGCGGGGCTTGCCGGTGGCGAAGTCCAGGAGGGTGATGCTGCCCTCGCCCCGGTTGGAGACGTACATCGTCGTGGAGTCGCGGGAGACGTAGAGGCCGTGGGCTCCCCTGCCGGTGGGGATCAGGCCGGTCACCTTGAAGGCGTCGCCGTCCACGGTCCACAGGCCGTTGGCCACCATGTCCGCGATGTAGAAGACCTTGCCGTCCGGCGAGATCTTCACGTCCTGCGGCATCGCGCCGCGCTGCGGGAGGTCGACCACGCCGAGCAGCTTGCGGTCCTTGGTGTCCACCTTCAGCAGCTGGCCGGAGAACTCGCAGGACACGATGAAGTACGCGCCGTTCGGGGAGAAGTCCGCGTGGTTCACGCCCTCGCAGGGGACCGGAAGCACCTTCTGGACCCCCATGGTGTGCGGGTCGCGGAAGACCAGCTGCATGTCCTTGCTGGCCATCACGACCGCGGAGGCGCCGTCCGGCGTGAAATAGAGGTTGTACGGGTCGTGGACCGGGACCGGCGCGCCGGCCTTGCCGGTGAAGGGGTCGATCGGGGTCAGGCTGTTGCCCAGGTCGTTGTTGACCCACAGGGTCTTCAGGTCCCAGGACGGGACCACGTGCTGCGGTTCGTGGCCGACGTTCATCGTCTGGATGATGTGGAAGTCCGTCGGGTCGATCACCGTGACCGTGTCGCTCTCGGTGTTCGGCACGTAGACGCGCGGCAGGGCCGAGGCGATCGTCGGGGAGATCATGCCCGGGCGGTCGAAGGCGTACAGGTCGGCGGGGTCGTAGCCCGGCATGCCCGGCAGCGCGGCGGGCAGCAGGGTCCCGGCGCTGCGCGGTGATTCGCCCGGGATCGTGCCCGGGACGCCGGTGGCACCACCGGTGGCCCCGGCCGCGGAGCCCTTGTGGACGCCTGCGTCCATCCCGGCCATGCCGCCCATACCCGCGCCGCCGTCGTCGTTCCACACGCCCCGGTCCGTCGCGAGCCACACCCCGGCGCCGACCACCCCGGTCGCGATCAGCGTGGCCGCCGCACGGCGCATCCGAATGGTCCGCCGCGGACGGCGCCCGCCGTACGTGCTGCGCGTCACGAGAACAACTCCGATGCGGTGACGGCGGCCAGGCCGCGGGACTTCAGGCCGGCGAGCACCGCCGGCAGGGCCTCGACCGTGTGCTGGTGCCCGAGGTGCATCGACACCACGGCCCCGGGGTGCACCGCGGCCAGCAGGCGCTGGGCGATCTGCGCGGCCGGCGGGTCCTCGTAGTCCAGCGGGTCGACGTCGTAGGACAGGACCGTGCGGTAGCCGGCGCGGCGGGCCTGGTCGACGAGCACGGGATCGGCGTGCTGGGTCTGCGAGGGCCGGAACCAGACGCCCGGCGAGCCGGTCAGCTTCCGCAGCCGCGCGGCGCACGCCTCGATCTCGGCGAACGCGGCCGAGGGCGAGAGGCGGGAGATGTCGACGTGGTTCTCGGTGTGGTTGCCGAGCTCGTGCCCGCCGTCGAGGACGCGGCGGGCCATCTCCGGGTGGTCGCCGAGCCAGCGGCCGACGGCCAGGACCGTCAGGCGGGCCCCGCCGGACTCGGCCTCTGAGAGCAGGGCCTGGGCCACCTGCGGGTCGCCGTCGCCATGGAAGGTCAGCGCGACCTGGGCGCGGCCGGTCTCCGCGTGGTCGACCTCGGCGGGGGACGCGGCGAGGGGCTGGGTCCGGCCCGAGGGAGATGCGGAGCTGCCCGGGGGGTTCGCGCCGGGCGACGGCGGGCTCGCGGACGCGGCACCCGGCTGAGCCGTGCCGGCCGCACCCGTCGCGCCCGCCGCCCCGGCCGCCGCACGCGTGTTCCTCCCGCCCGAGCACGCCGCCAGACCCGCTGACGCGGCAGCCGTCCCCAACACGGCCAACCCCGCCCGCAGCGCGGTACGTCGGTCCGGAGCGGTCACGGCGCACGATCCTAGGTCGGCCACCGTCCGTTTTCCGGCGTTTGATCCGCGTGCCGCCTTAAGTGCGACCGGCGTTTCACCCGATCGGGAGTCATCAACCCTCTTGTACCGCCCGCTACCGGCGAGTAGTTTTCAACGGACCGTCCAATACTCCGTCGTCGCGAGCGGGAGCATCCGTGGGACGCAAGATACTGATCCTCGCCGGAGCCGTGGCGCTGGCCGCCGAGGCGCTGGGCACCTTGATCGTGGCCGCCGGCTTCTACGGCTTCGTCGCCTTCGGCAACGGTGTGAAGTTCGGCCCGGCCGGACCCGGCCTGCTGAAGATCGTCGCCATCGCGCTGAACCTGGGCCTGGGCGCCGCGCTGCTGCTGGGGGCGGTCATCCTGGTCCTGGCCGCGTTCGGCATGGTGCTGAACAACTTCATGCAGGGCCTGATGATGGCGATCGCGGCCCTGCAGCTGTTCGTGACGATCGTGGTCACCGGCGTGACCGGCTGGACCCAGCTGTTCGTGCTCGGCGGCGTGTTCATCCTGCTCTCCGGCGCGCTGGCCGTGGCGATGGTGACGCCGAACGCCCCCAAGCCGGAGCCCGGCCCGGTCGACCCGGCGGCGCCCGGCAACGGCGGCCCGCTCCCGGGGAACGGCGCTCCGACCGCCGCGTAGAGTCGGGGGCATGCCCACGACGCCGCCCCCCATCGTCCTCGCCTCCGCCTCCCCCGCCCGCCTGGCCCTGTTGCGCCGGGCGGGCCTCGACCCCCGCGTCCTGGTCAGCGGCGTCGACGAGGACGCGATCGAGGAGGCGCTCGGCCCGCAGGCCACGCCCTCCGAAGTCGCGCTGGCGCTGGGCCAGGCCAAGTGCCGGGCCGTCGCCGCCCTGCCGGAGACCGACGGAGCGCTGGTCATCGGCTGCGACTCGGTCCTGGAGTTCGAAGGCCGCCCGCTCGGCAAGCCGGACACCCCCGAAGAGGCGGTGGCCCGCTGGTACGCCATGCGCGGCCGCTCCGGCGTCCTGCTCACCGGCCACTGGCTGATCGACCGCGCCACCGGCAAGGAGGCCGGCGAGGTCGCCGCGACCACCGTGCACTTCGGCGACCCCAGCGACGAGGAGATCCTCGCCTACGTCGCCACCGGCGAGCCGCTGCGCGTGGCCGGCGCCTTCACCATCGACGGCCTCGGCGGCGCGTTCGTGGAGCGGCTGGAGGGCGACCACTCGAACGTGATCGGGCTGTCGAACCCGCTGCTGCGCAAGCTGATGGCCGAGGTGGGGCTGAACTTCACGGCGTACTGGGGCTCGGCGGCGGAATGACGGGGCCACGGCCCGGTCACGATCCGCGCGAGCACGAGCCCTGGTCCTAGCCCGAGCACAGGCCCGAGCCCAGGCCCAGGCCCAGGCCCAAGCACGACAACGGCGGGGAGCCCCGAAGGACTCCCCGCCGCCGAAAGCTCACTCCGTCCGGCTCACGCCGGGACGGAGCAGCACTCTTACAGCCCGCTCCCGAACGCCGAGAGCAGCTTCTGCACGTCGATGTTCGTCACGTCGCTCGGCGCGCTCACGCTGCCCGCGCTCTGGCTGAACTTCGCGTCTATCGGCAGGTGGCCGCCGCCGGTCTGGGTCGAGGGCAGGAACTGCGCGAGGTCCACCTGCAGCTCGCTGATCTGGTTGCTCTTGACCCAGATGTCGAAGGTGATGTTCTCGCTGTCCGGGACCGAGTTCAGGCCCGAGCGCATCTTGTCGATGTCGGCCTTGGACTTGCCGGGCACCGAGTTCAGGACCGGGCCCATGGCCTGCAGCAGGTCCTGCCCGATGGTCTTGACCTTGCCGGTGACCTGGTACTGGCCGCTGCCCTTGTCGGTGACGGTGGCGTCCTGGGTCAGGGCCTTCATCAGCTCGGACTCGACGTTGCCGAGCATCTGGCTGCCGGCGCTGGTCGAGGAGGCCGAGGTCGGCGAGGAGCCGAGGTCGCCCTGGCCGAGGGTCTGCGCCATCTGCTCCAGGCCCTTGAGGTCCTGAGCGCTCACGCCGACCCACTTGTCGGCCATCAGGGCCTGCAGCGGCGCCTGGAAGTCCGGCGGGACCTGGCCGAGCTGGGAGGTCACCGAGGAGGCGGACTTGCCGGAGAACTGCAGGAACTGCGGCACGTTCACCTTGGCGTACAGAGCCCCGGCCACGCTGCGCATGTCCATCAGGTCGGTGCCGCCGGCGGTGATGTCGAACTCGACGTTCGGGTTCTCGCCGGGCTTGAGGTCCTTCAGCGGCTTGGAGGAGCTCGCCGTGAACTTCACGACGATCCCGCCGTTGCCGAACACGCTCTTGACGATCGCCGCGGACTGCGGGTCGCCCTTGTTGTCCTTGTTCATCGCGGCGATCATCGCGTCGTCCGGCTTGATCGACAGCTGGAAGGACTCGGCGTTGCCGTTGGAGATGTTGTGCACCGCGGCCGCCAGCGCCTCAGTCGGCGTCTTGCCGCTGGTGCTCTCGGTGCCGCTGCCCGTGCTGCCCGAGGAGGAGCACGCGGTCAGCGAGAGCCCGGCGACGGCGCCGACGGCGATCGTCATCGTCAGCGCGCGAACCGGGCGCTTTGCGTGTATGGACGTCGTCGTTGGCATTGCTGGGAACCCCCCACTTTGCGGAGCCTTAACGTTTTCTCTAACGCTGTCAACTGTACTCGCAGCGCCGGACAGACCGGATGCGACTTTGGGGGGAATCTGCGAATCCACCTGCAGATGACGTGATCTTGTCGTACTACTCCCTAAGGCGTACTCCGTAGGTGGCGTGCGTTCAACGACCTCGCGGAAAAGCCGACGCGCGCCATCCACCAGGACCGGGGTACAAAGCGCCCCGCACGGCCCGTTCGCGGGCGGTCCAGCCGCTCCGGCTCCGCTGCCGGTTCTCATCGTTATTCGATCGTGACGACGCCCCGGCAACCGCCGCGGCGACGACGGCGACCACCACCGCCACTTCCTCAGCCGTGGGGTTCCCATGCAGGACTTTGATGTCGGGGGCGGTCTGCGCGCCGCCGGGCGCCTCGGCGCTCACAGCGGGATGTTCCCGTGCTTCTTCGGCGGCAGCGTCTCGCGCTTGGAGCGCAGGGCGCGCAGGGCCTTGATGACGTACGGACGGGTCTGCGACGGCTCGATCACCGAGTCGACGTAGCCGCGCTGGGCCGCGTCGTAGGGGTTCAGGAGTTCGTCCTCGTAGTCCTGGATGAGCCGGGCGCGCTCGGCGGCCGGGTCGTCGGCGGCGGACAGCTCCTTGCGGTACAGGATGTTCACCGCGCCCTGGGCTCCCATGACCGCGATCTGCGCGGTCGGCCAGGCGACGTTCAGGTCGGCGCCGAGGTGCTTGCTGCCCATGACGTCGTACGCGCCGCCGAAGGCCTTGCGGGTGATGATGGTCAGCAGCGGCACCGTGGCCTCGGCGTACGCGTAGATCAGCTTCGCGCCGCGCCGGATGATGCCGTTCCACTCCTGGTCGGTGCCGGGCAGGAAGCCGGGGACGTCGACGAAGGTGATGACCGGGACGTTGAAGGCGTCGCAGGTGCGCACGAAGCGCGCGGCCTTCTCCGAGGCGTCGATGTCCAGGCAGCCGGCCAGCTGCATCGGCTGGTTGGCCACGATGCCGACGGTGCGGCCCTCGACCCGGCCGAAGCCGACGACGATGTTCGGCGCGAACAGCGCCTGCACTTCCAGGAAGTCGGCGTCGTCCAGGACGTGCTCGATGACCCGGTGGATGTCGTAGGGCTGGTTCGCCGAGTCCGGGACCAGCGTGTCGAGCTCGAGGTCCTCGGCGCCGATCTCCAGGTCGCCGGCGACGTCGTACTCGGGGGCGTCCTCCAGGTTGTTGCTGGGGAGGAAGGACAGCAGGCCCTTGACGTAGTCGATGGCGTCCTTCTCGTCGGCGCCCATGTAGTGCGCGTTGCCGGACTTGGTGTTGTGCGTCCGGGCGCCGCCGAGGTCCTCCATCGAGACGTCCTCGCCGGTGACCGTCTTGATGACGTCGGGGCCGGTGATGAACATCTGCGAGGTCTGGTCGACCATGACCACGAAGTCGGTCAGCGCCGGGGAGTACACGTGCCCGCCGGCCGCGGCGCCCATGATCAGCGAGATCTGCGGGATGACGCCGGAGGCCAGCACGTTGCGGCGGAAGATCTCGCCGTACAGGCCGAGCGAGACGACGCCCTCCTGGATCCGCGCGCCGCCGCCCTCGTTGATCCCGACGATCGGGCAGCCGAGCTTCAGCGCGAGGTCCAGCACCTTGACGATCTTCTCGCCGTAGACCTCGCCGAGCGCCCCGCCGAAGAGCGTGACGTCCTGCGAGAACACGCACACCTGCCGGCCGTCCACGGTCCCGAAGCCGGTGACCACACCGTCGGTGTAGGGCCGGTTCCTCTCCATGCCGAAGCGCGCCGAGCGGTGCACCGCCAGCTCGTCCAGTTCCATGAAGGAGCCGTCGTCGAGCAGATACTCGATCCGCTCGCGGGCCGTCATCTTCCCCTTGGCGTGCTGCTTCTCCACCGCACGCTCGTTGCCGGCGTGGATCGCGGTGTCGAGGCGGGAGCGGAGCTCCGCGAGCTTGCCCGCCGTGGTGTGGGGTGCGTCGGTTGAGGGGGCTTCGGCGTCGGTCACGTGGTCACTGTAGTGCGAACCAGCCACGATTCCCCGGGCGGCGGACAGTGATTCTGTCCACACGGACCGGCGGGCGACGAGGGGGTCGTCGATCACTCGTTCGGGTAGCTGTCGCGCGTGTGTTCGCCACCGGCGCTCTGGACAGCCATAGCATCGGCCGCATGCTGTTGCGCTACAGGTACCGCCTGTATCCGGATGCCCCGCAGCGCGATGCGCTCGCCAGGGCATTCGGGTGCGCCCGGGTGGTGTTCAACACTCGACCTGTGGTGCTCGTGCCGAACGCATGTCGCTCCACGTTCGAGAATGGGAGTGTGCCTCCTGCGGGATCCGTCATGATCGTGATGTGAATGCGGCCCGCAACATCCTCGCCCTGGGACGCAGGGAGAGGCTAAACGCCTGTGGAGAAGGCGTAAGACCGGAATGCGTTCCGGCACCCGTCGATGAAGCAGGAACCGACCGAAGCGAAGGGACTCCGACGTGACCGGCGCCAAGGATGACGGACGTCAATCGCCTTACAGCGACCTGGACCGCCCACCCCTGCGAGAGCTGGCCGTCAACAAGGCCGTCGTCCGTCCCGGAGGGCTCTGGCGGCGCATCGAGGTGGTGCGCGAGACCGGCTCCACCAACGCGGATGTGGCCGAAGCGGCCCGGGCCGGGAAGGAGGAGGGTTACGTCCTCGTCGCCGAGGCGCAGAGTGCCGGGCGTGGGCGGCTGGGGCGGACGTGGACGGCGCCGCCGCGGTCGGGGCTGTTCCTGTCCGTGCTGCTCCGGCCGAACGACGTGCCGCCGGCGCGCTGGGGGTGGCTGCCGCTGCTCGCCGGGACCGCGGCGCGGACGGCGGTCGACGCTGTGAGCGGGGTGCCGGTCCGGCTGAAGTGGCCGAACGACCTGATCGTCGTCGAGGAGTCCGACGGCAGTACGGACAGCAGCACGGACAGTAGTAAGGAGACCGCGTACGGCGCCGCCCGCAAGCTCGGCGGCATCCTCGTCGAGCGCGTCGAGACCCCGACCGGTCCGGCCGCCGTCGTGGGTCTCGGCCTCAACGTCTCAGTGCGGCGCGATGAGCTCCCGGCCGCCCACGCGACCTCGCTCGTGCTCGAGGGCGCCAAGGCCGCCGACCGGGACACCGTCCTGCGGGCCGTGCTGCGGGAGATCGAGCGCTGGTACACCGACTGGAGCGTCGTCGGCGGGGATCCCATGGCCTCGGGGCTGGCCTCGGCTTATGCCGCTTCCTGCGCCACCTTCGGGCGGCGGGTGCGGGTGGAGCTGCCCGGCGGGGCGCCGGTCGAGGGGGAGGCTGTCGGGCTCGACGGGGACGGGCGGCTGCTGGTGCGGGACGCCGAAGGGGAGCGCGCGTACGGAGCGGGCGATGTCGTTCATCTCAGATGACAAGACCCTGTCACCAGCAAGTAACTGCCAACCGCTCCTATTGTCTGCCAGTATGCGTGGCGACAGGACACCTTCGCTTCCTCACAGGGGGGAGGCGCGGAGTTGAGGGAGTAGTGACGGCAATGGGTTATCCCAAGCACCTTCTGGCGCCCGGCGAGCAGATCGACCTCGCGCTGCGTCCGCACTGGAAGGCGCTGATCCTCCCGGTGCTGAACCTGGTCGTCGCGGTCGCCGTGTTCGGCGCCGCGGCCGGGCTCACCAGCGGCAGCACGCAGAAGGTCGCGGCGATCGGCGTCGGCGCCGTGGCGCTGATCGACATCATCGTCTTCACGGTCCGGCCGTGGGTCATCTGGCTGAACAAGAACTACATCGTCACCAACAAGCGGCTCATCATCCGCGAGGGCTTCATCCACCGCGAGGGCCGCGACATGCCCCTGGTGAAGATCAACGACGTGTCGTTCAAGCACAACGGCCTGCTGGACCGCATCCTGGGCTGTGGCACGCTGGTGGTGGAGTCGGCCGGCGAGCACGGCCAGGAGCAGCTGGACGACATCCCGCACGTGGAGTCCACCCAGCGCGAGCTGACCAACCTGATCAGCAACGTCGGTGCCAACGGGACGGCCGAGCTGGCCGAGCCCGAGGACGAGCCGCGCGGCAAGAAGAAGACGAAGCAGTAGGACTACGCTGGCGACTCGACCGCGACCAGGGCAGGAGTACGGAAGACGATGGCGCGCAAGGTGCCGGTGAACGGCGGGGCCGGGGAGTCCGGCAACGGTGTTCCCGGCACGCCCGGCGCCCGGAACCTGCCGGACCTGCCCTCGCCGCCGAACGGGTCGCCGGTGCGGAGCCGCGCCAAGCGCAAGGCCGACGGCGACGAGCTGGAGGCGCTGCTCCTCGGCGGCGTCCCCCGGCACACCGCCTACGAGGTCTGCAAGGCCGCGGGAATCCCGTACGACGAGGCCCGCCGCTACTGGCGGGCCATGGGCTTCGCCGACGTCGGCCAGGCCCGCGCCTTCACCGACGCCGACGTGGACGCCCTGCTGCGCCTGGGCGGCATGCCGCGCAGCGGGCTGTTCACCGAGGACTTCGCCGTCCAGGTCGCCCGCTCGATGGGGCAGACCACGGCGCGGCTCGCCGAATGGCAGGTCGACGTGCTCTTCGACGCCTTCGACACGGCCGGCGTCGGCTCGGAGGAGATGGCCGAGTTCGGCTACCGCATCGGCCGCCGGGTCATGCCGGAGCTGGAGGAGCTGCTGGTCTACGTCTGGCGCCGGCAGCTCGCCGCTGCCGCCGGCCGGGTCCGGCAGCAGCTCCAGGAGCACGCCGAGGGCCTGCAGGCCGTCGGGTTCGCCGACCTGGTGTCCTTCACCCGGCTCTCGCGCCAGCTGTCCGAGGAGGAGCTGGCCCGGCTGGTGTCGGTGTTCGAGGCCAACGCCGCCGACACCGTCGCCTACGGCGGCGGCCGGCTCATCAAGACCCTCGGCGACGAGATCATGTTCGCCGCCGACTCCCCGGCCCGGGCCGCGCGGATCGCGCTGGACCTGCTCGGCGCGATGCGGCGCACGGAGGCGGTGCCGGAGCTGCGCATCGGCGTGGCGTACGGGCACGTGGTGCAGCGCAACGGCGACATCTACGGGACCACGGTCAACCTCGCGGCGCGGCTGACCTCGCTGGCCGAGCCGGACCAGATCGTGGTGGACCCGGAGCTGGCGGCCGCGCTGGCCTCGGACACGACCTTCGCGCTGGAGGCGATCGGCACGCGGATGGTGCGCGGGCTTGGGGAGATCGAGCCCTCGGCGCTGACCGCCGGCTGACCCGATCGCCGCTGCTCACCCCCGGGTGACCACGTTCACGCCCACCCGGCGCCCGCCGCCGCCCCAAGATCGGAGGGCCTTCGGCCCGCTGTCCTGTTTCTGAGACACCGCTGCTAGCGTCGAGGCATGACCGATTTGCCGACAGCGTTGTCGCTCCGGGAAGTGGGGCCGCGCGACGGCCTGCAGAACGAGGACCCGGTCTCCACCGAAACCAAGATCGAGCTCATCGACCGCCTGTCCGGGACCGGCGTGTCGCGCATCGAGGCGGTGTCGTTCGTGCACCCGCGCGCGATCCCGCAGATGGCCGACGCCGCCGAGGTCGCCGCACAGATGACCCGGGCCGCCGGCGTCCGCTACTCGGCACTGGTGCCGAACCTGAGGGGCGCCGAACGGGCCCTGGACGCGGGCTTCACCGAGATCGAGGTCGTCGTCTCCGCCTCGGACACGCACAACAAGAAGAACCTCAACCGCAGCACCGCCGAATCCCTGGACGACATCGCCGCGATCATCGACCTGGCCCACGGCCGGGGCGCGACGGTCCAGGTGATCGTGTCCACGGCGTGGGGCTGCCCGTACGAGGGCGAGGTCCCGACGGAGCGCGTGATGTGGGTGGTGAACACGGCCGCCGCGCACGGCGCCGACTCGCTGTCCTTCGGCGACACCACCGGCATGGCCACCCCGACCCGCGTGACCCGGCTGATCGGTGAGACCCGCTCAGCCCACGCCGACAAGCCGCTCAACCTGCACTTCCACAACACGCGCGGCACCGGCCTGGCGAACGTCCTGGCCGCGCTGCAGCTCGGCGTGACCGACTTCGACGCCTCGGTCGGCGGCCTCGGCGGCTGCCCCTACGCGCCCGGGGCCTCCGGCAACATCGCCACCGAGGAGCTGGTGCACATGGTCGAGGACATGGGCATCGACACCGGCGTCGACCTGGACGCGCTGCTGGACACCGCGGCGTACGCCGAGCGCGCCGTCGGGCGGACGCTGCCGTCGCAGGTGCTGCGGGCCGGACCGCGGACGCGGCTGGCGCAGAGCTGAACCGGGCTGGCCGGAACTGGGCTGAACTGGGCTGAACCGGGCCGGCCTGGGCTGAACCTAGCTGGGCAGAGCTGAACCAGGCCGGGCTGCCCGGCCTCCCAGCCCCGCCCAGGCAGCTACTCCCAAGCCGCCGGCGGCCCCGCCTCCCCGGCCTGCGCCAAAGCCCGCTCCCAGGCCTCCTCGCCGCGGGTGCGGCGCAGCTGGTCGCGCACGTACTCGGACACCGACACCCCGAGTTCGGCGGCCCGGGCGCGGGCGGCGGTGAGGCCGTCTTCGGCCGTGGGCATGGGGTGCTGGAGTCCGTTCACGTCGGGCCACGGTACCGACACCGGGCGCGGATCTCGCGGACCGTCGCCCGGACGGGTGAAGTGGCACAGCCGGGGGAGATCACCTAGCGTGGTCCCGTGATTTCGTACGGCGGGCCCCGCGGCGATGGCTGATCGCGCCTCGGTCCGGCTGCGCGCGCTCACCGACCTGGCCCGCGCTTTGGCGCGCGTCCACGGGTTCAGCGAGGTCATCACGGTCGCCGCCGAGGAGTCGCGCGAGGCCCTGGGCGCCCAGGTCGTCTCGCTGTCGGAGTACGTACGCGCCACCGGCCAGCTGCGCGTCCTCATCAACCACGGCGACCTGCAGCCCTTCGAGGAGCGCTTCCCCGAGGAGGAGTGGTACGCGCCGTCGGACTTCCCGCGCACGGTCAGCGAGGAGTACCCGCGGCCGTGGACGCTGCGCAGCGACGACGCGGACGCCGACCCGCGCCGCACCGCCTCGCTGCGATTACGCCGCCGCCACTCCGCCCTCATCGCCCCGATCTTCTTCGCCGGACAGGTCTGGGGCGAGCTCTACGCCGCCCGCACCGCCGACCAGGAGCCCTACACCGACGCCGACCTGGACTTCGCCGCCACCCTCGCGGCCCTGGTCAGCGCCGGGCTGGCGCAGGCCGACCGGCAGGAGTACCTGGAGCGGCTGGCCTACACCGACGAGCTGACCGGCCTGGCCAACCGGCGCGCCATCGAGGTCGGCCTGGACGAGGCGATGGAGCTGCACCGGCTCACGAGCCTGCCGGTGGCCCTGATCATCTGCGACGTGAACGGCCTCAAGCAGGTCAACGACACCTCCGGCCACGCCTGGGGCGACGCGGTCCTGGAGCAGCTCGCCGGGCAGCTGTCGGCGGTGGCGGGCACCGTCAACGGCGCGCTGGCCGCCCGCATAGGCGGCGACGAGTTCTGTGTCCTGGTCGTCGGCCAGCCGTGGGCGACGGTCACCCGGCTCGCCGAGGAGCTCTCCGCGCGGGCCGCGAAGCTGGAGGACATCGGCGGCGTCTCGGTCGGATACGCCGCCACCGACGGCCCCGCCGGGTCGGTGGCCGGCCGCGACACCCTCTTCCGCCTCGCGGACGCGGCCCAGTACGAGGCCAAGCGCGAAGGCATCCAGCAGCCCGTCGCGGCCACCGACCGCCATCTCCCGGGAGCCGAGGAGGCGGCGGCCGACGGAACCGCGGCCTCCCGCGACCGCCGCCGAATACGCCGCCGGCGGTGAGGCCGGAAAAGCTTGACGTATCAGTCCTCGATGTCAAGCTGAAAGCCATGGCCGCCGATATCGACCTGTCCGACAACGCGTTCTGGACACTGCCCTACGACCGGCGCATGGCCGCCTTCGCCGAGCTCCGCGCACGTCCCGTGGCCCCGCTGTTCGCCGAGCCCCGCTTCCCCCTCATCAAGCCCGGGCGCGGGTACTACGCGCTCACCCGCCACGCCGACGTCGTGGAGGCCAGCCGCCACCCCGAGATCTTCAGCAGCGAGCCGACCAGCAACAGCATCCCGGACCTGCCGCGCTATCTGGCCACCTACTTCGGCTCGATGATCAACATGGACGACCCGCGGCACGCCCGGCTGCGCCGCATCGTCTCCCGGGCCTTCACCCCCAAGCTGGTCACCGGCCTGAAAGCGGACATCGGGAAGACCTGCGCGGACATCGTCGACGGCCTGCTCGCCCGCCGCACCGGCGACTTCGTCGCCGAGGCCGCCGCACGCCTGCCGATCCAGGTCATCTGCACCATGATGGGCATCCCCGCCGACCGGCACGCCATGGTCCACGCGCACACCAACCGCATCCTGGCCGGCAGCGACCCCGAATACACCGGCGTCCCGGACGACGCGGGCCCGCTGCGCGCCAAGATCGTCGGCCCGCTCGCGCTGTACCGCCTGGTCCGCTCCGGGCGCCAGCTGCACCGCCTGGCCTCGGGCCTGGGCAAGGAGCGCCGCCGCCACCCCACCGGCGACCTGACCTCCAAGCTGGTCAACGCCGACGTCGACGGCGAGGCGCTCACCGACCAGGAGTTCGGCTCCTTCTTCATCCTTCTGGTGGTGGCCGGGAACGAGACCACGCGCACCGCGCTGTCCCACGGGCTGAAGCTCCTCACCGACCATCCCGATCAGATGGAGCTGCTGCAAAGCGACTTCGACAAGCACATCGTCGGCGCTCTCGACGAGATCCTCCGCTACGCGACCCCGGTCACCCAGTTCCGCCGCACCCTGACCCGCGACCACGACCTGAACGGCACGCCGCTGAAGAAGGGCGACAAGGTCCTGCTCTTCTACAACGCCGCCAACCGCGACCCGGAGGTCTTCACCGATCCCGACCGCTTCGACATCACCCGCTCCCCCAACCCGCACCTGAGCTTCGGCGGGCCGGGCCCGCACTTCTGTCTCGGCGCACACCTGGCCCGGACGGAGATGACCGTGCTGCTGCGGGAGCTGTTCACCCGTGCTCCGGGCATCCGCGCCGTCGGCGAGCCGGACCGGCTGGAATCAAGCTTCATCAACGGCATCAAGCGCATGCGCTACGAGATCGAATAGAGAGGTGCCTGTCGGCCGACGCGGCTAGGTTGTGGTGATGAGCACTCTCGAAAACCGCCCGAACAAGGCCGTGCTGGTCATCGACGTGCAGAACGGCGTCGTCAGCGGTGCCCACGAGCGCGACGCCGTCGTGGCCAACATCAACACCGCCGTCGGCAAGGCCCGCGCCGCCGGGGTTCCGGTCGTCTGGATCCAGGATGTCGCAGGGGAGCGGGCCGACGGCTCGGAGGCCGGCAAGATCGTGCCGGAGCTGGACCCGCGCGAGGACGAGCCGCTCGTGCAGAAGCTGTGGGGCGACTCGTTCGAGGAGACGGACCTGGAGGCGGTGCTGGCCGGCCTGAAGGTCGGCAGCCTGGTCGTGACCGGCGCGCAGACCGACGCCTGCATCCGCTCGACGCTGCACGGCGCCATCGTCCGCGGCTACGACACCGTCCTGGTCAGCGACGCGCACACCACCGAGGACCTCAGCGCGTACGGCGCCCCGGGCCCGGGCGCGGTCATCGCGCACACGAACCTTTACTGGCAGGACCACGAGGCGCCGGGCCGCACCGCCGGGACGGTGACCGCCGCGGAGCTCAGCTTCGACCAGGGCTGAGGTTCCGCGCACCGCCGGCGGTGTTTTGCGGCGGCCGACGACGCCCCGAACCAGAACCAGAACCAGAACCAGGAACAGAACCAGAACCTACGAAAGGTGCGTGGCGCGCCGCCGCCGCTGGCGCCGCGCAAGGTCCCGGCGCCGCGAGTGGTACGCGAACATCAGCGCCACCGCCGCAGCGACCAGGCCGCCGAAGGCGAAGACCAGGTTCGAGTAGGACAGCGGCGCGGGAGGCGGCGGCGGGACGATGGTGCCCGCGCCGCGGTGGATCGGCGCCTGCGCACCCCCGGCCGCCTCCTGGTACTCCCAGGACAGCGAGGAGTACCCCAGCACGACCTTCTCGAACTTCGCCTTGGGGGCGGCCGGCGTCGGGGTGGGAGTCGAGACCGGCGCCTTCGCCTTGCCGGTGGTCTTGGCGCTCGGCGGCGCCTGCGCCGGCGTGCTCGCCGCCGGGGCCGAGGGTTCCGCGGTCTGGAACGGCGAGCCGTCCGGGTTCGCGTCCTGGACGCTGATGACCGTCGCGTCCTTCAGCGCGTACGACAGGTAGCCGTAGCCGCTGTTCGGCCCGCCGAACGACTCCACGTGCAGGCACCCGAAGGGCTCCCCCGCCGCCGCGGCCAGCCGCAGCTTCGGCGAGACGTTCGGGTCGATGTTCTCCATCAGCTCGATGTACTGGTACGGGTGCCGGCCGTCGCCGAGCTGCGGCGGGACCATCGCCGCCGGCCCCACCGACAGGATCGGCAGCGCGCCGTTGGCGGGTTCGGTGATGACCTTGGAGCCGGTGTTCGCCGGATGCGCCCCGACCGAATACGCCGGCACCTGCAGGAAGCCCTTGTCCGGTGCCGCCGCGTGCGGTCCGGCGGTGTCGCACGGCCCGGTCGAGGTCGGTATCACCTGGCTGGCGAACGGCGGCGCCGTCCAGCCCGGATAGGGCGTCGTCGAGTTCTGCCACGACGGCGGCGCGGAGGTGGCGGCGGTCGTCGTGGTCGTGGCGCCGGACGACGGGGTGGTCGGCGGCCCGCCGGTGACCGTGAAGGTCGCGGTGGCCGAGGCGTTCTGCGCGGCGCCGGTGACCGTCGCGTGGACCTTGTGCGCACCGGGGTTGACCCCGCCCGGAACCGCCATCTGGACCGCCGCGTTGCACGTCTGGTCCAGCTGCCCCGAGCCCAGCGGAGTGGCGTCGAAGATGAAGGTGACCTGACCGCCGAGGCACGCGCTCGGACCGCCGGGCACGTTCAGGTGGAAGCTCGCCGTGAAGGGCGTGTTGGGCGCGCCGTTGTTCGGGCCCAGCGTCAGGCTGGCCGATCCGCGGGCCTGCGCCGGGGTCGCGGCCAGGACCCCCACGGCCACCGCGACCAGGCAGGTCCCGGCGACACCCGCGACCACAGACCGCGCTCTGCGTTGTATCCGCACCCCACCCACGCCTCTCGGGAATCACAACCCGAGGTCGTCGAGCTCCTTGAGGAGGTCCGACCGCGGGCTGCCCGGGAGACTACCGCCCTTGGCCGATTTCCGGCCACCGTCCTGCTTGGGCGCGGACAGGATCTTGGTGTCCGACAGGCCGCCGTCGCCGAGCCGGTCTGCGCCACCTCCGCCGGACGTCAGGGCCGCGGCACCGCGCTCGCGCAGCAGCCAGCCGGCCAGCACGCCGCCGATCGCCCCGCCGAGATGGCCGAGCCAGGACACGTGCGGCACGCCGGGCAGCGCGGCGGTGAGCAGGTAGGCGTAGGACAGCGCCATGACGCAGCCGATCAGCACGTCCACCATGTGCCGGTCGAACAGGCCCTTCACGATCACGTAGGAGAAGTACCCGTAGACCAGGCCCGAGGCGCCGACGGTGTTCGAGTTGCCCTGCGCGAACCAGACCATCAGACCACTGCTGAAGGTGATGATCAGGGTCACCATCAGGAACTTGCGGACGCCCCGGTAGGCCGCCAGGAAGCCGAAGACGAACAGCGGGCCGCTGTTGCTCTCGATGTGCTGCCAGCTGTAGTGCAGGAACGGGGAGGAGATGATGTCCCCGAGGTGGCCGACGTTGCGGGGGACGATGCCGAAGTGGTTGGACAGCTGGTAGTTGCTCGCCCAGTTCACCACCTGAAGCGCCCAGATGACGGCGATGAAGCCGACCATGACGTACAGCGCCTTGCGCGCCTCGTACAGGACTTCCTCGGCGCTGCGGCCGTCCCAGGAGCCTGGCCCGTCCATCCGGTCCCCCAAGTGTGTTCGCGTTGTATCGCGTTACTCCGGAAAAGCGTAGCGGTCGCCGTCCGAGGACGCATCCACCTTGAGAGGGAGAAAAGAGACGTCGAAAGGCGCATAAGGCTACCGCGAGGGTTGGGGCCGGAGCCGCGAAGTGGCGCGAACCACGTCCGCATCGTGAGGCCCCTTCACGCTTACGGCCCTAAACTGCGAAACGACCGTCCACTGGGAAGGATTTCCGACGTGCGCAAGGTTCTGATCGCCAACCGCGGCGAGATCGCAGTCCGGGTCGCCCGGGCGTGCCGGGACGCCGGCCTCGGCTCGGTCGCGGTCTACGCCGACCCGGACCGGGACGCGCTGCACGTGCGGGTCGCCGACGAGGCGTACGCGCTCGGCGGGTCGACGCCCGGCGACTCGTACCTGGTCATCGACAAGCTGCTGAAGGCCGCCGCCGACTCCGGCGCGGACGCGGTGCACCCCGGCTACGGGTTCCTGTCGGAGAACGCCGAGTTCGCCCAGGCGGTGATGGACGCCGGGCTGACCTGGATCGGCCCGCCGCCGGCGGCGATCAGCTCGCTGGGCGACAAGGTCTCGGCGCGGCACATCGCGCAGCGCGCCGGCGCCCCGCTGGTGGCCGGCACGCCGGACCCGGTGAACGGCTCCGAGGAGGTCGTCGCGTTCGCCCGCGAGCACGGCCTGCCGGTGGCGATCAAGGCCGCGTTCGGCGGCGGCGGCCGCGGCCTGAAGGTCGCGCGGACGCTGGAGGAGATCCCGGAGCTGTACGAGTCGGCGGTGCGCGAGGCGGTCGCCGCCTTCGGCCGCGGCGAGTGCTTCGTGGAGCGGTACCTGGACCGGCCGCGCCACGTCGAGACCCAGTGCCTGGCGGACAAGCACGGCAACGTCGTCGTGGTGTCCACGCGCGACTGCTCGCTGCAGCGCCGGCACCAGAAGCTGGTGGAGGAGGCTCCGGCCCCCTACCTCAGCGAGGAGCAGATCGCCGAGCTGTACCGGGCTTCGAAGGCGATCCTGAAGGAGGCCGGCTACTACGGCGCCGGGACTTGCGAGTTCCTGGTCGGCCAGGACGGCACCATCTCCTTCCTGGAGGTGAACACCCGGCTCCAGGTGGAGCACCCGGTCAGCGAAGAGGTCACCGGCCTGGACCTGGTCCGCGAGATGTTCCGCATCGCCGACGGCGAGGAGCTCGGGTACGGCGACCCGGAGGTCCGGGGCCACTCCTTCGAATTCCGGATCAACGGTGAGGACCCGGGCCGCAACTTCCTGCCCGCCCCCGGCGTGGTCACCACTTGGCGTCCGCCGTCGGGTCCGGGCGTGCGCCTGGACTCCGGGATCGAGCAGGGCGCCGAGATCGGCCAGAACTTCGACTCGCTGCTGGCCAAACTCATCGTCTCCGGCCGCGACCGCGAGCAGGCCGTGGAGCGCGCCCGCCGCGCCCTGGCCGAGTTCGAGATCGACGGTATGCCCACGGCGCTGACGTTCCACGTCGCGGTGATGGACGACCCGGCGTTCACGCCGCAAGAGGGCCCGTTCCACGTCCACACCCGGTGGATCGAGACGGAGTTCGACAACCAGATCCCGCCGTACGCCGGGACCCCCGGCGAGACCGCCGAGGCCGGCGAGCGCACGAAGGTCGTCGTCGAGGTCGGCGGCAAGCGCCTGGAGGTCACGCTGCCGGCCGAGCTCGGCGTGTCGGCGACCGGTGCCGGCGGCCGGGGCGCGGGCAAGGCCGCGCCGAAGCGGTCCGGCAAGTCCTCGGGCGGCGCGGCCGTCTCCGGCGACTCGCTGACCGCGCCGATGCAGGGCACCATCGTCAAGGTCGGCGTCGAGGAGGGGCAGGAAGTCGCCGCCGGGGACCTCATCGTCGTGCTGGAGGCGATGAAGATGGAGCAGCCCATCAACGCGCACAAGGCCGGGACGGTGACGTCGATCGCGGCCGAGGTCGGGACGACGGTCACGGCCGGCACCGTGCTGTGCGAAATCAAGGACTGAATCCCGGCTCGGCCGGTCGGCCCGTCGCATGCGGTCTCATGCGGCGGGCCTTGTCGTGGGAGTTCCGTTAGCCTCGAAACATGGGCCAAGAACTTGCGACTCGGGGAAAGAGGTCCGTCGCGGTCCTCTTTGCGAGCTTCGCCTTCCTTCTGTCCGCCGTCCTGCTCGGAGGCACGGTCGCGCGCGCCGACGGCTCGACCGTCGATTCGGTCGCGGCGGCGCTCCAGCAGAAGCCGGTGTACGTGGATCCGGCCGCGCCGGTGCAGCTGACGCCGGCACAGATCGACGCGGTGGTGGCGCAGATCCACGGGATGCACTCGGGCACCAAGGTGTTCATCGCGATCCTGCCGGACAACTCGACGTTCCATCAGGCCACGCTGCTCCAGCAGTTCCGCACCAAGGTCGGGCAGCCGGGCGTCTACGCGGCGAGCCTCGACCGCAACTTCCAGGCGCTGGACTTCTCCGGCACGCTGCGGACCGGCCAGGCCAACGCTCTGGCCCACGCTGCGGCGGCGGGTAGCGGCGGCGATCTGAACACCGTGCTGACGTCGTTCGTGTCCTCCGTCGACTCCGCGGTCGCGGCGGACGGCCGGGCCAACCCGAACGGGAACTCCTCGTCGTCCTCGAACTCGAAGTCCGGTTCCGGTGCGCTGGTGCTCATCGCGGTGCTGGCGGTCGCCGGCGGCGGCGCCTGGCTGGCGGTGGCCGCGCGGAAGAAGCAGCGGACGAAGCGCCGTCAGGCCGCGGAGCTGGCCGGGCTGAAGCAGGCCGTGGACGAGGACATCACCGCCTACGGCGAGGTGCTGGACGCGTTGGACTTCTCCCCCGGCGACCCGGCCGCGACCGATGAGATGCGCGCCGACTACAGCAGGGCGCTGGATCAGTACGAGGCGGCCAAGGCGGCGGCTGCGGCAGCGCAGCGCCCGGGGGACATGGAGAAGGTCACCGAGGCGCTGGAGGAGGGGCGGTTCTCACTGGCGACGCTGGAGGCGCGGCGGAACGGGACGGTGCTGCCGGAGCGGCGGCCGCCGTGCTTCTTCGACCCGCGGCACGGGCCTTCGGTGGGTGAGGTGACGTGGGCCCCGCCGGGCGGCGCGCCGCGCCCGGTACCGGCCTGCGCCGCGGACATGACCCGGGTGAGCGACGGGCAGTTCCCGCAAGTGCGGGAGGTGGAGACGGCGTATGGGCCGCGGCCGTACTACAACGCGGGGCCGGCGTACGCGCCGTGGGCCGGCGGGTACTTCGGCGGGTCGATCCTGCCGGCGCTGATGCTCGGGACCGTGATGGGCTCGATGTTCGACGGCGGGGGCACGTACGTCGAGAACAACTACTACGACAACGGCGGAGGCTGGGGCGACGGCGGCTTCGGCGGCGGCGGGGACGGCGGCTCCGGCTCGGGCGGAGACAGCGGCGGCGGCTGGGGTGACTTCGGAGGCTCGAACGACTGGGGTGGCGGCGGCGATATGGGTGGCGGAGGCGATTCCGGCGGCGGGGATTGGGGCGGCGGCTCCGATTGGTAATCGCGAACCCTGAATCGCACCCTTAATCGAACGGGATATCGAAGAGAATTCGAACATTGTGGCGTAGGCGGCCCCATCACGCGGCCGTCTACGCCATTACTCGTGTTTTCGCTGTATGCACGGGCATCCACAGGTTGGTACCGTCCCGTACAAGCGTAGGGAAGGGATGGTCCCCACGCCTCCGATTCATTGGCGACCTGTCGCAAGGGGACTATCCAAGTGGGGAACATCCGAATACGCACAGCCTTTCGCATGGCCGCGGGAATCGCAGCCTTGGCCCTGCCGTCGGCGGTCGCGGGAAACGCGTTCGCGAGCGCGCCGGGCGACAACGGCGACGTGAAGATCCACCAAGTCGGCGTGGCGGCACCCGAGCAGGACAACGACCCTCACGTGTGCCACTTCTACCTGGACGCCTTCAACTTCGACGGCTTGCAGAAGGTCTCCTGGACCATCGCGCCCCAGGCCCCCGGCGGCGCCGGCTCGCTCAGCGGCAGCATCACCCTGGACAGCGGCGGCGACGGGCACACCGGCGCGCTGTCGCTGCCCGACGGTCACTACAAGCTCGACTGGACGTTCGTCGGCGAGCACGGCAGCGCGAAGCACAAGGTGTTCTGGGTCGCCTGCGGGAGGACGGACGGCGGCACAGGGGGCACGACGGGCGGCACGACCGGCGGGAGCAGCAGCACCGGCGGGAGCAGCGGCACGACGGGCGGCGGCACAGGCGGCGCGACCTCCGCCCCGGGCACACCGACTCCGACGAGCGCGCACTCCAGCCCGCCGGCCCCGGCGGCCGGCTCGCCGACGACTCCGACCGGCAGCCTGGCCCACACCGGCGCCGACGGCAGCGCCCTGATCTACGCGACGCTCGGCGCGGCGGCACTGGCAGGCGGCGGGTTCGGGCTGCGGCGCTACGCGAGTGCGCGCGGCAAGGCCTGACCTATGGCGAGCGGCGAGCGGTGGTCGGCGGGCGGCTCGGTAGCCAGCCGCCGCCGCTCCGGTTCCGCCAAGTGAGGGTTGCTCTCTCGGCCGGCGCGCCGGTCCCGGCCATCTCGGTCGGCGCGCCGATACTGGCTTTCTCAGCCGGCGCGCCAGCGCCAGCCATACCGGTCGGCGCGCCGATGTGGCCTTCTCAGCCGGCGCGCCAATCCGGCAGCCCCGGCGATACCTTCGCCGGCACGGCCCGCTCCAGCCGCCCGGCATCCCTCTGCGTCATCGCCGAGCCGTCGACCATCATCACGTCCACCGCGCGGCACCATCCCGGCGGCCGTATCAGGGCTCAGACAAGCCCGCGCGCGGTCAGTCCTCGTCCTTCACATCGGCGTGCAACCGCCGAGCGGCTTCGGCGATGGAGCCGGACAGCGACGGATAAACCGTGAACACCGAAGCCACCTGATCCACCGTCAAGTGCAGGTCCACCGCCATGGTGATCGGGTGGATCAGCTCGCTGGCGCGCGGGGCCACGACCACGCCGCCGACGATCGTGTCCGATCCCCTGCGGGAGAACAGCTTCACGAAGCCGTCCTTGAAGCCCAGCATCTTCGCGCGGGGGTTGGAGTCCAGCGGCAGCTTGTACTCGTTGAAGCCGGGCGAGTCGTGGTGCGCGTTGACGTTCGTCTGCCCGACCGTGGCCACCTCGGGGCTGGTGAAGATGTTGGACGAGACCCGCTTGAGGTTGATCGGCCACACCGCCTCGCCGAGCGCGTGGTACATCGCGATCCGCCCCTGCATCGCGGCCACCGACGCCAGCAGCAGCACGCCGGTGACGTCGCCCGCCGCGTAGATCCCGGGAGCCGAGGTCCGCGACACCCGGTCGACCTCGATGTGGCCGCTCTTCGTCAGCTCGACGCCGGCCTCCTCCAGGCCCAGGCCCTCGGTGTTCGGCAGCGAGCCGACCGCCATCAGCACGTGCGAGCCCTCGACCTTGCGGCCGTCCTCCAGCGTCACGATCACGCGGTCGCCGTCCCGGACCGCCGAGGCCGCGCGCGAGCGCGACAGCACGCGCATCCCGCGCCGCCGGAAGACGCTCTCCAGCACCTCGGCCGCGTCGGCGTCCTCGCCGGGCAGCACCCGGTCGCGGGAGGACACCAGCGTCACGGTCGAGCCCAGCGCCTGGTACGCGCCGGCGAACTCGGCGCCGGTGACGCCCGAGCCGACCACGATCAGCTCCGGCGGGAGCTCCTTGAGGTTGTAGACCTGCTTCCAGGTCAGGATCCGCTCGCCGTCGGGCATCGCCTCGGGCACCTCGCGCGGCCGCACGCCGGTCGCCAGCAGGATCACGTCGGCGTGGTAGATCGCGACGGTGCCGTCGGCGAGATCCACCTCGACCTGGCGGTCCGCGGTCAGCCGGCCGCGGCCCTTGACGATCTGCACGCCGGCCTTGCTCAGCGACTCGGCGATGTCCACGGACTGCGCCGAGGCCAGGTTCTTCACCCGGCGGTTGACCTTCTCGAGGTTCACGCCGGTCACACAGCTGCCGCCGAGGGACGCCCCTCCACTGTGTTGTTGGTAGGCGGAGCCTACGTGTATCCCGAGTTCTTCGGCCGATTCGAAGGACGACATCACGTCGGCCGTCGCGATCAGCGTCTTCGACGGGACGCAGTCGGTGAGCACCGACGCTCCGCCGACACCCTCGCGCTCGACGAGCACGACCTCCGCGCCGAGTCGGGAGGCCACCAGTGCCGCCTCGTAGCCGCCAGGTCCGCCGCCGATGATCACGATCCGAGTCACGTGCTCCATTGTCTCCCAAGAAAATGGGTTGGAAGTACCGGATAGCCTGGGTCGGCTAGCGACTAGTCGGAAACCAGGTAGATAACCGTGAGCAACCCCGCCCAGGACTTCGCGGCGGAAGCGCCCTCGATCAGCCGGGCAGCGGAGCCGGCGTCTCTGAAGGAGACCCTCCGCGAGTCCCTCACCGTTCTGCGGATCAGCCAGTTCCGCCTGGTGCTGCTGGAGCGTCTGCTGTCCACGTCGGCGACCGGCATCTCGTCGGTGGCGCTGTCCTTCGCCGTGCTCGAGGTCACCAGGTCGGCCGCGCACCCGGACGGGAACGCCGCCGCGGTCTCCTTCGTGCTGGCCGCGCAGCTGGCTCCGATGCTGGTGTTCACCCTGGTCGGCGGGGTGCTGGCGGACCGGTTCCGGCCGCAGCGGGTGATGATGGCCGCCAACCTCTCGGCCGCCGCCGGCGAGGGCCTGGCCGCGCTGATGATGTTCACCCACGCCGCGAACACCTGGAACCTGCTGGTCGCCGCGCTGCTCATGGGGACCGGCGGCGCGCTGTTCTACCCCTCGTCCCAGTCGCTGACACCGCGCCTGGTGCCGGAGGAGGCGATGCAGGCCGCCTCGTCGCTGTCCCGGCTGGCGCAGTCCTCGATGCTGATGATCGGCTCGGCGGCCGGCGGCGTGCTGGTCTCGGTCCTCGGTCCCGGCTGGGCCATGGGCCTGGACGGCGTCCTGCTGCTGCTCGGGACCACGCCGCTGCTCCGGATCACGGTCACGGCGCTGGAGCGGACGGCGGAGAAGGCGCCGGGCATGCTGCACGAGCTGCACGAGGGCTGGGCCGAGGTGCGCTCCCGCACCTGGCTGTGGGCGGTCATCGCCTGCTACGCGGCGGTCCTGGCCGGCTGGTTCGGCGGGTTCTTCGTGCTCGGACCGGAGGTGGCCAAGGCCCGGCTCGGCGGCGCCGCGGCGTGGGCGACCATCGTCAGCTGCGACGGGCTGGGCATCCTGCTCGGCGGCATCGCCGGGCTGGTGTACCAGGTGAAGCGGCCGATGTTCGTCGGCACCATCCTCACCTTCGCCTTCGCGCTGCCGCCGATCGTGATGGGCCTGGGCGGGCCGCTGTGGGCGATCTCGGCGGTCTCGGTGCTGGCCGGGTTCTCCGGCGAGTACTTCATGATCCTGTGGACCGTGGCGCTGACCCGGCACATCCCGCAGGACAAGCTGGCGCGGGTCTACTCCTATGACGCGCTGGGCTCGCTGAGCGCCTCGCCGCTCGGCGACCTGGTCGCGGGTCCGGCGGCGAACGCGGTCGGGACCAAGGCGGTGCAGCTCGGCGCGGGCGCGGTGATCATCGGGGCGACGGGGCTGACGTTCATGTCCTCGCAGGTGCGGCATCTGCGGGCGGACGCGCCGGTGATCTCGGCGCTGCCGGGGCCGCTGGTCGGCGAGGAGCCGGCGCCGGGGTTCGCAGCGGTCTGATCACTGCGGCCCGCACGGCCCCGGCGCACACGCTCCCCGCCGCCGTGCAACGACCGCGCGCTGTACGCTCACCAGGTGACGAACAGCGCAAACGCTTCCCAGGACCCCTACCAGCTGGCCGAGACGGCCGCCGCCCGCCTCACCGAGCTGGCCGGGCGGCACGACGTCGCCGTGGTCATGGGCTCCGGCTGGGCCGAGGCCGCCGACGGGCTCGGCGCCCCGGACTGGGAGTCCCCGGTCGACGCCCTGCCCGGCTTCGCCGCGTCCGGGGTCGTCGGGCACGCCGGCAAGGTGCGCTCGGTGACCGTCGGCGGCAACAAGGTGCTGGTCTTCCTCGGTCGCACGCACCTGTACGAGGGCCGCGGCGTGGCCTCGGTCGCGCACGGCGTCCGCACCGCGGTGGCCAACGGCGTGAAGACCGTCGTGCTCACCAACGGCTGCGGCGGCCTGCGCTCGGACATGCACGCCGGCCAGCCGGTGCTGATCAGCGACCACCTGAACCTGCAGAGCGAGTCGCCGATCGTCGGCGCCCGCTTCGTGGACCTCACCGACCTGTACTCCGAGCGGCTGCGCACCCTGGCCCGCACGGTCGACCCGAGCCTGGCCGAGGGCGTCTACCTGGCGCTGCGCGGCCCGCACTTCGAGACCCCGGCCGAGATCCGCATGTTCCGCACCTGGGGCGCCGACCTGGTCGGCATGTCCACGGCGCTGGAGGCGATCGCCGCCCGCGAGGCCGGAGCCGAAGTCATGGGTATCTCCCTGGTGACGAACCTCGCCGCCGGCATGACCGGCGAGCCGCTGTCGCACACCGAGGTCATGGAGACCGGCGCGGCGTCGGCGGCTTCCCTGGGGACGTTGCTGCAGGGCATCGTCGAGAAGATCTGACCGGCCCGGAAGGGGACGCGATGACGCAGAGGACTGACCACAGCACCGCCACCGGCTCCAGCACCGGCTCCAGCACGGGCACCGGCACCGGCACCGCCATCAGCGAGGCGCTGTTCGCGGCGGCCCGCGCCTGGCTGGCCGAGGATCCGGACCCGGCGACCCGCACGGAGCTGACCGACCTGCTGGAGGCGGCCGAGTCCGGCGACTCGGTGGCGTACGGCTACCTGGAGGACCGCTTCGACGGGCGCCTGCAGTTCGGCACCGCCGGCCTGCGCGGCGAACTCGGCGCGGGCCCGAACCGGATGAACCGCGTGACGGTGCTGCGCGCCGCCGCGGGCCTGGCCGCGTTCGTCACCGAGCAGCACGGCACGGGGCAGGTCGTGGCGATCGGCTACGACGCCCGCCACAACTCGCGCCGCTTCGCCGAGGACACCGCCGAGGTCATGCTCGGTGCCGGGCACCGGCCGTACCTGATGCCGCGCGAGCTGCCGACGCCGATGCTGGCGTACAGCGTGCTCGCGCTCGGCGCGAAGGCGGGCGTCATGGTCACCGCGAGCCACAATCCGGCGCGGGACAACGGCTACAAGGTCTACCTCGGCGACGGCTCGCAGATCACGACGCCGAACGACACCCTCATCGCCGCGAAGATCGACGCGGTCGGGGCGCTGGCCGACGTGCCGCGCGGGGCGGTCGAGGACGCCGAAGCCGTGCCGGAGGACCTGATCGAGGCCTACGCGGCGCGGGCGAAGGAGCTGGTGGCCGAGTCCGCCGACCGGGACCTGCGCTACGTGTACACCGCGATGCACGGCGTCGGCTATGAGCTCTTCCACAAGGTCCTGACCAGCGCCGGATTCGCCGAGCCGATCAGTGTGCCCGAACAGCAGAAGCCCGACCCGGACTTCCCGACGGTCGCGTTCCCGAACCCGGAGGAGCCCGGCGCGCTCGACCTGGCGTTCGCCCTGGCCGCGGAGCACGACGCGGACCTGATCATCGCCAACGACCCGGACGCGGACCGGATGGCGCTGGCTGTGCCGGACAAGACCGCGCCCGGCGGCTGGCGGCGGCTGTCGGGGGACGACGTCGGGCTGATGCTCGGCCACTACCTGGCGACCTCGGGACGCCGCGGGACCTTCGCGACCTCGATCGTGTCCTCGGAGGGGCTGGCCGCCATCGCCACGGACGCGAAGGTCGGCTACGCGCGCACGCTGACCGGCTTCAAGTGGCTGTCGAAGGTGCCGGACCTGGCCTTCGGCTACGAGGAGGCGATCGGCTACTGCGTCGACCCCTCACACGTGAAGGACAAGGACGGCGTCACGGCCGCCCTGACCGCCGCGGAGTTCGCCGCCGCGCTGAAGGCCGAGGGCCGCACCCTGCTCGACGCGCTCGCCGACGTCGACCGCGTCACCGGCAACCTGGTCACCACGCAGCTGTCGATCCGCAGCGACGACCCCGAGCAGATCCAGACCATGATGCGCACCCTGCGCCGCGACCCGCCGGCCACGCTCGGCGGAGTCGCGGTGACCGAGGTCGGCGACCTGTCCGCCAACGGCACGACGCTCCCCCCGGAGCAGGGGCTGCGGCTGGCGCTCGACGGCGGCTGGATCGCGGTGCGGCCGTCCGGCACCGAGCCGAAGCTGAAGTGCTACATCGAACTCGGCGACCGCTCGGCCGCCGACCGGTCGCCGGTCGTGGAGCGGATCGCGGCGGTGCGCACCGGCTTGGACGAGTGGTTCGGGCAGTTCGCATGACGCGTAACGCATAACCAGCTGCAACCCAAAGGGCGGCCGATCACCCGATCGGCCGCCCTCTTCACGTCTTCACCCGTTAGAAGGCACCAGCGATCGCCGCCACCACCAGCGCGACGGCCACCCCGAACGGCGCCAGCGTGTACCAGGTCCACGTCACCGTGGTCGGCGCCGCCTTCTCCATCGGCGTCGTGCACACACGCTGCCGGTCGCGCATCTCTACGACGGCCTGGTCGGCGAACGCCATGGTCGCCACCGGGTCGTCGCGCAGTGTCTTGGGGCGGCCGTAGCCGGCGGCGCCGATCGCGCTGCCGGCGATGTCGCCGCTGCCGGCGGCCTGCTTGGCCGACTCGGCGCGGGCGGTGCGGACCTTCTTGGCGACCACGCGGTCGTTCTTGCGGCGCTCGTGCATCGAGACCGGGATGGCCCAGATCGTGAACTTGCGGGCCTTGCCCTCCTCCGCCACGGTCTCCACCACCGTCGACAGGCGGGCCGAGACGGTCTCCACGCGCGGCCAGCTGACCTCGATGCGGCGGAAGGGGTTGCGGATCGAGAGGCGGTCGGCGTGGCTGAAGGCGGCCGGGTAGATGCCGCCGACGACGCCCGCCACCATCATCAGCAGGCCGATCATGGCGCCGACCGGGTGTGTCTCCGAGCCCAGGGAGAACGCGAACAGGAAGATCGCGCCGAAGACCACCAGCAGGGCGCCGGTCCCGAGGGAGCCGACTGTGCGGTAGGAGGTGGGCTTCTCCGCCGGCGGCACCGTCGCGCCGTCCGTCGGGGTCGGGGATTTGAGTCGCATACACCCGATTCTGCCACCCGCCGGCCGACCCGCCGTCCCACCCTCCGAGACCGAGCACCGATTGTGACTGACTAGTGATCGCCCCACCCGTCGCCCACCACCGCCCCAACATCGGAGCTACGCCCTGTTCAACCTTGCCATTTCTCCCCGCTGACCGCACCGTTTACGGTGGTCCCGTGACCGCACAACTCGCCCTCGACGACGCGGGCCTGCGCCGCCTCCTCCACGGCTTGCCGCCGGTGGACCAGGTGGGCGCCGACGCCCGCGCCGCCAGACTGGGGACCCGATCCATCAAGACCACCGCCAAGGCCGCGGCGCTCGACCTGGCCGTCCGCATGGTCGACCTGACCACGCTGGAGGGCGCCGACACGCCGGGCAAGGTCCGGGCGCTGTGCGCGAAGGGCGTCCACCCCGAGCCCGGCCTGCCCGACTGCCCGAGCGTGGCCGCCATCTGCGTCTACGGCGACATGGTCGGCACCGCCAAGGCGGCGCTGGCCGGCTCCGGCGTCAAGGTGGCCGCCGTGGCGACCGCCTTCCCGAGCGGCCGCGCGCCGCTGGCCGTGAAGCTGGCCGACACCGCCGCCGCGGTCGAGGCCGGGGCCGACGAGATCGACATGGTGATCGACCGCGGCGCCTTCCTGGCCGGCCGGTACGCCGCCGTCGCCGAGGAGATCGCCGCCGTCAAGGCCGCCTGCTCCAGCGGCGGGCACGACGCGCACCTGAAGGTGATCCTGGAGACCGGCGAGCTGGCGACGTACGACAACGTCAAGCGCGCCTCCTGGCTGGCGATGCTGGCCGGCGCCGACTTCATCAAGACCTCCACCGGCAAGGTCAGCCCGGCCGCCACCCTGCCGGTGACGCTGCTGATGCTGGAGGCCGTCCGCGACTTCCGCGCGCAGACCGGCCGGCAGGTCGGCGTGAAGCCGGCCGGCGGCATCCGGACCGCCAAGGACGCCATCAAGTACCTGGTGACGGTCAACGAGACCGCGGGCCCGGACTGGCTGGACCCGGACTGGTTCCGCTTCGGCGCCTCCAGCTTGCTCAACGACCTGCTGCTGCAGCGCCGCAAGCTGGCCACCGGCGTGTACTCCGGCCCCGATTACGTGACGGTGGACTGATTCTCATGGCGAATGCAAAGAGCACGGCGAAGACGGCCGTCTCAGGGATCTTCGAATACGCCCCGGCGCCGGAGTCGCGCTCGGTCGTGGACCTGAAGGCGTCCTACGGCCTGTTCATCGGCGGCGAGTTCGTCGAGGGCTCCGGCGGCGCCTTCAAGTCGGTCAACCCGGCCACCGAGGAGGTGCTGGCCGAGGTCGCGATGGCCGACAAGTCCGACGTGGACCGCGCGGTCGCGGCCGCGCGCAAGGCCTACGACGAGGTCTGGTCGAAGATGCCCGGCGCCGAGCGCGCCAAGTACATCTTCCGCATCGCGCGCATCATCCAGGAACGGGCCCGCGAGCTCGCGGTGCTGGAGTCGCTGGACAACGGCAAGCCGATCCGGGAGTCGCGCGACGTCGACGTCCCGCTGGCCGCCGCGCACTTCTTCTACTACGCCGGCTGGGCCGACAAGCTCGGCTACGCCAACCTCGGGCCGGACCCGAGGCCGCTGGGCGTCGCCGGCCAGGTGATCCCGTGGAACTTCCCGCTGCTGATGCTGGCGTGGAAGGTCGCGCCGGCGCTGGCGTGCGGCAACACCGTGGTCCTCAAGCCCGCCGAGACGACCCCGCTGACCGCGCTGCTGTTCGCGGAGATCTGCCAGCAGGCGGACCTGCCGCCCGGCGTGGTGAACATCCTCACCGGCGCCGGCGCGACCGGCGCGGCCGTGGTCGCGCACGCCGGCGTCGACAAGGTCGCCTTCACCGGCTCGACCGAGGTCGGCCGGATGATCGCCAAGCAGGTCGCCGGCACCTCCAAGAAGGTGACGCTGGAACTCGGCGGCAAGGCGGCGAACCTGGTCTTCGAGGACGCCCCGCTGGAGCAGGCGGTCGAGGGCATCGTCGACGGGATCTTCTTCAACCAGGGGCACGTCTGCTGCGCCGGGTCCCGGCTGCTGGTGCAGGAGTCGGTGGCCGAGGAGGTCGTGGACCGGCTGCGCGAGCGGATGAAGACGCTGCGCGTCGGCGACCCGCTGGACAAGAACACCGACATCGGCGCCATCAACTCCGCCGAGCAGCTGGCCCGGATCCAGACGCTGACCGAGGCCGGCGAGGCCGAGGGCGCGACCCGCTGGTCTGCGCCGTGCGAGCTGCCCGAGCGCGGGTTCTTCTTCGCCCCGACCATCTTCACCGGCGTCTCGCAGGCGCACCGGATCGCCCGCGAGGAGATCTTCGGGCCGGTGCTGTCGGTCCTGACGTTCCGCACCCCGGCCGAGGCCGTGGAGAAGGCCAACAACACCGCCTACGGCCTGTCCGCGGGCGTGTGGACGGACAAGGGTTCGCGGATCCTGTGGATGGCCCAGCGGATGCGGGCCGGCGTGGTGTGGGCGAACACGTTCAACCGCTTCGACCCCACCTCGCCGTTCGGCGGCTACAAGGAGTCCGGGTACGGCCGCGAGGGCGGGCGCCACGGTCTGGAGGCTTACCTCGATGTCTGAGACCAAGAAGAAGGCCGAGAAGGCTGCGAAGCCCGCGAAGGCGGCGAAGGACGCGGCCGCGCCCGCGGAGCAGACCGCTCCTGAGGCGGTCGCGACTCAGGAAGCTGCGGTTCAGGAAGCTGCGACTCAGGAAGCTGCGGTTCAGGAAGCTGCGGTTCAGGAAGCCGTCGCCGAACCCGCCGCCCCGGCCGCCGCGCGGTCCTCGGTCCGCAAGACCTACAAGCTCTACATCGGCGGCGCCTTCCCCAGGTCGGAGAGTGGACGGAGCTACGCCGTGGCGGCGAGCACCGGCGAGTTCATCGCCAACGCGGCGCAGGCGTCGCGCAAGGACGCCCGCGACGCGGTGCGCGCGGCCCGGTCGGCCCAGTCCGGCTGGGCCAAGGCGACCGCCTACAACCGCGGCCAGATCCTGTACCGGATCGCGGAGATGCTGGAGGAGCGCCGCGACCAGTTCGCGCGGCAGATCGCCGACGTCGAAGGCATCGAACTCGGTGCCGCCTACGCGCAGGTGGACGCCGCCGTCGACCGCTGGGTCTGGTACGCGGGCTGGTCGGACAAGCTCGCGCAGGTGCTCGGCGCGGCCAACCCGGTCGCCGGTCCGTACTGGAACATCTCCTCGCCGGAGCCGACCGGCGTGGTGGCGCTGCTGGCCCCGGCCGCGCCGACGCTGCTCGGCCTGACCTCGGTGATCGCCCCGGCGATCGTCGGCGGGAACGCGGTCGTGGCCGTGGCGCCGGGCGCGGCGGCGGTCCCGGCGGTCACCCTCGGCGAGGTGATGGCGACCTCCGACCTGCCCGGCGGCGTCGTCAACATCCTGACCGGCGACACCGCGGAGCTGGCCCCGTGGCTGGCCTCGCACCTGGACGTGAACGCCCTGGACCTGGCCGGCGTGCCGACCGGCACGCCGCTGGCCCGGGACCTGGAGATCGCGGCCGCGGAGAACCTGAAGCGGGTCGTCCGGCCGGCCGCGGGCTACGACTGGAGCGCCGACCCGGGGCTGTCCCGGATCAAGCCGTTCCTGGAGACGAAGACGGTCTGGCACCCGATCGGGATCTGAGAGCCGGCCCGCCGGGCCGGCCGGCGGCGAAGCCGCGACGCCACCACCGGGTGCCCCGTTCGTAACGGCGGGGCACCCGGTGTCGTTGGGGCGGGCATGTCCAAGAACCCCCACCACTCCCCCACCCGGCACGTCCTGGGCCTGGCCGCGCTGTCCGGCCTGGGCCTGGCCGCCGCTCCGGCCGCGCACGCCGCCGTCCTGTCCCCCGCCGCCCCCGCCGCCCCCGGCGTCGACGGCACCGCGGCGGCCATGGCCACCGTCCACGACGCCGCCTCGCGGATCGGCGCCACCCAGCTGTACCCGCTCGCGCACACGCCGCTGGACCTGCTCTCGAACAACCTGCACGTGCCGGTCGCCGGCACGGACCTGTCGACGTTCCCGGTCACCGCGCCGTTCCACGACGGGCTGCCGCTGAACGAGGTGCCGGTCGTCGGGAAGCTCCTGCGCTGACCGCAGGGCCCGTATCCGCGCCCGCGCGCTTCGGGGCACGCAAAAGGGCCGGCCCTCAGGCCGGCCCTTTCACCTCCCGCTAACGCTGGAAACGCAACCTCACTCAGAGGTCCAGTTCCCGATGCCCAGCCCGCCGCCGTCCTGCTGGGGCGGCTGCTGCTGCTGGCCGTGCTGCCCGTGCTGACCCTGCTGCGCCGGCGGCACCGTCGGGATCGCCTGGGTCATCATCGCGTCGGCGTCCTGCTGCTGCGGCTGGCCCCACTGCGGCTGCGGCTGCTGCTGGCCGGTCTGGGGCGCCTGCTGCTGGGGCGGCGGGCCCCACGGCTGCTGCTGGCCCTGCGGCTGCTGCTGCGGCGCCGGCGGCTGCTGCCACTGCTGCTGCGGGCCGGGGCCCGGGCCCCACTGCTGCTGCGGCGGCTGGAAGCCACCGGCCGGCTGGGCCGGCTGGTGCTGCTGGAAGTAGCCCAGGACCAGCCAGCTGCCGATAGCGGCCACGCCGAGCTCGCCCAGCGAGATGAAGAACGTCGAGGTCTTGTCCCAGCCGGTCGCGCCGTCGGCGCCGAAGGCCGAGAACAGGGCGACGACGCCGAACAGGTCCGCGACGCCGAGGGTGATCAGCGACATCAGCGTCAGCGCCTTGGCCTGCTTCAGGTGGGACGGCGAGTGCGCCAGGTACACGGCCCCGACCACCGCGGCCACCACGACGACGCTCAGCAGGTTCCCGACCTCGTCGTGCGCACGCTGAGAGAACGTGGGTCCACCACCGAGCCCGTTGTTGTTCCCACCCGGGTTGAACAGGAAGGTGATGGTGTTGAACAGGGTGCTGAGCGCGCCGAAAGCGAGCAGCACAAAGGCCGCCGGTTCGCGAAGGCGCTGAGCTATCGGAGGCATGACCTCTAGCCCCTAACTGTGAGTCGGTCAGTCTTCGCCGAACAGCCTTCCATACAACCAGGGGCGCCGGAACACAAAGGGCTCAGCTCATCGCGTTATCTATGGATTGACGCCGGTTTGGCTTTACCAAAGAAATACAAGGGTCTGCGGTACTACGGGTCCCAAACGCGCGTTCCGGCGTTCTCAGGCGGCCACGAGGTCGGCGTGCAAAGTCTGCACGGAACCGTTCTCGCGCAGTTTCCTCAACGCCCGCCACAACGTGGACTTCACCGTGCCGATCGACATCCCGAGCCGCTCGGCGATCTCGGAGTCCGTGTACGAACCGTAGTAGCGCAACGCCAGTACCTGCCGGTCACGGTGCGGGAGAGCGGCCAGCGCGTGATGCAGGACCGTGCGCAACTCGACACGCTCAGTGTCCAGATCCCAGACCGCGGAGTCCGGCAGCTCGTCGGAGGCCGGGTACTCCTCGACGCGGTGCCGCCGCCACTGCGATATCTGGTGATTGGACATGGTGCGCCGCACGTACGCGTGCGCCACCCGCTTGTCGGCGATGCGGTGCCACGCCCCGTACACCTTGACCAGGCCTTCCTGCAGCAGGTCCTCGGCGTCCGCGGGGTTCGCCGTGAGCTGGCAGGCCGCGCGCAGCAGCGTCGAACGGCGCGTGGCGACGTACTCGGTGAAGTCGTCGCGCGGGCCTCGTACGTCCAGGGCAAGGTCTGTCATGTCTAGAAGGCTCGCCGCCGCCCTTCCGCGCTTCGTCGCCGACGTGTCACAGGCGTGCAACAGCCCATCCCTGAAGACTTCCTGAGAGCGCCCCAGGTCAAGGCAGAATGTGGGGCATGCCGTCCCTCCTCCTGGTCGAAGACGACGCCGCGATCCGCACGGCGCTCCAGCTCGCGCTGACCCGTCAGGGCCACCAGGTCGCCGTGGCCGCCAGCGGCGAGGAGGCACTGGCCAGCTACAAGAGCGTGCGCCCGGACCTGATCGTGCTGGACGTGATGCTGCCCGGTGTGGACGGGTTCGAGGTCTGCCGCCAGATCCGGCGCACCGAGCAGCTCCCGATCATCCTGCTCACCGCGCGCAGCGACGACATCGACGTCGTCGTCGGCCTGGAGTCCGGCGCGGACGACTACGTGGTGAAGCCTGTCCAGCCGCGAGTCCTGGACGCCCGCATCCGCGCGGTCCTGCGCCGCGGCGACCGCGAGACCAGCGACACCGCGGTCTACGGCGACCTGACCGTGGACCGCTCGGCGATGACCGTGAGCAAGCGCGGCGTCCCGATCCCGTTGACCCCGACGGAATTGAAGCTGGTGATGGAGCTGTCCCGGCACGCCGGCCAGGCCCTGTCCCGCCAGCAGCTGCTGCGCCTGGTCTGGGAGCACGACTATCTCGGCGACTCGCGGCTGGTCGACGCCTGCGTGCAGCGGTTGCGCGCGAAGGTGGAGGACGTCCCCGCCGAACCGACGCTGATCAAGACGGTGCGCGGCGTCGGCTACCGGCTGGATCCGCCGCGATGACCGGCATGACGGCGATGAGTTCCGCCACACTTATGTCGAATAACACGCAGAGCACTGGCCTGCCCACCGAGAGCGACGACTGCTTGGGTGGGCACCGTGCTTAGGGAGAAGCCGAAGGGCGGCAAAGCCGTGGCGAAGGCACCGAAGGTGCAAGGGCTGCCCCGGCGCACGGACCGGGAGCGCCGCCGGCACAAGCGCCCGCTGCGGCTGACCGGCCTGCGGATGCGGCTGCTCGCGGCGTTCGCGGCGGTGGCACTGATGACGTCCGTCGCGGTGACCGGAGTCTCCTACGTGCTGACCCGGCAGTCCTTGATGAACCGCACCAGCCAGACCGCGGTGCAGCAGTTCAAGGCCGCCATCGCCCCGATCCAGCAGGCGCTGGAGGAGGTTCGGCCCGGGCCGGACCAGCCCTATCTGTCCACCTACGCCTTCCCCCTCCAGAGAGCCAGCGGCGGCACCGACTGGGTGGTGTACCGCAAGGACATGCAGCCTTCCAACTACGGCACGACCCAGAACTATCTGACCTACGACTCGGTCCCGGCGTCTCTGCGCGCCGCCGCGCAGAAGAGCATCGCCTGGCAGCGGGCGCGGGTGGGCGGCGTGCCCTATCTGATCGTCGGCAGCTCCGTGCAGCCGAACGGGATCGAGGTCTACAGCTTCACCAGCCTGGAACCGCAGCAGGTGGACCTGGACCGGCTGGCGCAGAACTCCGCGATCGCCGCGGCCGTCGCGATAGCGGTGTCGCTGCTGCTGGGCCTGCTCGCCTCCCGCGGTGTGCTGCTGCCCTTGCGGCGCCTGGGGATCGCGGCCCGGCGCCTGGGCGCCGGGAAGCTGGACACCCGGGTCGAGGTGCGGGGCAACGACGAGGTCGCGGACGTCTCGCGCACCTTCAACGAGACCGCCGAGGCGTTGGAGCGCTCGATCGCCGAGCTGCGCTCCCTGGAGTCCTCCTCCCGCCGCTTCGTCGCCGACGTCTCGCACGAGCTGCGCACTCCGCTCACCGCGATGACCGCCGTCACCGACCTGCTCGAGGAGGCGACCGACGTCGGCGACGAGAGCGCGCCGGCCGCCCAGCTGATCGTGGCCGAGACCCGGCGCCTGGCCCGGCTCGTCGAGGACCTGATGGAGATCTCCCGCTTCGACGCGGGCACCGCACAGCTCAGGCGCGAGGAAGTCGACCTGGTGGCGCTCGTGCACGGCTGCCTGGACGCGCGCGGCTGGACCGGGCGCGTGGACCTGAACGTGCCCGGGAGCCTGATCGTCACGGTGGACCAGCGCAGAATCGACGTGATCGTGGCCAACATGGTCGGCAACGCGATAAAGCACGGCGGGGACGGACCGGTGGAGCTCTCGATCGGTGCGTTCGGGCCCAATCTCGTCCTGCAGGTGCGCGACCACGGACCGGGCATCCCCCCGGACGCGCTGGAGCACATCTTCGAGCGCTTCTACAAGGCGGACAAGGCTCGGGTCCGCTCCGAGGGCAGCGGGCTGGGCCTGTCCATCGCCTACGAGAACGCCCACATCCACGGCGGGGAGCTGACCGGCGGCAACCATCCGGGCGGCGGCGCCGTCTTCACGCTGCGGCTGCCCCTCGGCGCGACCGTTCCGGCTCCGGCGGGAGCGGCAGAGTGAGGGGCCACGTGGCAAGCGAAGCGAGAAGCGAAGAGACGGCCGGACCCGCTGTCGGAGCACCCCGCCGGCGGACGATGGGCGGCGTCGCCGCCGTGGCCGCCCTGGCCGCCGTGCTGGCCGCCGGCGGCTGCGGCGTCCAGCCGACCGGGGTGAACGTCGCGGAGAACGAGCCGCTCGGCGCGTCCTCCTCGAGCAGCCCGCAATCGGCGCAGCCGTCGCAGTACCCGTACACGGTCTCGCTGTTCCTGTTCTCGAGCATCAACAAGGGCGGCGGCGCGATGATCAACCGGCCGGTCACGGCCCAGTCCGGGCCCGCGGACCTGCTGAACCAGCTGGCGATGCTGACCGCCGACGAGAAGCTCGACCAGTACACGACCTACGTGCCGGCGGGCATCACCATCAAGCAGACGCCGCAGGCGCACATGTACTACGTGAACAGCCCCATCAAGCTGAGCCCGCTGGCCCAGCAACAGCTGACCTGCACCCTGGACCAGTGGTGGATCCAGCACCCGGACCCCACCGGCGCCATCCGGCCGAGCACCCGGCTCATCTTCCAGAACACCGGCGAGGACACCGGCTGGCAGGACTGCCTGGACGGGATAGTGCAGAACGGCCCCGACGAGGCTCCGGCCGCCAAGCCGTCGGCCGCGGTGGTCACCGGCAGGGCCACTCCCGGGAACTGAGCGGCCGGCTGTCTGCTGTCTCTACTGTCTGCTGTCGGCCGCCAGGCCGCCGGAACAACGCGACGGCCGCGCGACCCCGGTGTCGGGATCGGCGCGGCCGCCGGAAAGATCACCTATCGAAACCGGCTGTGCGCCGGGTTGTGTCCGTGCCCTGATCGCACGGGTGGCATCCGGGCCGACGGTCTTGAGTGTCGGCCGGCCCGGGTTCGGGTTCAAGAAAGCTGTTCCGCGGCGGGGTTTCCGCCTCGCGGTGGAGTGGTACCGGAGTCGCGCGTGGCGGGTCTCAGCCGCCGAGGCTCGACAGACCGCCGGTCAGACCGCCGGTCAGGCCGCCGAGCGGCAGCCCGCCGGCCAGGCCGCCCACCACCGGGAGGCCGCCGCCGGGGCCGGTGAGCTGGCCGGCGATCGGCAGCTGGTGCAAGGCGTTGTTGACAGTGTCCATCGGCCCGGTCTCCGCGTTCGGGATCTGGGGGCCCGACGGAGCGGGTGCGTTCGCGGACGGGAAGTACGGCGCGGCCGGAGCGACAGGCGCGACGGGTGTGGCCGGCGCCGGGACGCCGGACACCGGGGAGGCGTGCCGCGCGACGTACGGGGCGCGGGCGCTCTCGGAGCCGGGCACCGGGCGGCTGCGCGTCACCGGGAGCTCGCCGAGGTCCGCGTATCCCAGGCCCGGCAGCGCGTCGGAGGCTGGCGCGGCGTCCCCCGTCATCCCGGGCAGCTGACCGATCACCGGAAGGTTGGACAGCGGCATGCCGGCGACCGTGCCCTGGTTGTGGGCCACCGCGCCGAGCACCGCGGGCACCGCGTTGGTGGACACGGGCAGCCCGCCGCCGGCGAGGCTGGCCGCTCCGAGACCGGCGGCGCTCGCCTGGCCGGCCATGACCGCCGCCCCGACGGCCGCCAGACCTACGGTGCCGGCGGCGACGCTCAGACCGCGGAGCGCGCTGGGAGTGACCTTCGACATCGGTGATACCTCGCGGATCGCATAGGGGACCACGATCGCTGTGTGCGATGCGGCGAATACGCAAGGTACCCACAATGCTCCGGAGGCTCCAACCCTTCTACCGCCGAAACGGTGAGTTCCAAGCCTCATAACAGAACACCGCGCGAGGCCTCGGAACTCACCGGCCGGGCCTCAGGCCGGAGGGGACGACACCTCGGCGCGCAGCTGCTCATAAGTCGGTTTCACGTACTCGTTGATCAGCTCCAGCCGCTGGTCAAAGGCCAGGAACGCGGACTTCAGAGCGTTTATCGTAAACCACTGCATGTCCTCCAGCGTGTAGCCGTGGGCCTTGTGCAGCTCGGTGAACTCACGCGTCATCGAGGTCGAACTCATCAGCCGGTTGTCGGTGTTCACCGTCACCCGAAAGTGCAATTCCCGCAGCAGTCCGATCGGGTGCGACTCGTAGGAGCGCGCCGCCCCGGTCTGCAGGTTCGAGGTCGGGCACATCTCCAGCGGAATCCGCTTGTCCCGCACGTATGCGGCCAGCCGCCCGAGCGTCGCCTTGCCGTCGGCGTCCACCAGGATGTCGTCCATGATGGTGTTGCCGTGCCCGAGCCGGTCGGCCCCGCACCACTGCAGCGCCTCCCAGATGGACGGCAGCCCGAACGCCTCGCCGGCGTGGATCGTGAAGTGGAAGTTCTCTCGCCGCAGGTACTCGAACGCGTCCAGGTGCCGGGTGGGCGGATACCCGGCCTCGGCCCCGGCGATGTCGAACCCTGACACACCCCGGTCCCGGTGCCGCACCGCGAGCTCGGCGATCTCCGAGGAGCGCGCGGCGTGCCGCATCGCGGTCAGCAGCGTCCCGACCCGGATCCGCCGCCCGGCCGCGGCCGCCCGCCGCTCCCCCTCCCGGAAGCCCGCGTCCACGGCCTCGACGACCTCGTCCAGGCTCAGCCCGGCTTCCAGGTGCTGCTCGGGCGCGTACCGCGACTCGGCGTACACCACGCCGTCGGCAGCGAGATCCTCGGCACACTCGGCGGCGACCCGGAACAGCGCGTCGGCGTGCTGCATGACGCCCACCGTGTGCTCGAAGGTCTCCAGATAACGCGGCAGCGACCCGGAGTCGGCGGCCTCCGCGAACCACCGGCCGAGCCCGTCGGCGGTGCCGTCATAGGCCGGGAGGTTGGTGTAGCCATACTGGTCGGCCAGTTCGATGACCGTCTGCGGGCGCAGACCACCGTCGAGGTGGTCGTGCAGCAGGGCCTTCGGAGCCCTGCGAATCAGCTCTTCATCCATGGACAGACATTACCGGTTCGAAGCGGCGACTCGGTCCAAAACAAGCGGCGCCGGAGTGAACTCCGCCCCGGGATCAGCGAATTCGCAAGCGCCCGCCAAGCTTTCCAGCGCGGTGTCGAACGCCTCCGGGGTGTCCGTGTGCAGCGTGAACAGCGGCTGGCCGGCCGTCACAATGTCGCCGGGGACCGCGTGCCACTCCACGCCCGCGCCGGCCTGGACGGCGTGCTCCTTGCGGGCGCGGCCCGCGCCGAGGCGCCAGGCGGCCACGCCGACCTTGAAGGAGTCCATGGCGACCAGCAGGCCGTCGCGGTCGGCGGTGACCACGTGGGTCTCCTTCGCCGTGGGCAGCGCCGCGTCCGGGTCGCCGCCCTGCGCGGTGATCATGCGCTTCCACACGTCCAGGGCCGAGCCGTCCTTCAGCTTGTCAGCCGGGTCGACGGCGTCCAGGCCGGCCGCGGCCAGCATCTCGCGGGCCAGCGCGAGAGTCAGTTCCTTGATGTCCTCGGGGCCGCCGCCGGAGAGGACCTCGACCGATTCGCGCACTTCCAGCGCGTTGCCCGCGGTGCGGCCCAGGGGGTTGTCCATCGCGGTGATCAGGGCGGTGGTGGCCACGCCGTGGTCGGTACCGAGGGCGACCATGGTCTCGGCCAGTTCGCGGGCGCTCGCGAAGTCCTTCATGAACGCGCCGCTGCCGCACTTCACGTCCAGCACCAGCGCGCTGGTGCCCTCGGCGATCTTCTTGGACATGATCGAGGAGGCGATCAGCGGGATCGCCTCGACGGTCCCGGTGACGTCGCGCAGCGCGTACAGCTTCTTGTCGGCCGGCGCCAGGCCGTCGCCGGCCGCGCAGATCACGGCGCCGGCGTCGCCCAGGACGCCCAGCATCTCGGCGTTCGACAGCGAGGCGCGCCAGCCCGGGATCGACTCCAGCTTGTCCAGCGTGCCGCCGGTGTGGCCCAGGCCCCGGCCGGACAGCTGCGGGACCGCCGCGCCGCAGGCCGCCACCAGCGGGGCCAGCGGCAGCGTGATCTTGTCGCCGACGCCGCCGGTCGAGTGCTTGTCCACGGTCGGGCGGGTGAGCGTGGAGAAGTCCATGCGCTCGCCGCTGGAGATCATGGCCTGCGTCCAGCGCGCGATCTCGCGCCGGTTCATGCCGTTCAGCAGGATCGCCATCGCCAGCGCGGACATCTGCTCGTCGGCCACCCGGCCGTCGGTGTAGGCGGCGATGACCCAGTCGATCTGCTCGTCGGTGAGCTCCGCGCGGTCGCGCTTGGCGCGGATGACGGTGATGGCGTCCATGTGCTTTTCCCTAGCTGACGTTGCCGAGGTCGCCGGGGCCGAAGGCCCGCGGCAGGAGGTCCGACATCGTCGTCGGATCCGTATCAGGGCCCAGATCCACCAGCAGCTCGCTCCCGCCGAACTCGAAGAGCAGCTGGCGGCAGCGCCCGCAGGGCATCAGGGCCGCGCCCGCGCCGTCGACGCAGGCGAAGGCCACCAGCCGCCCGCCGCCGGAGGCCTGCAGCGCGGACACCAGCCCGCACTCGGCGCACAGCGTCAGGCCGTACGAGGCGTTCTCCACGTTGCAGCCGCTGACGATCCGGCCGTCGTCGACCAGCGCCGCCGCGCCCACCGGGAACTTCGAGTACGGCGCGTAAGCGTGCGCCATGGCCTCTCGCGCGGCGGTGCGCAGGGCGGCCCAGTCGATCACGGTCTCCATGGCGATCAGGTTAGCCCTCGTCTAGCCCTTGACGTACGGCTTGCCGTCGGCGGCGGGAGCCCGCACCCGGCCGATCAGACCGGCCACCGCGAACAGCGTCGCCACGTACGGCAGCGTGCCCAGCAGGTCCGAGGGGATCGGCAGCTGCAGCGAGGACGTCTGGCTCGCCAGCGCGTCGGTGAAGCCGAACAGCGCCGCGGCGGCCAGCGCGCCGAAGGGCGACCAGCGGCCGAAGATCACCGCGGCCAGCGCGATGAAGCCCTTGCCGTTGGTCATCGACTCGGTGAAGTTGCCGACGTTGCCGACCAGCCACGCGCCGCCCAGGCCCGCGAACGCGCCGCCGAGCGCGACGTTGCGGTAGCGCAGCCGCAGCACCTTGATGCCCACGGTGTCGGCGGCGGCCGGGTGCTCGCCGACCGCCCGGGTCCGCAGGCCCCAGCGGCTGTGGAACAGGCCGAGGTGCACCAGCACCACCAGGAACACCGTGATGTACACGATCAGCGGCTGGTCGAACAGCACCGGGCCGACCACCCAGATCGAGGCCAGGCCGGGGATCCGGACCGTGGTGAACGGGGTGAGGTTGTTGTAGGAGTTCTGGTTGGTCTGCATCAGCGACTTGTAGAGGAAGCCGGTGACGCCCAGGGCCAGCAGGTTCAGCACCACGCCGAGCACGACCTGCTCGATCAGGTACCGGATGGCCAGCACCGCCAGCAGCAGGCCCATCAGCGCGCCGGCCAGGACCCCGGCGATCACGCCGATCCACAGGCTGTGCGTCGCCGTGCCGACCAGCGCGGTCATGAAGCCGCCGAACAGCAGCTGGCCCTCGATCGCGACGTTGACCACGCCGGAGCGCTCGCCCACGACACCGCCGAGCGCGCCGAGCACCAGCGGCACCGCCGCGATCACCATCGAGTCCAGGACCGAGGGCAGGACCAGCCGCTCGCCGCCCTTGGGGTCCGCCGCGCTCCAGGCCATGAAGGCGAACGTGAAGCAGAACAGGACCACCGAGGTCCCGGCCAGCCGCCAGGTCCGCGGCAGCCGCACCGCCAGGCGCGCCACGCCGAGCAGGATCACCACGGCGGCCAGCGCCACGATCGCCGGCCGGGCCGGGAAGACCCAGTCCGGGACGTGCGTGCCCTCCTTGGAGACCAGCGTCATCCCGAAGGTGGTGCTGGCGCCGTGCGCGGTGCGGGTGCCCAGGCCGAAGCCGAACAGCACCACCAAGCCCATGACGATCTGCGTGACCCCGGCGGCGTACCGCCGGGTGTCCGCCTCGCCGCCGCCGGCTATCGCGGCCGGAGCCGGCGCGACAGTAGCTACAGCCATGTCAGGAGACCTCCACCTTCGAGGCCGTCGCGGCCGGGTCGGGAACGTTCATCGCAGAAGGCGCGCATCACACCGCCTCCGCCGCGGAGTCGACCGCTGTGGCCGGGGCGACCGACGCCGTGGCGCCGCCGCCGCTCTTGACGTCGCCGCGGCGGACGTCGCGCAGCCGGAAGATCTCCTGCACCAGCTTCGGCGCGGCGACGAAGACCACGATCACGGCCTGGACCACGGTCACCACGTCGTGCGGCACGGTCGGCGTCGTCGAGGCCTCCATGGCCACGCCGCCGGCGTCCAGCGCGCCGAACAGCAGCGCGGCCAGCGCCACGCCGACCGGCTTGCCGCGGCCGAGCAGCGCCACCGTGATGCCGGTGAAGCCGATGCCGTTGTCCAGGGTCGCGGTCATCGCGTGCGAGGCCGACAGGGTGCCGCTGACCTGCGTCACGGCCACCAAACCCATCAGCGCGCCGGCCAGCAGCATCGCGTAGACCTGGTTGCGCGGCACCGAGATGCCGGCGGTGCGGGCCGCGTCCGGATTCGAGCCCAGCGCGCGGAGCTTGAAGCCCAGGGAGGAGCGGGACAGCAGCCACCACGAGGCGACCACGGCCGCGATGGCGAGCACCGTCGAGAAGTTGATCTCGGGGCTGCTGCCGTGGATCGCGGGCAGCAGCGCGGAGTCCTTGACCGGCTTGCTGATCGCGTCCTGGCGGTGCGGGTCGTGGAACGCCTTGGTCTTGATCAGCCACACCAGCACGCCGAGCGCGATGTTGTTCAGCATGATCGAGCTGATCACCTCGTGCGCGCCGAGCCGGGCCTTCAGCACGCCGATCAGCCCGGCGACCGCGGCGCCGCCGATCACGCCGGCGATGATGACCAGCAGGACGTGCAGCGGCATCGGCGCCGAGAGCGTGAAGCCGACCCAGGTGGCGCAGATCGCGCCGCCGATCAGCTGGCTCTGGCCGCCGATGTTGAACAGCCCGGCGCGGAACGGCACGGCGACCGCCAGACCGGCGAACACCAGCGGGGTGGCGTCGACGATCGTGTTCTCCAGCGGCCGCAGCGCCTGCTTGGCGTGCGGGTCGAAGACCGCGCCGTGGAACATCGCGATGTAGCCGTTCGCGACCTTGTCCCAGGAGTCGCCGAGCGCGTCGGTCGGGTGCTGGAAGAAGTAGCCCCACTCGGTCAGCAGGTGCTGGTCCGACAGGATCATCAGGATCCCGCCGATCACCACGGACAGCACGAAGGCCAGGACCGTGACGGTGACGGTGTTGGCCGAGCCGATCCCGGCGACTATTCGCTTGGCCCGCCCGTCTCCCACCACCGCCCGTTGAGGAGACGCTTCGCGTCGCAGCTCCGACTTGTCACTCATCGGCGGTCTCACTGCTCTCTTCGGAGGCCTGGGTTTCTTCGGCCGGGGCTTCCTCGGCTGCGGAGGCCTGAGCTTCCTCGGCCTCGGCCGCGTCGTCCAGCGGCTCCCGGGCCGCCGGCACCGTGTCGCCGACCGCCGTAGCCGTAGCCGTAGCCGTCTCCGTCTCCTCCACCGAGCCGCCGGCCATCAGCAGGCCCAGCTCCTCGTTCGAGGTGTCCGGCGGCACGATCCCCACGATCTTTCCGCGGTACATCACCGCGATCCGGTCGGACAGCGCGGTGATCTCGTCCAGCTCGGTGGACACGATCAGCACCGCCTTGCCGGCGTCGCGCTGCTCGACGATCCGCTTGTGGATGAACTCCATCGCGCCGACGTCGACGCCGCGCGTGGGCTGCGAAGCGATCAGCAGGCTGGGGTCTCGCTGCAACGCCCGCGCGACGACGACCTTCTGCTGGTTGCCGCCGGACAGCGCGCCGGCCGGGGTCCGCTCGGACTCGGCGCGGATGTCGAACTCGGCCAGCCGCTCGGCGCCGTTCTTCTCGATCGCGTCCAGGTCCAGCCGGAAGGTGTTGCCGAAGGGCTTGCGGTCGTACTGGTCCAGCACCAGGTTCTCGGCGATGGAGAAGTCCGGGACCAGGCCGTCGTGCTGCCGGTCCTCCGGGACGTGCCCGAGGCCCTGGTGCAGCACCGCGCGCGGCGAGGCGCCGACCAGCTGCTTGCCGAACAGCTCGGCCGAGCCGGACGCGGCCCGCAGGCCCGTGATCGCCTCGACGAGCTCGGTCTGGCCGTTGCCCTGGACGCCGGCGACGCCGAGGATCTCCCCGGCGTGCAGCTCGAAGGAGACGCCGTCGACGGCGAGGAAGCCGCGGTCGTCCATGACGTTCAGGTCCCGCACGCTCAGCGCGACCTCGCCGGCCTCGCGCGGCTCCTTGTCCACGACCAGCCGCACGTCGCGGCCGACCATCAGCGAGGCCAGCTCGCGCGCCGTGGCCGTGGGTTCGGCGCTGCCGACCACCGCGCCGCGGCGGATGACGGTGATCCGGTCGGCGATCGCCCGGACCTCGTTCAGCTTGTGGGTGATGAACACGACCGACTTGCCGGCCGCCTTCAGCCCCCGCATGACCGTGAACAGCTCCTCGGTCTCCTGCGGGGTGAGCACCGCGGTGGGCTCGTCGAGGATCAGCACCTCGGCGTCGCGCATCAGGGCCTTGACGATCTCGACCCGCTGCTGCACGCCCACCGGCAGGTCCTCGACCAGCGCGTCGGGGTCCACCGGCAGCCCGTAGCGCGCCGAGACCTCCTTGACGCCGGCCCTGGCCCGGCGGCGGTCCAGCCAGCCCAGCGGGCCGCCGCGCGCCTCCTCGGCGCCGAGCATCAGGTTCTCGGCGACGGTGAACACCGGGACCAGCATGAAGTGCTGGTGCACCATGCCGATCCCGGCCTTGATCGCGTCACCGGGCGACGTGAACTCGCGCGTCGTCCCATCCACCACGATCTCCCCGGAATCCGGGGAGAGCAGACCGTAGAGGATGTTCATCAGGGTCGACTTCCCGGCCCCGTTCTCGCCCAACAGGCAGTGGATCTCACCGGGTTCGACGGTCAGGTCGATGGCGGAGTTCGCCGCCACCGACCCGAACGTCTTGGTGATGCCACGGAGTTCCAGTCGCATCGCTCGTCGCTTCTCGAAAAGGGTGTTACTTCAGGGGTGTCACTTCGGCTGGGACGGCGAGGTGATCTTGATCGCGCCGCTGGTGATCTGGCCCTTCAGCGCCGTGATCTCCGACTGCAGGTCCGAGGGGATCGAGGAGCCCAGCTGCTTGCCGTAGACCAGGTCGGTGCCGCCGTTGGACAGGTCCAGGACGTCCTGCGTTCCGCCCTTGAAGTTGCCGCCGGCGGAGTCCTCGACGACCTTCTTCACCGCGGTCTCGATGCCCTTGGTCACCGAGCCCAGGAAGACCGAGCAGTCCTCGTTGTCGGACACGCAGCCGTCGCTGTCGACCCAGATCACCTTGACCTTGCCGCTGCTGGCCTTGGCCGAGGCGGTGGCACCGCGGCCGGCGCCGCCGGCGACCGGGAAGACGATGTCGGCACCCTGGTTGATGAACCCGTCGGTGATCGACTTGCCCTTGTTGGTGTCGGTGAAGGAGTTCGAGAAGGTGCCGCTGCCGGGGTTGGTCTCGTCCCAGCCCAGGACCTTGACGCTCTTGCTCTTGGCCTTGTTGTAGTACTGGACGCCTTCCCAGAAGCCGTCCATGTAGATGGTCACCGGCGGGATGTTCAGGCCGCCCCAGGTGGCCACGACGCCGGACTTGGAGCTCGCGGCGGCCAGGTAGCCGGCCAGGAACCCGCCCTGCGCGGTGTTGAACTGCATGCCGTGGACGTTCGGCACCGGCTTGTTGGTCTTGCTGTCCGCCGAGCTGTTGTCGACGATCGCGAAGTCCTGGCCGGTCTTGGCCGCGGCCTGGCTGTCGGTGGCGTCGGCCATCAGGCCGCCGACGGTGACGATCAGCTTGCAGTTCTGGCCCTCGAGCTGCGTGATGTTCGGCACGTAGTCGTTCTCGGTGGTCGACTGCAGGTACTTGACGGTCGCCTTGCCGTCCTTCTGCGCGTCCTGCATGCCGGCCCAGGCCGAGGCGTTGAAGGAGCGGTCGTCGATGCCGCCGGTGTCGGTGACCATGCACGCCAGGAAGCTGGCGTTCGAGGCGGACCCGCCGGACGACGAGGACGAGGACGACGACGCGGAGGTCGACGAACTTGACGAACTCGACGAGCTCGACGAAGCGGTCGACTTCGAGCCGCAGCCCGCGGCGGCCAGGGCCACCACGGCCGCGGTGGCGGCGATCCTGGTCATGTTGGTGGTGCGCACGGCTCCCCCTCCAGATCTGTTCGATAAGACAGCCACGATGTGGACGACGGTAGACAGCGTAAGCAGGCGCGTACCTGTGGTCAGTCAGTTCAGCGGTTGCGGGGCCACATCGCAATACACCTGTGATCCCGGAACGGGCGATCGTTTTCGGCAACATCGCACGACGCCGCCGGACGTTTACGGGGCGCACGCACCAAGGAGCGGCGAAGAGGGGCAAAGTAGGAGAAAAGGGATGAACCTGAGGCTGGTACCGGGTTCCAGACGCTGATCAGCGGGCTGCTCGGCGATCGACACGCGTTGAGGTCGCGGAGAGCCCGGCGACGTTTTCCGTTCGGCGGCGGTTCACCGGCCGCCGCCGGGGTGCCGCCGAGGGCCTCGCCCCGGCAGCTGCCGACAGCCGTCAGCCGTCAGCCGACAGCCGTCAGCTGATCCAGTCGCACAGCGCGGCGGTCGCGAGCATCCGCACTCCCGCGGCGATCGCGCCCTCGTCGGCCAGGAACGTCCCCTGATGCAGATCGCGCACGGCCTTGTCGCCCGGCGTGCGCACGCCCAGCCGGGCCATCGCGCCCGGCACCCGCTGCAGGTACCAGGCGAAGTCCTCGCCGCCGAGCGACTGCGGGGTGCTGACCACGGCCTCGGCGCCGAGCGCGCGGCTGGCGGCGGTGCGCAGCAGAGCCACCGACTCGGCCTCGTTCACCACCGGCGGCACGCCCTGCACGTAGTCCAGGGTGTGCTTGACGCCGAACTTGGCGGCGATCGCGTCGATGAGCTCGGCCACCACGTCCGGGGCCTGGTTCCAGGCGTCCTGGTCCAGGGTCCGGATGGTGCCCCGGGCCGAGCCGGTCCCCGGGATCGCGTTCGGCGCGCTGCCGGCCGCGATCTGGCCCCAGACCAGGGACAGCCCGGCCCGGGGGTCGATGCGCCGGGACAGCGCGGCCGGGACCTCGGCGACGATCGAGGCCAGCGCGTAGACCAGGTCGGCGGTCAGATGCGGCCGGGAGGTGTGGCCGCCGGGGCCGTCCAGGGTCAGCGCGACCATGTCGCAGGCCGCGGTCAGCGCGCCGGTGCGCAGGCCCACCTGGCCGACGTCGAGCTTCGGGTCGCAGTGCACCGACAGGATCTTGCTGACCCCGTAGAGCGCGCCCTCGGCGACCATGTCCAGGGCGCCGCCGGGCATGACCTCCTCGGCGGGCTGGAAGATCAGCCGCACCGGCCGGGTCAGCCGGCCCGCGCGCGCCATCTCGGCCAGGGCCAGCCCGGCGCCCAGGACCACCGTGGTGTGCAGGTCGTGGCCGCAGGCGTGCATGACGCCGGGCACCCGGGAGCGGAACTCGAGCTCGTTGGCCTCCTCGACCGGCAGCGCGTCGATGTCGGCCCGGAAAGCCAGAAACGGCAGCTTCTCGCTGCCGGCTGGAACGATGTCGCAGACCAGACCGGTCCCGACGCCGCGCACCCGCGGCGCGAGCCCGGCCCGCTCCAGCCGGGCGGCGATGGCCGCGGTGGTGCGGAATTCGGCGCGGCTCAGCTCCGGATTGGCATGGAGGTCCCGCCGGAAGAGGACCAGCTCGGGCACGAAGTGCCCGGCTACGTCGAGGACGTCCACGACGTGCGCGTGCTGGTCTGTTGCCGGGGCCGAGTCGCTCGCGACCGGCGCTTCGTGAGCCAGGTCCATTGGCCAAGGGTAGGCCCAGGGGGTGGGGCTGTGGGGGCGGTCGGTCAAATGATGCGCTGATCGGGTGAAGAAGATCGCGACTTTCTGACCCGATAGGAGGATTGCGCCATGGCCCACATGGGTAGGAAGGCGTTTCGCCGACCTGGTCATGTCAGGGTGACGGATTGTGAAGACCCGCAGGCCCGCCCGGCTCCCGAACCCCAGGCTCCCCCTGCCCGGAGCGCGCCGGGCGGTCCAGGCCTACGCCTCGGCCCCCAGCGCCCCGGCCGGCGGCACGATGGAGTTCCGCGTCTCGGTGCCCAGCGGCGCGGCGTGCTCGGTCGCGGTGCGGCGCGTCGGCACGGCCGTGCCGACGCCGGCGGTGCGGTTCGTCGGGGAGGACCAGGACGGGGCGGAGGTCACGTGGGTGCGGGTGGTCGCGGCCGGCGGCGGCCGGCCGGTTTCCGGTGACGGCGGGTACGGTCCCACGGACGGCGGTGGTGTGACCGATTCCCGACAAGACATTGGCGCGGCGGACGGCGGATCCGGCGGCGTGCGCCCTGCGGGCCGCGATCCCCTCGGCGGCCGCGGCGACGCTCCGGCCGACGGCATCGGGATCCCGCTCACGTGGTGCGACTGGGAGCCCTCGCTCCTGCTCGACATCCCCGAGTCCTGGCCGCCCGGGCTCTACGTCGCGCGGTTCAACGTCGAGGCTCCGCTGCTGTCCGTCGTCGCGCTGCGCGGCCGCAGCGCCTATGTGCCGTTCGTCGTGCGCGGGCCGCTCGCCGCCGGCTTCCCGACGCTCGTGATCCTGCCGTTCGCCGCGTACACCGCCGCGAATCCGTGGCCGGTCTCCGACGTCCGGCGGGCCCGCGCGCTCTCGCTCGACCGGCCGTTCGCGGGCAACGGCCTGCCCTCCGGGTTCGCCGCCGACGCGGCCTTCGTCGAGCCGCTGACCGCCACCGACTTCGCCACGAGTCTCGACGTGCACGCCGGGCTCATCGACCCGGCCGCGTATCGCAAGGTCCTGTTTCGGGCGGATCTGTGGTCGCCGCAGATGCGGGCCGCGATGGCCCGGGCCTCCCTGTCCGGCACCGATGTCGGCGGTCTGGAGGGCGTGCCGCCTCCGAGCGTCGACTTCGCGCCCGGGCCCGACGGCCGGGACAACAGGATCCTGCTCCGCTACTGAGCCGCCGGGTGTCAGCCCAGCATGCGGCTCAGCAGATTCGCGGTCGCCCGCTGGACGCGCGAGTCGGCGATCCCGTGTGCGGACAAGCCTTTCGCCCAGTGGAACGTGCCGCCGTCGAAGACCAGCCCGCCGGCCGGCGTCCGGTGCAGCACCGTGTGCTGGACCCGCGCCTGCCCCTGTCCGGTGTACGGCGAGGCGGCCAGGATCTCGACTCCGTCAGGGCTCTCGATCCACGGCTGCACCTGGTCGCATTCGCCCCACAGCAGCTCGGGAATCGGCTCGCCGTTGCGGACTCCGGTGCCCTCCCAGAACCAGTGGCCCGCGTTGTCCACGACGAGCGGTGCGGTGCCTTGCAGCGTCGATACGTACTGCGCGCCGAGGACCGCCTGCTCCGGGCGCCCCGTCTGGCGCCACTGCGCGGTGCGCTCGTTCGGCGAGGCCGCGCCGGGGTCGGGACGGTTCTTGTAGCAGACGACCGTCCGTCCGCCGTCTTCCAGCCGGATGCGCCAATACACGTTGTTCGCGGCGAGGAAGGCGACATGCGCGCCGTTGGCGAGCGCCTTGTCGAGCGCGTCGCGCATCTGCGCCGACCAGTACTCGTCGTGGCCGGGGAAGATCAGGGCTTTGTGACGCGTCGGATCGACGGTGCCGTCGTGCAGGTCCGCGGTGTCGGCGTACCCGACGCTCTTGCCGTGCGCCTCGGCCCAGATCTCGACCCACTTGGCGAACGCCGTGTCCAGATCGAAGTTCGCCGGCAGGCCGGTGACGTGGTACGGCCGGTCGAAGCTGACCTTCGTCGCGGCCTTGCCCTCGGTGTAGATCTTGCCGTCTTCCCAGGCGTAGTACAGGCTCGCGCCGGTCTTCTTGTCCTTGGGGTACTCGTTGTACGCCTGGTAGGTCGGGAACGGCAGCGCCACGAGGATGTCGTGGTCCCCGGCGTCGTCGCGCACCACGAACGGCACGCAGGTCTGGAGGCCGTCCTCGGTGCGGAGCTTGGCGACGTGGATGCCGCTCCGCCAGTCGGCCGGGACGTCGAGGTGCCAGCTCGGGGTCCACGCGCAGGTGACGGTGCGCGTGGCGAGGTCCAGCGACGACCACTCCTGTGTCACGCCGCCGAGCGCCTCGGTCTTCAGGACGCTGACATCCTCGGCACCGACGCGGAACACCTCGATCGTGTACGGCTGCGGCGGGTTCACGGAGACCATGAAGTCGATGCCCGCGCCGCGGTTCACGCTGTTCGCTGAGGCGTAGACCCGGACGCGCCCCTCGACGTCGCTGCTGGCGCAGGTGCCGCCGGACTTCGGCGACCAGACCGGCTCCCCGGCCGCGGCGACGTTCTCGGCGGGGGCCACGTCGCGCGAGGGCGGCACGGGGTGCCCGGGATCGTACGGCTTGGCCCGGAACATGCCGGTGACCTCGCGCTTCGCCTTCGCCGCGACACGCCGGCCGTACTTGCCGATCCCCATGTTCACACCCATTGACGCCGCCGATCGGAAGGCTCCGCACTGATCTGCCACCATGGTAGTGCGGTCTCAGGTCAGTCGAGTTGGCCTGAGACCGCACCGCGTGGCTGTCGGTGGGCACCTGCTGTCAGTGGGCGACCGGCGCCCGCGTACTCATGTCGAGATGTGCCACAACGTGGCCGGCGGCGTCGTAGCCGGTGACACCCATGGACTCCTCGTCCTGGAACGTCAGCGGAGGCACGAAGACCACGTAGTAGCCGTCGCCCTCGCCCGGGACGGAGTAGATCGGCTGCCGGGTGGTGCTCTTGGACCCGATGATTACCGCCACCGAGGTGATCTTCGAGCTGTCGACGCGTCCGATGAAGTACGACACCGGCAGGTCCTTGGTGGGGGTCCCGCTTCGCGAAGCTTGCATCATCGGGCTGGTGACGCGCTCCACGTCGCCGTCGGCCGCGGGGTTGCAGCCGCCGCCGGCACTGAAGTCCGGGAGCGTCCCGGGCGGGCGGTCGCCCCACTGCAAGCCGGTGAAGTCGCATGCCTGCGTCCCGGCACGGCCGCGCTGGGACATCGGGAGGTGGTTGTCGGGCCCCGGGCTGGGGGCGACGTAAAGGCTGGCGACGAACAGGTCGCGGACCAGGCGCCAGTGCTGGCCGCCGATGGTGCCGCTGGCGACGACGGTGTAGGCGTCGTCGGGGTTGGGCTTGGCGTAGAGGACGCCTACGCCCTGCGGGGGAAGGGTGACGGTGGGGCTGGGGATCAGGGCGGCAGGGGGGATCGTCGTCCTGGGCACGGTGGCCGGGGCGGTCGGTACGGCCGGGCCTTTGCCGTGGTTCGCGCCTCCCGCCTCTCCCGGCCCGAGTTTGCCGTTCCCGCCGGTCCCGCCGGCGAAGATCGCCACCGCGGCGACCGGCAGCACGGCGAGCGCCGCCACCCCCGACACCGTGGTGAGGCGCCGCTTGGTGCGCAAGGTGTCACCGGCCTTCATCACCGCGCCGACCGGCGTCGCTCCGATCTCCAGGTCGGCGACCTCGGCGCCGAAGGCGTTGTGCAGAGCCTGGTTCAGGTCGTCGTGCTCTGACTCGTCACTCATTCCGGTTCCCTTCTTCCGGATTCCGCCACGATGGAGCCGCGATCGACGTCGACGAGCACGGCGCTGGTCCGCAACCGGGCCAGCGCCTTCGAGGCCTGACTCTTGACGGTCCCGACCGAGCACCCCAGCACTGCGGCGACCTCCCGCTCGGAGAGGTCCTCCCAGTACCGCAGGACCACGACCGCCCGCTGCCGCGCCGGCAGCTCGGCCAACGCCGCCATCAGCGCGGACCGCTCAGCGATCGGCTCGTGCGGCAGATGCATACGGCCATCGGCAGGCGCAGCCACCAGATGCTCGGCCACCCGCCGTTTCCGGAACCGCCCGGCGTTGGCGTTGACCAACACCCGCCGCACATACGCGTCGACGTCGTCAGCCCGCCGCACCCGCCGCCACGACGCGTAGACGCGCGTCAGAGCCGTCTGCGCCAGATCCTCCGCCAGAAACCGGTCCCCCGTCAGCAGAAAAGCAGTCCGCACGAGCACCGGCCACCGCGCCGCCATGTACGCCTGGAACTCGGCATCAGCCTCGGCATCGGCATCACTCGCGCCCCCGCCGCCCCTGTCCCGCATCCCGACGTCCCCCACAACAGCACCGGAACCAGCCCCGGCAACCGCCTCCGCAGCCGCTCTTCGTCGCATCACGACCCCCTTCCGCCCTACCTAGAGCACGAGGCGGGCGCTGGGGGTTGCCCGAACGGGTGTCGCCACGCCAGCGAAGCGGCTTTGCCGAAGCCATGCGAGACGCCTTCTGCCGACTGGTGCTCGGCATCGACAGAAGGCTGTTCCTGGCCCAGGTCCAAGGCGCCGTGGTCATCGACGGCGCGGGGGACGGTTCGTGCGACGTCTACATTCGCCACTTCCGGGACCTCGACCTCAGCGGGCAGCAGCTGTTTGCAGCTCCTTTCTTCCAACCGTCCTCCGGCAGCCAGTGGATCCAGATCGCGGACGTCGTCGCCTTCAGCGCAT
>Ga0207671_10000367_pt1 | contig 64385 bp, 61 predicted proteins | sample KBSC24metaG_FD_184352 | JGI IMG/M metagenome (GOLD analysis project Ga0207671, IMG submission 184352) | Corn rhizosphere microbial communities from Kellogg Biological Station, Michigan, USA - KBS C2-4 metaG (SPAdes) (version 2) | ecosystem: Host-associated > Plants > Roots > Rhizosphere > Soil... | reverse complement strand
CTGATCGATCCCAGGATCGAAAAGCAGGAGTGGGGCGGTATCAGCCGCTTCACCTGGAACCGCGGCCACTGGACGATCCAGAACGGTCGCATCCACGCCCACACCGCCGACGACGCCGATGCGTGGACCGGGAATGCCTACCTCCGCAATGCGGTGGTGTCGGCCGAGATCACGCCGCTCGCCGGCGCGTCGCATCTCGTCTCGGCGCGGGTGCAGGGCACCTCGCGGCTCTACGCCGCAGGTTTTCAGGGGGGCGAGGCGGTGATCCTCAAGCAGGACCACGGGACGACGATTTTGGCGAGAGCGCAATTCGCGGCTGAGGCAGGACGGGACTATCGCGTGGCACTTAAGGCCGATGGCGAGACGCTGACGCTCTCGATCGACGGCGCTCTGGTTCTGACGGCCACCGACGCGACTTTCCGCTACGGTATGGCCGGTCTGCGCATGGCGTCGGCCGGGCGCATGTCGGTCGGGCGGTTTCACGTCGAAGAACTCGACCGATGACCTTCGCCCCCCGCCATTTCGATCCCGCCGCGAAAGGCCCGCTTGACGGTATCCGGGTCATCGACCTTTCCCGCCTCGTCGCCGGCAACATGCTCTCGCTGCAGCTCGGTGATTTTGGCGCCGACGTCATAAAGGTCGAGCCGCCGCAGGGCGATCCGCTGCGCGATTGGAAGGACGAGGGGCATTCGTTTTTCTGGAAGGTCTATGGCCGCAACAAGCGCTCGCTTGCCCTGAACCTGCGCGAGCCTGCTGCCATGGCCGCGCTCGAAAAGCTTGTCGATGGCGCCGATGTCTTCATCGAGAATTTTCGGCCCGGCACGCTGGAGCAGATGGGGCTTTCGCCCGAGACGCTGCTCAAGCGAAACCCTGACCTCATCATCGTCCGCATTTCCGGTTTTGGGCAGACCGGGCCTTATGCTCATCTGCCCGGTTTCGGCACGCTGGTGGAAGGCATGAGCGGCTTTGCCTATCGCAGCGGTTTTCCCGACCGCGAGCCGGTGCTGCCGCCGCTGGCTCTCGCCGACATGATTGCCGGCGTCTATGGCGCCTCGGCGGTGACGACGGTGCTCTACGCGCGAAAAACCGGGCAGGCGAGGGGGCAGGTCATCGACCTGTCGTTGCTCGAGCCAATCTTCTCGGTGCTCGGGCCGGAAGCGTCGATCTACGCCAAGACCGGCAAGATCAAGGAGCGCGTCGGCAGCGGCTCGAACACCTCTTCGCCGCGCAATGTCTACAAGTGTGCCGACGGCAAGTACGTCGCTTTGTCGGGCTCGACGCAGCAGGTGGCGCGGCGGATTTTTGAGATCATCGGGCGCGCCGACATGAATGCCGATCCGCGGTTTGCCACCAACTCCGACCGGGTGAAGAACCGGCCGCTGGTCGATGCGGCGGTCGGCGCCTGGTTCGCCGAACGCGATCACGACGAAGCGCTGAAAATCATGCGCGATGCCGGGGCGACTGTTGGGCCGATCTACAGCATTGCCGATGCTTCCTCCGACGCGCATTTTCGCGAGCGTGAAATCATCGTGGAAGCGGACGACGCCGATTGGCAAAGCCTGCCGATGCATAACATCGTGCCGCGACTTTCCGAGACGCCTGGTGTGTTTCGCCGACCCGCGCCTGCGCTCGGCGAACACAGCCGCGAGATTCTTGCCGAAATCGGCCTTTCCTCTACACAAATTTCCGACGCGCTGGCCGGAAACGATAAATGAGTTTCCGCTCGCTGCTCTATGTCCCGGCAAATTCAGAGCGATTTATCGCCAAAGCGCACGAGCGCGATGCCGACGCCATTATTCTCGATCTCGAAGATGCCGTTCTGCCCGCCGACAAGCTTGCGGCACGGGAAAACCTAGCAGCAGTAATACCTTCGGTCGGCCGCAATGGCGCAAAAGTCTTCGTCCGCATCAACGCCGATCCAGACCTCCAAACCGACGATGCGATTGCCGCCTGCCGCGCCGGCGCCTTCGGCCTCTATCTCGCCAAAGCTCGCGATCCCGGGGCGATAGAAACCCTGGCCACCCGGCTCGACGCGGTCGAAACCTCCCTAAACCGCCTCGCCCTCAGCTTCGTCGCCCTGCTGGAAGACCCCGGCGCCGTGCTCGATGCCCGGGCGATCGCCAAGGCGCCGCGTATCATGGCGCTGAGCGTGGGCGGCGAGGACCTGGCGCTCACGCTCGGTGCCGAGCCGACGCCCGATGTGCTGCGGTTTCCGAAGCTTCTGGTCCACTACGCCGCCAAGGCCGAAGGCAAATTGTCGTTCGGCTTGATGCGCTCAACCGCCGACTATTCCGACCTTGAGGCTGTCCGCTCGGCGGCTGCCGAGGCCCGTATGCACGGCTTCGATGGCGCAACCTGCGTTCATCCGTCCGCCGTGCCGATCCTCAACGAAGCCTTTTCTCCAAGCGCTGAAGAGTTGGCGTGGGCCAACGCGGTCGTTGCGGCGTCGGACAAAGCACCGGCGGGCGCGTTCGCCCTGAACGGCCGGATGATCGACGCGCCGGTGGTGGCACGAGCCCGCCGCATCCTCGGCGAAGACTAAGAGGCCGTGAACGTCCGGTAGATCGAAGCCTGGAAATGCGCTTCGAGATTTTCGACGGCCTTCTCGATCTCACCCGCCGCGAGGTTGTCGACGATCTTCAGATGCTCATCGATGGTGCTGATAAGCTGGTTCTTGAAAATCCGCCGGTGCACCCGGCGCGCCATGCTGATGTTGTCCTGCAGCCTGTTGTGGGTGACGAGGATGGCGCGGTTTTCCAGAGCCTCGACAAATGAGCGGTGCATGTGGCGATCAACCGCGAGGAACTTGTTCTGCGCCTCTTCGGTAAGCTCGGGCGCCGATAGTTCGATGCGGCTTTCCTCGTGGCGTGCGCGGATGTCGGCGATCCATTCCTTGGTCACCGCGCTGGCGAACAGCCTGAGGGCGTGCGTCTCGATCATGATCCGGAACTGGAAATTCTCGCGGATAAAGGCGACCTCGGGATAAACGATGCGGATGCCGGTGCGCGGCTTGATATCGACCAGCCCGAATTCCTCGAGCAGCACCAGCGTCTCGCGCAGGGGCGACAGCGAGAGGCCCAAAATCTCGCAGAGCTGATTTTGCGTCACCGTCATGCCGGCTTCGATCGTGCCGTCCTGCAGCGCCGCGCGGAACCGCCGGTAGCCTTCGTTGTCTCGTATTTCAGACACGTCATTCCCCAAACTCTTCGGCGCGTCCTTTAGGCGCTTGCCGGCTGGCGAGGCAATAGGCAGCGGTCGATCCGTTTAAGCTCTCCATCCGATGAGACAGCGCTTGCGCGATGCTGATCGATATCACATTATCGCCGCTGAGATATCAATTCGCACAAATAATCACCTCACAGAACGAGGGCAACGGGAGGAGCCGCTTATGGCAAACAGTTTTGACCGTCGTACCGTGTTGAAGATGGGCGGGGCGGCTGCTGCCGCGCTGGCGTTGCCCAAGGCAACCTTCGCCGACACGACCAGCATCAACTACTGGCATCACTTCACCAGCCAGAGCGAGTTCGCCGGGCTGGCCGCCGTTATGAAGCAGTTCGCGGCGGCCAATCCCGACATCAAGGTGACGCAGGAGAACATCCCGAACCCGGAGTACATGGCCAAGGTTACGGCGGCAGTCGTCGCCAAGAGCGTGCCCGACACCACGATGATTGCGACCGAACGCGTCGCCGATCTGACGGCGATGAGCGCCCTCATCGACATCACCGACAGAGTGAATGCCTGGCCCCAGAAGGCCGATTTCCCGGACGATCGCTGGAAAGGCATCACCGTCGACGGCAAGATCTACGGCATCCCGGCCTTCACCTTCGTCGATTGGATGTACTACCGGAAGGACTGGTTCGACGCGGCTGGACTCAAGGCGCCGACGACTTACGCCGAGTTCGCAGAGGCGGCGAAGAAGCTGACCGATGCCGGCAAGAATCGATTTGGTTTCTCGATGCGCGGCGGCGCAGGCGGGGGCAAGTACGTCATCGACGTGATGGAGGCGTTCGGCGCGCCGCTGATCAAGGACGGCAAGATCGGTCTCGACCGGGCGCCGGCCATCGAAGCGCTGAAATGGTATTCGGGGCTTTTCACCACCGATAAGGTTGTGCCGTCGAGCGCGCCCCAGGATGGCTTCCAGCAAATCATGCAGGCCTTCCAGACCGGCCAGACCGCGATGATCTGGCACCACACCGGCTCGTTCAACGACATCAGCAAGGCACTGAAGCCGGGCGTAGAGTTCGCCACGGCCGGCATCCCCGCCGGACCGTCGGCGCGCGTCGCCCGGCTGGCGTACTCCTATAACGGTTTGATGAAGACGGATCACGCCGATGCCGCGTTCAAGTGGATCGCCGACTGGGGCAGCGCCGATGCCGCAGTCGCGTTCCTGGCGGAAACCGGCTACTTCCCGGCCGCACCAAAAGTCGCGCAGGATCAACGCATTGCCGGTAATCCGCTCTATGCGGCGGCGGTCGAAACGCTCGGCTTTGGCCGGCTGCCGCCGAGTTTTGCCGGGCTCGCGGGCTGGACAGATAACACCGCGCTGCCTGCGTTCCAGAGCATCCTTATCGGCCATTCGAGTGTGGAGGATGCGGTGGACCAGATGATCGCGGGCCTCGAGGCGGCGACGAGCTGACCTAGCTCACGTAAGAACATGCGGCCCACCCCTCACCCCCTGCCGGCGCCCTCTCACGCAAGGGGAGAGGGAGGTTCGCTGCAAGGCTTTGCCAAACTCTTCCTTCTCCCCTTGTCGGAGACTTGGGAGCGCCCGGAAATCGCTCCGGTGGAGCGATTTCAGCGGACAAGGCCCGGCAGGGCGATGGCGTGGAGCGCCGGATGAGGGGGGAGTCACAGACGCTATCTTCGCCATTCTCGCCACCTTCCGGTTGGCGGCGGCTGAATCCGGCGTGGTTCCTCGGCGAGCTCTCCGAGACGCGGTTCTGGATGTACCTGTTGCTGGTGCCGAGCCTCGTGCTGATCGTCGGCGTCGTACTTTATCCGACGCTTTACGGCGTTGAGCTCAGCTTTCAGACCATGCGGCTCAACCGGCCGGCCAATAACGGTTTTGCCGGCTGGACGCAGTATGCTCGGATGTGGGGCGATCCGGTATTCTGGCTGTCGCTGCGGAATACCGCGCTCTGGGTAACGGCAACGACGATCATCGAGTTCTGCCTCGGCCTGGTCGCGGCGCTGGCGCTCAACCGCGATCTGCCGGGGACGAAAATTCTGAGCGTGCTGATCCTCGTGCCGTATTTTCTGCCGAATGTGGTGGCGGGGAATATCTGGGCGCTGCTGCTTGATTCACGGCTGGGCGTCATCAACGACATCCTGGTCCACCTGCACATCCTCGATGGCTACAAGGCCTGGTTTGCCGACCCCAATACGGCCATGGGCGCGGCGATCCTGGTCGAGGCCTGGCACGGGTTTCCGTTCTTCGCGCTGCTGCTGCTGGCAGGCGTGAAAGGCATTCCGGCCGACCTCTACAAAGCCGCGACGATCGATGGTGCGGGCCGGATTTCGCAGCTCCGGCTGATCACGCTGCCGATGCTGCGGACGATCATCGCGGCTGCGGTGATCCTGAGGGTCATCGGTCTCGTCAACTCGCCGGATTTGCTGCTGATTTTGACGCAGGGCGGGCCGGGCAGGGCGACCGAGGTGCTGTCCCTCTATGCTTTCCAGACGGCCTACAAGGATTTCAATTTCGGCTACGCCGGCGCGCTTTCGGTGGTGATGTTCATCCTCCTGATGATCTTCGCCTGGGGCTATGTCCGGCTGTCCAAAGTCAACGAGGACTAGCGATGGCAGGGACGCGCTACCGCGGCGATCTGGCGATAAATGTGCTGACCTATGTCGTGCTGATCGGCCTCGCGATCTTCTGCGTCGGGCCGGTGCTGTGGACGCTGCTCACCTCGTTCAAGGTGCCGTCGGACATCATCACCGCCAACATCGTTTACCTGCCTACGCAGTTCACCCTCCAGAACTATGTCGACCTCTGGTCGCAATCGAATTACCCGACGCTGATCATCAACAGCTTCATCGTCACGACACTGACGGTCGTCATCTGCCTCTTCACGGGAACGATTGCGGCTTACGCCTTCTCGCGCTTCAACTTTGCCGGCCGCACGCAACTGATGTTGGGTTATCTCGTCGTTCGCATGTTCCCGGCGGTGCTGATGATCATCCCGCTGTTCATCCTCCTACGAAACGTCGGCCTCCTCGACAATCGCCTGGGTCTCGCGATCGCCTATACGAGCTTCCTGCTGCCGCTCTTCGTGTGGATGCTCAAGGGCTTCTTCGACGCGGCGCCGAAAGAGCTTGAAAGTGCGGCGCGGATCGATGGCTCGACGAGGCTCGGCGCCATGTTCCGCATCGTCATACCGATCGCCCGCAACGGGCTCGTGGCAACCTGCGTTTTTGTCGCGATCGCCGCGTGGAACGAGTACCTTTTCGCGCTGATGCTCACGACCAGCGAAGGGTCGCGCACCTGGCCGGTTGGCCTGCAGCTCATGGTCGGTGAGTTCAACCTGCCTTGGGGCATGCTGGCGGCCGGCGGGATGATTTCCATCGCTCCCGTGGTCGTGCTCTTCGCCATCGTGCAGCGCTGGATGGTCGCCGGTATCACCGCCGGCGCGGTGAAGGGGTAGGCCATGGCGACGCTTTCCCTCAGCGGCATTCGTAAGAAATTCGGCGCCGTCGAGGTGCTGAAGAACATCGACATCGAGCTGGAAGAGGGCGGCTTTCTGGTGCTGCTCGGCCCGTCCGGCTGCGGAAAATCGACGCTGCTCTCGATCATCGCTGGGCTTGAGCCGGCCTCGGGCGGCGACATTTTGATCGGCGGGCGGAAGGTCAACGACGTCCACCCGAAGGACCGCAACATCGCCATGGTGTTCCAGTCCTACGCGCTCTATCCGACGATGCCGGTGCGGCGGAACATCGGCTTCGGCCTCGAAATGCGGAAGGTGCAAAAGCCCGAGCGCGACGAGGCCGTCGATCGAGCGGCCGACCTGCTGCAGGTGACGCACCTGCTCGATCGGAAGCCCGCGCAGCTTTCGGGCGGGCAGCGGCAGCGCGTCGCGATGGGGCGCGCCATAGTTCGCGATCCGGACCTGTTCCTGTTCGACGAGCCGCTGAGCAATCTCGATGCCAAGCTGCGTGTCGAAATGCGCACCGAGATCAAGCGGCTGCATAACCGCCTCCACACCAGCATCGTTTACGTCACCCACGACCAGGTCGAGGCGATGACGCTCGGCACCAAGGTTGCGGTGATGAAGGAGGGTGTGATCCAGCAGCTCGCCGATCCGCAGACCATTTATGAGCGGCCCGCCAACACTTTTGTCGCTGGCTTCATCGGCTCGCCCGCGATGAATTTTCTCGACGGGCAACTCGATGTCGAAAGCGGCAAGCCGTATCTTCGCTACGGCAACAGCGCTGCCGAAAGTCTTGCGTTGCCGGACCTCGAACAGGATGTGAGCCGCTGGTTCGGCAAGCACGTGCTTGCCGGCATCCGGCCGGAATCGATGCATTTCGGTAGTGAAGGCGGTGCCACTCTCAGCGGTATTGTCGATGTCGTCGAGCCGACCGGCCCTGATACGCACGTCGTCGTCAAACTGGGCGAGCAGCCGCTGACCGCGCGACTCGGCCCACGTGCCCGCCCGAAGCGGGGCGATCGCATCACCCTCTCCGTCGATACCGCTGCCGTCAGCCTGTTCGATCCGCTGACGGGCCTTCGCCTCTAACCATTCCAGCCCAAGAGTTCCTCATGCCCACGCCCAACACCATTCCCTCCTACGAGGTCGCAACTCTCGTCATGCCGCCCGCCTGGGCGCTGCTCGAGCGCGAGTTGTTCGACGTCCTCAACCGCTCGGCGATCGAGTTCGCCGACCGCTATTGCGCATCGGATGGCACGCTGATCTGGCGCGATCGCTGGCCGGGCATGGATGGCTCGGACGACCCCTATGAGGGGTTCATGAACATGCCGCTGCTCTATGCGCTCGGCGGCAGCGAGGAGGTCTATCTCCGCTCGCGAAAAATCTGGGACGCCATCACCTGGCAGTGGACGCAGTACGGCCAGATCCACAATGAGTTCGACGCCTACTACGACTGGATGCACCACGGCGAAAGCTCGCTGTTCTTCTACTTTTTCGGCCTCTGCGATCCCGCGGTGCCAATGGACCGCCAGCGGGCAAAACGCTTCGCCGAACTCTATACCGGCGAGACGCCCGACGCGCCGAATTACGATCCCGAAAAGCGGCTGATGCGCTCGCCGATCAACGGCAGCCGCGGTCCGCGGCACGTGCAGACGGAAGAGGATTGGGTCACTCACCGCGAGATCCTCGATAACTACCTGCCGCCGTTCGAAGACCTGCCCGGGATCGATCCTTATGGTTACAAGACGCCGTGGTCGGACGACCAGATTTACCGCGCTATCCTCGACCGGATGAATAAGCGGCAGGCGCGCGGCGACGTGCCGCTGAACCTTACGGCCAGCTCGATGATGGCGCATGCTTTCATGTATTCGGGCGACGAGAAATTCCGATCGTGGGTGGTCGACTACCTCGCCGCCTGGGAAGAACGCACCGCCCGCAATGGCGGCCTGATCCCCGACAACATCGGTCTCTCGGGCGAGATCGGCGAATACAACGACGGCAAGTGGTGGGGCGGCTACTACGGCTGGCGCTGGCCGCACGGGGCGAACACCATCCTCGAGCCGCTGAGCGTCTCGGCGTATAGCGCGGTCGCGCTCACGGGGGATATGCGCCACCTGACTTTGCTACGCTCGCAGCTCGACAAGCTGTGGTCGCTCGGCCACGAGGAAAGCGGGCAGTGGCTGATCCCCAACCGGCACTATGACGCCGGCTGGCGTGACTTTCGGCACCCGCACCCGATGTTCGGCATCTATCTCTGGAACATGTCGATGGCGGAGGAGGACGCCGCCCGCGCCGAGCGCGGATGGCCACGCGAACTGTTCGACACGGTCACCGACTCCTATTCGAGCTACGGCCGCAAGACTGTGGGCGGACATATGGGTTTCAACGGCAATACGGCGCAGTGGTTTCGCTATATCCGCGGCCAGTATCCGGATTATCCGGAGGCGATCCTCAAGACCAACCTCGCGATGGCGGCGCGTCAGATCGAAAAGTTCCGCACGCCTGAATTCGATCCGGCGACGATGGATCACTACCGGGAGTCGATGACCATTCATCAGTGGCAGCAACTGACGCCAGTGATGGTCGAGGCGTTGACGCAACTTACCCTCGGCGGGCCGATGCACGTCTACCACGGCGGCCTGCAATACGCGCGGCTCCGCTATTACGACGGCGAGCTACAGCGGCCCGGGCTGCCGGAAGGTGTCGCGGCGCTGGTCGAGTCATTAGCCGCGGACTCCGTCACCGTCTCGCTGGTCAACACCGACCTCTTCGCCACTCGGCGCGTCGTCGTGCAGGCGGGCACGTTCGCCGAGCACGCCTTCACCTCTGTTTCGGTCGACGGCGGTGCTTCGAAGCCCGCCGAGGGCCGGTGGGTCGAAATCGTTCTGGCTCCCGGAGCCGGTGCGAAACTCAAGCTGAGCATGCAGCGCTTCACCCAGGCGCCGTCTTACGACACGCCGTGGAGAGCTGCGAAGGATGGGCCACCGATCCTGCGTGGGCGGGAGGTGGAGGCCTGAGCCTGCGACAAAATCAGTTCGGCGGTGCGTAGAGGCTTGCCAGCCGTCGAATGATATATCAATGTGCCGTAAGAATATCTCAGAACACGACCGGATCGCTGCCCCCATGCGCATCAAAAGCTTCACGTGCTGGCTCGTCGAAAACGAGCCTGGCCCCAAATTCATCTGGCGCGACGGTCTGCCCGGTTCGCACGGCGACATCCCCAAGGGCACCAAGCCGCGCAAGGCGGTGCTGCGCATGGAAACCGATGAGGGCGATTTCGGCGTTCTCGAAATGGGCCGCGGCGATGCGGTGATGGATCTTGTCCGCCGCCGCTATCACCACTTCATCGGCGAAGACCCGCTGCTCACCGAGCGCATGTGGCACCTGATGTGGGAAGTCGATCGCATCGAAGAGGTGCATATGCGCGCCTTCGGCATGCTCGATATCCTTTGCTGGGACATCAAGTCGAAGCGGGCGAAGATGCCGCTCTACCAACTGCTGGGCGGCAATAACCGCAGGGTGCCCGCCTATGCCTCGACCGTGACCTTTGCGACCCTCGCCGAATACGAAAAGCACATCAAGCTGGCGCAGGACCTCGGCTTCAAGGCGTTCAAGCTGCACGCCTGGGGCGATGTAAAGCGCGACATCGAGCTATCGACCGCCCTGCGCAAGTGGGTCGGGCCGGATGCCGATCTGATGTTCGACGGCTCGGCCGGTTGGGACTATGTGCAGGCGCTCGAATTCGGCAAGGCCATCCAGGACCTCGGCTTCCTCTGGTACGAGGAGCCGATGCGCGAGTTCTATCTCGGCGCCTATGCCAAGCTTGCCGACAAGCTCGACATCCCCATCCTTGGCGCCGAGACGTCGGATGGCATCCATTTCAATATGGCGACCTGGATCGAGGACGGCGCGCTCGACATGGTCCGCGTGTCCTCCTTCTACAAGGGCGGTTTTAGCGGCTCGATGAAGATCGCGCACATGGCCGAAAGCTTTGGCATGCGCGCCCAGGTCCACGGCATGGGCCACGAGAACGCCCAGCTCTGCGCCGCGATCTCCAACAACGACTACTACGAGCAGATCATCATGAACGAGAAGCAGATGAAGGGCCTGAGCAAGCTCGGGCCGCTCTCGATCATCGATGGCATGCTGACCGTCTCGGACAAACCGGGCGTCGGCTACGAGTACGATTTCGCCGATCTCGACAAGAAGGCGATGGCCAAGATCGAGGTCACCGAACGGCAGTTCTAATCGGCTCCGCTAACGGGGCAAGCCGGCCGGGAGGGCTGGCTCACAGGGAGGAGAAACAACATGAAGACGGGATTTGCCGGGCGGCTGCTCGGCCTTGCCGCGGGCCTCGCTATTGGTCTGCTGTCGACGGCGGCTTTTGCCGATGATCCGGTGCAGCTCACTGTGTGGTCGGATACGGTCCGGCTGCCGACCTTTGCCGCCTATCAGGCGGCGCACCCCAATGTGAAGCTCAACGTCGTTACGGTCGGCGACGGGCTGGTGTCGAAGCTCCAGATCGCCTTGCGCGCCAAGAGCAATGTGCCGGATGCGATCTTCATGGCCGACGTGAACAACGCGGCGCTGCTGGCGACGCGCCAGACCAACTATCTGATGGATCTGACCAGCGCGGTGCCCGCGGACAAGCAGGCCGAGTTCTACCCAAACGCCAACGTGCCCTGCATGATCAATGGCAAATTGATGTGCCTCAGGAACGACATGGCGCACTTCATCATCTGGTATAACAAGCCGCAACTCGACAAGCTCGGGTTCAAGGTGCCGACGACCTGGGGCGAATTCGAAAAGCTTGGGTCCGACCTTGTGGCGCTCAAGCAGGGCTATTTCCTCGGCTCGGGCACTGAGCCTTATCCGCTGATGGACATGCTGGTCTCCGCCGGTTGTGATCTCGCGCTGCCTGATCCAGCCAAGGCCGACACGCTCAAGATCGACCTCACTACCGATGCCTGCAAGAAGCCGGCCGAGATGGTCGACCGCATGCTGGCCAATGGCAGCCTTTCCAAGTTCAGCACGTTCGAGCCGGCCTTTATCCAGCAGGCCAGCGCCGGCAAGCTGGTGTTGCTGCTCGGCTCGACCTGGTTCGCCGAATACGTCATCAAGCCGACCTACAAATTCCCGGAGAAGGTACTGGCGAACGCGCTGCCGCCGAAGTGGGACGACCAGCAGCAGCCTTCGACCTGGAGCTGGGGCGGCGGCACCTTTGGTGGCTGGAAGGACAGCAAGAACCCCAAGGAACTGGTCGATCTGCTGACCTGGGTTGCGACCAATGTCGACAGCCAGAAGAATGCCGTGACCATGCCGGCCGACAAACCCGCCTCGATCGCCTGGGGCGAGAAGCTCAAGTCCGATGGCTACTACGCTACCGACAACATTTTTGACGTCATGCTGCAGGCCGCCGCGTTCGGCAATCCGGGTTACGGCACGCTTCGAGTGAATGTTGGGGACGCCGTTGCCAAGGTGGTTACGCCGCAGCTCTCCAACGGCAGCAAGCTCGTCGATCTGCTGCCTGCGTTGCAGCAGGAGCTGACCAATAGCGCCCGCGTCAACGGCTATCAGGTCGAGCCGTAACCGCACGTAGTTCAAGGCGGTCCCGCCAGCGCGCGGGGCCGCTATCTTGCGGCGTTGACGGGAGAGAGAATGCAATGACGGCAGCGGAGATAGCTGGGGGAGCGAGCCAAGCGGCGCGTCGGCCTGCCGCGTCCAAGAAGCGCCGGCGCAGCGTGCTCGTATCCTATCTCTTCCTGCTGCCGTATCTGCTGCTCCTGCTCATGTTCGGCGTACTGCCAGTCTTTTACGCCTTCGGCCTCAGCTTCTTCGATACCATCGGGGGCGTCTTCTGGTGGTTCACCAACTACCAGTCGGCGCTCGCCGATTTCCGTCTGTCGGCAAGCGTCATTAATGTCCTCACTTATGTGGTCATCTGGGTGGCGGTGACGGTGATCGGCGTCGTTGCCCTGTCGCTGATGCTCGACAGTATCGGCCGCCGGAGCGCCACCGCCCTCAGGACGGTATTCTTCCTCCCCGGCGCCATCACCTCCTCGGCGATCGTGGTGCTCTGGCTGTTCATGCTGGATCCCTTGGTCAGCCCGTTCCAGCCGATCTATCACCTCCTCGGCTGGACCTCGCGGCAGAATGTCGTCGGTGGCCTGGGCTTTGCTGGCATCTTTGCGCTGATGGGATACTTCGCCGGCTCGGGTGGCTGGATCGTTGTTTTCGGCGGGTCGCTGGCCAGCGTGCCCAGTGAACTGAACGAGGCGGCCAAGATCGACGGAGCCAATCGCTGGCAGATGGCGATGTTGATCAAGCTGCCGATGATCTGGCGATCGGTAGGGCTGATGGCGATCCTGAGTTTTGCCGGCGGCCTCCAGATCTTCGTCGAGCCGCAACTGATGCAACTCGGCGGCATCCAGTTTTCGCGCACCGACTGGTCGGTGAACCAGCTCGCCTTCCTCTATGCCTTCTCGCAGGGCGATTTCGGCATCTCGGCAGCGTTGTCGACGATGCTGCTCACCGCCTCGATTGCCATCGCGCTGGTGATCATCTTCGCCACCAAATTCTACAAGATCGATTGAGCCATGGCTGTTGCCGCCGCCCGCGCCGTCCAGACCCCGTTTTCTATCGGCCGCTTCGTCGTCTTCGCGGTGCTGGCTTTCGCCGTGATCTTTTACGGCGCGCCGCTGTTGTGGCTGTTCGCCGCCGGCACGCGCTCGCAGGATTCGCTTTATACTGCCGGGCCTTACGCCGTCGGGAACTGGAGTTCGTTCATCCAGACCTGGACGAACCTCACCACCTACAACAATTTCCAGATGGTGCGCTGGGCACTGAACTCGGTGATCTACACCGTCGGCGGCGTCGGGCTGGCGCTGATCACCGTGGTGCCGGCTGGCTATGTGCTGGCGCTCTACGACTTTCGCGGCCGGAAGCTGGTGCTGATCATCACGTTGATCGCAATGATCACGCCGAGCTCGGCGACGGTGCTGCCGATCTTCCTCGAACTCAACGTGCTCGGCCTGACCAACACCTATGCGGGGCTGATCCTCGCGTCGGCGTTCTTCCCGTTCGGGGTCTACCTTTCGTACATCTTTTTCTCGTCGTCGATGCCGGCCAGCATCATGGATGCGGGGCAGATCGATGGCTGCAATCGCTTCCAGCAATTCCTCTACATTGGCCTGCCGCTCGCTGGGCCGCTGCTGGCGCTGGTGGCTTTCTTCGCCTTCCTCGCCAACTGGAGCAATTACTTCCTCGCCTTCGTGCTGCTGTCTGACGACAAGCTCTTCAACCTCCCCGTCGGCATGACGGCGATGATCAGCGGTTCGGGCGCGCTCAGCAACACGCCAAGCCCAATCCCCATCAAGATCCCCGAATGCATCCTGGCGTGCATTTTCGTCGTGCTGCCGGTGCTGGTGATCTTCCTGATCTCGCAGCGGTTCGTGCGCGCCGGCCTGTTGTCGGGCGCCGAGAAGGGCTAGCGAGGTCAGTAGATCTCGTAGAACGCGTTGCCGCCCGCTTCGAGCACGTAGTGCATGTTGTTGTAGGGGAAGGTCAGCCCGGCGGTGTGGAAATGCGTGGTGTAGGGCAGGGCCGGATGCCGTGCCCCGGCCAGCACTCGATCAGCAACCTCGGAGGCCAGTGCCACGCCCCGGCCACGCATCGGTTGACGCAGGCAGTTGGGAGAGAACTGGCCCGGCTGTAACACCACGCCGCAAATGTCGTGCGGATAGCCTGGCGCGCCGACGCGGTTCATCACCACCGTACCAACGGCGAGCATGCCCTCTTCGCTCGACTGGTTCGACTCGAAGAACATCGCCCGCATCAGGCATTCCTTGGATGAATAGTGCGGGGCAAATGGAAATGTCGCGCAGCCTGAAACGCTGAGGCTCATCGCCAGCGCAAGCAGCACCAGCAATAGCTTGATCGGTCCGGGCATGTTGGGCTCCCATGAGCAGGGCGACGCCCGGACAAAATGCGATTTCAATCTTAATATTCAGTCTTTCGTTAGCCTTAAGATTGGGTGAACAGCGCCGCCCGCTGGTCGCGCGCTCAGGTCACGACCCGCCGATAGAGGTGCCACGTCGCATGGCCGAGCACCGGCACAACGATGGCGAGGCCGATGAAGAGCGGGATCGAGCCGATCAGCAGAGCGAGCGCAACAATGAGCCCCCAAAGCAGCATCGGCCCCGGATTGGCGGCGAAGGCCCGCAACGACGTCGTCACTGCCGCGACGGCGCCGACGTCGCGATCGATCATCAGCGGGAAGGCAATCACGGTCGTTGCCAGTGTCACCAGCGCGAAGGCAAAGCCGATGATGTTGCCCCAGATAATCAGCGTCCACCCCTCGGGCGTCGAGAACACCCGGCTGACAAATCCCCAGAGCGAGTCGGGAGCCGAAAGCCCCATCACGCTCTGGTAGAGCGTCTCTGCGCTGGCGAGCCAAAGATAGAACAGCGCGAAGAGCCAGAGTGCGACCACGATGATCGAGGGGATCGCCGGCGAGCGCAGCACCTCGAACGCGTGGCGCCACGACGTGTCGAGCCCCTTTTCTCGCCGCCGGCTGATTTCGTAGAGGCCGATGGCGGCGAGGGAGCCGAGCAGGGCGAAGCCTGACATCAGCGGATAGAGTAGGGGTAGGGCATTGTTGCCGGAGGTCCAGAGTGCCAGCACCACGCCGACGATCGGATAGATCAAGCACAGGAAGATGTAGTGCGAGGGCTTTTGCACGAAATCGTCAAACCCACTTCTCAGCGCGGCCGTGAGATCGGAAATGTGGATTTTTTCGACGGTGGGCTGAGCGATGCGATCGTCGGCGCCCGTGAGCACATGGTAGGCCATTCCTGGTCCTCCTCATTGTTGGAGGCAGGAAGCGGTCGCGAGCGGAGCCCTCGAACCTTGGCGCCGGACGCGGATTCCGCGACCTGCAACTGCTCCAAGCATAGACCCAATGCGCCGGACTGTCGCCCGGCGATGGTTCAATCCCGGCTCAGCTTGTCGTGAGCGTCCCGGCCGCGACGGCCTGTTCGAGCTTGTCGACTGCGGCGGCAAGCCGCTCGTCGATAATGTGAAGATACCGCGTCCAGTCGTTGATTTCGCGCAGCTCTTCGGCGCCATCGGAGATACCGCGCAGCGCGACGAGCGGTAGCTTGAAGAGCTGGCAGGCACGCAGCACTGCGTAGGTCTCCATATCGACAATATCGGCCTCAATCCCGTCATAGCCGCGGCCGGAGACGATATTGGCGCCTGTCGAAAGGCTGGCGCTGGGGATGCCGGGGACGACGAGCCCCGGCGTCAGCACCGCTGGCAGCCCGAGGAATGGCGTTTCGCCCTTGGCGAAGCCCAGGGCCGAAGCATCCATGTCGCGATAGGAGATGCTCGTCGCTTGATAGACGCCAAGCTGTTCGAGCGTGTGCGAGCCGCCGGAGCCAAGCGAGACTACCATTTGCGGCAGCCGATCTTCCGCTTCGAGCTTCGCCAGCGCCCGCGTCACCACAACCGCAGCCTCGACAGGCCCGACGCCCGTCATCACTGGCGTGATGCGTGCCTTAAGGGCCGGCCCATACTCGTTGGCGACGGCCATGACATAGAGGATGTCGGGGACGCCGGGGCGTCGATGAGCGAACGGCATGGCAACCTCACGAGCGGTTCGGTGGCTGATGGCAGCGACCGCAGCTTGCTATGCGAGATGGGCGAGAAGCGCGTCAAGGATAGCAAGCTGTCCCTTGAGCAGCTTTTCGCGCGCTGCGGCGGGTGCAAACCAGCCCGCCCGGTCAACTTCAGGAAATGTCGCGGTGCGGCCGGAGCGCGGCGGCCATTCGAGCTCAAAGCTGTTGCTGCGGACAGCGGCCGCATCGAAATCGCTCTCCAGCGCGTAGGCGGTGACGATCTTGCCGCCGGTCTGTTTGAAATGGCCTAGCGCCGTGAGCGGACCATTAATGGGAAATCCTGTCTCCTCAGTGAATTCCCGCCGCGCCGCCTCCTCGACCTTCTCGTCCGGTTCGCACAAGCCCTTGGGGATCGACCATGCCGCCGCGTCCTTTCTGGCCCAGAATGGACCGCCGGGATGGACCAGCAGAACTTCCAGGCTGCTAGCCGTCCGGCGAAAGGCCATGATACCGGCGCTGCGCAGGGGCATGAGGCAACTCATATGGGTTTAGGCCGAGCATGGCGCGATCGCCGCGGCGAGTAAACGGCCCCGCGTCCAACGGGCCACTTGCGCGCCGGCGTCATTTCAGCGTCATTGCGGCGATGGAAGGGCGAGTGACGGCACGTAAGAAGAGCGAACGGGTGACGATCCGCACTGTGGCGGCGGACGCCGGCGTTTCTGTCGCGGCGGTGTCGAAGGTGTTGCGCGACGCTTATGGCGTGAGCGAGTCGCTCCGGGCTCGTGTCCAGGCCTCGATCCTGAAACTTGGCTATCGGCCGCACGCCGCGGCCCGTGGCATGCGGGGGCAGACCTACACGATCGGTGTGCTGTTCGCCGATCTCCGCAACCCGTTTTTTGCCGACATCATGGCTGGGATCAACGTCGCCCTGGAGCGTACGCAATATCAGCCGATCCTAGGCATAAGCCAGTCTACTGCCTCCATCGAGCTGGCGCTGATCGACGCGATGGTCGACCGGCAGATGGATGGGCTTATACTGGTCGCGCCTCGTATCGTCGGCGTTGACGAGCGCACGGTCGCCGAGCGCATCCCCACCGTTGTCATCGGTCACCATGAGCCCGACGCCACGACCTTCGACACGGTCAATAACGACGACCGGCTCGGCGCGGCGCTGGTGGTAAAGCACCTCGTCCATGCTGGATATCGCAACATTGCCTTTCTCAGCCTCCTTTTGCCCGAAGGGCGGACGATCGAGGTTACGCGGCAACGCGAGATCGGCTACCGCGCGGCCATGAAAGAGGCCGGGCTTTCGGCCTTCATTAATGTCGTACCTGCCGACCAGACGCCGCGTGAGACCCAGACGGCAGTGCGCCATCTGCTGGAATCGCGGCAGCGGCCGGAGGCGCTGTTTTGCTGGACCGATTTCGTCGCGCTGGAGGCCTTAAGCGTCGCCCGCGATCTCGGCCTTAATGTGCCCGGTGACCTGGCGGTCGTCGGCTACGACAACACGTCCTATTGCGATCTGGCGCAGAACGCGCTGACCAGCATCGACCAGTCCGGTCAGCTGCTCGGCATCCAGGCGGCGCGGCTGCTGATCGAGCGCATCAAGGGGCGCGAGGATGCCGAGCATTTCGTGGTGACGCCGCGGCTCGTGGCTCGGCCGAGTTCGGGGCCGCGGGCGCCGAAAGCGGATGTGCGTCAGCCGCAGTGACTTATCCGTCGCCTCGTCGCGGGCGAGGTGGTAAGCAGCAGGCGTTTCGGAGGAGATTTCCATGCATATCCTGATTATTGGCGCCGCCGGCATGGTCGGGCGCAAGCTCACCGCCGCGCTGGTCAAGGCCGGTACTGTTGCCGGCAAGCCGATCGACAAGCTGACGCTGACCGACGTGGTGAAGCCCGAAGCGGTTGCGTTCTCCGGCAAGGTCGAGACGACTGCAACCGATGTATCGATGCCAGGCGTCGCGGCGTCACTGGTCGCGGGCCGGCCGGATTTGATCTTCCACCTCGCGGCGATCGTCTCCGGCGAGGCCGAGGCCGATTTCGACAAGGGCTATCGCATTAACCTCGATGGTATGCGGTTCCTCCTCGAGGCGATCCGGCAGGAAGGGCTCAAGAGCCCCTACGTTCCGCGACTGGTGTTCACCTCCTCCATCGCCGTCTTCGGGGCGCCGTTTCCCGATGCTATCGGCGACGAGTTCTTCTCCACCCCGCTCACCAGCTACGGCACGCAGAAGGCCATCGACGAACTCCTGCTCAACGACTACTCGCGCAAAGGTTTCGTCGACGGCGTCGGCATCCGCTTGCCGACCATCGTCGTGCGGCCGGGCAAGCCGAACGCGGCCGCCTCGGGCTTCTTTTCCAACATCTTGCGCGAACCGCTTTCGGGCAAGGAAGCCGTGCTGCCGGTCAGCAAGGATGTACGCCACTGGTTCGCGAGCCCGCGCGCCGCGGTTGGTTTCCTCATGCACGCGGCGGCGCTCGATACGAAGGCGCTCGGCTGGCGCCGGACGGTTTCGGCTCCCGGCCTCTCGGCCACGGTTGGCGAGGAAATCGAGGCGCTTCGGCGGGTCGCTGGTGACAAGGCGGTGGGATTGATTCGCGATGTCCCCGATCCGACGATTATCCGGATCGTCGACGGCTGGGCCCGCAACTTCGACACGAAGCGGGCGCTGGCCCTCGGCTTCCGCGCCGACAAGGATTTTGACGAGATCATCCGCATCCACATCGAGGACGAACTCGGCGGCAAGATCGGCTAGGCTGTCACAATCGGCGGGTCGGGCAGGTGTCGATGCAAATGTGATCGGCACTTGCGCAACAGTGCGGTCAACTACTGATTCGGTGATATTGTAAGGATTTATCGATGGCTGTATGGCTACTCTCCAAGGAGAGGGCCGGTGGAACCGGGCGGCGGCGACGAGCGCTACTGGGCCCATAAGGGTCAGCCCGCTATGAATTTTTTCGACAGCGAATTTGCTCGCTACGCCCGTTCAACGATCAAGCGCCGCCGCGGCTGGGCCTTCGTTGCAGCCGTGCTCGTCTCATGGGTAATCGTCATCGCTGTCGGCTACGGCCTTTACCATTTGATCACCCATATCTGAGACTCGCGCAGTCACATGACGCAAGTTTGACGGCACTGAGACCGGCGCCCCAAGCCCTTTTCCGTCCTCACTATTCTGCGAAAATCGCGGTTCAGCGATCAGCAAACGGCCGCTGTCCTAGGTCTGCATTTTCGACATGATGGACATGCACCATGGCGGTGGAGATAATGGGAAAGGGCTGTTAGCGTTCCGGCAATGGCTACGGGATGACGCTTGGCGGTCCCGTCGCGTGAATGCGGCAAAATCGAAGATGAGGTTCCGCTAGAGTCCGGCCGGCAGCAGCCCGGCCGTCGTCCTTTGTCCAACGAAATGAGGGTTATACCGTGCGCATTGCGATGATTGGATCGGGTTACGTCGGCTTGGTAAGCGGCGCGTGCTTCGCGGATTTCGGGCACTTCGTCACCTGCGTCGACCTCAATCAGAGCAAGATCGACGCTCTTCGCAATGGGCAAATCCCCATCTTCGAGCCGGGCCTGCAGGAGCTGGTCAGTGAGAATGCGGCGGCCGGCCGGCTGACCTTTACCGTCGATCTCAAGGCGGCCGTCAAGGACGCGGACGTGGTCTTCATTGCCGTCGGAACGCCGTCGCGGCGCGGCGACGGTCATGCCGATCTGAGCTACGTTTATGCCGCCGCTGCCTCGATCGCCGAGGCCGTCGACGGTTTTACCGTGGTGGTCAACAAGTCGACAGTTCCGGTTGGAACCGGTGACGAGGTCGAGCGCATCATCCGGGCCACCAATCCCAAGGCAGACGTGGTCGTGGCCTCCAATCCGGAGTTTTTGCGCGAAGGCGCGGCCATCGACGATTTCAAACATCCGGATCGCATCGTCGTCGGAACGGAGGACGAGCGGGGCAGGGCGGTGATGTCCGAAGTCTACCGCCCGCTCTATCTCAACCAGGCGCCGATCCAGTTTACCGATCGCCGCACCGCCGAAATCATCAAGTACTCGGCCAACGCGTTCCTCGCGATGAAGATCGCCTTCATCAACGAGATCGCCGACCTCTGCGAAAGCGCTGGCGGCAACGTGCAGGACGTGGCTCGCGGCATGGGTCTCGACAACCGCATCGGCAGCAAGTTCCTCAATGCCGGCCCAGGCTTTGGCGGCTCGTGCTTCCCCAAGGATACGCTGGCGCTGGCGAAGATCGGTCAGGACCACGGCACGCCGCTGCGGTTGGTCGAAACCACGGTCGCGATCAACGACCAGCGCAAGCGCGCCATGGGCCGCAAGATCATCACGGCCTGCGGCGGCAGCGTGCGAGGCAAGACCATCGCCGTCCTCGGCCTGACGTTCAAACCGAATACCGACGACATGCGCGAGGCGCCCTCGCTGGCCATCATTCAGGCGCTGCTCGACAACGGCGCTAAGATCAAAGCGCACGATCCCGAGGGGATGAGCGCCGCCAAGGAAATGCTGACCGGCGTCGACTACGCCGAGAACCCTTACGACGCGGCGACCGGCGCCGATGCGCTGGTGATCGTCACCGAATGGAACGCGTTCCGCTCGCTCGACATGGGGCGGCTAAAATCGATCATGAAGGCGCCGGTACTGGTCGACCTTCGCAATATCTATCGGCGTTCTGAGGTCGAGCCGCACGGGTTCGTCTACGAGAGCGTGGGCCGACCGACCAAGCGGCCGTCCGATGCCGAGATTCCCGCTGCGGCGGAGTGAAGCAATAACGGGGCGGCGACTGCAAAGCAGCGCCAGCGCATGACGAATTCGATCCGGTCACACGGGGCGGATCGCGAGGTCGTGCGAACATGCCCGAACGGTTTGCAGGCGACATGGCGGTGATCGAAATGCAACGAATTCTGGCGGTTTCATCCGGTGGCGGGCATTGGGAGCAACTGATGATCATCAGTGCGGCTTTCGAGTCTGACAGCGTGACTTATGCGACGACGATTGCGGCGCTGGCCGAGCGGACCGGCAAGACCGCGACGGTGGTCAGCGACTGTAATCGCGATCGGCCGATCGCCAGCCTCAAATGCCTTTGGGAGACGTTCGCGCTGGTCTGGCGGACGAAACCCTCAGTCGTCATTTCGACCGGCGCGGCGCCCGGACTTTTCGCTCTTTTCTTCGGCAAATTGCTGGGCGCGAAGACCATCTGGATCGACAGCGTCGCCAATTGCGAGCAGCTCTCCATGAGCGGCAAGGTGGCAGGGCGGCTCGCCGACCTCTGGCTTACCCAGTGGAAGCACCTCGAGACCGCCGGTGGCCCCCGCTACATCGGGAGCGTTCTTTGATCCTGCTGACTATCGGCACGCAGTTGCCGTTCGACCGCTTGGTCAGGGCGCTGGATGACCTCGCGCCATCTTTGCACGAAGAGATTTTCGGACAGATCGGGGCCGCGAGTTACGAGCCGGTCCATATGCAGTGGGCGGCCACGTTGCGGCCGGACCAGTTCGAGGAAAAATTTCGGGCAGCATCGGTCATTGTTTCGCATGCGGGCATCGGGACAATCCTGACGGCGCAAAAGCTTCACAAGCCGCTGATCATCGTGCCGCGTCTGGCGAAGCACGGCGAGCACAGGAACGACCATCAATTGGCGACTGCCAACGAAGTCAAGGACAAGCCTGGCATCTATGTCGCCAACGATGTAGACGAGCTGCCAGAGCTGCTCGGCCGCGGCAATCTAGAAGCCGCACGCGATGACGCCGAGTTGGCGGGCCGCACGAACTTCGTCAACAATATCAGAAGCTTCCTCAACAGCAGCGTTTGAGCGCGACGCTACGTCAACCGTTGCCCGGTGTAGTCGTCGAACCAGTCGACGAAGTTTCGCACGCCGTCGGCGAGTTCGGTTGCCGGTGCGTAGCCGGTCAGCGCCTCGAGCAGTGATGGATCGGCGAACGTGTCGGCGACATCGCCTGCCTGCATCGGCATCAGGATATTGGTGGCCGTCTTCCTGAGCGTTTTCTCAATGACGGCGATGAAGTCGGTCAATGCGATCGGGTGCCCGCTGCCGATGTTGACCACTCGCCACGGCGCGACCGGCGACAGGGAGTCGGTGATGCCACTGGTGAGCAGCGGCTTGCCGCGTTCGGGCACAACCGAAGTAAGCCTTGCCACGGCCTCAATGAGGTCATCGATATAGGTGAAGTCGCGGCGCATCGCGCCCTGGCCGTAGGCGGCGATCGGCTTGCCTTCTTCGATGGCCGAGACGAACCGGAAGAGCGCCATGTCCGGCCGACCCCAAGGCCCGTAGACGGTGAAGAACCGCATCACAGTCGTCGGGATATCGAAGAGGTGCGCGTAAGAGTGCGATATCGCCTCGACAGATTTTTTGGTCGAGGCATAGAGCGACACCGGGAAATCGGTGCGGTCAGCTTCCGCAAAAGGAACCTTCTGGTTGCCGCCGTAGACCGAGCTGGTCGAGGCGATCATCAGATGCCGTGGACGATAGAGGCGCGCGGCTTCGAGCAGATTGAACGTGCCGATGAGGTTGGCGCTGATATAGGCGCCAGGGTTCTCCAGCGAATAGCGGACGCCGGCCTGGGCCGCGAGGTGTACGATGACGTCCGGCGCATAGAGGGCGATCGCGTCTTCCAGCCGGCCTTTTTGCTCGAGCATGGCCTCGATACCCTTAAAGCCCTGCGTTGCTTCAAGGATGGCAAGCCTCGCCCGCTTCAGCGCCGGGTCGTAGTAATCGGTGAGACCATCGTAGCCAACGACGTCATGCCCATCCGCCAGCAGCCGCCGGGCGAGGTGAAAGCCGATGAACCCGGCGGTTCCGGTAACGAAGAACTTCATTCGGCAACCCTGCGGCTCGAGAGCTGGCCGCATCGAGGACGGCGGCAACGGCGCTAAATAGCTGGCGTCAGAGCAACTTAGCCGCCGACGGAACTAGCACAATTTGCCGACATTTCGCCAGATCGGATCGGCGGCAAAAATCGCCCACTTCTGCGCAGCATGAGAAGGTCGACTAAAGATTATCTTGCGATGACCGCAACCCGGCGCAAAATTGAATCAAACCGCTTAAGCCGTTCGAAATCGTGACGCCGGTATATCGCTCTTGGGCTCGATGTTTCAGGAGGCAATTTTGCGGTCGGTCGATCAACGGAGCGGTTATTCGTACGCCAAGGCGAACTCCGGCGGGGTCTCGACCGTGCTGCTGGCGCTGGTCATATGGGCGGCGATCTTCGGGGCAGGGTGCCTCGCCTGGTCATTGCTTGACCTGCTGCGCTGATCGGCAGAGTCTGGCCGGCGACGTATTTGCGGTGGTTGCGTAAAACTCGATTCAGATAATTGTCGGCAGGCCAATGCATCCGAGAGGGGACGGTTGCATTGATAGTAGCAGAGCATAAATAGCGCTCGGGAAGGCCCCTCCAAAATGACGATCTATTACGTCGACTCGGCGACTGGCAGTGACGCCAACACGGGGACTTCAACCGACGCCGCGCTGGCGTCGATCTCCGCCGTCAACCAGCTCAAGCTGCAGCCCGGCGACGAGGTGCTGTTCGCCAAGGACGGCACCTATACGGGGCAGCTCACGCTCAAATATTCAGGCACCGTCGGCAATCCCATCACCATCGGCGCCTATGGCGACGGAGAGAATGCGCCCGTTATTTCCGGCGGCACGGCGGGCATAACCGGCTCCAAGACACAGAACATCGTGGTGCAGGACCTCACCATCGCCAACACCACCGGCAACGCCATCTCGGCGACTGCCGCGGTGAACTGGACGGTGCAGAACGTCCACGTCGTCGATGCTGGCACCGCGGCGCATTCGGGCGCCATCAGCTTCCAGAACAGCACTAATGTGACCGTCGAGGGGACAACCATAACGGGCGTCACCGGCGATGGCATCTGGATCTCCGGCGGCAGCGGCATAACGCTTGAGCATAACAACATCGACACGGTCCACGGCGTGACCGGCGACAACATCCAGATCACCGGCGCCACCAATGTCCTGGTTCTCGACAACTCGCTCGATATGAGCGGGCAGACCGACAGCACCAAGGGCAACCTCGTCGTCAACGGATCCGATGGCGTTGTGATCGAAGGCAATACGATGGTTGGCGGCAGCTACGGCGCCAGCGTCAATTCGGACGACGTGACCATCGCCTACAACAATGTTTACGGGCAGGGCGGCTACACCTGGTCGTTCGGCATCGGCATCGGCGAGAACAACGCCGTCAAGAATTACAACATCTACGACAACGACATTCACGACGTGCAATATGGCGTGGCGATCACAGGTAAGGGCACGGCGACGGGCGCCCGCACCGATATCGACGTTCACGACAATACGTTCGACAACATCTTCGGTGCAGCGCTCAAGGTTGACCGGCTGGCAAGCGGCGATTTTTCCGGCAATCAGATCGATTCAAACAGCACGCCAACCAAGATTTCCGACGACGTGAACGCGAGCGGTACTTTCACGGTCGGCGAAAACGGCACGTATGTCAGCACGGCGCCCCATGCGGTCGCAGATTCATACATCGCCTACACCCATCAGGAGGTCGTACAGGGCGATATTCTGACCAACGACAGCAGCCCCACCGGCGGGTCTGTTAAACTGGTCGAGTTCGACGGTCAGGCGATAACGCCGGGCACCGAACTCGCCGGGAAATACGGCTACGTCACGATCGATCAGCACGGAAACTTCGTCTACACGGTCAATGAGGCGTCGGTCGCGAGCATCGTCAAGGGCGTCGCAGACACCTTTTCCTACATTGTGACGGATGGCAGCCAAGAGACCTCTTCGACGCTGACGATCCACTTGCTACCGCGTCACGAGATCAAGCCGGTGGCGGTGAATGACGGGGCGACGGTCGATGCCGCCGGCGCGGCGGCCGGCAATGTTTTGGCTAACGACACCGACGTAAATCATGACACGCTTTATGTGCGTAGCGCCGATACCACCAAGGTCGGCGCCGGGGTGACCCACATCGCCGGTGAATACGGGGTCCTGACGATCGCCGCCGATGGCGACTATACCTATCAGGTCGATCCCACCAAGGTTTCTGCGGGCGAGGCCGCCCTGAGCGACACCTTCTCCTATAAGATATCGGATGGCACCCTGCAGGACACCGGCAGCCTGACGATTCACATCAATCCAGACGGGCTCGTGATGTCCCCGGATTTCCATATTTAGTCGGGATTTCCGGCGGTTTAGGCGCACTTTTTGCCGTATTGGCCGCTTGTCTTGATAGGGCGCGGCGCAGAATAGGGCCAATTCTTGGCAATCATTCTGCGCGACTTTCAAGAGATTGCTGGTATTGGCCGAATTATGCAGTCAATTCAGTGCATTGACCCATAGAATCGCAGCCATGCTTTTCTGCATGGTCCGCGTTGCGTTTGTGCGGGTTCTCGCTCTCCGTGATCGCCGCTAGCCTGCTTTTGTTCGCATATTCAGTCGCCTTGTTGCAGCGGGCGGGGCGCCGTAGACGGAATTGCGACGTATTGAGGCCTTGATCGTCTGATGCCTTGGTGGCGTGAGCGCGGCCTTTCCTGCCCTGGCTGAGGGCGCGAAAACATCAAGGTCTCATATGCTACGTCGAAATCCGAATTCCGACTCCTTCGCCCAGGGCGAACCGTTCGATACGGACAACGCGGACAGCGACGTCATCAATCTCGACCGCATCGGCGGGATCATCCGGCGCCAATGGAAGGTCGTGCTGGCGATTACCGTCGTGGGGATGCTGATCGGCGTCGCCTACCTTTGGTTCGCAACGCCCCTCTACAAGGCCACCAACGAGGTACTGATCGACCAGAGCGACGCCGGGCTGACCTCGCAGGTCACCGGCAATACCGACAGCTCGCAGGCCGATGCCGCCATTCTCAGCCAGGTTGAGCTTTTCAGCGGCCCGAGCGTCGCCGGTACCGCCGTCGATGCGCTCAATCTCACCGCCGACAAGGCATTCATGGCCACCGGCGGCGGCAACCTCAAATCGCAGATTCTGGGCCTGTTCAAGCCCATCTTCGGGACCTTTCAAAAGGCGAAAGCAAAGGCCGATGCCGGGCAGGCAAAGTTGCCGGCGCCCGCGGTGACGCCACGCGACAATGCCATCAACATCGTCCAGGGCAATTCCAACATCACGCGGGTCAAGGGCACCTATCTGCTCGAGGTGGATTATTCCGATCCCGATCCGGTGCGGGCCACCAATATCGCCAATGCGCTGGCCGAGGCTTACCTGACCGATCAGCTCAACTCGAAATACGACGCGACGCGCCGCGCCTCTGACTGGCTGCAGCAGCGCATCGAGCAGTTGAGCACGGAATCGGTCGCGGCGGACACAGCCGTCGAGCAGTTCCGCGCCGCCAATAACCTGCAGACGGCCAATGGCCAGCTCATCAGCGACCAGCAGGTGGCGCAGCTCAATTCGGCGCTGATCGCGGCGCAGAACGCGACGGCGTCGGCCAAGGCCAAGGTTGATCAGATCAACACGATCCTCGCCTCGAACGATCCGAATGCGCTGGTAACGGCGGCGCTCGACAGCCCGCTGATCAACTCGCTGCGGACGCGCTATCTCGACACTGCCAAGCGCGAATCCGATTTCGCCGCACTGGTCGGCGATCAGCATATTCAGACGCAGCGCCTCAAGGCGGAGATGGACGAATATCAGGGCCAGATCAAGGAAGAGCTGACGCGCATCGCCGCAGGCTATGCGAGCGATTTTCAGGTGGCCCAGGCGCATGAGCAGAGCCAGCGCGATGCGCTGGCCACGGCAACGAAGTCCGACCCGGCGTCCAACGCGCTGATGGCGCAGTTGAACGAACTGATGCTCAAATCGCAGTCGGTCAAGAACCTCTATCAGTCGTTCCTGCAGAACTACCAATCGGCGGCGCAACGGACCTCGTTCCCGATCGCCGAGGCACGCATTGTGACCCCTGCGGAAGTGCCCACCAGCCCGGCCTCGCCGGTCGGCTGGCTGGTGCTCGCGGCATCCACCTTCCTCGGCGGTCTCGTCGGGGTAGGCTTCGGCGGCATGCGTGAGTTCAGGGATCGCTTCGTGCGGACCGTCGACCACCTCAGGACCGATGTCGGCCTCGAATATCTCGGCATGGTGCCGCTGATTGACCGGGTGAACAGCAAGGCGAAGCACTCGGGGCAGCTTGTCGCCAATCGTGTTGCGCCGCTCGACCACACGCTCTTCAACTATGTGCTGGAGCACCGGCGGAGCCAGTTCGCCGAGACGCTCCGTAGCGCCAAGGTGGCTGCAGATCTCGCCCTCTCCGACACCAAGTCGAAGGTGCTGGGGATGATTTCGCTGCTGCCCGAAGAAGGCAAGACGACCCTCAGCTACAATTTCGCGACGCTGATTGCCGCGACCGGCGCGCGGACGCTCATCATTGACGCGGACCTCCGCCGGCCGACGCTATCACGTCACGCGACGCCGCACTGCAAGGCGGGCCTGATCGAAGCGGTGCTGCACAAGGCAACGATGCAGGAAGCGATCTTTGTCGATCCTGCGACGGGTCTCGACGTGCTGCCGATTTCGCTCAGCACGGCCGCGCTGAGTTCGGCGGATCTGCTCGGTTCGGGCACGTTTGCGGCGCTGCTCGATGCGGCCCGCCGCCAGTACGAGTATATTATCCTCGACCTGCCGCCGGTGGCGGCGGTGGTCGACGCGCGCGCCGTCTCACCGCAGGTCGACGCCTTTGTGCTCGTCGTCCAGTGGGGATCGACCTCGCGCCAGTTCCTGCAATCGACGCTCAATGCCGAGCCGCGGATTGCCGAGAAATGCGTCGGCACCATCCTCAACAAAGCCGACATCAAGAAGCTTCAGCTTTACCGGACGCCAGGCTCGTCCGAGGCCTATATGGCGGAATACTCGTCGTATTTCCGCGAAAGCGGCTGACCGGCAAAGCCGAGCAAACAAACGGCGGGGGCCCCGCCCTAAGAGACTGGTTTACGTGGTCCCGCCCGACGGCGGACGGGGAGGACGCTGCCTCGTCGCAATGACGGGGCGGCCTTGGGCTGATCGGGTCAATGGCACGAAGCAAGTCTGAACTCAGCGCTGTGTTCGACCGGCTCAGGCGTTCGTTCCTGGGTATTGCCGTCATCAGTCTGGTCATCAACCTGCTGATGCTCACCGGTCCGATGTTCATGATCGCAGTCTACGATCAGGTCATCCCGACCAAGAATTTCGATACGCTGATCGGGCTGATGGCGCTCGGGCTGTTCGCCTACCTTCTTTATGGCCTTGCCGACCGGCTGCGTGGGCGGATCATGGCGCGGTTCGCCGCCAGCTTCTCCGAGGCCCTGTCAGGCCGTGTGTTCGATGCGGTGCTGCGCCAGCCGCTGCGGTTCGGCTTTCAGGCCGATACCGTTCGCCCGCTTCGCGACTTGGAAGACATTCGCACTTACCTGTCCGGTCCCGGCATGATGGCCGCCTTCGACGTGCCGTGGATCCCGATCTACCTAGGTATCTGTTTCGCCTTTCATCCACTGATCGGCCTGGCGGTGACGGTTGGCGCCGGTGTGCTCATCATGCTCGCGGCGGTCGCCGAGATGTGGACGCGTTCCCTGAGCCGGCGAACCACCGATATCAGCAGCGCCCGCAATTCCATTGTCGAGCTGTCGATCCGCAATGCGGAGGTGCTGATGGCCATGGGTATCCTGCTTGGTGTGCGGCAGAACTGGCGCGGTACGTCGGAGCAGGGCGTCCGCGCATCGCTGCGGCTCGCGGACAAGAGCGGCACACTGCTCGAAATGTCGAAAATCAGCCGCATGGTGCTGCAGTCCGGCGTCTTGGCGCTCGGCGCCTATCTTGTGATCAATGGCGAAGCGTCGGGCGGCGTGATTATCGCCAGCTCCATTCTCTCGTCCCGCGCGCTGGCCCCGGTCGACATCCTGATCGGCACCTGGCGGCAGCTCCTGACAGCCCGAGACGGCTGGGGACGGATCGAGTCACTGCTCGAGCGCATGCCGAGCCTGCCCGAGCCGCTGCCTTTGCCTATTCCGACCCGCGAGCTGTCCGCTGAGGGCATATCGTTGATGCCGCCGGGCAGCACGGCGCAGACGCTAACCGATATCAGTTTTTCGGTGCCCGCGGGATCAGCCGTGGCGGTGCTCGGACCGAGCGGGGCGGGCAAATCCAGCCTCATCCGGGCGCTCGTCGGCATCTGGCAGCCGAGCGCAGGCGTCGTGCGCGTCGATGATGCGGACATCCAGCTCTGGAGCCTCGAACAGCGCCGTCGCTGTGTCGGCTATCTGCCGCAAGACGTGGAACTGCTCGAAGGCACGATCGCTCAGAATATCTCGCGCTTCGACGATGAGGCTTCGCCGGAATCCATCATCGCCGCGGCGATGGCCGCTCAGGTTCATGAACTCATCCTGCGGCTGCCGAACGGCTACGAATCCGTCGTAGGTCCCGGTGGCTCGTTGCTCTCGGCGGGGCAGAAGCAGCGCGTGGCGCTGGCGCGGGCGCTGCACGGCGATCCGTTCCTCGTGGTGCTGGACGAGCCGAACAGCAATCTCGACGCCGAGGGCGAGGCTGCGCTGTCGCGAGCCATCATGGCCGTGCGTGAGCGCGGCGGCATCGTGATCATCGTCGCGCACCGCGAGTCGGCGCTCGCCTCGTGCGACCGCATCATGGTGGTGCAGGGCGGCGAGCTGCGCGCCTATGGCGCCAAGGAGGACATCCTCCGGCCCCGGCCGACCCGCATCGAGGTCCGCGAAGTCCGCATGAGCAAGCGGGCCGAAAGCGACGAAGGGGCCACGGCGTGAGCGCCCGCGCGAAAGTGAACATCAGCCTGCCGCCGGCAACGCGGCCGCTCCGGACCGTGCCCATGATGGGTGCCGCTTCGCGGGCGGCTGAGCAGACCCTCGTTACCACGTCATCCTATCACCGGCTGCGGCGCTCACTGATGTTCGGCGTCCTGCTTTCGGTCGTGCCCTTCGTGATCCTCATCGGCTGGCTCGGCTTCATGCCGATCCCTGGTGCAGTCATCGCCAGCGGCTACCTGACGTCCGACTCGGCTCCCAAGGAAATCCAGAGCGCGCAGACCGCTGTCGTGAAGACCATTTTCGTCCGCGATGGCGATATCGTGCGAGCCGGGCAGCCGCTGATCCAGCTCGATGATACGTCGGCGCAGGCGGAACTCGGGATCGACACCAAATCGCGCGACCAGTCGGCGGCGCGGATCGCCAGACTTCAGGCGGAGTCGCTTGGCCAGTCGTCCGTGACCTTTCCGCCGGATCTCGTCGCGCGCGGTAGCGATCCCGACGTGGCGGCCATGATGAAGGCCGAGTCCGAACTCTTCGAGGTGCGGCTTGAGGCCTATACGAGCCAGCTCGAGCAGCTCAAGGAGCAGGCCAACCAGATTGATGCGCAGGTGCAGGGCGTGAACGGCCAGATCGAGGCGTCCAACCAGCAATACGATCTGATCCAGGCGCAGGTGCAAAACCTGCAGAAGTTGAGGGCACAAAACCTCGTTGCCCAGAGCCAGCTTACCGATACGCAGCGCGACCTTGCGACAATCGAGGGGGCCCGCGCCCAGTACTATTCGACCGTGGCGACGGCCAAGGCCCGGCAGGCCGAGCTCAAGGGCCAGATTTCCGAGGCCACGGCGAAGCGCATGAGCGACGCGGCTGAACAGGAGCGCGAAACCCAGGGCCAGTTCGATCAGGCAAGCGAGAAGCAGATTGCCGACAAGGTGACGGTGCAGCAGTTCCTGCTAACCGCGCCGCAGGACGGCGTGGTGACCGACCTCAAAATTCGCACCGTCGGCGGTGTCGTCTCGACCAGCGAGACGCTGATGACCGTCGTGCCGCGCAACGACAAGCTGATCGCAGAGCTGCCGGTCTCTCCCCGCGATGCGCCAAAGATTCATGTCGGCCAACCGGCCGATCTGCACTTCACCTCGATGGGGGGTTCATCGGCCCCCGAATATTCGGGCGAGGTGACGTTCGTTGCGCCCGACCTTGTGTACGACCAGCGTACCGGTATTCCGCATTTCGTGGTGCGCGTGGCGGTCAAGGAGCCGATGAATGAGCCGGCCAAGCGGGTGAAGCAGCTCGGGTCAGGCATGCCGGTGGACGTCTACCTTCTCAGCGACGCCCAATCGATCATTTCCTACATCGGCAAGCCGATCATCGAGCAGGCCCAACGTGCGTTCCGCTGAGCGGCTACAAAGAGGGCAGGGCCTTGAGCGCCGCCTCGATGGCGTCGAAGCCCGGCAGCGGCTGGAGATCGTCGTCGAAGAGGTTGATAAGATACCGGCATTCGGGATTGCTGCCGGGCTCGTTCGGCTTCAGCCCATGCGGACTCAGTCCCCAGAAGATCACCGCGCTGAGCTTGGCGTTCGCTTCGGCGATCGAGATCAAATCGGCGATCGGCTTGCCATAGTCGGCCGGCTTGAAGCCGGGGACGCGCTTGATGTAACGGCACGAGGCATCGAGTTCGGTGAGGAGCAGCGAAATCCCGCGCGATTTGAGTTCGCGGCAGAAGTTCGAAAACGCATCGGCGTCGATCTTGTCGAGGCCGGGGCGGACGTGTCCTTGCACGCCGAGAGCGTTGATCGGGACTTTGCGCGATTGCAGCCGGTCGAGCAGGGCCAGCACGGCCTTGCGCTTGGCGTCGTAGACATCGCCGGCCTTGTAGAGATGGGTCTCGTTGAGCACCAGTTCGCACGCAGGATCGACGGCATGAGCGGTGTGGAAGGCGAGATCGATATATTGCTCGCCCAACTGCTTGAGAAAGACGCAGTTGCGGATATCGGGGCTGTCGTATTCGAAAGGCTCGTTGACCACGTCCCAGGAGCCGATCCTGCCGGCATAGCGCCCCATGGTGGTGTTGATGTGCCGCGTCATGGCGGTCGTAACGTCGGCCGAGCTGCCAAGGGCGTTCACCCAATTGGGGACCCGGTACCAGACCAGCGTATGCCCGCGCATGCCCAACTTGTTCTGGGCGGCGAAGGCTGCGGTCTTGTCGGCCTCGCCGAAATTGAAGACGCCCGCGCTTCGCTCGACCGTGTTCCATTTGAGCCCGTTGCGCGCCAGGATCGTGTTGCACTGGCCGACGATGAGCGCCTTGTAGGCGTCGTCTCCAAGGAGGCTCGGATCGATGGCCGACCCGACGCGCAGGCCTTTGCTGTCAGCCAGCGAGCGGAGGCCATCGGCTTCCGCCGCACCTGCGAAGCCGGGGAACATCGTCGACCCGGCCGCCGTCGCGAGCAGCCCCGCCAATACCTCTCTGCGGCCCAATACGGTCATGGTCACGGCCCTTTTCTCGTTGGTCGCAGACCTGTAAGCCCGCAGTTTTATGAGAAGATTTGCCAAATTCATCGCCAACAAGGCGAGAAGCGGAAAATGGCGGCATGGCAGTCATGCCCTCAGTGCATAACAACAACGAGGTGATCCAGCCAGTTGATGCGTAAGGTCTTTTGTCGATCTACTGGCAAATAGGTCAGCTTGCGTTGCCTTTTTTGCTCGGATCATCGAGTTCTGTGCTGATTGACAGCGAATTAACCGGGTGACAACACTTTACACAGTTGTGAGTATTGGGCGCTGAACGTGCGATCTTGGCGCCGTTTTGTGTACGTCCGCTAACTAAAAAGGGGAGCCAGCCTCGGCGTAATTTCCAAATATCCGGTTGGTTTCAGGGCCATTTAGAACGGGAGTGCTAACGTGACAAAACCCATCGCCGGCGACGACTTCGCCAAGATCAGTGTCCAGGATGCGGACCACAAGATCACCGGCAATCTGCTTGCCAACGACTCCGATTCAGACGGCAATCCGCTTTTCCTTCGCTTCGTCGACGGCATCCGTGTGGGCGACAAGGGCGTGGATACGATCCAGGGCACCTACGGTACGTTCAAGTTCAACGCGGACGGCACGTACACCTATACGCTCGACACGACCAATCCGGCGGTGCAGGCGCTACAGCACGGCCAGACGCTCACCGAGTCGCTCAACTACAAGATTTCGGACGGCCTCGGCGGTACCGATATGGGCCTCTTCAAGCTGGAAATCGGCGGTCCCAACACACGGCCGGTGGCGACCGACGATCACCTCGTCTTCGATCCGACAGGCATCACCACCATCACCGGCAATATCCTCGCCAATGACCACGACGCCGACGGCGACAAGCTACAGGTTTCCTTCATCGGCAGCGGTTCCCCGCTCGACTACATTCCCAACGACGGCAGCACCGTAACCTTTGTCGGCGAATACGGCTCGCTGACCGTGGGCCGTGACGGCAACTATGTATATACGCCGGACGAATCGAATTCTGCGGTGAGCGGCCTATCGGGCGACACAGTGTTGACCGACCATTTCGTCTATAAAATCTGGGACGGCCAGGAGATCAATTCTGCCGATCAAGGCGATATCTACATCGATCTAAGCCATCACACGGCCTAAGCGCGCAATTTAGACTAATATGTCTGAATTAAGACCGGCGATATACAGCATCGCCGGTCTTTTTTGTGCCGAAGTTGCGGGCTAAGATGCAGGTGGGTCGCTCGCGGGAGTCGCGGCCTGTCGTCGCGGCGGCGGAACGACGAATAGAGGTCATTCTTGAACGATTCGAGCAGCGCGGGTGGCCGCGCGCGCATTCTCTACTATGTCGACCGGTACCTACCGGCGTCGCAATCCTTCGTGGCCCAGCAGGCCAAGGCGCTGACCCGTTACCAACCCGAAGTGTTGGCGGGCCGGCTGGTCGATTCGCCGAGCCGGGCAATCGGTAATTTCCCCGTCCACGACATTTCCGGCTCATACGCGATGCGGGCGGGTGAGCTCGCCGTAAAGCTGGTACGATTGCCCGTGCCGTCGGCGTTTCCGGCGGTTCGGCAGGCTGCCCTTGTTCACGCCCATTTCGGCAAGAACGGCTACGTCATCGGACCGCTGGCGATGGCCGCCGGCAAGCCGCTCGTCACCACCTTCCACGGCTTCGACGCGACCTTTGGCGGCAAAGCAAGCGACGCTGGTGGATTCAACCAGGCGCGGTTCTTCGGCCACGGCCGCCGTGAGATGGCAGGCTGGAACAGCTGGAACATCGCCGTCTCGGATTTCATCGCCAACAGATTGAAAACGCTTGGCTTTGCGGGTGATCGGGTGTTCCGCCACTATATCGGGATCGACACAAAACTGTTCCATCAACGGACCGTCGAACGCCGAGTAAACCGCGTCGTTTCGATCTCGCGTTTCGTCGAATACAAGGGCCACCGCTATATCGTCGATGCTCTCGCCGAAGTGCAGAAAAGCGGCATCCCGGTCGAGCTTGTGATGGTCGGGCAGGGCCCCTTGCGTCAGGAGATCGAGAGCTATGCGCGAAAGCGGGTAGCTCAGGTCGAAGTGATTGATAGGCTCACTCAGCTGGAGATCGCGGATCTCCTGGCGACCGCCAGAGTGTACGTCCACGGAAGCGTGACACTCGACAGCGGTCACGCGGAAGCCTTCGGGATTACGAACCTCGAGGCTCAGGCGGTCGGGACCCCCGTCGTGGCGTTCCGATCGGGCGGCGTGGCAGAAGCCATGATCGACGGGCAGACAGGCACAGCGGTGGGAGAGCGGGACGTGAACGCAATGGCTTCGGCTATTGCTGCTCTGCTCACCGACGACGGGCAGTGGCAGAGCTATTCAAGGAGCGCCGCCGAGATGGTCGCAGACAGGTTCGACATCAGGACACAGAGCGCTCGTCTTGAGGATTACTACGACTCGGTCATTGCCGCACATCGCTCCGGCCGCGAACGACAGTTGAGCGCGAGTTAGATCATGTGGGGACTGAACAAATTTCAGTTTATCCGCAAGGTCATCGTCCGGGCCAAGTGGTATTACTATACAAAATTCTGGGGCATGGATATCGACCCGACGGCGAACTATTCGCTGGATGTCCGTTTCGACAAGACGTTCCCCAAGGGCGTGCATATCGGGGCCGAGACCTACGTCGCATTCGAGGCGGCGATCCTCACCCACGACCTGACGCGCGGCCTTCACCTCCACACAAGGATCGGTAAGCGCTGCTTTATTGGGGCGCGAAGCATCATCCTGCCGGGCATCGAAATCGGCGATGAGTGCGTGGTCGGCGCCGGGTCGGTTGTGACGAAGAGTCTGCCGCCGCGATCGCTGGTCGCGGGCAATCCGGCGCGGATCATCCGGAGCGATATCAAGGTCATTTCGCGCTATGGGCGGCTTGCCCCGCCGGAGCCCATCATGGCGGTCGCAGTGGCGCCTCCGACAAAGACAGAGCCGATCGAGGAGGCCGTCGAATGACGAGAGCTTCACGATCGCCCGAACGGGCAGGGGTGTGAGATGAGCGGGCCTGCGGCGACCTTGCTGTTCTCCACCTACAACGGCGCAAAGACGCTTCCACGCATGCTTGATGCCCTCACCCGGCAGACGCTGCCGCGCGCGCAATGGAAGATCATCGCCGTTGACAACAACAGCAAGGACAACACCCGCGATATCCTCGTCTCCTATCTGGATCGTCTGCCGCTGGAGATTTATTCCGAGTTCCGGCAGGGCAAGGAAAACGCGCTGGCGCTGGGTTTTCGTCACCTAGAGGGTGATCTCGTTATCCTCAGCGACGACGACGTCATTCCCGAGTCGGACTGGATCGAGCAGTTCGTCCGCCTCGCTGATGAACAGCCCGACTTCAGTATTTTTGGCGGGCTGATCGAGCCGGAATGGGACAAGCCGCCCGAGCCGTGGCTGCTGAAACTGCCGGCCGAATATCTCGGCATTCTTTATGCGATGAACGGCAATGTCGCCGAGGGGCCGGTGCCCGCGGGGCTGATCTTCGGCCCCAATTCCGCCTTCCGCCGTTCGATCGTGGGGACAGAGTACGCCGTACACGAAAATCTCGGTCCGAACGCCGCCGTTGCTCAGTATCCGATGGGGCAGGACACCGCCTTTGCATTGCGGCTCGAGCGGGCCGGCGCCAAGGCCTTCCACTCGCGAAAACCGCGCCTCCGTCACACGGTGCGGGCAAACTCGATGGATCGCGCCTGGGTGCTTCGCCGCGCCGAGCGTTTTGGCATGGGAATGGTGGCGATCCATCCCGAGTTTTTCGACCGGAAGAGCAAGATTGCGGGCCTGCCAGCATCGACTGCGTTGCTCTGGGCGGCGATGACACCGGTTGCGTGGGTGCTCGACCGGGGGGCGAGCCCCTCCGGCCTCAAGCAGCTTTGGAAGCAGGCGGTGCGGCAGGGGATTCTAAAACAGTTCATCGCCAATCGGCCCAATGGTCCGGCGGCGCAAGCGGCCAGCATCGTAACAAGCGGGCAGGAGGGACGATGAGCGAGTATCGAGCGACTGCGGCGCAAAGCCAGGGCATTCCGTTGACTCGAGCGACGACCGACCGGGCCGCGAAGGCGCTGCGGACTCCGTCGATCACCTACTTTTCACTGTCCTTCCCCGAGCTCACGCAGACTTTCGTCTTCAACGAAATGCGCCACCTCAAGGCGCTCGGCGCCGATATCGACGTAGTGGCCTTGCGGCCGCCGCTGACCGATATGTCGGACCTGCCGCAGCAATACGGCTTTGGCGAACGCATTGCCTACGCCGATCCGGCGATGGTCGAGCGCAACAAGGCGCAGCGGCTGGAATTGGCAGCACGGAGCGCAGCGCGATTGATCGCCGCAGGCCGCGGCGAGGGCGTCTGGCGGCTGCTCCGCTCCGGCGCCGACAGCCAGGCGCTGACGCGCTCGATGAATCTCCATATTGCCGCCAGCTTTCAGCGTGGCGGTCCTGAAAGCGATCTCATCGTTTCCCACTTCGGCCCGGCAGGCCGGGTGGCGGCGCGGCTCAAGGCCATGGGGCTGGTCAAAGCGAAGCTGGCGACGGTCTTCCACGGCTACGACGTGACGCAGTATCTCGACGGCAAGTCGGCAGATACCTACTGCGAGCTGTTCGAAACCGCGGACCTCTTGATCACCATCAGCGACCTCTGGCACCGGCGCCTGATCGAGCTTGGCGCGCCGCCAGACAAGATCGAAACGCTCCGCCTTGGCATCGACTGCAAGGCGTTCGACTATCAGCCGCGGCGCATTGTTTACGGCGAGCCGATCCGGCTGGTGACGGTTGGCCGGCTGACCGAGAAAAAGGGCCACCGCTACACGATCGAGGCATTTGCCGATCTCGTCGCCCGCAATCCGGATTTGCCGATCCATCTCGATATCGTCGGCAGCGGTCCGCAATTGGGCGAGCTGAAGGCTCTGATCACGGCGCTCGGCCTCTCAGATCGCGTGCAGCTGCTTGGCGGCATTTCGCACGACGAAGTGCGGGCGCTGCTCGATGAGGCGCACATCTTTCTGCTTCACAGCGTCACCGCCGCCGATGGCGACATGGAGGGCATTCCCGTGTCCATCATGGAGGCCATGGCCATGGGCCTGCCGGTGGCCAGCACGCGCCACAGCGGCATCGCGGAGCTGGTCGCCGATGGCCGCTCGGGCCTTCTGGTGGATGAGCGCGATGTCGCTGGCTTTGCCGATGCTCTCGACCGGCTGATCGGCGACTCCGCGATGGTCGAGCGAATGGGCCGTGAGGGGCGGGCAATCATTGAGCGCGATTACAACGCCGACCGGCAGGCCGAGCGCCTGCTGGCACGGCTGCAGCGGCTGGCAGGGATGCCTGCGCGATCTGGTACCTGGAGCAGCTAGATGCGGGTGGTCATCGAGAACATTGTCAGCCTGAACGTCGGCGATGCGGCCATTCTGCAGGCGATGATGCATATCCTGCGCGCAGAATTCGGTGAGGACACGGAGTTCGTGGTTTTCGATCGCGATCCCGAGGCCGCCGCGAAGTATTTCCCCAAAGTCGATTTTCGGCGGCACGTTTCCGAGCTGCTAACGATCCCGAGGCTCTCGACGAGGGTGTTCGGCAAGAGCTGGGCCGTTCGTCTTCGGCGCAATGCAGAGCGGGTGATGCGGGCGGAATTTCGCCGCATCGCTAACGCGATAGCGCGAGGTGGTGCGCCAAAGAGTCCACTGTTTGGCAAGGCGCTGACGGACAATATCGAGGCATATCGAGAAGCCGATCTCGTCGTTTCTTCCGGCGGCACGTATCTCGTCGAACACTACCCGCTTGAGCAGAAATTGGCCGAGCTGGAGAAGGACCTGACACTTGGCAAGCCGCTGGTGTTTTTCACACAGTCGCTTGGGCCATTTCGCGATCCGAATAATCGCGCGCGCCTTCGGAAAATCTTTGGCGCCGCGAAGCTCGTTCTGGTCCGGGAGCCTCGCTCGCGTGACCACATTATCGACCTGGGTCTCAGCGGCGATAATGTGCATGTCGTTGCGGATAGCGTCTTTGCTCTTGCCGATCCTAAGGCGCTTGCTGCGGCGGCGCTGCCGGGCCGCAATGCCGGCCGCAAGCGGGTGGCAATCTCTGTGCGCGATTGGCCCCATTTTGTCGAACGTTCGACTGCCGAAGGCATGGCTGCCTACGAGGAGGCGATCGGCGCCGCAGCGTCATGGCTTGTTGAAAGCCAGGATGCCGATGTGGTGTTTCTTTCAACCTGCCAGGGGATCGCGGAATATCCCTATGACGACTCCGCAACGGCGAAGCGGATAGTCGATCGGTTGCCGAAAGCGATCCAGGATCGGGTCGAAATCGACACCGCTTTCCATGCGCCAGATGAACTGCTGGCGATGCTTGCCGGTTTCGATTTTGTCATTTCGACGCGCATGCATATGGGCATATTGGCGCTCTGCGCGGGCGTTCCCGTCCTGCCCATCGCCTACGAATTCAAGATCACCGAACTGTTCGAGTCGTTTGGCCAGGGGCAGTGGGTCAGCGAGATCGAGTCGATCGATCCTCCATCCTTTCTGGCCTTGGTCGAAAGGTTCAGCGCCGGTCTGGATTCTTACCGCGGGGCGGTCTTTCCCGAGATTATCCGGTTGTCTGCCTCTGCAAGCTCGGCCGGTCCGTTGACGCGTGCGGCACTCGCCGCCGAGTTCGGCTCGGCTCCGAAAGTGTCGTCATGAACGAGATGAAATCATCGGGAGCGATGACCGGGCGCACTGTGCAGGCATCCATCTGGCTGCTGTCCGGCGTCATCTACGGCCGCGCCGCCAACCTGCTGATGACGATCATCCTCGCGCGCATTCTCGCGCCGCGCGATTTTGGTCTCGTGGCGCTTGGGACAACGCTGCTGGTCATCCTCTCGGCTATCACCGATCTGGCTCTGTCCAACGCATTGGTCCATCACCAGGACGCAACGAAGGACGACTACGATACCGCTTTCACCCTCGGCGTGCTGCGCGGGATTTTGCTGGCGGCGATCATGCTTGCCGGCGGCTTTGTCATGGCCGAGGTCTACAAGGATTCGCGCCTCGTATGGATCGGCGTCGGGCTTGCCAGCCGGCCATTGCTGAGCGGTATCGCCAGTCCCTATTACGTAAAATATGTCAAAGACCTGAAGTTCGGCACCGTCGCGATTACCGAGGCGCTGAACTACACGGCGCAGCTCGTCATCTCGGTTGGCGTGGCGCTGCTCACCCACAGTTATTGGGCGATCGTTGCGGGGCTTGTGGCCGCGTCGTTCGTTGGTCTGACCTCGACCTTCCGGGTTGCGCCCTATCGTCCGCATTTCACGCTGAAATCGTGGCGGAAGATCATGCACTTCTCGATCTGGGTGACGCTGACCCAGACGATCACGATGATCGGCAACCGGTTCGACAATTTCCTCGCCGGCGGCATGCTCGGCATTTCGACGTTCGGCGCCTACAATGTCGGCAACAACGTTTCGGCGATGATCACGCAATCGGCGATCATTCCGCTCGAGCGGGTGCTGTTTCCGAGCTTCGCCAAAATAACCCACGACAAGGAGCGCCTGAAGGCCGCCTTCCAGAAGGCGCAGGCGTCGCTCTTCGCCATCGGCCTGCCGCTGGGCGTCGGCCTCGCGCTCGTCGCCGAGCCGTTCGTCTACCTGACGCTCGGCCCCAAGTGGGGCGTTGCCGTCACCGTCATTGAATACGTCGCGCCCGTCCTTGGCGTGCAGGTGGTGTTTGGACCTTCAAGTGCGCTGGCCTTCGCCCTGGGCGCGACCAGGACGCTGTTCATGCGCAGCCTCGTGATGCTGGCGCTGCGCGGCCCGATCGTGCTGTTCGGCCTCTATTTCTACGGCCTCGAAGGGCTGCTGATTGCCCGCACCATTTCGGGCGGTGTGCTGGTGTCGGTGGTCAACGCCTACATGGTTCGCTCGATGATCGGCGTTTCGCCGTGGGAGCAAGTGAAAGTCACTTGGCGCTCGATCGTCGCCTGCCTGGCGATGATCGGCGCCGTGCTCGCGATGAAGAGCGTCTTGCCCAACGTCACCAACGTGGAGACGGCGGCGATTTCTCTCGCCGCTCTCGTGCCCACGGGAGCACTCGTCTACGGCGGCATGCACGTGGCCTTGTGGCTCGCGTCCGGACGGCCAAGCCGGGCCATCGAAACCGAGATCGCCAACTACATCGGCAAGATTTCCGCACGCCTTTCAGGCGGCCGCCGGCAGCCGGCGGAATGAGGAGAGTGGTACGATGACGCTCGAAGCCACGGTGATCTTCTCGTCCTACAACGGCGCTAAGCGGTTGCGCCGCACGCTGGAGTCGCTCGCAGCTCAGGATTTTCCGGCCGATCGGTGGGAGCTGATCGCCGTCGACAATAATTCGACCGACGACACGCTCTCCATCCTTGAGAGCTATCGCGAAAAGCTGCCGATAAAGCCGTTCCGGCATGCAGTGCCAGGCAAGTCCGGCGCGCTGAACAAGGCGCTCGACCTGGCTCAGGGCGAGCTCGTTATCTTCACGGACGACGATATCGACGCCGACCCGAACTGGCTCAGCAAGATGGTCGCCTGTGCGGCGGCCAATCCCGAGTTCGGCATTTTCGGCGGGCGGATCGTGCCCGATTGGGAACGGGCACCAAACGGCCAGCCATTCCTCAATTGGATCCCGATGGGATCGACCTTTGCCGTGGTCGACGATGCTGAAAGCGGGCCGTGCGACCCGACGAAGGTCTGGGGCCCGAATACGGCGATCCGCCGACAGTATCTCGACCGGGACGGCCGCTATCGCGAGGATATCGGACCGCTGCCGGGCGGACTTTTTGCCATGGGCGAGGACTCCGAGATCGTCCTGCGACTAGCCAAGCGCGGCGTCAAAACCTACCGGTGCGGCGATGCGGTGGTGCATCACTTCGTGCCCGCCTCAAGCATGACCGAGCAGTGGGTGCAAAAGCGCGCCGAGCGCCTCGGCTACGGCATGCCGGCGGTGTTTCCCGAAGAAGTACCGCCGGGGCCACGGCTGGGTGGCGTGCCGCTCAACACGTGGGCTGAATCGGCAAGCTGGGCCATCCGCTCGGCGGTGCTCTATCCGCTGCCGAGCAACCGGCTTCGCTTCTGGGCCATCTGGAAGCACAATTACATGCGCGGCTATCGCGCCGGCGTCAGGCGCTATGCGCCGGCGGGGCAGGGGGCGGCGAAATGAAAGCCTCCGTTCTCATCAACAATTTCAACTATGCCCGCTATCTCGGCCAGGCGATCGACAGCGCGCTGACGCAGGATTTTCCGGATTTCGAGATCGTCGTTGTCGATGATGGCTCGACCGACAATTCGCGCGAAGTCATCGCGTCCTATGGCGACCGCATTGTGCCGGTGCTCAAGTCGAACGGCGGGCAGGCCTCTAGCTTCAACGCCGGCTTTGCAGCGTCGAGCGGCGACATCGTTTTCCTGCTCGATGCCGATGACGCCTTTCTCCCTGGCAAACTGGCGAGGGTCGCTGCAATCTATGCGGCACAAGGCGTCGACTGGTGTTTTGATCGGGTCACGACCGCCGAGGGTAGTGCGCCGCCAGCCGAGCTGCGGACGACGCCTTTCGATAAGCGTGACCGGCTGCGGCAAGGAAAGTTTCCGTCGCTGCCGGTGCCGACTTCCGGACTGAGTTTCAGGCGCGACGCGCTGGCCAAGATATTGCCAATGCCGGTCGCCTCCGACGTGGTGCTCAGCGACAACTACCTCAAATTTGCCGCCGCATATCTGGGGCGGGGGGTCGTGGTCGACACCCCGCTGACTTTCCAGCGCCTGCACGCAGCCAATCGTTACACCGGTGCCCGGGCCGGTTCGCTGAGGCCAAAAATCATGGTGGAGACCGGGCTGGAGCTCGCTCGCCGCTACGATGGCCTCAAGGCACTCGGCAAGAGCCTCGTCGCGGGTGGGCTGGCCGAGGGGGGACTGCCGCCCGCTGGGGTTTGGGGCGAAATCCGCAGGGTGACCCGTGACGGTACGTTCGGCGCAGACGGCGCTGCGCGCATCGCGACGCTGGTTGCCTATAAGCGGCTTGGGCGCCTGCTCCGGCCGCACGAGGCTGCCGCCTCATGACGCGCGAACTCCATATCGTGGTTGCGGCGCTGACGTTCCGGCGGCCAGAAGGCATCGCCAAGCTGCTCGAGGTGCTGCGTAACCAGCAGCGCTCGTCCGAGCGCCCGTTCCGGTTGACGGCGCTTGTCGTGGACAACGACGCCGCAGGTAGCGCACGGTCGACTGTGGAGGCCTTTCGGGGCAACGGGGCGTACGAGCTGATCTATGTGGTCGAGACGGAGCAGGGCATTCCGATCGCCCGCAACCGCGCCATCGACTCTGCGCCGGCTGACACCGATCTCTTCTGCTTCCTTGATGACGATGAGTGGCCGGTCGATGGCTGGCTCGATGCCATGCTGGCGGTCCGCGAAAGTACGGGTGCCGACTGCGTCTATGGTCCGGTCGAGCCGGTCTATCCGACTGAGCCGCCTGAGTATTTCGTCAAGACGCGCGCTTTCGAGCGCAAGCGCCACGCCGATGCCACGCCGCTCGACTACGCGGCGTCGAACAACGTGATGATCGACTACCGCTACATGCAGGAAAAGCAGCTCCGCTTCGATCCCCGGATGCGCTTCACCGGCGGGAGCGACTACCTCTTCTTCAATCAAGCAGTGCGCGGCGGCATGAAGATTTTCTGGGCCGATGCCGCGCTCGTCTACGACATCATTCCGGCCAGCCGGATGACCTGGAAATGGCTGCTGCAGCGCCAGTACCGCCTCGGCAACACTTTTGCCGTGCGCGACACGCTCTACGGCAGCCGACAGGAGAAGCTTCGCCGACTCGCCTATGGGTGCACACGAGTCGGCTTGGGCATCGCCATGCTACCAGCGCTGGTGGTTTCACCGCGCTGGGGCATGCGATCGCTCACTCACATTCTGCGCGGGGCCGGGATGGTGACCGGCATTCTCGGCCACTCCTACGAGGAGTACGCGCCGGCGAAACTTGCCGAGCCTGAGGCCGCCGAACCGGTTGGCAGCGTTGCCGCGCAGGGGTTGCAGCGATGACCGATCTTGCAAATCCCGGTCAGTTCAATGGTCGCCTTGGCCTGAGGCCGCAAGCCCTGCGTGACAAACCACGCTTTGCGGTCAGCCGCCGCGCCGTGGCCGACAAGCTGCTCTATTTCGTCGCCTATTTCTGCCTGCTGCGCGCTACCGGCATGTGGATCGGCTATCCGCCGACACAGGACGAGAACGCCACCGTCGACTCGATGCCGCAGCAGCTGATGCTCTATTCGCTGATCCCGCTGACGCTGGCCTACGTTTTTCTTCAGCCGAAGACGGTCGCCGGCTATCTGCGGCATATCCCGCTGGTCGTGCTGTTGTTTTCGGCTCTGGTTCTGATCTCGACCTTTACCTCGGTCGATGTCGTCGCCTCGACGCGTGGTTTGGCCGCTGTCGTTGTCATTTCGCTACCGATCCTGCTGTTCAAGTTCCGGTTCGGATCGGTCAAGACCATCGAGATGATGCGCAATTTTGCGGCGGTTTCGATTGTCGCCAACCTGCTCTACACCGCCATCACCCCGAGCCACGGCATCATGCAAGGCTCACTTGCTGGCTCGGTCCGCGGCATGTTCCTGCACAAGAATTTCTTCGGGCAGTTCAGCGCGGTGGCATTCCTGCTGCTGGTCCCGTCGCTGACCGACCGGCCGTTGTTCACCCGCCGCAATGTCATCATGGCCGGCTGCTGTTTCCTGGCGCTGCTCTCGGCTGCCGTGTCGAAGTCATCGACGGCACTGGTGCTGTCGATGGTCGGGCTGATGAGCCTGATGATGTCGTGGATTCTGGCGAACGTTCTGCCGGTGAAGCCGATCCGCGCTTATGTGCTTATCGCCGGGCTGATCCTGATAACGGGGTTTGTCTATTTCTTCGGCCTGGCTGTTGCTGGTGACATCGCCGGCCTCTTCGGCAAGGACATCACGCTGTCGGGTCGTGGCGAGCTTTGGGACGCGCTGCTCGATGCGCTCTTCGAGCGGCCGTGGTTCGGGCATGGCTTCGCCATGTTCAGGCAGCCGGACTATATCGCGATCTTCACCCACGCGGTCGCCTGGGGACCGCGCTCGACGCACAACACCTACCTCGAGATGGCGCTCAACATCGGCATTCCAGGCGCGGTGCTCTGGGCTGCGTTCCTGCTCTCCCGCTACATCCGCAAGGCCGTTAATATCCCACGCGATCCGGTCGAACGCTTCGCCGGTGCGAAAGAGGTTGCCGTGATGCTGATGATCATGGCCGGCTCCTTCACCGAGGCCGGCATGATGCTGGCGCCTCTGGCGACCTGGCCGTTGCTGCTGGCCGTTCTGCCGGATGGCTATCGATCCAAAAGAAAAGCGGTTCGGCCGCCTATGCGCGCCGAACCGCAATCGGTCAGATCAGCACTGCGCCCGATCTAGTCGAGTTCAAGCTCACGCTCGAGCACCGGTCGCTCGCGCCGCTGCGACAGGCCGAGTTCGGCGATCGCTTCGCGGAAATCATCCTTGATGTCGGCACGATCGAGGGCGAAGGCGACATTGGCCGTGAGGAAGCCGATCTTGCTGCCGCAGTCGAACACCTTGCCTTCGTATTTGACGCCGGTGAAGGGCTGCGAGCGCATCAGCGTCTGCATCGCGTCGGTTACCTGGATCTCGCCGCCGGCGCCTTTGGTCTGCTCGCTGAGCAGTGCGAAAATCTCGGGCTGGAGGATATAGCGGCCGGAGATGAAGAGGTTCGATGGCGCGTCAGCCGGTTTCGGCTTTTCTACCATGCCGGTGATTTCGAAGCCCGAGTCCGGCCCTTTGCCCCGGGCCACGATGCCGTAGGACGAGACGTCGGCCGGGTCCACTTCCTCGACGCCAATGATATTGCCGCCGGTGACTTCGTAGGCTTCCATCATCTGCTTGAGGACACCGGGCTTCGCCATGAACACCATGTCGGGGAGAAGCAAAGCAAAGGGCTGGTTGCCGACCAGTTCGCGGGCACACCAGACGGCGTGACCGAGGCCGAGCGGCTCCTGCTGGCGGGTGAAACTCGTCTGGCCGGCCGAGGGCAAATCCTTCTGCAAGGCGTTCAGCGCCTTCTCTTTGCCGCGCATGTCGAGGGTGTGTTCGAGTTCGAACTGCCGGTCGAAATGGTCCTCGATGACGCCCTTGTTGCGGCCGGTCACAAAGACAAAGTGCTCGATCCCCGCCTCGCGGGCCTCATCGACCGCATACTGGATCACCGGCCGATCAACGACCGTGAGCATTTCCTTGGGCATGGCCTTGGTTGCCGGCAGGAAGCGGGTGCCCAGACCCGCCACCGGAAATACCGCTGTTCGCACTCGGTTCGTCATCGTCATAAGTCTCCGCCGCACAATGATGTCGAGGCCGCCGCACTGGCGGACATGGTTGTCGTCAGGCTGGCCGGGCGGAATTCGCCCAGCCGGGATGCAATGTTCCAAGGCATGCGCCGCTGCCAGTGGCGGCGCATGCCGGGCCGGGCTAGTCGCCCTTGGCCAGGAAGTGCGCGTCGCGCAGCATGTTGACCGTCGTGTCTCCGGCCGTGGAGCCAAGTCCCAGGAGATTTAGGAACTTGGTCAGCGTCACGCTCTCGGCCGAGGAGATGTAGATCACGTCGCCGTTCCGCATCGGAAACTGCTTGGCGTAGAAGAAGCTCGCCGGATCGTTGAAGTTGGCGCGATAGATCGTCGGGATCGTCTGCTGCGTCGCCGGGAACTGGCTGAGATTGACGCCCATCTTCTGCAGCACGGCGCGGTCCTCGATGCGATAGAGGAAGACCTGACGCGGATTGGCCCGGCTATCGAGCAGCCCCCAGCCTTGCCGACGCCCTTGTCGAGCGTGATGCTCTCGTCGCCGAAGTCGAACTCGCCGGTCACGCCGGTCGAGCCGAAGGCGGTGAAGGTGCGCTTTTCGTTGTCGACGAAGATCGTGTCGCCGGGCTTTAGGTAGATGTTCTCGCGGCTGTTCGAGACCAGGTCGTTGAAATAGATCGTCGCCTTGCGGCCGCCGCGCGTGACTGAGAGGAACTCCTCATAGGGCGGCGATTTGACGCCGCCGACGCGCGCCACGGCATCGAGCACGCGGTCGCCGGTATCGTTGATCACCAGCTTCTGCGGGGTGTTGACGTCGCCGAGCACCGAAATCTCGGAAGCCGACTTGCGGGTGACAGCCGCGATGACCTGCGGCTCGATGGCGCGCTTCGACAGACGATCGGCTACAGTCTGCTCAAGCTGTGGCACCGTGAGGCCCGCCGCGCGGATGTCGCCGTCCGCGTAGGGAATCGAGATCAAGCCGGAGCTCGAAACGGTCTGCGTCGGCATCTTCACGCAATGGCAGTCGGTAGTATTGCCGGTCGGGATGAAGAGGCCACCGTCGGAGGATTCGAACACGGTGACATCGACGGAATCGCCGACGCCGATCGTCACGACCTGGGGGGAGCCGACGCGCATGCCGAGGCTCGTATAGAGCGAGCCGACGGTATAGTCGGGGATCTGCGCGATGACGCCGGCGGTAAGATCGACCAGCGCATATTGCAGGGTCGTTCCCTTGGTGTCCTGGGTCGTCAGGCTGGCTGCTGCCGATGAAACGATCCGCTGGTCGTCGGGCCCCGAGCCGGAGAGCGTGCTGCAGGCGGCGAGCACACTCGCCAGCGCTAGACCGATCAGAACTCTAAACAATATCGTGACCCTCTCATGTGGCGGCGTGGCGGCCGGCTCTTGAAGCTTCATCGTGTGTTGGTATCTGCAGGGGCGATCGCGACCGTCCGCGATGCGTCGGCGGGCTGCGCGAGCTGCTGTTGCAGCGCAGCGATGCGCGCCTCGAAGAAGAACTGGTACTGGTCGAGCCCGGCGTACTGGTAGAGCACCCAGGCGTTGTTGAGGGCCTGGAGGGCAGCGCGCATTTGCGGCTCAGAGTTCTGGCTTTGACCGAGGAATTGCAGCGCGTTGGCGAGGAGATTTTCGGCCTCGGCCCACTCCCTGGGGCTGCGCCCATCGTGCTGGGCATTTTCGAGCCCGCTGCGGAAAGCGCTAACCGCCTTCTCGACGGTGCCGATGTCACGGCCGCGCGCGCCCGTTGCCAGCAGCAGCGTGCCGATCTCGATCTGCAGCCTCGACCAGACGAGAGGCTGCGTCTGCCTGTCTGTGGCGCCAAGGGAAGCCTGTGCCAGTGAGCGGACCTCGTCGGCCGAAAGGTTGGCGGCGTCCTGTCCCTTGAGCTTTAGGAACGCGGCGAGCAAGTTGGCACTGACGATGCCGGCGTTCGCCGTGTCGCCTTTGCCTTGATAAAAGCTCAGCGCCCGCCGGTAACCGGCGATGGCATTCCGCAACAGCGCCTGGTCGTCGCTATTGGCCGTCGCGCGCTGCTTGTCGGCAAGCGCGGTCTCGTTGTCCATCCAGGCCTTCGTCGCTTCGCTGGTCGCGGGGGCGATGATCTGGCTTTCAAGGGAAATGGCCCGCGATTCCTGAAGCTTGTCCTCGGCCGGTGAGATTGCGGCGGCCAACGGCCGGGAGTCGGAGCCACGCGGCGAAATCTCGTTGGCGGCGAACGGCATAGCCACCACGATGGCCGTAAGCGCCATCCATATCGACGGTCGCAGCCGATGCGGCGAGCTACCAGCCGGAGCCTTGGCGCCGGCATCGAGATTTCGGCCTGCAGGGAGCCATGCAACGGAGGGCAAGCTCAGTGCCTCCCGAGCGCGTTGCAGGCGTAACAAGGGCACGCATTTGCCGCCGACATTTGCGTCTCCAACACACGAACAAACTTCATCCAGGACCCGTCGACTTAGGGCCCCGGTTCGGTACGGAATACGCGGACGCTTTAGACGCCCGTCCCCGTGATGAACTCGCGCCAAGCCGTCTTGGCGATGATGACCACGTCCAGCCAGACCGTGAAGTTCTGGACGTAAGCGATGTCGTGATCGACGCGCTGCCGGGCCCTGATCGGATCGATCGTCGGACCGCGGAAGCCGTTGGCCTGCGCCCAGCCGGTCAGACCCGGCTTCATGGTATGGCGAAGGTCGTAATAGGGCACGAGCTCGTCATAAAGCAGGCCGCCGGCGAGCATATCGGGGACGTGCGGGCGAGGCCCCACGAACGACATTTCGCCGCGTAGGATATTGAAGATCTGCGGTACCTCATCGATGCTGGTCTTGCGCAGAAATTTGCCGACAGGCGTGATGCGCGGATCCTCGACGAGGGTCTGCCTGACCCCGCTCGTATCCTGGCCATCTACGAACATCGTGCGAAACTTGTAGACGCTGAATGGCTCGTTATTGAGCCCGACGCGCTGTTGCCTGAAGAATACCGGGCCGTCGCTCGTCATCTTGACCGCAATTGCCGCCATGACAAAAACAGGCGCCAGAACGACAATAGCAATCAGCGACAGGATAATATCCATCGCGCGCTTAAGCTGTAGCGCAGTGGAGCGGCCAGTCGTAATTATTGGGATAACTGGCTTGTTATTCTGCCAGGCGTAAGGCAAGCCGTTCTGGCTGCCCGCCAAGAGTAGCGCACTTTCACGGGCCGAGGATGGGCTCGAAAGTCCCAGCTGAACCGGAAGTGAGGCAAGTTCCGCATAGGCCGCAGCCTCGCTTCTTGAGGCAAACCACACCGATCCCGAAGCGACGGACAACTCGGTGGCCGACCCCACCGCTACTGATGATATGTCCGTCTTCGAAGTTGTATCGTCAGATACAACTCGACCGATGTTTTGAAACATCTGCAATTTTGACCCCCGTGATCCGCCGCATTGCGTAAGTCAATTTGAGCAACAGATCAGCATATCCTACGCTAATCTGTGCCATCTCATTCGGGTGCAACGTCAAAGTACCAGATGGATTGCCCTCGTCCACCCGATTTTTTAGCCGCCCATGCTGCTTGCCGGTTCGGAGATCACGAACCAATTGGCGGCAAAGCGCATGCTTCCCCTTAATTCCTTTGCCAAAATCCGGCTTTTGAAAGGCGGTCAGTCCATTTGGAAGCGCATGGCTGCTATTCGCCATGCGGCGATCCGCGCCATCAAGGCATGGGTTTGGAGGCAAAGTCGGGAGGTTGCAACCTGCGGGAACGGGCCCGCTGCGAAAGGGCTTAGGCAGCTAAGGCGCGGAGATTCGCGCGCTTTTGGTTATTCTTGCAAGAATGTTGCAAATACTTTTCATGCGTCAGCGTGACGTGAGGCGGGAGGGGCGCTTGGGAGGCAAAAGCCCGTCAGAAAATTCGATGGGCGGGGCACGAAAGCCGATACCGTGGAGCAGAGCACGCAGCTGCGGAGCTCCAGCACCCGCAAGGCGGCAGAGTCTTGCGGTCCAATCGATCGTTAGTCGAGCCTGATCTCGCTCGCGCCCATGGCAACGAAGCAGGCGAGCAAAAACGCGGCGCTGAAGGTGCCGCGCGACAGCTTGGAGCGGATGTTCACTTCAGTGATCTCGACACCCACCGTCTGCAGCTTTTCGCGCAGCTCCGCATAGCTGATGCCGCGGCGGATCAGTTCCGATTTCAGCAGGCGCCGGCAGCGAGATTCCCACTCGCCCTTATGCGACTTCGTCTCAGCCACTTACCCCTCCCATCGTTGCTGATCGGGCAACATGAGATAAACACGGGCTGCTAGGGCTTTATTCCCGGGTGGTCACATCATTTCGTGAAAATGCGCATGCTTGTGACGCGAGCGCAAACAGCGCCGCCACAAGATGCTCGCTATGCTTTGGGGATTTTGGCGCGCCCAAGGGGAATCGAACCCCTGTTCTCGCCGTGAGAGGGCGATGTCCTGACCGCTAGACGATGGGCGCGGGTATAGGCTCAGATATCAGTGTTCCGCTCGATGCGTCAACATTGAGAGGAGGGTCGCCAAGTTGGTACGCCCTAGGGGAGTCGAACCCCTCTCTGCACCGTGAAAGGGTGCCGTCCTAACCGATAGACGAAGGGCGCCTCGGCGATGCGGTGCTATAGAGTCAGCCTGCCGGCAAGGCAAGGGCTTTTGTCGGCATCAAGCAAGGCTTTTCAGCAGCCCGAGAACAACACCGGGCCGCGCGCGCCCGGCGGTCGGTCGCGGACGTCCATGTGGATAAAATTCTGACCGGGATAGCAGCCGAGCCCGCCGACGAGGTCGAGGCTCTTGGCGTAGGCGATGAGCCGGTCCTTCGGCACGCCGGGGATGAAGAAGTCCGCCGCCATGCACTTCATATGATAGGAGCGCTCCTTGCCGCCGGCGGCTTCATTGTGCGCGCCGTCGCGGTAGCCGGAGTTGAGGATGATCTTGTGGCCGAACTGGCCCTCGAAATTCCAGATGGCGAAGCGCAGCTTTGGGGTAAGGCAGAACGCGTTGACCTCACTCGAGGCGACGTAGGTGCCAAAGTCCTGACGATAGCCGTCATAACCGCCCTGGGCGAAGATCGCCATCGGCAGGCAGCCGCCGAGCGACAGGCTAAGCGCCAACACTGCACCGAGAGCGGCAATCTTCATCACGCCATCCACAAGAGTCTGGTGACGGATAAAATTGACCGGGTTTCGTTAGCCGCCGCTTAAGCGTCGTGGTTAACGAAAGCAGAGACGCTGCGGCAGGCACTGGAGCCACTCCGCCGCAGCGGGAATGACTTCATTTTTGGATTGGCCGCGCGGCGGGCGCTATCTCACCAGACGCCGGTGTTGGGCATCGACGACCAGGGCTCGGCCATGGCGAGCGGCGGACCATCCTGAAGCACTTCGACCGAGATGTTGTCGGGCGAGCGGACGAACGCCATGTTGCCGTCGCGTGGCGGGCGGTTGATGGTCACGCCCATGCCCTGCAGATGCTTGCAGGTGTCGTATATGTTGGGAACCGCGATAGCGAGGTGACCGAAATTGCGGCCGCCCGTGTAAGCTTCCGGATCCCAATTATAGGTGAGCTCGACCAGCGCGCCATCTTCCTTGCCGGTGGCCGAGAGGAAGATCAGCGTGTAGCGGCCTTTTTCGTTGTCGGAGCGGCGGACTTCCTTGAAGCCGAGCCCTTGGCAATAGAAGCGCAGGCTGGCGTCGACGTCGGTCACGCGGACCATGGTGTGCAGATACTTCATTTCCCTCGGCTTCCTTTTCTTCGAAACGAATTGGCAAAAGCGACTACCACCTTTGCGCGTCGGATGCGCGACCGTTCGAAATTCCTGCCGTCAGTCTGCTCGTTCGGCGGAGAAGAAGAACGGTCTCGCTATCGCGTCCGCTAAGTAACCGTTTGGTGAATTGGTGCGCAAGCCCCGTCGTGCTTTTCGAAATCAGGGCACAAACAAAAACTATTTGTAGGGGCTCCTTAACTTTTGGTGGTGAATCGGACAGAGTGCCTCAAGTCTTGTGGAGTACCTCGCCTGCGGCGGGGCGGTGCGAAGAGGCGTTTGGCATGGGGGCCAAGTTTTCATCCGATGGCGAGTCGCCTTTAGGGCGTGCCGCTGGCATTGGTGACAACGAGTCCGGCGTCCGTACCGACGCGCCGCTCGAACACGACATCGACGTCATCGAGATCGTCGGCGCCATCAAGTGGTTCGACGTGGCCAAGGGGTTTGGCTTCATCGTTCCCGATGATGGTCGGCCGGACGTGCTGCTGCATGTCACCTGCCTCCGGCGCGACGGTTTTCAGACGGCTTACGAGGGCGCGCGCGTCGTTGTCGAGGCGCTGAACCGGCCGGGCGGGCTGCAGGCGTTCCGTATTCTCTCGATGGACGAATCGACGGCGCGCCACCCGGCGCAGATGCCGCCGGCGCGGACCCATGTCACGGTCGAGCCGACCTCGAAACTAGAGCGGCTGGAAGTGAAGTGGTTCAACCGCATTCGCGGTTTTGGCTTCCTGTCGGCTGGCGAGGGCGCGCCCGATATTTTCGTCCACATGGAAACGCTGCGCCGCTTCGGCATCACTGAACTCCGGCCCGGCCAGCACGTTCTGGTGCGTTATGGCAATGGCCCCAAAGGCCTTATGGTTGCCGAAATCCGGCCCGATGGATGGGGCGACGCTCCCTCATCCCACTAGCGGATCATCCATGCGAATGTTCAGCCTGCCGATCGGCGCCGTGTCGGCGGTGCTCCGCCTTGCGGGTTTCTGTCTTGCGCTCATCATCGTCGGACTGCCGCTGGCCGCGTGCAGCGACGACGGGCATCTGACGCTCCACACCAGCAAGGGCGCCTTCAACTTCAACATCGAGGTCGTCGACACGGATGCGGGCCGCGAGCGCGGGTTGATGTTCCGGCAATCGCTGGCGCCCGACGCCGGCATGCTGTTCGATTTCCTCACGCCGCAGCCTGTCGAGTTCTGGATGGTCAACACATTCATCCCGCTCGATATGGTGTTCATCTCGAGCGACGGTACGGTGAAGACCGTCCATGCCAATGCGCGGCCGCAGGATGCAACGCCGATACCCTCGGGCGTGCCGGTGCAGTTCGTATTCGAGATCGCGGGCGGACGCGCCGCCGAGATCGGGCTGGAGCCGGGCGATACGATGGATCAGTCGCGGGTGAAGAAATCGCCCTGACCCCGCCGGTCGCCGCCCTCATCGCCGCCGTCCTGCTCATAGCGCTGGCGGCGTTCCATACCGCGCTGGCGTTCGGCGCGCCGTGGGGCGACCTCGCCTGGGGTGGCGAGAATGAGGGCCGGCTACCGCCACGGCAGGCGACGGGCAGTGCGCTGCTGGCGCCGTTCATTCTGGCAATGGCGGCGATCCTGCTGATCCGCGAAGGCTGGCTGTTTCCTGATCTCGTACCCGAGATGGTCTGGCCGGTCTGGGCCGTTTTCCTGTTTCTGGTGACGCAGCTCTTTGGCGCTTTGCGTTCGCAGTCGCGGCGGGAGAAACGGTTCATGACGCCGCTCTATCTGATCGCCACGGTGCTCGCGGCAATGCTGGCTTTCGGCAGCAACGGCTAGAGTAGGGCGGCTAAAGCCGGCTGATGACCATGGCGTCGAGAATCGCCGCAAGATGCAGCATGGCCCCGACCACGACAAAGCTGTGCCAGACGACATTCTGGAAACGCAGCCGCTCCCAGAGGTGGAAGATGATGCCGAGCGAATAGAGAATGCCGCCGGCCACCAGCAGCCATAACGCGACCGGGGGCAGGGTTGAGGCAAGTTGCTGGAACACCAGCACACCGCTCCAGCCGATCCCGAGATAGAGCAGGATGGCGAGGCGGCCGAAGCGCTCGGGCACGATCAGTTTCAGCGCGATGCCGACGAGCGAGGCGCCCCAAACCAGGACCATCATCACAATCGCCATGGCGCTGCCGCCGAGGATGGCGAGGAAGGGCGTGTAGGTGCCGGCGATGAAGAGGAAGATCGCCGCCTGATCGAGCCGCGCCAGCACGCGCTTGACGGGCGAGATCGGCCAAAGATTATAGGCCATCGATACCGACAGCACTGCGATCAGCGAGGCGATGTAAACGGCGATGGCCGGCGCTTCGGTTGGCGCGGTCTTGATGAGCGCCAGGGCCAGCACGACGGCGCCAACCGCCACACCAGCGACAATGCCAACGCCGTGGACGATGCCATCGGCCACGAGCTCGGCAACCGAAAACCGCCGCTTTGGCAGCCACCAATGCGTCTTAGCCGTCTCGCTGCTCATCACGCGCTACTCCACATCACAGCGGATATAGTATCGCAGCCGATTGTGACCAAAACACTTTTGTCGTTACGCCTACATCGGCCAATTGGCTGAGGCCGCAAGCGCGCCAGTTCGATCGTAGACTGCGTATTGTCCAGGCTAGCGCGGGCTAGCGGATTAACCTATTGGTTACTTGATATTGGATAGGGGGCGTCTAAATGCGTGGCTTGTTTTTTGCCGTTTTGGCAGGCTCCTCTTTTTTGATCGTACCGGCGGTCGCCGACGAGATCTCACCCTGGCAAGGCCTCTATGCGGGCGTGAATATTGGATATGGGTGGGGCGCAGGCTCGACTGGGCTGTCGTTCGATACGACTGATTCGTTGCTCGATAGCTTTGTCGCTGATGCTCGTACTGCGGGCCTATACCCGACGTCCGTAGCGCCGGCCGTGAATGGTGTCTTCGGTGGCGCTCAACTCGGCTACAACTGGCTGGCCGGTTCGAATCTCGTCGTCGGACTTGAAGGGGACATCCAAGGCTCCGGCATGCGCGGCACCGAATTTCAAGACCGCACGCCGGCATTCTTCGACGAAGATACGGTGACCACGGGTGAAAGCGTCGACTGGTTTGGAACCTTGCGCGGCCGCGTTGGCGTAGTCGCGAACCAGAACTGGCTACTTTATGCGACCGGTGGGCTGGCGGCTGGTCAGACCACCGTTCGCTTTCAAACAACGGATGTTACCAGCGGCTGCATCGTGGACGCTACGATTTGTGCCGACGCCTCTTCGAGCGCTTTAAGCACCGGTTGGGTGGCGGGCGCCGGTGTCGAGACCATGTTGGCGTCAAACGTGAGCCTGAAGGCCGAGTATCTCTATCTTGACCTCGGCACACGATCCCCCACGCTCAACTCAGATACTACGCCGATTGTTTTCACCCCGACTGCTCACTTCGCTGAGCAGACCGTCCGCCTGGGCCTCAACTACCACTTCGACTAGCCGACGACGCCTGTCGCTGGCCCGCCCTACGCTCGACATCGCTTGAAATAACGATACGTGTCCGGCGCGCTCATCCACATGAACGTATGTTTCAGTCCACCGTGGGTATTGATCCAGCTGCGGATGTCGCCCTGGTATGCGTTCCACAAGATCGCCGTCGAGGACGGATACGCAGCGAGGTGGAAGCCGAAGCTTGCCTGGGGGGTAACGCAGATGCGGCTGCGCGGGATATGGCCGAGCAGGACTGTGCAGGCGGATTGGCAGGGTCCGACGATGCGGACGCTGTCGCCTTGGGCCGCATACGCCGCCCATCGCGCATCATATTGAGAAACAATCCCGCCGTGGTTGTCGGAAACGTCGATCGTCTCGGCCCGGGCGATGCCTGAAGTGAGGCACAGCAGGGCGACGATCAGGAACGAACGAAGGTTCATCTGAAAGCTCGCTGTCTGTAGTCCCCCAGCAGCAGGGATATTGGCGGACGTGATGAGTGGAGCATAAATCAAAAGCCCGTGAGCTTGCCGGGCCGAGGCAGTCCTTACCGCGTTGTAATTCCCGCTTTCGTCTGGATTGCGATAATCAGTTTCCTATGTTGACAGGAACGGCGAAGGCGTCTCGGCGCCGTAAGGTTCCTGCCGTTCAAGGAGAGAAGAAGATGTCGTTCCCCAAAACCAGCCGCCTGCATCTGGCTGGAATCGCAGCGGTTTTGACTCTGATCGCTGCCGTCCCGGCTTCTCAGGCTCAGAACTACAAGGCAAGCGATGCGCTTACGGTCAGCAGGCATGGCTCGATGCATTGCTCAGACTTCGCCGCGCTCGGCGTGGATCAGCAGAACTTGCTCGTGCGGCGTATGGCCACATCCGTGCCCGTCCAGTCGCTCAGCACTCCGGTCGGGCCCAGCATCGATCCGCAGACGGGTGAACAGCTCTCGTCTCCAAGTGATGGCGCCGCTGCCGCCGGTACACCCCTGTCCGCCGGCGTGTTGATCGCCGCCTGCCAGGCGGCGTCGCCGGATACCAGCCTCAAGGACGCCTTTTCGAAGTTCAACTACAGCTCGCACACTGTCCCCCTGTAAGGGCGTCGAGCGCGTCATCGGCAGGGCAGTTTGGTGATCCCGGGAGGAATCGAACCTCCGACCAATAGCTTAGAAGGCTACTGCTCTATCCGCTGAGCTACGGGACCATGAGCTGGCGGCAACCGCTGCTCGGCTCGGTCGCAGGCCTTAACCCGCTGGCTCCCTTTATCGCAACTGGCCCGTCTTGTCAGGCATCTCACGCATTGGCGCGACTGACTGGCCTTCGGCGCCAGCCTGTCCTATCACCGTTACGCACCGGTCGGCGGCTTGCCCGTCGCCGGTGTTTCGTTGCGGTGGAGGATAAGCATGACCGATTTTTCCTTTCAGCTCTACAGCGCCCGGAAATTCCCGCCGGTCGAGGCCATCCTGCCGCGGCTCAAGGCGCTCGGCTATGCGCAGGTCGAGGGCTATGCAGGCATGACCGACGACCCGGCGGGGTTTGGGCAGAGGCTCAAGGCCAGCGGACTCACCATGCCCACGGCTCATTTCAGCGTCGAGGTGCTGCGCGACAGGGAGGCTACGCTCCGCACGGCCAAGGCATTCGGCGTTCAAACCATCATCTGCCCCTGGATCAAAGGCGGCGATGAAGCGGTGTGGGAGGCTAACGGCGAGTTGCTGGCTGGCTTCGCCGCGACCTACGAGAGCGCGGGGTTCGATTTTGGCTACCACAACCACAATTTCGAATTTGTCCCGACCTCGAGCGGCAGGCTGCCGATGGATATTCTGCTCGAAGCCGCGCCGACCATGAACTGGGAGGTGGACGTCGCCTGGATGATCAAGGGCAACCAGGCGCCGTTCGACTGGTTCGACCGCTACGGCAAGCGGGTCACCGCCATCCATGTCAAGGATATCGCCCTCGACGGCGAGTCGGCCAACGAGGACGGTTGGGCCGATGTCGGCTACGGCACAATCGACTGGCCGTCGCTGTTCGCCGAAATCCGCAAGGACACTTCCGCCAAATATTTCGTGATGGAGCACGACAACCCGTCGGATGCCGACCGGTTCGCCCGCCGCTCGATCGAAACCGCCAAAAAGTGGAAGTGACGATGAAGAATACTTACGGCGTCGGCGTGATGGGCGCCGGCGTTATTTCCGGCCAGTACCTCAGCTACGCGCCACTGTTCGCCGGGTTCGAGGTACGCGGCGTCGCCGACATTCTGCCGGATCGTTCGGCGTCGCGCTCAGCCGAGTTCGGCGTCCCCGATATGACACCCGAGGAGATGCTGAAGAACGACGCGATCGACGTCATCATCAGCCTGACACCGCCGGCCGTGCACTATCAGGTGCTGATGGAGGCGATCGCCGCCGGCAAGCACGCCTATACTGAAAAGCCGTTTGCGCTCTCGTTGGAGCAGGGCAAGGCGCTGAAGCAGGCGGCTGATGCGAAGGGGCTGCGGGTCGGCGCGGCGCCCGATACTTTTCTCGGCGGCGCGCACCAGCAGGCGCGCAGCATCGTCGATAGCGGCGAGATCGGCCGGATCACTTCCGGCACGGCCTTCGTCATGAGCCGGGGCATGGAGCACTGGCATCCCAATCCCGATTTCTTCTTCCAGGTTGGCGGCGGGCCGGTGCTCGACGTTGGCCCATACTACGTCACTAACCTCATCCAGTTGATCGGGCCGGTTAAGCGCGTGACGGCGTTCTCGGGTTCGGCTCGCGCCGAACGCGAAATCACGGCGTCGGATTCGCCGTTCAAGGGACAGATGATCAAGGTCGGCACGCCGACCACCATTCACGGTGTGCTGGAGTTTCACAGCGGCGCGATCGTCTCGCTCGTTGCGAGCTGGGACGTTATGAGCCACGGCCATTCGCCGATCGAACTTTATGGGTCGAAGGGCACACTTTATGTGCCCGACCCGAACTTTTTCGGCGGCGAGATCACTATCGCCGATGGAACTGGCGCCAAGTCGCCGGTCGCCCCGTGGAAGCATCCGCTGGGCGTCGCCAATGCTGGCAGTGCAACCGCTCCTCGTGCCAACTATCGATCTGCCGGCCTTGCCGATTTCGTCGCCGCGATCGATGAAGGCCGGCCCGCTCGCTGCGGCGTCGATCTGGTGCTCCATGCTGTCGACGTGATGACCGCGCTGCTCCTTGCCGGCGAGACCGGCGAGGTGCAAACGCTGACCACGACCTGCGAGCGGCCTGCGGCACTCGGGCCGGACGAAGCCAAGGCCCTGCTTCGCTGACTTTGGGCGATAGCGCGCTGCTCTTGCCTTGACAGCACCGACCCCGCGGTGAAATCTCAGCGCCAAGGAATTGGCTGGCGGAACAACCGCCGGCTATCATTACAAGGGACGCCCGGATTGCGGTCTGAGGTACGTGCCCGAAAAGGAGGATGAGGCATGCGTACGCTCAAAGGGCCGGCGATTTTTCTGGCGCAGTTTGCCGGCGACAAGGCGCCGTTCGATACGTTCGACAACATCTGCGGCTGGGCGGCGGGGCTCGGCTATAAGGGCGTGCAGGTTCCGACCTGGGTGTCGAGCTTCATCGACCTCGACAAGGCCGCAACCTCAAAAGCCTATTGCGACGACCTCGCCGGGGTGGCGGCAAAGCACGGCTTGAAAATCACCGAGCTGTCGACGCATCTCCAGGGCCAGCTCGTTGCCGTCCATCCCGCCTACGACACGATGTTCGACGGCTTTGCTCCGGCGTCCGTCCACAACAACCCGAAGGCGCGGCAGGAGTGGGCGGTCAAGACACTTATGAACGCAGCCAAGGCGAGCAAGAACCTCGGCCTGACCGAACACGCGACCTTCTCGGGCGCGCTGGCGTGGCCCTATCTTTATCCGTTCCCGCAACGCCCGGCTGGCCTGGTTGAGGAGGCGTTCGACGAACTGGCGCGGCGCTGGACACCGATCCTCGATGAGTTCGATCGCAACGGCGTTGACGTCTGTTACGAGATCCATCCGGGCGAGGATCTGCACGACGGCGCCACCTACGAGATGTTCCTCGAGCGGGTGAAAAACCATCCGCGCGCCAACCTGCTCTATGACCCCAGCCACTTCGTGCTGCAGCAGCTCAACTATCTGGATTACATCGATATTTATCACGAGCGCATCCGGATGTTCCACGTCAAGGATGCCGAGTTCAACCCGACGGGCCGGCAAGGCGTTTATGGTGGCTACCAAAGCTGGGTAAATCGGGCAGGGCGCTTCCGTTCGCTCGGCGATGGGCAGGTCGATTTCGCTTCGATCTTCTCAAAACTTTCCCAGTACGATTTCAAGGGCTGGGCCGTGCTCGAATGGGAATGTGCCATCAAATCGGCAGAGCAGGGCGCGGCAGAAGGCGCGCCGTTCATCGCTCATCACATCATCAACGTGACCGAAAAGGCGTTCGACGATTTTGCCGGCGCGGGAACCGACAAGGCCGCCAATCGCAAGATTTTGGGTCTCAGCTAAAGCGTCTGGCCACCGGCGCATTTTATTCAACACATCTGGAGGGGAAAATGGCGGAAAACGGCGCGAGGCGCATTCGTCTGGGTATGGTTGGCGGCGGCACAGGGGCCTTCATCGGTTACGTGCATCGCATCGCATCACGGCTGGATGGCGACTATGAACTCGTCGCTGGCGCGCTGTCGTCACGCGCCAATGTGGCCAAGGAGTCGGGGCGCAATCTCGGCCTTGCCGAAGACCGCATCTACACGAGTTACGAGGAGATGGCTGCGGCCGAATCCAAGCGCAAGGACGGCATCGAGGCGGTTGCGATCGTCACGCCGAACAACGTGCACTTCGGTCCGGCCAAAACCTTCCTTGAGGCGGGCATTCACGTCATTTGCGACAAGCCGCTGACCTCGAACCTCGAAGACGCCCGCGCGCTGGCGGCGATCAAGCCGAAGAGGGGCGCCAAATTTCTCCTCACCCACAACTATACCGGCTATCCGCTGGTGCGTCAGGCGCGTGAACTGGTGAAATCCGGTGCACTCGGAAAAATCCGCGTGGTGCAGGTCGAATACCCGCAGGACTGGCTGACCAACCCCGTCCACAACAAGCAGGCCGATTGGCGCACCGATCCGAAGCGCTCGGGCGCCGGCGGTTGTATCGGTGACATTGGCACGCACGCCTACAACCTTGCCCGCTTCGTCACAGGCCTCAAGACTGAGGCGATCAGCGCCGATCTCACGACCTTCGTCCGCGGCCGCAAGCTCGACGATAACGTCAACATCATGCTGCGTTTCGCCGGTGGCGCGAAAGGCATGCTGTGGGCGAGCCAGGTGGCGGTCGGCAGCGAGAACGGGCTGCAGCTTCGCGTCTATGGCGAGAAGGCCGGGCTCGAATGGCGTCAGGATAACCCGAACTACATGTGGTTCACCGAGTTCGGTAAACCCAAGCAGCTCCTCACCCGTGGTGGCTCGATTTCCGGCGATGTCGCGCCGGCCATGAACATCCGCATCCCGGGCGGGCATCCCGAAGGTTATCTTGAGGCCTTTGCGACGCTCTACAGCCAGTTCGCCGAAGTCATCCGCGGCAACGCTAAACCCTATGCGGGTCTACTGCCGACGATGGAGGATGGCGTCGAAGGCATGACTTTCATCACCGCCGCCGTAAAATCGAGCGCCGAAGACAGCCGCTGGGTGAAGTTCTCGGAGGTTTAGGGGAACACGAAAGCGCCATTCATTTTATGGCGCTTTCACTTCCCAAATTTCGCCCTCAATGCGTCCAGGGCGTCTTGCGGTCGGAACGGAAATTGTCGGAATAGACCGTGCGCTTGGGCGTCGGGTCGTGGGGTGTTTCGACGCGGTAGGGGATACCGGCCCGTCGGGCATAAGCCTCGGCTTCCTCTAGCGTATCGAAAGAAAGCTTGACCTGGGTTTCCGTGTCGCGGCTGCTGGTATAGCCCATCAGTGGCTCGATTTCGCGGGCCGTCGCCGGCTCGTTCACCAGCTGCCAGCGCCTCGAATTGCCGTCACCCGACTGCATGGCGTTGGGCGCGGGCCGGAAAATGCGTGCGGTCATCAAGTCCCTCGTCACTATCGTCGTCGCGCGTTCGGACCGCAAAAGGACGAACTTTTGCTGAACACGCTCTAGGCAAATATGGTCGGGGCAAAGTGATTCGAACACTCGACCCCCGGTTCCCAAAACCGGTGCTCTACCAGGCTGAGCTATACCCCGAAAATGCTGTTCAGACTTACTAGAGCATGCCTCGGAAAAATCAAAGCCGGATTAGCGACAATGCGGCAAGCGGCTGTATCGCGCTGTTGACCGCCGCGGCCAAATCGCCTGATGTGCCGGTATGATCGATTTTTCAAAGCCTTGGCCGCTCGGGCTTGGCACCCGCGCCTGGCCGATTCCGGTCATTATCGCGGCGGCCGTGTTCATCAAGCTGCTGGCGTTCGATCATGCCCTCTCGGTGATGGCAACGGCGGACCCGCAATGGGTCATCGACATCTTCAACTGGATAACGCGATGGGGAGAATCAGACTGGATCCTCATCCCCTCCGCGCTGCTGCTCGCCATCTCGGCGATTGCCGCGCGGCTGCTGCGCCGCCGATTGGTCAAGTTGGCGCTGATCGAGACCATCCAGACCTCCGCATTTGTGTTCGTGGGTGTGGGGCTGCCCAGCCTTGTCTCCAACATCATCAAGCGCCTCGTCGGCAGGAGCCGGCCGCCAATCTTCGACCACGTTGGCTCGTTGACATTCCACCCATTCGCCAGCGACTTTTTCTACGAAAGTTTTCCGTCCGGCCACACCACAACGGCTTTTTCGGCGGCACTGGTGCTCGGTTTTCTCGTGCCGCGCTGGTACTGGCTTGGCATCGTCTATGCCGTGGCGGTTGGCACGTCGCGACTGGTGCTCGGCGTGCATTATCCGACAGACGTCTATGGCGGGCTCATACTTGGCACGCTCGGCGCCTATGCGGTACGCAATTACTTCGCCAAGCGCCGCTGGGGTTTTGAGCGCCTTGCCGATGGCAAAACCGTGCGCCGCCGTCCGGTTGCCCTGCGGCGCCTGCTCAAGCGATCTCAGCCCAAGGCCGTCAGGTAGCGATCGAGCCCTGCGGCGAAGTCGGCCTTGAGGTCGTCGAGCCCTTCGAGCCCGATATGGATGCGCAACAACTGGCCGGGCGCAGTCCACGGCACGGCGGTGCGCACGCGCGCCGGATTGTTCGGTACGCAGAGGCTTTCATATCCACCCCAGGAATAGCCCATCGCGAAAAGCTGGAAATTGTCCATCATGGCTGCCAGGGCGCGACGCGGACCACCCTTGATGCGTACGGCGAAGAGGCTACCGGCGCCGGTGAAGTCGCGCCTGAACAACGCGTGATCGGGATGGCTAGGCAGGGCCGGGTGGTAGACCTGTTCGATGCCGTCCAGGCCTTCGAGCCATTGCGCAAAATCAGTGGAGCGCGCCGAGTGCTCCTTCATCCGGATAGCCAGCGTCCGCATGCCCCGGGCGGTGAGGAAGGCGTCGTCGCCGGCGACGTTGAAGCCCAGCAGTTTGCGGGTCGTCAGCACGTCCGGCCATGCTTCTTCTGTCGCCGAGACGGTGCCAACCAAGGCATCGGAATGCCCGACAAACATTTTCGTCGCCGCGTGGATGACAATGTCGGCGCCGAAAGACAGAGGGCGATAGTAGAGCGGGGTGGCCCAGCTGTTATCGACGATCACCTTGATGCCGCGCGGTTTGGCAGCGGCCACGATCGCCGGCAGATCCTGTATCTCGAAGGTGAGCGAGCCGGGGCTTTCGACCCAGATGGCTTTGGTTTTTTCGGTCAGCAGACCGGCGATCCCGGCGCCGATGCGCGGATCGTAGTAGCGGACGGTGACGCCCATCTTCTCGAGGAACTTGTCGCCGAAAGTGCGCGCCGGCTCATACGCACTGTCGGTCACGAGGATTTCATCACCGGCTTTGACGGCGCTCAGCATCGCCACCGTGATCGCTGCGAGCCCCGAAGGCACCAGCGTTGTCCCGTAAGCACCCTCGAGCTCGCTGACGAGGCGCTCTACCCCCGTCGTGGTGGGGTTGCCGGCACGGCCGTAGGTATAAGGTTGCGTGGGGGCGTCGTGGTCGGCGAGGGTCTTGAACAGCACCGTCGAACCGCGAAAGACCGGCGTATTGACGAAACCGAACTGCTCGTCGGGGGTGCGTCCAGCATGGGTAAGGATGGTTTCGGCGGAGAGCTTTGCTGCATCCGCGCCTTTATTGTCCGTCATATATTCGAAATCCTCGGGAGGCGTCGCAACGCTTGACCGGTTGCCAATCGTTGTTTCCATGCTTAGCAGCAACGCTGTTTGCTATCAAAGCCGGTCGCCAATGACACGTCGAGGGTGGATGCTCGCAAAATCGACTATGCTCGCAGTGGTCCTCGCCATGGCGCTTGTGGATATTGCCCATGCCGATACCCTTGCCAACGTCAAAGCCCGGGGAACGCTGCTCTGCGGCGCCTCACCTGAAACCACCGGATTTTCGGCAAGCCAAGTCAAAGGCAATTGGGTCGGGCTCGGTGCCGATTATTGCCGCGGCCTTGCGTCGGTCATCTTCAATGATCCGGGCAAGGTGCAGTTTGTTCCGCTGCAACCCGGTGAGCAGGTTTCGGCGCTTATCTCGGGCAAGATCGATGCGCTGGCTGACCTCATCCCCTGGACGCTCAATTCCGATACGGAGCAGGGGCTGATGTTCGTCGGCACCATGTTCTTTGATGGTCAGGGATTCCTTGTGACCAAGGCCTCAGGCATCAAGTCGGTGCGCGAGCTTGCCGGCAAGCAGGTTTGCGTCCAGGGCGGGGGCGCGGAAGAGGCGGACGCCGCCGAATATTTCGATGCCAACAACATCACCGCCACCCTTGTACCGCGCGAAAGCCGCGACGCCGCCGTTGCGGGATACGTAGATGGGACATGCGCGGCCTTCTCCGCCAATTCGTCAGTCGTTGCAGGTGTTCGCGCGACGCTTGCGACGCCGGCCGATCATACGATCCTCCCCGACCTCATCACCAAGGAGCCACTGTCGCTGGCGATCAAGCAGGGCGACGACCGCTGGTTCGATATCACCCGGTGGACGTTTTACGGCTTGCTGGATGCCGAGGAACTCGGCGTAACGCAGGGAAATGTCGACGAGAGCCTTGGCTCGGACAATATTTCGATCCGGCGGCTGCTGGGCGTCGAGGGCGATTTCGGCGGTGAGATCGGCCTCAACAAGGATTGGGCCTATCAGTTGATTAAAGGCGTCGGGAACTATGCCGATCTTTATGACCGCAATGTCGGTGACGATTCGGCCCCTAAAAT